>ERZ832522.166-NODE-166-length-89455-cov-14.891823_pt1 | contig 89455 bp, 86 predicted proteins | sample MGYA00519951_ERZ832522 | MGnify/ENA primary metagenome ERZ832522 (study PRJEB31850, sample SAMEA3708728) | human gut metagenome | biome: human gut; feature: human-associated habitat; material: faeces | place: China | collected 2014 ... | reverse complement strand
CCGCCTGGGGATGGCCTGGATCAGACCTTTGCCTTGCTGTTTTCCACGGGGAAGAGGTTCTCTTCCGTCTTCGGATCGAACAGGTGCATAAGCTCCGGATCGAACGTGAAGTGCGCCGTGCCGCCTGCGCGGACATCGTCGAGGCTGAGGCCGGCCGTCGGGATGACGGCGATGACATCGTGGCCGGAGACGGTCATATGCAGGTGCATCTCGCTGCCCATCATCTCGGAGACGTCGATCGTTGCGGGGAAGCCCTCCTGATGCAGGGAGAGGTGCACGGGGCGGACACCGACGGTGACGGTGCCTTCCGGCTGCTTGCGGGCGCGCAGGGCGGCCTGCTTGTCTTCCGGCAGGACGATGGACTTGCCGAGCAGCTCGACGACGTACTTGCCGTCCTTCACGGTCAGCTTGGCGTCCGGGAAGAAGTTCATCTGCGGCGTGCCGATGAAGCCCGCGACGAACAGGTTCTTCGGATGGTTGAAGACCTCCTGCGGGGTGCCGATCTGCTGGATGAAGCCGTCGCGCATGATGACGATGCGGTCGCCGAGCGTCATAGCTTCGACCTGGTCGTGGGTGACGTAGACAAACGTGGTGTCGATCTTCTCGCGCAGCTTGATGATCTCGGCGCGCATCTGGTTGCGGAGCTTCGCATCGAGGTTCGAGAGCGGCTCGTCCATCAAAAAGACCTTCGGGCTTCTGACGATCGCGCGGCCGATGGCCACACGCTGCCGCTGGCCGCCGGAAAGCGCCTTCGGCTTGCGGTCGAGATACTGCGTGATATCAAGAATTTCCGCGGCTTCCTTCACCTTGCGGTCGATCTCTGCCTTTGGAACCTTCTTGAGCTTCAGCGAGAACGCCATGTTGTCGTACACCGTCATGTGCGGATACAGCGCGTAGTTCTGGAAGACCATCGCGATATCGCGGTCCTTGGGCGCCACGTCGTTGACGAGCTTACCGTCGATGTAGAGCTCGCCCTCGGTGATCTCCTCGAGACCTGCGATCATGCGCAGCGTCGTCGATTTGCCGCAGCCGGATGGGCCGACGAGAACGATAAACTCCTTGTCCGCGATGTCGAGGTTGAATTCCTGCACCGCGACAACGCCCTTGTCGGTGATCTGAAGGTTCGCTTTTTCCTTGACAGGCTCGTCGTCCTTCTTCTTTTTGTTCTTCTTTTTCTCTTCTCCGCTTACAAACGGATAGATTTTTTTGACGTTTACCAATCTGACTTCTGCCATACTTTCTGACTCTGACTGCGCTGCCTCCGCAATGCGCACTCTCACGAACGCCGGGCTTGGCGAACGTATTACGGCATGTCTCCACAATGCCGCACCGGGAGTCTCCCGGACATTGGTTTTACCCTCCTTTTTTGTTATCGGGCTGCCAAGAATGTGGATTTGGATTCAGCCCGACCAGAATACAGATATTATACCACAGGCGCGAGGAAATGTTGGCCTGGGATTCTCGACAAAATCTTCCCTCCTTTTTGCAGCATTCCGCCGAAGACTTCCGCTTGCAAGTCGCCGCCGGGGCTGATAGAATAGACAAAAAGGAGGCGGGACGATGAACAACACCTCGCTTTGCTACCTGGAGCGCGGGGGTCAGTATCTGATGCTGCACCGCGTCAAAAAAGAGAACGATGAAAATCATGACAAGTGGATCGGCGTGGGCGGAAAATTCGAGCCCGGCGAGAGCCCGGAGGACTGCGTCTGCCGCGAGGTGCGGGAGGAAACAGGACTCCGTCTGACAGATTATCGCTACTGCGGCATTGTCACGTTCGTAAACGGCGACTGGACCGAGTACATGCACCTGTTCCACGCGACGGGTTTTGAAGGACAGCTCCGCGAGTGTGACGAGGGCGTTCTGGAGTGGGTCGACAAGAAAAAGCTTTTTGATCTTCAGCAGTGGGAGGGGGACAAGATCTTCCTGCGGCTGATGGATATGCGCGTGCCGTTCTTTTCTTTAAAGCTCGTCTACGAGGGCGATGCGCTCACTGCCGCCGTTTTGAACGGAGAAAGGATACGATAAATGGAACCGATTTTGATCAGCGCCTGCCTTCTTGGCGCGGCCTGCCGCTATGACGGCGGAAGCAAGCCCGTTTTGTCCGTCGAGGCGCTCATGGGGCGCTATCAGCTCGTGCCCGTCTGTCCCGAACAGCTGGGAGGCCTCCCCACCCCGCGCGAGCCATCCGAGCGGCAGGGAGACCTTGTCGTCATGAAGTCCGGCGCTGATGTGACTGCGCAGTACCAGAGAGGCGCGGAGCAGGCGCTGCACCTGGCGCGCGTATTTGGCTGCAAAAAGGCCGTCTTGAAAGAGCGAAGCCCCAGCTGCGGCTCCGGCGAAATTTACGACGGGACATTTTCCGGCAAGCTCACCCCCGGCGACGGTGTGACCGCGGCGCTTTTCAAGAAAAACGGCATCGAGGTCTTCGGCGAGAGCGACATCGAAACGCTTCTGGAGCAGGCCGAGGAACCGGAGCCATCCCTGTTTTGAGTCGCTTCCGGAACGTTCGTAGGGGCGGACGACCCTGTCCGCCCAAGGGAAGTTGCGAATTCGCCGAAAGTTTCCGTAAAAACCGGATTTTCTGCGGGCGGGCAGAGTCGCCCGCCCCTACAAGCTTTTTTGGCGCCTCTGGGAGGTTCGTAGGGGTCGATGCCCACATCGACCCGGCAGAACGTACTGATTTTACGATAACCTTCGGCGAGTTCGTAATTGCCAAATGGGGCGATGTAGGCATCGCCCCTACGCAGATTTGGAACCCTTCCAGCGAAAAACGGACTGCTGTCCTTGTTAAACAGCAGTCCGTTTTTTATTTGCCTTCTTCGATGCAGAAGAGCCTTCTTGCGTTTTCGCTCGTCGCCTTGCCGATATCTTCCGGGGTAAGTCCGCGCAGCTGCGCGATTTTTGCTGCGACGAAGGGCACGAGCGATGGGTCGTTGCGCCGCCCGCGATAGGGCTCGGGCGCCATATACGGGCAGTCGGTCTCGATCAGGATCCGGTCCAAGGGGATATTCTCCGCCACTTCGACGGCCTTGCGCGCGTTTTTGAATGTCACCACGCCGGTAAAACCGATGTACCAGCCGCGCTTTACGAGCTCCTTTGCCATCTCGAGGCTTCCTGAGTAGCAGTGGAACACGCCCTTCACGTCCGGGAACTCGCCCACGATTTTCATGCCGTCCTCATGTGCCTCGCGCTCATGAACGACGACAGGAAGAGAAAGCTCCTGCGCCAGCGCCATCTGCATCCGGAACGCCTGTTTCTGCACCTCGCGCGGCACGTCCTCGTAGTGATAATCTAACCCGATCTCCCCGATCGCCTTCACGCGGGGATGTTTGCACATCTCCCGGTAAACCGCAATGCGCGCCTCATCCACATGATCCGCATCGTCCGGATGGCTTCCGACCGCCGCCCAGACCCACGGGTACGTTTCCGCCAGACGCACGGAGTTTTCAGACGACGGCAGATCGCAGCCGATGTTCATCATCGCCGTTACGCCATTTTCTCTCATATGCGCGAGAATCTCGTCAAAATCCGCCTCAAATCGCGCATCGTCCAGATGCGCGTGGGAATCAAAATACATGTCATTCTCCTTTTTCGTGCTGCGACAGCCAGATGAGAAGCACCGCGATATCGCTCGGCGACACGCCCGAGATCCTGCCGGCCTGCCCGATGGAAAGCGGGCGAATTTCGTCCAGCTTCTGCCGCGCCTCGACGCGAAGACCTGTGATGGACAGATAGTCGATCTCTTTTGGAAGCAGGCGGCTTTCCTCTCGCGCAAGCTCTGCGACCTGCCGCTGCTGGCGCTCGATATAGCCCGCGTACTTCATCTGGATCTCGACCGCCTCGCGCACTGCGTGAGAAAGCGCGGGACGTTCCGGGTCAAACGGCGCAAGGTCGTCATACCCGATCTGCGGCCGTCTCAGAAGATCAGAAAGCCTTGCTGAGCCCTTAACAGGCGCGGTACCGTGCGCGGTAAGCATTGCATTGAGATCTTCGCTTTCGGGAACGCCTGTCGCCTCCAGCCGCTTTTTTTCGCACTCGACTGTCCGGTATTTTTCCAAAACAGCCTCATATTGTGCATCCGAGATCAGCCCGATGCGGTGGCCGATGGGACAAAGGCGCTGGTCGGCGTTGTCCTGCCGGTGCAAAAGCCGGTATTCCGAGCGCGAGGTCATGATCCGGTACGGCTCGTTCGTGCCCTTGGTGACGAGGTCGTCAATGAGCGTCCCGATGTAGCCGTCCATGCGCCTTAGGATCATCGGCTCTTCGCCCTTGATTTTGAGCGCCGCGTTCACACCCGCGACGAAGCCCTGTACCGCCGCCTCCTCATAGCCCGAAGAGCCGTTGAACTGCCCCGCGCCATAGAGCCCGGGGACTTTTTTGCTTTCCAACGTCGGAAGAAGCTCCGTCGGGTCGATGCAGTCGTATTCAATCGCGTATGCCGGGCGCATGATCTCCGCGTGCTCGAGTCCCGCGATCGTGTGCACCATCGCGACCTGCACATCCTCAGGAAGACTTGAGGAAAGTCCCTGAATGTAGAGCTCGTCCGTCCCAAGTCCGCAGGGCTCCACGAAGAGCTGATGGCGCGTTTTTTCCGGAAACCTGTCGATTTTCGTCTCGATCGACGGGCAGTACCGCGGGCCGACGGATTCGATCATGCCGTTAAAAAGCGGCGAGCGCGCGAAATTTTCCCGGATGATCCGGTGCGTTTCCTCGTTCGTATACGTTAAATAACAGACTGCCTGATTCTGGACCTCACCCGTCGTAGAAAAGGAAAACGGCTCCGGGCGCTCATCTCCCGGCTGAAGCTCCATCTTGGAGACGTCCACCGAACGGCGGTTCACGCGCGGGGGCGTTCCGGTTTTAAAGCGCCGCATGCGAAGGCCGAAGGCTTTGAGGCAGTCCGTGAGCAAAATGCCCGCCTGCATGCCGTCGGGGCCGGATGCATACGCGCAGTCGCCCGTGATGACCCGCGCGTCTAAATATGTGCCCGAAGCGATCACGACGGCCTTCACGTCATACACCGCGCCGAGCCTTGTCGTGACAGAGGAAACGTGCCCGTCCGTCAGGCCGATGGAGACCACCATCGCCTGCTTGAGGTCTAAATTTTCCTGCCGCTCGAGTGTATGCTTCATGTCCTCCTGATATTTCCGCCGGTCGGCCTGCGCGCGCAGCGAGTGCACCGCCGGGCCCTTTCCAAGATTCAGCATCCGGTACTGGATGCAGCATCGGTCCGCCGCCCTGGCCATTTCGCCGCCCAGCGCGTCGAGCTCACGAACCAAGTGCCCCTTTCCCGTGCCGCCGATGGCGGGGTTGCAGGGCATGTTGCCGACCGCGTCGAGGTTGATCGTGAAGACGACGGTAGAAAGGCCCATCCGCGCGCACGCAAGCCCCGCTTCTATTCCTGCGTGTCCCGCGCCGATGACGGCCACATCGTAGCTCCCGGCCGCGTAATTCATATGCATCGCCTCCGTTTCATGTAAGGTATTATTTTAACAAGCGACGGCCGGTTTTGCAAGGACGCGCGACGGTTTCCGCAGAAAAAAAGCCGGACTCCCCCGGTTCTCGCTCTTTCGCGCGCGCCTTCGTGTAAAATAGGCCAAAAGGAGGCGAGGCGATGCAGACGTTTGACGCGCTTTTGCGCCAGGCGGTGTCAGGGCTTCTGGCAAGGAACCTGTCGCTCACGGAGGAGGCCGCCGGGAAGGCCTCGCAGAATGCTTCCATACAGCTGCTGCGAAAAATCTGCGCGCTCGCGCTCGACCCGTCTGTGGAGGACGCGCAGGCGCTGGTTGAGGTGCGCGCGCTTTGCACACAGGCGCAGCTTTTCTTCCGCGAACAGGGAATGTGAGCAACAAAATTTTTCCTGCGCGACCCGTTTCGACAGACTTTCTTCTTCTCCCACGCTATACTGAGCATACAGCTTATCCAATGCGAGCGCACTTCATATCCCGGACGGCACGCGCCGTCAATCCCACAACCCTGCCCCCAGCCGAACCGGTTGGGGGACTTTTTTCGCCCGCTCCAAAGGATCTCGGAAATCCTCCAACTTTGCGTAGGGGCGATGCCCACATCGTCCCTACAGAAGTACGAATTCGCCGGAGATTTTCGCGTTTTGGAAATGTGTTCTGCCGGGCGGACAGAGGCGTCCGCCCCTACCGAATTTTAGAAAATTCCCCTGTTATGCGTAGGGGGGGCGATGCCCACATCGCCCCGGCAAAACGCGCCGTTTTTTCGGAAATCTTCGGCGAATTCGTAACTGCCCTTGGGTCGATGTGGGCATCGACCCCTACGAACATTCCGGAAGGCATGCAAAATTTCATTTAATACCGCAAACATCTGCGCAGGCGCTTTTCGGCGCGCTGGATGGTGCGGCAGACGGTCGATTTGCAGACGCCAAACTCGCGGGCAAGCTCCGGCATGGTCTTTTTATCTACATAGTAGCCAAGGACGGCCCGGCGCTGCTTTTCCGTCAGCTCGTTTTCGATCACGCGGTGCATACGGGCGATCTGCTGCTGGCGCGTGAGCCGCGGGCCCTGATAGTCCTCATATCCGATAGCTTTCATTGCGGTAATATCCCCTTTCATAATAGTGCGCGGTGAGCGAGGACAGCTCGTTCATCTGCCGCAGCATCTGCGACAGCACGGCCATCCGCCGCTCCAGCCAGAACAGCTCCTGCCGGTCTTCCGCCGTCTTTTTCTGCCGCCGCAGCTCGGAAAGCCGGACGCGCAGCAGCTGCGCACTTTGTTCATACTGCGCCGAGAGCTCCAGAAGCGTCATGCCATCCACTCCGGAAGCATGGCCGTACGCTGGCGGCTGAGAAAATACGACTTTGCATATTCCGGCAGACACTCCGGGCAAAGCAGCCGGTCGTCCATCTCGTAATACAGCTGCCCCAGATAAATTTCCCCGCCGCACAGGCCGCAATAGGCGAAGACGGCCGCCTGCTGCCGGTCCTTTGATCTGCGCGAGGCTCTTTGTTTTTGCATCATAGGGATATTCCTCCTTGTAAATTCGTTTGTCGAAATACCAATTATTTACAGTCAAAGCATACTACGCCGCTCCTCTGTTGTCAAGCTTATTTTTACATTTTCTGTAAAAATAAATCGACATCTGACGAACCTGCCCGCGCGTATTGACGAACGGCCCAGTTTCGGGTATGATGATACCAGCACCGTACCATACGGCGCGACGGCTGAAAAAGGTGTGTGCAGCCAGATTGGGAAAGCGGTCCACTGCCGGGCGTTTGCCGGGATGAACCTCTGGGCAGCTTTTGATCGAAGACAAGGAGAACGGATGGACGATACGGCCATGATGCGCGAGGCGCTGAGGCTTGCGCAGGAAGCAGCGGATGACGGCGAGGTGCCGGTCGGCTGCGTTGTCGCGATGGAAGACGGCCGGATCGTCGGCCGCGGGCGAAACCGCCGGGAGAAGGGAAAGTCTGCCCTTGCCCACGCGGAGCTGGAGGCCATTGGCGAGGCTTGCCGGACGCTTGGCGGCTGGCGGCTATGGCAGTGTACGCTCTACGTGACGCTCGAGCCCTGCTGCATGTGCGCGGGAGCCATTACCGGCGCGCAGATTCCGCACGTGGTCTATGGCGCGGCGGACTCTAAAATGGGTGCGGGCGGCTCGCTCGTGAATCTTCTTTGTCTTCCGGGATGTTTCCGTCCCGATGTTACAACCGGCGTTCTCGAAGAGGAGTGCCGGGCGCTTTTGCAGACCTTTTTCCGCTCGCTTCGCGAAAGAAAGAAACAGCAACTACGCGAACCAACGAGAGGTGAGGACTTTGAATTATAAAATTACCGCCGATTCGACCTGTGACCTGAGCCCCGAACTGTTGGAGCAGTATGGCCTCGGTTTAACGCCGCTTTATGTCCAGCTGGGCGAAAAAACGTACCGCGACGGCGTGGACATTTTCCCGGACGATATCTATGCGCACGTAGCAAATGGCGGAGATCTGGCCACAACGGCGGCTGTCAATTTAGCAGACTACGTGCGCCTGTTTTCCGATCTGTCCCGGAAATACGACTTTGTCATCCACATCTGCATTTCCTCCGATTTTTCCTGCTGCTATCAGAACGCGAGCCTCGCGGCGGCAGAGTATCCGAACGTCTACATTGTAGACTCGCGCAATCTCTCCACCGGGCACGGGCTGGTTGTTTTAGAAGCCGAGCGCTGCGCGCGGGAGGGCATGGAGCCGCAGGAAATCGTAAGCTATTTGCAGGTGCTCACCGAGCGGGTGGACGCGAGCTTCATTTTAAGCCGCTTAGAATACATGAAAAAAGGCGGCAGGTGCTCGTCCGTTGCCGTTCTGGGCGCGAATTTACTAAGACTCCGCCCGGCCATTGAAGTAACGGACGGCAAGATGCACGTCTGCAAAAAATATCGCGGCACATTTGAGGCCTGCGTCAAGGCATACATTGCCGACCGCCTGCAAGGGAAAGAAGACCTGAACCTGCGCCGCGTCTTCATCACGCACTCCGGCGTTCCAGAGGAAATCATCGAGATGGCGAAGGAAGCCGTCCGGCAATATCAGAACTTTGAGGAAATCTGCGTCACGCGCGCCGGGTGCACCGTCTCGAGCCACTGCGGCCCCGGCACGATCGGCGTTTTGTTCCTTCACGAAAGGTAAGCTATGAAAGAAACACTCCGGTATCTGCTCCCAAAACAGAATATTACGCTCACAGACGGCCAGCTTGATACGCTTGCGCGCTTCGGGCAGGCGCTTCTGGAAAAAAATCAAGTCATGAACCTAACGGCCATTACAGAGCCGGAGAAGGTCGCGGAGCTCCATTTTTACGACTGCCTCGCGCTTTTGAACGCAGCGGACTTTCGGGGCAAGCGTGTCATTGATATCGGCTGCGGCGCGGGCTTTCCGGGCGTTCCCTTAAAAATCGCGGAGCCGTCGATGGACCTGACGCTTCTCGATTCTCTCGGCAAGCGCATGGACTGGCTGCGCGAAGTCCTGCCGGAATTGCAGGTCGAAGCCAATGTCGTGACGGCCAGAGCGGAGGAATATGTCGTGAACTGCCGCGAGAGCTTTGACATTGCCGTCTCGCGAGCCGTCGCGCGGCTGAACATTCTCGCGGAGCTGTGCCTTCCGTATGTGAAGGTTGGCGGCGTGTTCCTCGCAATGAAGGGGCAGCTGGCCGATGTGGAGCTCGAGGAGGCAAAAAAGGGAATCGCCCTTTTAGGCGGCAAAGTCGAGCGCGTGTTTGAATACGAGGTATCAAGCTCCGTCCATCGTGCCGTCGTCATCCGCAAGGAAACGGCCACGCCGCCAAAATATCCCCGTCCGTTTGCGAAAATCAAAAAGAGCCCGTTATAAAGAAAAAGCGCTCCAAGCCAGATCGACTTGGAGCGCGTTGCCGTCTTCCCGAAAAGAGAAAACCGGCGCTGATCCTTATGTAATTGTGCGGTGTGCTTACTTCTTCAGGTCGTCGCCGCGCAGATATTTGCCGAGGGGCTTCTGCAAAATCGCGATGACAACAAGCACCATAGCAAGGCTGAGCAGCAGGAAGCTGCCGTTATAGAGCGCGGAATAGATCCACGGAGAGGTCATCGTCATACCGAAGAACTCATCGGGCATATACTCGGCCCAGAGCGTCGCGCCGGTAACATAGTGGACGAGGAAGCGCAGGAACGTACCGAGGAGCGAACCCCAGTAGATGCCGTTCTTCTTGCCCTTGAACAGGCCCGCAAAGCCCATCACAGCAAAAGCCAGCAGATAGTCGCCGATGATCGACTGCCAGCCTGCGGCGTAGGCAACGTCGAGAAACAGCTGGAGAAGGCCGAACGCGAACGAGACAAGCAGGCCCGGGCCAAAGCCCCAGCGGACGCAGAACAGGAAAATCGGGAGCATCGAAAGCGTCACCGAGCCGCCGTTCGGCAGCTCCCAGAGCTTCAGATAGCCCAGCACCTGCGCCAGAGCCAGCAGGAGCGCGCCCTCGCACAGGCAGCGGAGCGTCATTTTGCGTTTTGTCATGAAAAGCACCTCAGAAAATAAAAATACCGCCTACAACCGGATGTGGTGTAGAGCGGCAGAACAAATATGTCCGAAACAGCTTCCTACGCCGGCATTACCCGGATCAGGTTAAGGGACAAGCGCAATGCGCAATCTCAGCCGGTTTCCCAGCGCCCCTGTGTTCGATTGTATGCGATTCTTCCTTATTATAGGGAAAGCACCCCGTTTCGTCAAGCCCCTATTCCCGAAAATTTTTCCGCCGGAAATATTTCCTGTGCCCTCTTGCAAACGCGCGAAAAATCAGTATGATAGTATCTACTGACCTCAAATATTTGCGATTTGCGTCGAAAGGAGAATTTTCATGAAGCGCACGCTGTTCCATCAGAGCTCCATGACCGAAGGCCCCGTTTTGCAGGGGATGCTGGCGTTCTTCCTGCCGATCATGCTGGGAACACTTCTCCAGCAGCTGTATTCCGCGGTCGATGCGGTCGTGCTCGGCCAGTTCGTCGGCAAAACCGCACTCGCGGCAGTCGGCGGGTCGGACATTGTGCTCATTAACCTCATTGTGAATTTCTTTGTCGGCCTGTCGTCCGGCGCTTCCGTCGTCATCTCGCAGCACGCGGGCGCGCAGGAGCACGAGCAGGTGAGTAAGGCCGTGCATACGGCAATTTTTCTGGCCGTTATCGTGGGCGCTCTGACAACGCTTCTTGGCACAACCGTCGCGCCCTTGCTTCTTCCCGCGCTCAATACGCCGGAAGATACGCTGCAATACTCGAAGGACTACCTCGTCTGGTACTTCGCGGGCATGATCCCCTCCATGATTTACAACATGGGAAGCGGCATTCTCCGCGCGCTGGGAGACTCGAAGAGGCCCCTTCTGTTTCTCGTCGTCTGCACGATCGTGAACACCATTCTGGACCTTCTTTTTGTCGCCGTCTTCAAGCTGGAGGTCGCAGGCGCGGCAATTGCGACGAGCTTGTCCCAGATCATCTGCGCGTGGCTCGTCATCCATACGCTCCGGCGTGCAAACGGGGACTATCATCTCGAGTTCCAAAAAATCCGTCCGGACGCGTGGCTGCTCAAGCGCATGCTCGTCATCGGCCTTCCCGCCGGCATTTCCAGCATGCTCTATAACATCACAAACGTCTATGTCCAGAAAGCCATCAACATGCTCGGCACCGACACCGTCGCGGCCTGGTCGGTCTTCTGGAAGTTGGACGGCATTTTCTGGCCGATCAACAACGCCATCGGCATCGCCGTCATGACCTTCGCGGGGCAAAATTACGGTGCGCGCAAAAAAGACCGGATCTTTGAAACAATGCGCGTGGGGTTTCTGCTGCACTTCGCGATGTGCGCGCTCATTGGCGGCGGAATTTTCCTGACGCGCGACTGGACGATCCGCCTGTTTAATTCCGACCCGGCGGTCGTCGAGCAGGGGCGCGTGATCATCGGCTATCTTGCCCCGTGCTATATCCTGTTCTCGGCGACGGAGGTTCTGTCGTCTATGATGCGGGGCGTGGGCAACGCCGTGAAGCCGACCATTATCACGCTCTTCGGCGCGTGCGTGCTGCGGCTGATTTTGCTGTTCACGATGACCTTCCCGCACCTGAGCAATCTCACCATTGCTCTCTGCTACCCCATCACGTGGACCGTCGCGTCTGCCATGTTCCTCATCTACTACAAATTCGGCCACTGGCTCCCCGCGTATCCTCAAAAGCGCGTGGAGATCGGCTGACGAAAAACCGCGGAGCTGCAAAATTGCAGCTCCGCGGTTATTCTTGCGTCTCATCAAGCAGCACCGTCAGCTCGTGCCCGCGCTCGCGGCAAACGTCCTTTACGGTTCGGATGATCTCCCGCCTTACCGCATGCGAATAATCCCGGAAGATCAGCGCGCCGTCACAGGGCGTGTACTCGATCGTCAGCCTGCAGGGAAGCTCGCGCAGCGCCTGCACCTCAGAAAGCGTATGATAAACGGGCGGCGCAGATTCCAGCACATACGTCCGGTTGTCGCACGAAAAGACGTATCCCTTTTCCAGAAACGCGGCAAAAAGCGTCCGGTCGAAGCCCTCGCTGACGGAAATGAGCTCTTTCCAGCCGCCCGCCATCCGCTGCAGATCGTCCATTCCGGCGATCTGCAGCGTCCTTCGAAAACGTCCACTTCAAAAATTCCAAAAAGCCCATGCTATGCCCCCTCCGGCTCATCCAAGCTTTTCCCGTGCGCGGTCATGATCTCCCGGATGGTTTTCAGGACAAACCGCTTTGTTTCCTCGTCCGGCAGCGTCATGTCCAGCCAGTCCTCGTCAATGTCATAGTAAATGGAAAACAGCCCCGGCTGCTGCACGGCGGCCTTGACTTTCTCGTAGGTCATCTCCTCCGGCGGGTCTTTGAGCGCGAAGAGCGTCAGCGTACAGACCCACGGGATTCCCAGCTCTTCGCCGTCATCGCTGTACATCTCCTCGAGCATTGCCCGGTCGATCCCCGCGCCGACGCCAATGAGCTCCTTCCAGCCGTCGGTCAGACGCGTGTGTGTTTTGCTGTCAAGCAAATGCTCCTGCCCATAGCGCATCGGAAACGTCTCGCAATAGGTGATTTCCGTTCTTCGCCGTTCTTCCCGCTTTTCGATGCAGCTCCACTGTTCGACCTGCGTTACGCAGAGTCTTCCCGCCATTAACCGCTCCATGATCTCCAGCCAAAATGCATAATTGCGCTGTCCGCGCTCCCAACGCAGAAGGCTCAGCATATCTGCGCCGTCTTTCTGATAGAGATCAATGTGATAGTCCTCGTGCGGCGGCTCCTCGCGCGTCGGAAACAGCCACTCCAATAACAGTCCCAAAAGTCCCATGCTGCGCCTCCTTGCATCTTTTTCCCAGTATACGCAAAGCAGGCAAAAATTTCAAGCCGATTTCCCCGCAAAAAAGCAGAACTGCGTGTGCAGTCCCGCTTTTTCTGCCTTATTCCGCGTCTTCCTGCGCCGGAGGGTCGGCAATCACTGTTTTTTCCATGTAGCTGTGGTAGATCTCCTTGGCCAACGCTTGCGCCTGCGTACCGTCAAAGTACATCCAGTTCACAAGGATGTTCTTCTCCTCGTCCAGCGAAATATACTTTTCCAGCATCACGTGCTTCGGGTCGATTGAGCCGTTAAACAGCCCACTTTCAAGCGACACCATGATATCCGTCGAAACCTGTACGGGCTCGCTGCCAACCGCCGCGCATTTCAATACGCCGCTGGTGGAATAGGTGTCTCCGATGCTCTGCATCTGCTCGAAGAAGAAAACGGTCTTTCCGTCGGAGGACAGGCTATAGTAGCTGTAATAGAGGCCCCAGAGCCCAAACGTATACGCCTCCGAGGACAGCTTTTCCGCCTCCCCCTGCGCCGCCGTATAGCGGTACAGCGATGCGCTTTTTTCCTTTTCCTCGAAGTTTTTCACGTAGTAGACCGTCTCGCCGTCCGCCGCAATATCAAAATCAACGACCTCGCCCGCAAGCTTCACCGCGTCTGTTGCCTGCGCGCCGTCGATGTCCGCCAGATACAGATCCTTGTCCGTCGTCAGATAGCAGATTTTCCCGTTTGCGATCTGGAACGCCCGGATATCGGAGACAATTTTCTCGCGGTCGCCGTCAGGGGTAATAAAATATGCACTGCTGCTGTCGCTCGCCTCGACCAGCGCATAGAGCCCATCCGCGTCGCCGCTGCTTTCATCCAGTCGTCCGTCTTTTGTATAGAGCACAGCACTGGAAAGCGTCCCGCCCAGTTTGGCCTTCACGACCTCGCCGCCGGACTTTTGGAACCAGAGGGTGCTAGCGCTCGTATTTCCGACGGCAAGAAGCGCCCCGTCCGCCGAAAAGGCCGGGTAGGTGCTGCTATACACTGAGTCCACCTCGCCAAGAAGGCTTCGGTCGCCGTTTTCATAGAGATAAACGGAGCTCTTCCTGGCCGTCTTGTTGACCTCGACCCAGATGGCTGTGCCGCCGTCGTCAGTGACGGTCTCTATCTCCACGTCCGCGCCGTCCTGCGTGCACTGCGATATTTTTTCCGGCTCCTGCGCATCCTCTTTGAGAAGATAAAGATTCTTCTCCGCGTCGACAAACAGCGTCGTCAGCGACGTTTCTGCCGTGATGGCCTTCAGATTCTGCCCCAGCCGGGCCGGCTCGTCCGCGTCAAAAAGCCGCCGGTAGAGATAGCCTTCCCCATCCAGATACAATACGCCGCCCGAGCGAACGATCTGCACACTGGAGACCTCGGTCGCAAGCGTCTGCTTTTCCTCGCCCGCCAGCGTGTAAAGTGTCCCGTCGCGCTCCAGAATCACCGCCGTTTTCCGGTCCTTCAGCAGCCACAGGGACACAACGTCTCCCCTGATCTCCAGCATCGTCCCGTCCATGCGCGGCAGATATCCGGTTCCATCGCTTCCGACCTTGCCTTCGATGACCGCGTAATGCGTTTCCAACTCCTGTTTTGCCGCGTCCAGCGTTTCCCGCGCCGCGAGCAGAACCGCCTGATTTTCCACCTGCCCCTGCTCCTCCTCCGGCAAGGCGGCAAAGGCAGCCTCCGCCTGCTCAATGGCACTTTCGCTGTCGAGCGTTACCGCGCCGAGCGCGCCAATCTGCGCCTCCAGCTCCAGAACCGCCGCGCTCTTTAACGCCGCAAAGCGCTCATGCGCCTCCTGCAAGATTGCGTAATTTTCCACCTGCTCCCGCTCCTGCGCGCTCAGTGCGTCATAGGCCGCCTGCGCCTGCTCGATAGCTGCCCGGCTGTCCGCCGTCACGTCTCCGATCGCATCAATGAGCGCCTCGGTCTTTTGGGCCGCTTCGCTCTTTAGCCCCGTGTACGTCTCGCGCGCAGCAAGCAGCACGTCGTAGTTTTTGACCTCCGCCTTCTGTTCCTCGGTCAAAGCCGCAAACGCCGCCTCCGCTTCCTCGATGGCCACCGCGCTCTCCAGCGTCACGTCTCCGATTTGTCCGATCTGCGCCTCCACGCTCTTTGCCTCCGCACTTTTGCAGGCACAGAGCATAAGTGCCAGCACCAGCGCCAGTGCTGCCGCCAGAATTCGCCTCATACGTCTCTCTCCTTCCTATAATTAGGCAGTATTCTTCCTATGATTATGCCAGTTCTCTTCCTGTTTGTCAAGCAAAACAGGAACTATAATTCCTACATAACCACCGCAGGAGGAAGAACCATGCTTCTTTTCGATACGCAGCAAATCGGCAACCGGCTGCTTGCCATCCGCAAACGGCTCGGTCTAACGCAAAGCGAGGCCGCGGAGCTCTGCGGTCTTTCCGGCCGTGCCTACGCCGACATTGAGCGCGGCGAGGTCAACATGCGCATCCAGACCGTCCAGCGCATCTGCCGCGCGTTCCACATTACACCCGACGAAATTCTGACCGCCGAAAATGAGCCGCTTGCCGCCGACCAGGACGCGCTGTTTGCCCGCCTGCAAGGCTGCCGCCCAAAGGAGAAGGAGACGGCGCTTGCGCTGCTGGCCACATATTTGCAGTCGCTGGAGCCGGACTAAGCGCTATTTGAAATTGTGCATTCTGCCCATTTGCAAGTTTTTCTTGGTTTGTGGTACACTAAAAGAAAAACCGCCTCCGGGCGGAAAGGAGCAGCATATGAACGAATACGAGGTTCTGATTGAAACCGTCAACCCCTGCGGCGGCGAGGCGCACGCGAAGAAGGAATTCAAGGAAGTCTTCGCCGAGAGCCCAGAAAGCTACGTCGCCCAGAACGGCCGCTACCCGGTGATCGACTCCGGCAAAAACGCCGCGGGCGACAGCGTCATCACAACCGGCGACGGCAAAGGCATTCTCATCCGCTATACGTTTACCGAGTAATCCCAAACAGACGCAAAAAATCCGTTCCGGCAAGTAGGCCGGAACGGATTTTTCTATGGAATGGGATCATCCATGGATTGGTATTATTCCATATCTTCCTTCAGCTTTTCAAAAAAGCCTTTCTTTTTGGGCTGGGTATCCTCGCCGCCATTTTCCAGCTTCCGAAGCAGCTCCTTCTGCTCCTTCGTCAGCTTCGTCGGCGTTTCGACCACGACGGTCACAAACTGGTCGCCGCGCGTCTTATAGCCCACATACGGAATGCCCTTGCCGCGCAGCCGGAAGGTTGTGCCGGTCTGCGTGCCCTCGGGGATGTTATAGCGCACCTTGCCGTCTAACGTCGGCACCTCGATCGTCGCGCCGAGCGCCGCCTGTGTAAAGGAGATCGGCATCTGGCACAGAACGTTCGCCCCGTCTCTTGTAAAGAGCGGATGCTTGCGCACCGAAACGGTCACAAGCAAATCGCCGTTCGGGCCGCCGTTGGAGCCCACATTGCCCTCTTCGCGCACACGGAACGACTGGCCGTTGTCGATGCCCGCCGGGACGGACACCTTGAGCGTCTTCGTGTGGCGCACCTTGCCCTTGCCCTTGCAGGTCTGGCACGGGTCCTTGATGATCTTGCCTGCGCCGCCGCACTTTGGGCACGGCTGCTGCGACTGCATCGTCATCCCCATGAAGTTCTGCTGCGTGCGCACCGTGCCGGTGCCGCGGCAATACGTACAGGTTTCCGGCTGCGCGCCGTCCTTGCAGCCCGAGCCGTGACAGGTCGGGCAGGACTCGATACGCGAATACGTGATCTGCTGCTCGCAGCCGAACGCCGCGTCCTCAAAGCTGATCTCGATCTCCGCGACCACGTTCTGTCCCTTGCTGGGGCCGGTTCTGCGCGCGGAGGAACTCGAAGCGCCGCCGCCGAAGAAGTCGCCGAAAATATCGCCCAGATCTCCGAAGCCGCCGAAGCCTCCAAACCCGCCGAAGCCGGCGCCCGCATTGGGGTTGAAGTTCGGGTCGACGCCCGCAAAGCCGTACTGGTCGTAGCGCGCCTTTTTGTCCGCGTCGGACAGCACCTCGTAGGCCTCGTTGACCTCCTTGAATTTTTCCTCTGCCGATTTATCGCCCGGGTTCTGGTCGGGGTGGTACTTCATGGCAAGCTTACGGTAAGCCTTCTTGATCTCCGCATCGGATGCGTTTTTCTCGACGCCCAGAACCTCATAATAATCTCGTTTGTTTTGATCTGCCATATGTTTCACCTCTTACTGGAGAAGCACCGTGTCAGACGATGCTTCTTCTGGTGTTCAGACAAGCCAAGCGGGGCGGAGAATCTCCGCCCCAATGGACTATAATCGGAACTTAGACCTCTTCGTAGTCTGCGTCGACCACACCGTCGTCGCCGGGCTTGCCGGAATCCTGTGTGCCGCAGCCGCCGCAGTCACCGCCGCAGTTCGCATTCGGATCGCCCTGCGGAGCGGCATTCTTGTAGAGCTTCTCGGAAACGCTATAGAATGCCTTCTGCACTTCGTCGGTCGCAGCCTTGATAGCGGCAACGTCGGTGCCCTTCTGTGCTTCCTTCAGCTTTTCGATCGCGGCCAGAACAGGAGCCTTGTCACTTTCGGTGACCTTGTCGCCCATCTCGTTGAGCGTCTTTTCAGACTGATAGATGACCTGATCGGCCGCGTTGCGCGTGTCGACTTCATCCTTACGGGCCTTATCCTCCGCCGCGTACTGCTCGGCTTCCTTGACGGCCTTGTCGATATCCTCCTTCGAGAGGTTCGAAGAAGCGGTGATGGTGATCTTCTGCTCTGCGCCGGTTCCAAGATCCTTCGCGGAGACATTCACGATGCCGTTCGCGTCGATGTCGAACGTGACCTCGATCTGCGGCACGCCGCGAGGTGCCGGAGCAATGCCGGTCAGCTGGAACTTGCCGAGGGTCTTATTGTAAGCAGCCATCTCGCGCTCGCCCTGCAGGACATGGACCTCAACAGAGGTCTGGTTGTCTGCCGCGGTCGAGAAGACCTGGCTCTTCTTGGTCGGGATGGTGGTGTTGCGCTCAATAAGCTTTGTAAACACGCCGCCCATGGTCTCAATGCCAAGCGACAGCGGGGTGACATCGAGCAGCAGCAGACCCTTCACGTCGCCGCCGAGCACGCCGCCCTGAATCGCCGCGCCGACTGCCACGCACTCGTCGGGGTTGATGCCCTTGAAGCCTTCCTTGCCGGTCAGCTTCTTGACCTCTTCCTGCACCGCCGGGATACGGCTCGAGCCGCCGACCAGCAGGACCTTGGAGATATCGTTTGCAGTAAGACCCGCGTCCGCCATTGCCTGCTTCACGGGGCCGACAGTCGCTTCGACCAGATGCGCGGTCAGCTCATTGAACTTTGCACGCGTCAGCGTCACGTCCAGATGCTTCGGGCCCGTTGCGTCCGCGGTGATATACGGCAGGTTGATGTTCGAGGAAGTCACGCCGGACAGTTCGATCTTCGCCTTCTCAGCCGCTTCCTTCAGACGCTGCATCGCGACCTTGTCGTTCGAGAGGTCAATGCCCTCTGCCTTCTTGAATTCGTCCACGAGGTACTTCATGATGCACTCATCGAAGTCGTCGCCGCCCAGATGGGTGTTGCCGTTGGTGGCCAGAACCTCGATAACGCCGTCGCCGATATCCAGAATAGAGACATCGAACGTGCCGCCGCCAAGGTCATACACCATGATCTTCTGCTCGGCTTCCTTATCAACGCCGTAAGCCAGCGCGGCCGCCGTCGGCTCGTTGATGATACGCTTGACCTCCAGGCCCGCGATCTTGCCCGCGTCCTTGGTCGCCTGACGCTGGGCGTCATTGAAATATGCCGGAACGGTGATGACAGCCTCGGAAACCGGGCCGCCCAGATAAGCCTCTGCGTCAGCCTTCAGCTTCTGCAGAATCATCGCGGAAATTTCCTGCGGGGTGTACTTCTTGCCGTCAATGTCGACCTTGTAGTCGGTGCCCATGTGACGCTTGATGGACGCGATGGTGCGCTCGTGGTTTGTGACCGCCTGACGCTTTGCGACCTGACCGACCATACGCTCGCCGGTTTTCGAGAACGCCACAACGGACGGGGTGGTGCGGTTGCCTTCCGCGTTTGCGATAACGACGGGCTCGCCGCCTTCCATAACTGCTACACAGCTGTTGGTAGTACCAAGATCGATGCCAATAATTTTACTCATAATTGAAATCCTCCTACATCAGGTGAATGTTTTTACAACTTTATTTTTGGTTTCGCGAATTTATGTGAATGCTTCTGTGACAGAAGCGGGAACGCTAATTTGCAACCTTGACCATCGCAAAGCGGATGACCTTTTCGCCGACCAGAAATCCCTTCTGGAAGACCTCAGCGATCACATTCTCGCCAAGTCCCTCCTGCTCGACGTGCATCACGGCATTGTGCCGCGCGGGGTCAAACGCCTCTCCAATCTCGCCAAAGCTCGTCACGCCGAGCCCTTCCATGACCTTCACCAACTGGTTCATCGTCATTTCCACGCCCTTTTTGTACGCCTCATCGGCAGTTTCCTGCGCGAGCGCACGCTCGAGATTGTCATAGACCGGAAGGAACTTGCCGACCGTCTCGGCCTTGATGACCGTGTACAGATCGTCCTTTTCCTTCTGGCTGCGCTTGCGGAAGTTATCGTATTCCGCCGCCAGACGAAGGTATCCGTCGTGCTCCTTTGCAAGCTGCTCTTTCACGGTATCGAGCTCGGATGGCTTTTCTTCCTTCTTTGCTTCCTCCGCCTTGGCCTCCTGCGGGTTCCCGGCGTTCTGCTTCGGCTCCTCGGCGGGCAGCTCCTTTTCGGGAACCTGCTCGCTGACGGCCTCGTCCTTCGGCTGTTCGTTCTTATTCTTTGTTTCCTGACTCATATCAAAATGCCTCCGGGGCTGTTATTTTTTCGGTTCTTCTGTGAGTGCGGGCTCATGGAGCGCCGGCTGCTGGGGCTTTGCGAACATCCGGCCAAGGTTTTCTGCAAAATAGCTGAGCCTTGCGGTAATCTTCGCGTAGTCCATTCTTGTAGGGCCAACGACGCCGATCATGCCCTGCATGCCGTCGCCGATGTCAAACTTCGTAATGACGACGCTGGAATCTTTCAGCTCCTTCGCCACGTTCTCGGGACCCACCAGAATCTGCGTCGTGCCGGACGAGAGCGTCGCGGGGAGATTCGAAATGACGTCTTCATCGAGGCTCGTCAGAACCTCCTGCGCCTTTTCTACATCGTGGTACTCCGGCTGGCCAAGAAGCTTCGCCTGCCCGGTCATGTAAACCTCGCTGTGGGTCTTTCTCAGAAGCTCCACCGTGTAGTCCACAATTACCGGAACCAGATTGGCCGCGCCTGCCGCGCTTCTTGTGACCTTTGCGAGAAGCTCCGGCGTAATTTCGTCCGCCGTCAGCTCCGTGAGGCTCGCGTTGAGCACCGCGGAAAGAAGCCGCAAGTCCTCCTGCGACACATCGAGCGGCAGCCGGATGAGCTTATTTTGCACCTGATTGTCGCTTAACATGACAACTAAGATAAAGCTTCCTGCTTCTGCCAGAATCAGATCGAACCGCTTGACCGTTCTCTCCGAGCTTCTGGCCGCGACGGCGTAGGCGGGAAGGTCGGTCATCTTGGAAACGAGCTTACCGACCTGGGAGATCATTTTGTCGACCTCCTGCATCTTGACCTCCATCGCCTGATTGATGGTCTTCGTTTCATCCATCGAAAGGCGGTAGTTTTGCATGAGCTCATCGACATACAGCCGGTAACCCGCTGCGCTCGGAACGCGCCCGGCCGACGTATGCGGCTGCTCGAGAAGGCCCATTGTGGTGAGGTCGGCCATCTCGTTGCGGATGGTCGCCGGGGAAAAATCCATGCCCGGCATCTGGGAGATCGTCTTAGAGCCGACCGGCTCAGCCGTGCGGATGTAGCTGTCCACAATAGCCCGCAGAATCTGCTTTTTTCTGTCTGTCAGTTCCATGCTTCTTCCTCCCATCGATTTAGCACTCCTTATCCCCGAGTGCTAAACGCAGTTTACCACCGCTTTCTTCGCTTGTCAATACCTTCTACTATAAATAATTTGTGAACAAATTTAGGAAAACTTTTGACTGCCGTCTGTGGCACAGGCGCCACGGACGGCAAAAGCAAAAAAGAAGGGCGGCTTTCGCCGCCCCCCTTCTTATTATCGTGGCACGATGATATTAATCGCCCTCTGATGATTGACGATCTCAACCTCTTTGACCGTCCCGCCGTACTCGCCGTCAAGCGTCCAATCGACCGGACTGTCGAACAAAAACTTCACCCGGCGCACCTTTTTGGAAACGATGTTCTCGTTCTCGCGGAAATCGCTTTTCAAAAGCGCCGTGCTCACATTGTTGAAATCAATCAGATTCTTGATATCCCGCACCAGAAGCAGCTCCGACTGTCCGTCGTTGAGGCTGATGCCGAGGCTGTCTAACGCCAGCACGCCGCCGACGGACGTTGTGCTGCACACGAGCCCGTCAAGCACGTCCAGCTCCAGCACCTGATCTTCAAATTCCACGCGCGCGTGGATCGGCTTGACCTCGCCGAGCGCCTTGACCCCGTGGAGAAAATACGCAAGCCTTCCTAAAATCTGCTTGTCCTCCTGCGGGGTCTGATACGATACACCCGTAAACAGACCGAACGCCGCCACGTAGACGAACCACCGGTTCTCTCCGAACGCACCCACATCGATCGGGAACTCGCGTCCCGTCACAATATCCTGTGCGGCGAGAATCGGGTCCATGCTCAGCCCCAGCGTCCGCGCCACATCGTTGACCGTTCCGCCCGGAATATACCCCAGCGGCGGCCGGTCAGACGGCGGCAGCTGCATAAGGCCCGACACAGCCTCATTGAGCGTGCCGTCTCCGCCCGTGCAGACAACGAGGTCAAAATCCGCCGCCCGCTTTTCGATCTGCCGCGTGAGATCGCGCGGCGCGCTGGTTGGGTGGACAGTCACTTCGTAGCCGCCCGCCGTAAAAATCTGAATGACCTGCATCAGGCTTCCCCGGATTTCCGAATGTCCGGCTCTGGGGTTGACAAAAAACAGCAGCTTTTTTTGCATCGACTACCGCCTCCTGTTTGCTGCAAGCGTCTTATTCGCCCGCTTCTTCCTGCGCCGCCGTTTCCTCCGACGCATCCGTACCGCTTTCCTCGGTGGCCGCTTCGCTTGCCGCAGCCTCTGCCGCAGCCGCATTGGCCGCCGCGCGGTCTTCTGCCTGCACGTCAAAAATTGCCGCGTTCTCCAGCGTCTCGGTCAGCGGGTACTGCTCGCGAATCGACTCTTCGAGTGCGTTCTCCCGCTCGGTCTGCAAATCGCTCTTTGCCGCCTCGAACCAGAACACCTCTTCGCCCTTCGAGACATAATACATGACGTGATAGCCGTAGTCGGTCTTCACAATGCCGGTATCGCCGGGCTTGCGCGCGTCGTCAAAGCACCATTCGTCAAAGGGATCGACCATCTGGCCGGGATACACATCCTCGTACAGCCCGCCGTTGGAGCTGCTGCCGGGGTCCTCCGAGTTTTCGTTTGCCAGCGCGGCAAAGGAATCCTCCGTTGCTTCGCCTGCCTTCCACTCGTCCAGCAGCGCCTGCGCCTTCTGCTCAGCCTCTGCCCACGCTTCGTCGGTATACGTGCCGTCCTCGTTCTGCTCGGTCGGGATCACGAGAATGTGCCGCACGCTCACCATAGGCTTGTCGATCTTCTCGATCCGGCTCTGCGCGTAGTCCTCGGCGTGCTGGTCATAGTAATCGCTGATCTCCGCGTCGGAAAACTCCATCTGCTCAACAAGCAGCTCCATGTACCGCGAAGCACGCATCGAGTCGCGCACAAACGCCACATAATCCTCTACCGTCACGCTCGGCCCGAAGACCCGCTGCAAATACGCAAGGCCGTCTTCCATGCCGTAATAGCCCGCCGTCGCGTCCAAGCTTTCCGGAATCGCGTCGAGCTGCGCCTGATCCTCTTCGCCGAGCTCGAAGCCCGCCTTGTCGGCCTCCAGATTGATGGCCGTCATCGAGTGGAACATCGTGACTGCACTATCCAAAAATGCCTGCTGCCACGTCTGGCCCTCGCTGTAGGCCTGCTCGTCGAGTCCCTTTGAGGTGTCCATGATATAGCTCAGGTACGAGCCGTAGTTATTGACAAACGTATAGTACTGCTGCCAGTAATAAAACGCGAGATCGCGGTTCGTGAGGTCCCGATCGCCGCAGGAGGCGACGACCTTGGCGAGAACCTCATCGGTCAGCTCATCCTGCGTCACGGTGTAGGACACGAAGCGCTCGGTGCTTTCCGTATCTTCCGCATTCTGCGCGTTTTCATCGGTCGTTTCCGTCACGCCATTTTCGGCGGGGGCGTCTGCATCTAGCTTGGCTGCACTCTTTTTCCCGGCAAGGAAAATCGCCGCGACGATCGCAACGACAGCCAGCGCGCCAATCACCCACACGAGCGCCGACGGCTTTTTCTTCTCCGGCGCAGTCTCCTGCGGTTCATCCCCCGACGCAGAAGCCTCATCCTCAGTCTGTTCCGCGCCGTCCGTCTCCGGCTCTTCCTCGCAGGTAAAGCTTTCCGCTTCCGAATCGGTCTGCGCCGCAGTCTCCTCCGTGGCGGTCTGTTCGGTCGGTTCTTCCGCGGAAGCCGTTTCTTCTGTTACTTCCTGTCCGCACGCGGGGCACACGCTCTCTTCCTCGGGCACATCCGCGCCGCAATGGTTACACTTTTTCATACGTTCCTTCCTTCTGCCGCGCATGCGGCATCATCTCAAAATCGCCTGTTTTCCCGCTGCAAAGCGCATTTGCCGCCGGAAATGATCTGCTACAGTTTACCACATACCCCCCGCTTTTGCAACGACGAGCCCCCGGCCACGCGGTAAACAATTTGTGAATTGTGCGCCGTTTGCCGCATCCGCGCCCCGCCGTTCGTTGAAATGCGCCGGGTTTTCTGGTATAATACGCGCAAAATCGGCTTTTTTAAGCCGCGCCTGTGGAAAACTCCCGCGCGTTGTGTTATAATATTGTGCTACATTGAAATCGGTCTATCGGAGGGTACTTTTTTGGAACGTCACACTACCGTTATCTCTCAGCCGGAGCTCGACCGGCAGGCGGCCATCTGCCGCGAAATCGCAAGCTATTGGAAGGCCGAGGGCCGGACCCCGCTCGCCTTTGTCGATACCTACGGCTGCCAGCAGAACGAGGCCGATTCTGAGCGCATCCGCGGCATGCTGCTGGAATGCGGCTACCGGATGTCCGACACCGAGGAGGGCGCGGACTGCATCGTCATCAACACCTGCGCCATCCGCGAGCACGCCGAGACCCGCGTCTACGGCAATGTCGGCGCGCTGGTCCACACGAAAAACCGCCACCCTGCGCAGAAAATTTTCCTCTGCGGCTGCATGATGGGCCAGCCCACCGTGGTCGAAAAGATCAAGCACAGCTACCACCATGTAGACGGTGTGTTTAACCCCCACCAGCTCTGGCGCTTCCCGGAGCTGCTGCAATCGGTCCTCACGCAACGCAAGCGCATTTTCGCGGTCGACGATTCGGCTGGCAATATCGCAGAAGGCATCCCCGTTGTCCGGGCCTCGAAGCTCAAGGCGTGGGTGTCCATCATGTATGGCTGCAACAACTTCTGTTCGTACTGCATCGTCCCCTATGTGCGCGGCCGCGAGCGCTCCAGACGGCCCGAAGAGATCATCGAGGAGGTCAAGGGCCTCATTGCCGCCGGCTATAAGGACATCACCGTCCTCGGCCAGAACGTCAACTCCTACGGCAAGGATTTGGACTGCGGCGTCGACTTTGCGGACCTCATGGCCTCTCTTGCCGAGCTCCCGGGAGATTTCTGGCTGCGCTTCATGACAAGCCACCCCAAAGACGCGTCCCGCAAGCTTTTTGACACGATCGCGAGCCACGATAAAATCTGCAATCAGTTCCACCTCCCCTTCCAGTCCGGCAACGACCGCGTGCTCAAAACCATGAACCGGCACTACAACCGCGCGCAGTATTTAGAGCTCGTCGACTATGGCCGGAAGGTCATGCCGAACCTTGTACTCACGAGCGACGTCATTGTCGGCTTCCCCGGTGAGACGGAAGAAGAGTTTGAAGACACCATCAGCCTCATTGAACAGGTCCGCTACGACGCACTTTTCACCTTCATCTTCTCTCCCCGCGGCGGAACCCCTGCGGCCAAAATGGAAGACCCCACACCGAAGGAGGAAAAAAACCGCCGCTTCGACAAGCTCTGCAATGTGCAGAACCGCATTTCGCTTGAAATTCATCAGGCCTACGTTGGAAAAACAATGCGTGTTTTGGTCGACGGACGCGACGGCGATAATCTCACTGCCCGAACCGAAGGCGGCCGCCTCGTGCGCCTGCCGGGCGATGACAGCCTGATTGGCCAATTCATTGATGCAAAAATCACCGGCTGCACCACTTGGAGCCTCGTCGGCGAAGTTTTCGACTGACCCTGCTGTGTACCGCAAACACACCTCACGCAAACTTTCAAAACTACGCGTAGGGGGCGATGCCCACATCGCCCCAGCAGAACGTGCTGTTTTTACGACAATCTTCGGCGAATTTGCAGCTTCCCAACGGGCCGATGTGGGCATCGGCCCCTACGAATCCAATTCCAAACACAATCGGAGGTATCTCTATGGCTGAGCTCACGCCCATGATGCAGCAGTACCGCACCGTCAAGGAGCGGAATCCCGACTGCATTCTCTTTTTCCGCTTGGGCGATTTCTATGAAATGTTCGACGAGGACGCGCGCATCGCCTCCCGCGAACTGGACCTCACGCTCACCAGCCGCGACCACGCCAAAGACAAAGCGCCTGAGGACAAGGTCCCCATGTGCGGCGTGCCGTTCCATTCCTCCGAAAGCTATATCGCGCGTCTTGTCCAGAAGGGCTACAAGGTCGCCATCTGCGAGCAGATGGAAGACCCGGCGCTCGCTAAGGGTCTTGTAAAACGCGACATCATCCGCATCGTGACCCCCGGCACTGTGACCGAGAGCTCGATGCTCGACGAATCAAAAAACAACTACTATGCCTGCGTCTACGGCGAAAACGGAGCCTATGGCGCGGCCTTCTGCGATATCTCGACCGGCGCGTTCAGCGCAACCGTCTTCTCCGGCCCCGATGCAGAAGAGGCCGTATGCAACGAGCTCGGAAGCTTCAGCCCGACAGAGCTCCTGCTCGGCGGAGACGCAGAAACGTCCGACGAGATCAAAGCCGTCGCAGGCTCCCGCCTTGGCTGCTGCATGGGCAGGAGCCGGGAGCACCAGTTTGATTTGAGTCTCTGCAAAGCCGCCGTCGAGTCGCAATTCGGAAAGGCCCAGGATGCGCTCGGCCTTACCGGGCACGACGAAGTCGTCATCGCCGCGGGCGCTCTTCTCTGCGCGCTCCGGGACGCACAGAAAAACGACCTTCCCCACATCCGCGCGCTGGACTTTTACGTTGCGGGCAAGTTCATGGGGCTCGATCTGACAGCCAGACGGAACCTGGAGCTCACCGAGACGATGCGCACGAAGGAGAAGAAGGGGAGCCTTCTTGGCGTGCTCGACCAGACGAAAACCGCGATGGGCGGAAGGCTCCTCCGATCGTGGATGGAGCGGCCCTTACTTAGTCCCGCGAAAATCGGGAAGCGACTTTCCGCCGTGCAGGAGCTCGTCGACAAGACGATCGACCGCGAGGAGCTGCGGCTATCGCTTCGCGAAGTATCGGACTACGAGCGCGTCATGGCGCGCATCGTCACGGGCACGGCAAACTGCCGTGACCTTGTCGCCCTCAGTCAGGGGGCGGCGACGCTTCCCGCAATCCACGACCGCCTCAAAACGCTCTCTTCCCCCCTCTTAAAAGAAATCTACGACCAGCTCGACCCGCTGCAAGACCTCAAGGAGGCCATCGAAAAGACCATTGTCGACGAGCCCCCCTTCGTTCTGCGCGAGGGCGGCATGATCCGGGACGGCGCGAATGAAGAGCTGGATAAATTGCGCGAAATCCAGAACGGCGGTACGGGCATGCTCACCGCCATCGAGGCGCGTGAAAAGGAGACAACCGGCATCCGGAACCTCCGCGTGGGCTATAACCGCGTGTTTGGCTACTATATCGAGGTCGCCAAGGGACAGCTGAACCTCGTCCCCGACCACTACATCCGCAAGCAGACGCTCTCTACCGGTGAGCGCTACATCACGCAGGAATTAAAGGAACTCGAGTCGACCATCCTGGGCGCGAAGGACCGGATTGTCTCGCTCGAATACGAAATTTTCACCCAGCTGCGCGCGCATGTCTCCGAGCAGTCCCAGCGCGTGCAGAAAACGGCGCAGGCCATCGCCAGCTTAGACGTGCTTTGCAGCTTTGCGCACACGGCGGTCCATAACCACTACTGCCGCCCCGAGGTCGACCTCTCCGGCGAGATCCGCATCACGCAGGGCCGTCACCCCGTGGTCGAGCAGATGCTCAAAAACACGCTCTTTGTCCCGAACGACACCGTCCTCGGCGCGGACGGCTGCAGGGCCGCCATCATCACAGGCCCCAACATGGCCGGTAAATCGACCTATATGCGCCAGGTCGCGCTCATTGTCCTCATGGCGCAGATGGGAAGCTTCGTCCCGGCCGCGTCCGCCCGCATCGGCATTGTCGATAAATTATTTACCCGCATCGGCGCATCCGACGATCTGGCCTCCGGCCAGTCGACGTTCATGGTAGAAATGAACGAGGTGGCAGACATTCTCAAAAACGCGACGCCCCGCTCGCTTCTCATCTTAGACGAGATCGGAAGAGGCACCTCGACCTTCGACGGCATGGCCATCGCAAAAGCGGTTTTAGAGTACGCGGTCGACCCCAAAAAGCTCGGCGCGAAGACGCTCTTTGCCACGCACTACCATGAGCTCACGTCCATGGAGCAGGAGATCCCCGAGATCCGGAATTTCAACATCGCCGTCAAGAAGCGGCAGGGCGAGATGATCTTCCTGCGCAAGATCGTCCCCGGCGCGGCGGACGACAGCTACGGCGTAGAGGTCGCAAAGCTTGCCGGTCTTCCCGACAAGCTCATCGCGCGGGCAAGAGCGGTTCTCAAGGAATTAGAATCCGGCGCGCCCAAATCGCCCGCCGTGCAAAAGCAAACCTCCGATCAGGTGAGCCTCCTAGATTTGCAGGCGGATGAAATTCGCGAAAAGCTTTCCGCCATCAACGTCGAAACGCTCACGCCCATTGAAGCGATGAACGTTCTTTACCAGCTCAAGCAGCTGCTTTAAGTTTTAGAAAGGAGCGCCGTCCATGGCAAAATCCTACTACTCGCTTGGCCGCAGTCTCTCGCGCGCCGAGGCCATCGCCGGATGGTGCTATCTTCCGTTTTATCTGGTACTGCTGAGCGCAGGCATCCAGTATCTCGCGGCGGCGCTGCATGTGAGCCTCACGGCGCTCACGATCAACATCATTTATTTTTCCGTGAATCTTCTTTTCGTGCTGCTTGTCTTCCGGAATTTTCTTTTGCAGCGCTTCTTTGGCTCCGGCTTCTGGAATTTCGTGCAGGCGCTGATCTTAGGCTTCGCGCTTTACTACGCGGGCACATGGGCCGTGCAGGCGCTCGAGCATCTTTTGGCCGGACAGGTTACAATTTATAATAATGAGACGGTAAACGATCTGATTTTTGAAAACCGGTACGTGATGCTGGCCGTGAGTGTCGTCTTCGCGCCCGTGATTGAAGAGACGCTGGTCCGCGGCGTGGTCTTCGGAACCGTCCGCCCGGCCTCAAGGGTCCTTGCCTACATCGTCTCCGCGCTTCTTTTTACACTCATGCACAACTGGCAGTATTTTGGGCTGTACCCCGCACTGTCCATTTTACTCAGCTGCCTTCCCTACATTCCGGCATCCGTCGCGCTTGCGTGGGTCTATGAAAAGGGCGGCACCATCTGGGCCCCTATCACGCTGCACGCGCTCATCAACGCCATGTCCTTTGGTCTTCTGTCCCTTTCGTAAAGGAGGTTCCCATGCCGAAAATTGTCCAGCTCAGCCGCCATGTCGCGGATTTGATTGCCGCCGGCGAGGTGGTCGAGCGGCCCGCTTCCGTTGTCAAGGAGTTGGTGGAAAACGCCATCGACGCGGGCGCAGCGCGCATCACCGTAGAAATCCAGAACGGCGGCATGACCTTCATCCGCATCTCAGATAACGGCTGCGGCATGGCCCCCGAAGACGCGCACACGGCGTTTCTTCGCCACGCGACAAGTAAAATCCGAAACAAGGACGACCTTGCTGCCATCTCAACGCTTGGCTTCCGGGGAGAGGCGCTCGCAGCCATTTCCGCCGTCAGCCGGATCGATCTGCTCACCAAGGCCGCCGATACCCCCGGCGTGAGCCTGCACTTAGAGGCCGGCCAGATCACGCAGGAAGCCCCCGCGGGCTGCCCGGAGGGTACGACGATCCTCGTGCGCGACCTCTTTTATAACACACCCGCGCGCATGAAGTTCATGAAATCCGATCAGGCGGAGGCCTCCGCCGTCTTCCTCGCCGTGCAGCAGCAGGCGCTCGCGCATCCCGAGATTGCCTTCCGGTTTTTAAAGGATGGGCAGGAGCAGCTTTCGACTGCCGGCTCCGGCGACCGCATGGCCGCCATCTACACCGTCTTTGGCCGCGAGATCGCAAACAACATGATCGAGGTCAAAGGCTCGTGGGAGCAGTTCACCGTGCGTGGGTTTGTTACCAAGCCCACCTGCACGCGCGGCAACCGCTCGTATCAGTACTTTTTCGTCAACTCCCGGTTCATCAAATCCCGGATGTTATCTGCCGCATTGGAAGAGGCGTATAAGAACCAGCTCATGGTCGGGCGTTTTCCGGTCTGCGTGCTGGAGATCGACCTTCCCGTGCAGGCCGTGGATGTGAACGTGCACCCGGCAAAAACGGAAGTAAAGTTCCTGTCCGAGCGCGGCGCATTTGACGCAGTACATTACGCGGTCCTCTCGGCTCTGAACAAAGCGCCCGGAAGACCCGCCGTTCAGCTGCCGAAATCCCGGCAGGACCAGATCGCAGGCAGCGTCTCGTCCAATATTCCCGCGTCTAAAAAGGACTTCTTCCAGACCAAAACGGCCGAGGAATTCCGCCGCACGGCATCGGCCGCCGAGGAAAACCCCTTTGAAAAGCCCGTCCGGCCCGCGGCAAAGCCTGTTTCCGTATTTGTCGACGAGCCGTCGTTCCTCTCTGCCGCGCTGTCGTCTCCCGTGCAGGTGCCCGAGCGCAGTGTAAAAGCACCGGAACCCGCTCCGGTCGTCCCGAAAGCGGAACCGGTTGCGCCTGCGCCCATGGAAGCGCCCGCCCCTTTGACGCCCGTGCCGGAAGAAGAACACTTCCCCCTTGGGCGGAAAGCCGCGTCCGCCCCTACGAAGTTAACGCCCGCGCCGGAACCTGAGTCCCAGCAGACGCTCTCGATCCCGGAGGTTTCCTTCCGCGTCATCGGCGAGACGATGGATACCTACATCTTAGTCGAGCAGGGCGAGAGCCTGCTTCTCATCGACAAGCACGCCGCGCATGAGCGCGTCCTCTTCGAGAAGCTCAAATCCGAGGAGCACCCCGTCATGCCGCAGCTTTTATTGCAGCCCGTGCCAGTTCAGCTCACAAAGCCGGAGGCGCAGGCCGTGCTGGAGAATCTGCCGCTTTTGCAGTCGCTCGGCTTCGATGTGTCGGAGTTTGCGGACCTGCAGCTCGTTCTGCGCCAGATCCCGTCCGATCTCACTGAGGAAGACGCGTGCGCGACCTTGGAGGCCTTCGCGGAGGACCTTCTCACCGGAAAGCGCCCATCGCAGGCAGATTTACGGGACAACCTCCTTCACACCATGGCCTGCAAGGCCGCCATCAAGGCCGGCTGGCACACGCAGCCCACAGAGCGTGAAGCGCTGGTGCGCGAGGTTCTCTCCCGGGACGATATCAAATACTGCCCGCACGGAAGACCCGTGTGCATCGAGCTCACGAAAAAGGAGCTTGAAAAGCAGTTCAAGCGTACATAACATCCAGAACCATACCTGAAAGGAGGCAAGCCGTTTGGAAAAAATCATCTGCGTCGCAGGGCCCACGGCCTCGGGCAAAACGCGGCTTGCCGTCGAGCTGGCCAAAAAATATGACGGCGAGGTGCTCTCGTGCGACTCCATGCAGATTTACCGCGGCATGGAAATCGGGACCGCCGCGCCGACGATCTCAGAAATGCAGGGCGTAGCGCACCATATGATCGGCGCAGCAAGCCCGAAGGAAGATTTTTCCGTTGGAAAATACATCGAGCTCGCCGAGCCCATTTTGCAGGATATCCTGTCGCGCGGCAAAACCTGCGTTGTGTGCGGCGGGACAGGGCTCTATGCAGACAGTCTGCTTCTCGGGCGCACGTTCGCCCCGTGCCCATCGACCGGCGTGCGCGAAAAGTTGGAAGCTGAGGTGAACCACACGGGAATCGAACCCGTGCTCGCGCGCCTCAAAGCGGTCGACCCGGAAGCGGGTGCGCGCCTGCACCCGTCCGACCGGCGGCGCATTATCCGCGCGCTGGAAGTTTACTTGGAGACCGGCGAGACGATCTCCGAGCACAACCGAAAAACAAAGCTGCTGCCACCAAAGCACGACGCCGTCTGGCTCGGCTTGAGTTTTGAGAACCGGCAGGATCTATACGACCGGATCGATCTTCGCGTCGAAAAAATGCTGAAAGCGGGGCTGCTCGATGAGATTCGCGCCCTTCTTTCCTCCGGCGTCCCCCCCACGGCCACGGCCATGCAGGCCATCGGCTATAAAGAATTTGTGGACGCATTGACAACCGGCGGCGATATTGCCGCGGCAGCCGCACTTGTCCAGCAGCGCTCGCGCAATTATGCCAAGCGGCAGCTCACATGGCTGCGGCGAAACGAGCAGATCCACTGGATCTTGCAGCCGCGCGAACCGGATTTTTCCGCCGTTTTTCAGCAGGCCTGCGCGAATATCCCTTTTTTCGCGTGAATAAAATGGTACGATAGGTATATCCAAAAATAAAAGGAAGCCCTGACGCTTCCGGAAACAGAAGGAGACATACCTATGCAGCGTACCGAAACCTATCAGGATACATTTCTCAATCAGGCCCGCAAGGAGCGCACGCCCCTGACCGTCTTTCTGGTCAACGGCTTTCAGATGCGCGGGATCATCACGGGCTTTGACGCGTTCGTCATCGTGCTTGTCTCGGAAGGCAGGCAGCAGATGATCTACAAGCACGCGGTCTCGACCATTGCGCCGTCGGTTCCGCTGCGCCTGAGTCAGGAAGGATAGCGCCTTCCTGATGGGAAGGAGCCCCCATGAAGCAAGGCAAGCACTATACCAATCTTATTCTCTGGATTTTCCTCGCCGCCATCATCGCCTATTTCGGCTACAATGTCGCCTCGTCTCTCTCAGAGCCCTTGACCACGTCCACGGCCATCGAATACGAGGCGGGCGCGGGCTGCTACACGACGGGCTTCGTCGTGCGCGACGAGGAGATCCTCACCTCCGCCTATGACATTACCGTTATCACCTGCGCCGAGGGCGCGCACGTCGCGGCAAACGAGGCTGTCGCCACCGGATATCTCTCCGATGGCGCGCAGCAGCGCCAGAGCCGCATTCAGGACCTTCAAGAGCAGCTCACGCAGCTGCAATACGCATGGAGCGCATCGTCAAGCCTTGCCGATCAGGCGGCGCTGGACACGGAGATTCAAAGCAATCTTCTCTCGCTCGCGAAATTTACCGCGCGCCGGGACATGAACTCCGCGCAGGATGTCTCGCCCGAACTCAAGGGCCTCGTTCTTCGCCGCTCGGCGGGCGCGGGAGACACGGACGCGATTCATGCGCAGCTGGAGAGCGTGCAGGAAGAGCTGACGCGCCTGCAGGAGCAGGCCGCCGCAGACACCCGGCCCATCGCCGCAGACCACGCAGGCACCTACTCCGGTGTGGCCGACGGATATGAGACCGTTTTGACCCCAGGGAAACTTCAGACCATGACCGCGCAGGACTATAACCTGATCGAGCCCGAGACTGTCCCGGAAAACGCAATCGGAAAGCTCATCCGCGGCACGACGTGGTACTACGTGACAACGCTTCCGGCAAGCGAGCTCAAGGACGTAAAAGAGGGCGCGCGGGTGCAGCTTCTGTTTGCAAGAGACGTCTATGACCAGCTCGACATGACGGTCGAGCGCGTGGGAAACAACGAGGCGGGCTATAAGCTTCTCGTCCTCTCGTGCGATAAATACATGCAGAACGTGACGCTTCTGCGCCAGCAGTCCGCCGATGTCGTTTTCAACTCCTATCAGGGCCTTCGTGTGCCCAAGGACGCGGTTCGTGTCGAAGACGGCGGGCAAACCGGCGTTTATGTCCTCGAGGGCGCGACTGCCCGATGGAAGCCAATCACCATTCTCCACGACAACGGCGAGAGCTACGTCGTAGAGCTGGATAAAACCTCGACCGCCAATCTCTGGCCGGGCGACGAGATCATCATTCATGCAAAGAATCTATACGATGGAAAGGTTGTGGGCAAATGAGCACCATTGCAGAAAATGTCGCGCGCATCCGCGAAAAAATGGCCGAGGCCGCAAGACAGGCAGGCCGCGACCCAGAGAGCATCCGCCTCTGCGCGGCCACCAAAATGAACGACGCTGCCGCCGTCCGGGAGGCCATTGCCGCCGGGGTAGACTGCTGCGGTGAGAACCGCGTGCAGGAGATCCAGGAAAAGCGTCCGCAGGGCGCGTATGAGGGCAAACCCCTTCACTTCATCGGCCACCTGCAGACAAACAAGGTCAAGTACATTGTCGGCGTCGTCGATCTCATCGAGTCGGTCGACCGGCTGGAGCTTCTCGAGTGCATCGAAAAGCAGGCGGCGAAAATCGGCGTCACGCAGGATATTCTCTTTGAGATCAACATCGGCGCCGAGGAAAGTAAATCCGGCTTTACACCCGAGGAAGCTGCCCAGCTTGCGGCAAAAATGGGAGAATATCCCCACGTCCGGCTCCACGGACTCATGGCAATTCCTCCCGTGAGCGAAAAACCGGGCGATAATTGCAGATATTTTGCAGAAATGCGGAATCTTTTTGTTGACATAAGTGCAAAAAAATACGATAATGTGTCCATGGACTGCCTGTCGATGGGCATGAGCGGCGACTACCCGGACGCCATCCGCGAGGGAGCGACGCTTGTCCGCGTCGGCACCGCCATCTTTGGCGCAAGAAATTACAATAAAGTCTGACAGACAGATTTATTTGGAGGATATCAGAGTTATGGGATTCATGGATGAACTGAAGAAACTGGCCAAGCCCTACACCGAGGACGAGGACGATTTCGATGAATTTGACGACGACGTAAGACCCACGCGGGCCTCGCGTTCTTCTTCCGCTCCCGCGCCCAGCCGCGCGCCGAGCTTTGATCTGGACGATACCGATGACGATATTTCGTCGAGCCTCGGCTCCGGCAATACGTCCACCCGCCGCACCCCCGGCAATAACAAGGTCGTGAACATCCACACCACCGCCCAGATGCAGGTGGTCCTGGTCAAGCCTGACCGGTTCGACAACGTCTCCGACATCGCCGAGCACCTGCGCAGCAAGCACGCGGTGGTTCTGAATCTGGAGGCAACGAATAAAGATGTTGCAAGACGGCTTGTCGACTTCCTGTCCGGCTGCGCCTACGCGCTCGACGGCAAGATCAAAAAAATCGCCATCAGCACCTATATCATCACGCCCTACAACGTGGATATTGTCGGCGATCTGATCGACGAGCTTGAAAATAACGGCCTGTACCTGTAAGCGTCCGGCCGGAAAGGAGAACCCGTATGTTCACACCCCAGGAAATTCAGGAGCAAACCTTCTCCAAGGCCGTCTTCGGCGGCTATGATATGCAGCAGGTGGACGATTTTCTCGAACCGCTCACCGAAGACTACATCATGCTCTACAAAGAAAATTCCGTGCTTAAGTCCAAGATGAAGATTCTGGTCGAAAAGCTCGAGGAATATCGCGGCCAGGAGGCTGCCATGAAGCAGCAGATGGCGCAGGCGCAGGCACAGTGCGACCGGATGATCGCAGAAGCCCAGTCCCGCAGCGCAACCATCGTGGCCGGTGCGGAGACGACGCTTCGCTCGCAGAGCGACGATCTCAAAAAGGAGCTTGCTGAGGAGCAGGCGCGCGTGGACGACGCAAAGAAGACTGCGCTCAATTTCATCGACGTCATCGAGCAGGACATCAAGGGACATCTGGAGCTTCTGGAAAAGCTCAAGTCCCGCGACCTGACGCTCTCGCAGCCGCAGGTCATGCCGCAGAAGACTGTGCGTGAAAAGCCGTATGACTGGCAGGCAGACCAGCCCGCAGCCGTGCAGCCACCCGTACAGCCCGCCGCGCCCGTGCAGCCGGTTGTGAGCGCTCCTTCCGAGAGCGCGGAGTCGATCGCCGAGGCCATCTCGGAGAACATGGAAAAGCTTGTCGGCGCGGACCCCAAGCCGGAGACCCCGCCCGCAAGCACCCCGTCCGGCCAGAAGCAGAACACAAGACCGCTTCGCATGGACAGCGCAACGATTAAATTTACCGACCTCCAGTTCGGCAAGAATTACGACCCCACGAACGGCTAACCTATCTGCCCGAAAAACTGCCCGCCCCTACAAGCTTTTTTGGCACTTCCAGGAGGTTCGTAGGGGGCGATGCCCACATCGCCCCAAGGGCAGTTTCGAATTCGCCGGAGATTTCTGTAAAAGCGGTTTATACCGCCGGGTCGATGTGGGCATCGACCCCTACGCACAATAAAACCATCGGAGCAGCATCGCCCCCATGTATAATGGGACGACATTTGAAAATAATAGCCGCAAAAAATCGAGAGAATCCGCTAATTTGCAGATTCTCTCGATTATCATTTTGTGTTATTTTCCGGTAGCCTGATCGATGAGGGTCACGGTCACCTCGTAGTATGTGCCGCTGCGGTAAACGGTAAGCGTCACCTCGTCGCCCGCGGCGTACTGGTTCTTCACCGTATTGAGCTCGTCAATGGAGCAGATTTTTTCTCCATTGATGGCCGTCACGATATCGCCCTCGCGGATGCCCTTGGCCTTCGCGTCGCTTCCCTCGTTGACAGAGGTCACATACACGCCATCCGGCAGGCGGTAATACGTCCGGTAGTAGGACGGCAGGGAGTCTCCCGAAATGCCGATGGCAGGACGGCCGGCCACATAGCCGTTTTCAATCAGCTCGTCGATGATCGGCTTGGCAACGGAAATCGGGATCGCAAAACCAAGTCCCTCGACCGTTGCGGAAGCGGAGTAGTACGAGCTCATCTTCACGGTGTTGATGCCGATGACCTGCCCGTAGCAGTTAATTAAGGGTCCGCCGGAGTTTCCGTTATTGAGCGCGGCGTTCGTCTGAATGAGCGTCATCGTCCGGTCGCCCACGGTAAGGTCGCGGTTGATAGCAGAGATGATGCCGTTTGTCATCGTGCCCCGGAGCTGCACGCCGAGGGGATCTCCGATGGCAACCACACTGTCGCCCACGCGGAGCTTCGACGAATCGCCGAACTCCGCCGCCTGGAGCCCCCGCGCGTCGATTTTCAGAACCGCAAGGTCGCTCATCTCGTCGCTGCCGACAAGCGCGGCCTCAAATTCCTGATTGTCGTTCGTGAGAACCGAGATGACGAGCGCGCCCGTGATGACATGGTGGTTTGTGATCACATAGCCGTCGGACGACATGATGATGCCCGTGCCGCTGGATGTGCCGCTCGAGGTCATGGACGAAATGGAAACGACGGAGTCAATGACCGAGCTGTAGATATCCTGTAAGCACAGCGCGTCTTCCTCGTCGGAAAACGTCGTGTCGGAGCTCTCAGGTGCGGAGACGATATTGAGCCTTGTGCCCGAGCCGACATACGCGCCCTGTGTGGGCTGCTGCGTTGTCTGTTGCGGCGCGGCCGTCTCCGTGCCCGTCTGTGCCGACGCGGACGGCTCCGGGATCGGCTGCTCGGCCTGTTCCGGCTCTGCCTGTTTGCTCCGGTTCGTCATGGAGAGCGTCACGCCGTCTTCCGTTTTCTCCAGCCGCACGCCGACATTCCGCATCAGATAAAACGCACCGAAGCTGATTGCCACTACCAGCAGAACCGCCAAGATTCCCTTCAGCCATCCGCTTCTTCTGCGAGGACGGCGACTTCCCATCGGGGTCGGCTGTTCGCGCTGGGTCTGGTAGACGTTCGTCTGGTCGCGCCAGCTCTGGTCGCCGTTGCTGTAATATTCATTGTTCTGATCATATCCCATAGGCAAGCACCTTCCTTGCGCTTTCACAATCTCTTATGGTCTCAGTATATCCGCTTTCGCGAGAAGAATGTTGAATAGTTTGTAAAAACAAATCCTGCACTTTTTGAACGCGTTTGTGGGAAAATCCGTCAGCGAACGGCAGGCAGGGTGAAGGTAAATTCCGTCACGCCATTTTCGCTCGTCGCCCAGATCTCGCCGCCGTGCGCGCCGATGATTGTCTTTGCGATGTAGAGCCCGAGTCCCCAGCCCTCACGGTCGGCCGAGCGCGCCTTGTCCGCCTTGTGGAAGCGGTCAAAGAGCAGCGGCAGCTCCTCCGGCGGGATCGTCTGGCCGGTGTTGCGGATGCGCAAGCGCGCCTTTTGTCCGTCCTGCTCCAGAATCAGCCCCAGATTTCCGCCCACGGGGCAAAACTTGATGGCGTTATCGAGCAGGTTATACACGACCTGCGTGATCGCGTCCCGGTCGGCCTTTGTCCAGACCGGCTTTTCTGGCAGGTCGACGCTTACCTGCAAGCCACGCGCGTTGATCTTCTGCTCAAACGTAATGAGAACATCTCCCATCACGTCGCCGAGGTCAAAGCGCGTCTTGCGCGATTCGTCGATTCCCTGTGCCTGCAAACGGCTTAAATCCAGCATGCTGCGCACGAGGCGGGAAAGGCGTCTTACCTCACTCGAGACGATTTGCAGATAGTGCTTCTCGTTGTCTTTGGGAATCGTGCCGTCCAGAATACCGTCGACGTAGCCGCCGATGGTCGTCATGGGCGTTTTGAGTTCATGTGATACGTTCGCGATAAACTCCTGTCGCCGCTGCTCGGACTGCTCGAGAGAGTCCGCCATCGTGTTGAATGCCAGCGCAAGGTCGTTGACCTCGCTGGTATTTTTGCCGGACTGCTCGGCGCGAAGTTTGGTTTCTCCGTAGCCGAACCGGCGCGCCACATCCGCCATCTGGCCGAGCGGCCGGACAAGCGAGCGCGACAAGAAGGTCGCCGCAACGAGCGCCAGGCCTAGCGCTGCGATTGCCGTATAGAGAAAAAACGTGCTGCTGCGGAGCATGTAGTCCGTTGTCTGGTTCATGGGCGCGGTCACAACAACGAAGCCCACAAGGTCCCCTGTCGTGTCGTTTACAATCGCCTGCCCGGCCAGAAACCGCTTGTCATCATAAATGTCGGACAGCTGCACGTTTTTTTCATAGTACACGCTGTCTCGCAGCATCTCCCGCCGGTAGCTCTCCGGCACCTGCTTTCCCACATGGTCGCACGCCAGACTGTCGCACGAGCAAATGACAACGTATCCGTCCTCATCGCAGATGAGCGCGCCGACTTCGCCAACCTCGGAAAAGAGCGACAGCCCGATCTGGAAATTCCAGTTGCTCTCAAGCTCGCCCGCCGAATCATACGCCTCGGCAAGGTCTGCCAGCGCCGACGCGTCCGCGCTCAGGCTCTTGCGCTTTTCAGATTCCACCCAGCTCATCATCAGAAACCGGAACGCGACACCCGTGATGAGCAGGCAGAGCATGAGTAACCCCGCGATCATCGAAAACAGCCGGGAGAAAGTCGTTTTCATTGCTGCACGACCTCGAACTTATACCCAACGCCCCAGACCGTCTTGAGGCTCCACTGGTCAGACACGCCCTCGAGCTTCTCGCGAAGCCGCTTGATGTGCACGTCGACCGTGCGGCTGTCTCCAAAGTAGTCAAAGCCCCAGACCTCGTCGAGGAGCTGATTTCTTGTATACACCCGATTCGGAGACGAAGCAAGATGATATAAAAGCTCCATCTCCTTGGGCGGGGTTTCCACGCGCTTGCCGTCGACGATCAGCTCAAACGAGTCGAGGTCAATAACGAGCTTGTCAAACACGAGCCGCCGCGGCTTTTCCTTGCTGCCCTCGGCGTCCGACGCACGGCGAAGCACCGCCTCGATGCGCGCGAGAACCTCCTTCATTTCAAAGGGCTTCGTGATATAGTCGTCCGCACCCTGCTTGAGTCCTGCGACCTTGTCGATGGTCTCGCCCTTGGCCGTGAGCATGATGACGGGGGTCTTGCCGTCCTGCCGGATGGCGCGCAGCACGCCCCAGCCGTCCAAGACCGGCAGCATCAGATCGAGCAGCACAAGATCGGGCTTCAGCCGCCGGTAGAGCTCCACGCCCTTTCCGCCGTCGTCGGCAATGTTTACGGTATAGCCCTCCTTTTCCAGATAGAGCCGCAAGAGCTCGGAAATATTCTGATCGTCCTCCACCACAAGAATGGTTTTTGCCATGGCGTCGTCCTCCCTGTTTTCTTTTGTTGTTCTATAAATAACCCAATCATTCTATGATTCCGTACGCATTTCGTACAAAAAAGCAACACTATTATTATATCCCTTCGCGCGGTCTTTGCGTGAACTTTTTGTAAAGGCTGGCAGTTTTCCCGGATTTCCGGCGCAAACCGCCGGATTTTTCGTTTTTCCCCGTTTCCGAACGGCGCTTTTTATGATATGATAGGCTCATGAAAATATCATCGATGGGAGATTGCCATGGAATATACAGCCAGAATGAACGAGCACGCCCTCGTCAGCCGCGCGGCCGCGGCCGGAAGCTGCGTGCTGCTCAAAAATGTTGAAAACACGCTGCCCTTTGCCGGAACGAAGGACGAGCCTGTGCGCGTCGCCGTCTTCGGCATCGGCCAGATTTTTACCCCCTGCGTCCTCTCCGGCATGGAGCCGTGGCGGAAGATCGGAATTCTCGATGGCCTCACGGCAGAGCCGACGGTGAAACCCGACGCACTTCTGGCGCACAAATACCGCGCGTGGGCGCTCGAGCACCCGGAGGGAAGCGAACTGCCGCTCGGAAGCCTCAGCATGGAGGAGTTCGCCTCCATGAACGACGCAGCCATGATCGTTCTGGCGCGCTCGGCGGCGCACTATGACCCGAAGCTCACAAGCTTTGAACAGGACATGCTCAAAAAGGTGACTGCTGCATTCTCCCGCGTCGCGCTCATCATTGCCGCGCCCGGGTACATGGAGCTGACCCCGGAGGCGAGAGCTTGCCACGCAATCGTCTTCCTCGGCCTTGCCGGGCAGGAAGCGGGCTACGCGCTGGCAGATGTCGTATCCGGCAAGGTCTGCCCGTCCGGCAAGCTGTCGTTCAGCTGGCCGGAGACGTTGGAATCGTTCGGCCTTGCCGCCCAGCAGCTCGACGGCTTCTTTGGCTACCGCTATTTTGACACCTACGGCGGAAGCGTCCTGTATCCGTTCGGCTACGGCCTTGGTTACGGCAAGGCAGAGCTCAGCTCGGTGAGCGTCGGCTTGGATGGCTGCGACGTGACGGTCAGCGTCGAGGTCGAGAATACCGGCGAAACATACCCCGTGCAGGAGGTCGTGCAAGTCTACTGTTCCCGGCCGGACAGCGGAAAAACAGGCGCGGCATGGTTCCTCGATACCTTCCAGAAGACGCAGGTGCTCGCCCCGGGTGAGAGCCAGACGCTTCATCTGCGCTTCCCCGTGACAGAGCTCGCGCTCTTCCGCAAATCCGCCCTTGCCTATGTGCTGGAAGAGGGCTATTACGATATCCGCGTCGGAACAGGCTCCCGCGCGACGTGCCTTGCCGGTTCTATCCGTCTGACGCGCTCCGCCGTCGTGCAGGCCGTGACGCCGTGCGACTTCCCGGACGCGGAGCTTCCGGCGAGAAAAGAGCCAATGCATTTATTCACCTACCCCGAGGAAGCGGAAGAACGCGAGACGGCGCACCGCAGAGCCATCCGCCTTTCCGACCGCAACCTTCCCCGCCGCAGCCGCAAAAAGGGCCGCCCGTTTACCGGCTGCCGGGGTGATAACGAGCGCTACACGCTCGCAGACGTAAAAGAAGGCCGGTGCAGCGCGTTTACGTTCATCGCGGGCATGGACGACGCAAACCTTCGAAAGCTCGTGTGCGACTTCGGCTTCTGCCCGACGGATGTTCCCGGCGCGCTCGGCGCATCGGCGGAGCTGCCGCGCTATGGGCTTTCGCCGCTGACGATTGCCTCCGGCGTGTGCGGTCTGGCGCTCAAAAAGGACATCGAACAGGACGACGGAACCTACCGCCATCAGTATACGACCGGCTTCCCCGCACCGAGCGTCCTTTCCTGCTCGTTTGACCCCGCCCTCATTTTCTCCGTCGGCAAGGCTATTGGCCGCGAGATGCGAGAATACGGCGTTTCGTTCTGCCTCGCTCCGGGCTGCGCGCTCCAGCGCACGCCGTTTGACGCGGTGTCGCAGGAGAGCTGGTCAGAAGACCCCGTTCTGACAGGGCTCTGCGCGCTGTATTTTGCGAAGGGCGTGCAGACCTATGGGGCCGCCATTTTGCGCGCCGGAACGCTGCCGCGCAGTCTCGATATGCGCCTTTCCTCGTTCCGCGATATCTACGGCCTGCCGTTTGAAATCGCCGCGAGCGCCCATAAGGCCGTTCTGCTGCCCGATTCGACGGTAAACGGCGAGAGCCTCGGTGAAGACAGCGACCTCATCCGCTCGCTCATCATCGACTGGAAATTTGGCGGCATGTTCCTCTCCGACGGCGAGCGCTATATCAAAGAGCCAGACCGCGTGACGCTGGAGCGCTCAGCGCTTCGCATTGTTCGCGTCCTCACGCAGAAGTAAGAGAATAGAAACCGCGCCCCGAGCCTGCATCGAAGCAGGTTCGGGGCGCTTGTTTCATTTATATACCGTGGAGGCTCGTCTCTTTCGTCGCATGCGTCCGTTTTGTGCATCGCATCCGTCCGTCTTTGCGTAGGGGGCGATGCCTACATCGACCCAAGGGTACCGTCGAATTCGCCGGAGATTTCCGTAAAAACGGGTTTATTCGCCGGGGCGATGTGGGCATCGCCCCCTACGATCTTCCCGGAAGATTTTCAAAAGAACCGTAGGGGCGGACGACCCTGTCCGCCCGCAGAAAATCCCGTTTTTTCAGAAATTTTCTGCGAATTCGAAACTTCTTCAGGGCGGACAGAGGCGTCCGCCCCTACGAACCGCCCGGAAACGTGCGAAATCCCGGAGGGTACAGCATATTACATATCGAGCGCAGTCAGATCGTCGACGGTTTCGCGGCGCACGGCAAGCGTGGGCTTGCCGCCGGAGAGCATGACGACGGGCGGGCGCGGGATGCGGTTATAATTGGAGGCCATGGAGTAGTTGTACGCGCCCGTGGTGCAGACAGCGATGAGGTCACCGCGCTTCGGCTCGGGCAGCAGCACATTCGGCTGGATGATATCGCCGCTTTCACAGCAGCGGCCGACCACGTCGCAGCGGAAATTCGCTTCCTCGTTCGCGCGGTTTGCAAGATACACCGTGTACTTCGAGCCATAGAGCGCATAGCGGGGATTGTCGGTCATGCCGCCGTCGACGGGGACATAGTTCTTGTAGCCCGGGATGGACTTTGTGCTGCCCGCCGTATAAATCGTCAGCCCTGCGTCGGCGACGATGCTTCTGCCCGGCTCTAAAAGCACTGCCGGCATCGGAAGCGACAGCTCTTCGCAGAGCGATTTGATCGTCCCGGCCAGCTGTTCGATGTTCTCGGGGATATTTACCTGCGGGTCTGCATCCGTATAGCGAACACCGTAGCCGCCGCCAAGATCGAGTACTTGCAGCTCTGCGCCGTATTTTTTCTTCATCTCCGCGGCAAACGTCATCATGATCTTCGCCGCGTTGTGGTAGACGCTGCCGTCCTCGTCGAAGACCTGCGAGCCCACATGGCAGTGGTAGCCCATAAGCCGGAGGTTCGGAAGGCTCAGCGCGTGCTGGACAAAGTGATCCGCCTGTCCGGTCTCGATTGCGACACCGAACTTCGAGTCGACCTTGCCCGTCGCGACAGCTTCATACGTGTGCGGGTCAATGCCCGGAGTCAGGCGCAGAAGCACCTTCTGGCGAATGCCGCGGCTTTTGGCCTCCCGGCTGATGATCTCGAGCTCTTCCTCGTGATCCGCCACAAAGTAGCCAACGTTCGCAGCCATGGCGTAGGAGACATCTGCGTCGGTCTTGTTGTTCCCGTGGAAGAACGCGCGCTCCATCGAGAAGCCCGCGCGCTTGGCCGTTGCGATCTCGCCCGCGGAGACGACGTCAATGGCCATTTTTTCCTCCTGCATGATGGTATACATGCGCTTGAAGCTCGCGGCTTTACTGGCGTAGAGCGGATAGCTTCCCGCTCCGAAGGCGCGCTCCATCGCCGTTTTGTAGATGCGGCAATTTTCGCGGATGCGGTCTTCGTCCATAAGATACAGCGGTGTTTTATAGTGTGCCGCGAGCCGGACGGTGTCCTCGCCCGCAAACGTCAGATGGCCGCTTTCATTGATGCCGATGTTGCTGCAAAGCATATCATGCACTTCCCTTGCTGTTTAATTATGCATTTTATTATAATAAGTTTCCGCTGCTGTGTCGATTGTGCGTGTTCACAAATTTCCCGCCAGACCTGACCGGTCTTTTCGCGTGTCCCACAAACACACCGACCAGCTTGGTGGGTGTTTCCTTTTTTTGTACTTCTAACTGCTTTCGCAGGGGGCTGGCGACTCTGCGAATTTTCTGAAAATTTCCCGATTTTGCGTAAGTGTCGATGTGGGCATCGCCCTCTACGCACATCATCTGGTCTTCTTGGGAAATATAGAAAAGCAGCCCCGGAAACCCGGGGCCGCTTGCTTGTTTGTCAGACGCTTAAATATCGCCGTCGATGTCGATGCCGAACTCATCGCCGGGAAGCTGTTCGTCTTCCGTGGTGGTCTCTTCGGTTGCAACCGGGACAAACTCCGTGATGTACGCGTCCTGATCGAGCCCCGCGAGGAAGCCCGGGAGGTTGATCACAATGCCGTCCATGTTATAAGGAAGCGTGATCTGGTACGTCTCGGTCGTCTCGTCGCCGCCCTTTTCCTGGGTGATCTCTAACGTCATTTCGAAGTTCTGACCGATCCAGGTCGCCATGCCGCGCTCTTTATCGTAGAGCTTGGCGACGCGCTCGTCGTTCACGTAGACGCAGACCTTATAGGGCGTGTCGTAGGTTTCACCGTTATATTCGAGCTTCTTGTTGTCAAAATACACGGTGTGGCCGCGGCCAATAACCATCATGACCGCCGCGATGGCGAGCAGGATGACGATCGCGCCGATGCGGAAGAAAAGCGTGCGTTTTTTCATTGTGCTTCCTCCTTCTGCGCCGCGGCAAGCTCCTGACCGGCCATGCTCTTATTTCTGCGCTTCTTGGTTTCGTACATAATAAGCGCGACGGTGATGACGCCGTAGGAGATGAACACGCGGAAGTATTCGCCGATCATGGAGTCGCCGGTGATCTTCGCGCCCGCTGCCGGAGCGACGATGAACATCAGGTGGAACAGCGTCACGCCCACAAAGACGTTGCCGATGGAAGCTCTGTCAACCGATGCGCCGCCAACCAGCAGCGCCGCGATGCAGAACATACCGATCTGCGAGTGCGAGCTGTAGGTGGAGAGGTTGCCCATGTTCTGCAAATACAGAATCATGCCGAAGCCTGCAAAGACCGTGGACATGATGATCGAGATGATTCTCGTGCGCTCGACCTTGATGCCCGCGTCGCGCGCGACCTCCATATCCTGACCGACTGCGCGCATGTCCTGGCCGAGCTTTGTCTTGCGGAACCAGACGATGAACAGGCAAAGAAGCGCGATCAGGATAAACGTCAGAACCGGGATCTTTACGCCGTTTACGTTAATGGCCAGCAGATTGTCAATGCACTGGCGCATGTTAAGTAAGCTCACGGTGTTGCGGATACCGTAGCCGCGGGGCAGCTTGATCTCACTGTGCTTGATGGGAATGATGGAGCCCATCATATACAGAACGACGAGCTGATACACGCCGTTAATAAAGAAGGAGATGATGTAGCTCGTGATCATCTCGCGGCCGCGCGCGCGGTTGAGCATGCTGCCGCAGAACGCGCCGAGGAGAATCGAGATGGGAATCGAGAGGATCATCGCCAGCACAACGCCGGGAATGCCCCAGATCTGCCAGTCGGAGACGAAAATCAGGGCGATCTCGCCCGCCATCGCGCCGAGTGTCATACCAAAGTTCAGGCCCATACCGGCCATGATCGGGATCAGCAGGCACAGGATCAGGAACGTGTTTCTTCCCATACGGGTCACGATCTCATTGAGCAGGTAGCTCGGTGAGAAGCCCGAGATCGGGATGCAGACCGCGCAGAAAAGGATAAACATGATCGGCACGGAGTTATTCGCCAAAAACTGACCGAACGTCAGGCGCTTTTTCTTTGCTTTTACTTGTTTGCTCATTTCGATCCCTCCGTCTTTCTGGTCAGTGCGTAGAGGATCATGCCGTTGGAGACGATCATACGGATGACTTCACTCATATCCATGTGGATGAGGGAGTTGAGGACCGTCGGCGTCATGGTCACGATACCCTGGAAGAGGATGGTGCCGATGATGACATTGGGAATCGACGCCTTGTTGACCGACGCGCCGCCGATGAGGATCGCCGCAACAGCCGGAAGCGTCATATTGTTGGGTGCGGTGTAGAGCTGGATGAAGCCGAAGCCCTGCTCGTAGACCAGAATGCCGACCGCCGCCAGCCACGTGGACATGATGACGGAAAGCAGGCGGATGCGGTCAACGTCGATGCCGCAGGCTCTTGCGAACACGGGGTTCGAGCCGACCGCCGTCATGGCTGTACCGGTCTTGGTGTGCAGAAACGCCCACATGCCGAAGGCCAGCAGCGCGAAGAACGCGATCGTGCCAATGGGAATGACGAGGTTGATGCCGCAGATTTTATTGCAGTCCAGCGCGAACTTCGCGAGCACCTTATCGTAGAAGCCCTCGAGGGAGATCGTCGTACGAAGGCCCTTGCCGGCCATGCCCCAGACCATCGTCGGGCTCGTGTACGGCAGCAGCAGCCACATCATGCACATGAACGAGATGGCGGAGAAGCCGACATACGTCGCGATCATCATCTCGCCGCCCTTGATCTTGTTAAGCAGCCACCCGTAGCCGCCGCCAAACAGGAACGCAAACGGCGTTGCGATCACGATCGCCATTACGAAGCTCATTGCGCCCGTGAAGCCAAACTGAATGGAAAGCGTCGCGCCGAGAAGACCCGACACGAGGCCGAGCGGCAGACCGAAGTTCAGGCCGCAGCCCGAGTGGATCATCGGGACCATCGCCAGAACCATGACCGCGTTCCAGCTGAAGCGGTTGAGGACATTCGTGATCTGCGTGAAGAAGTCCACACCTGCGACCGGCGCGAGGATGAATAGAAGGACCAGGAAGCCCGTGATGATCATGCGCGGCAGGCCGAATGAGGACGTCAGCTCGCCGAGAGACTTCATTTCGCGGTTAAATTTTGCCGGGCCCCAGATATTATCTTGTTGTTCTTTTTTCATGACGCCCTCCTTATTTCACCTGACTGACCATCAAAGCACCAAAGGCCTCGGAGGAATCGGTTGCGGGCAAAATGCCGGCAATGCGACCACCCGAAACGATGGCGATCCTGTCGCAGGTCTGTCTGAGTTCTTCGAGCTCCGAGGAGATCATCACAACGGTGACGCCGTTTTCGCGGTTGAAGCGCTTGAGCGCGTCGAGCACCAGCGCCTTCGCGCCGACGTCGATGCCGCGGGTGGGCTCGGAAACGAACAGGAATCTGGGCTCCAGCGCGAACGCCTTGGCCAGACAAATCTTCTGCTGGTTGCCGCCGGAAAGCTCTCTTGCCTTTTGCAGGGAGCTGGTGCACTTGATCATCAGTTCACCTATGTACTTCTGGGTTATATCATGGATGGCCTTTTCATCACGCCAGGTGACGGGGCCGATTTTTTTGAGGAATTTGTTCTGGATCTGCATGGCGGGGAACGCAACGTTCCACTCCAGCGTCTCATCTAACAGCAGACCCACGCCGCGCCGGTCCTCAGAGACGAAGGCCAGCGATGCGTCGAGGCACTTTCTCGGGCTGTTGAGCGGAATCTGCTTGCCGTCAAATTCGACGGTGCCGCCCGCTTCATAAAGGCCCATCACGCCGTTCGGAATGCCGAGCTTGCCCTGCCCGGCGAGGCCGCCGATGCCGAGGATCTCGCCTTCCTTCACGTCCAGCGTCACATTACGCACGGTTTCGCCCGGCATATCGACCCAGAGGTTGCGGATGGACAGAATCGTTTTTGCGCCCGAATGATCGACGATCTCGCGCTTTGCGGATGACAGATCGACCGAACGGCCGACCATGCAGCGCGTAATTTCGGAGACATTCGTTTCGCTTGCCGGGGTATCCTTGACCACGACGCCGTCGCGCATGATAACGACCTTGTCGCACACGGACAAAATCTCCTGCAGGCGGTGCGTGATAAAGATGACGGAAATGCCGCGCGCGGCCATCGAACGGATGGAGTCCAGCAGCGCCGCCGCTTCTTTCTCGGTCAGAACCGCGGTCGGCTCGTCGAGAATGAGGAGCTTGAGGTTGTCTTTACTCAGCTCACGGGCGATTTCCGTAAACTGCTTATGGCCGACCGGCATGTCGCTGATGACCATATGCTGATCGATGTGAACGCCCATTTTCTTGATGGCTTCCGCCGAGCGTTCGTTCATCTGCTTATAATCGAGGGTATTGAGACGGTCGCCGAAGATCTCGGAGACCACGTTGCTCTTTTTCGGTTCACGGTTGAGCAGAATATTTTCTGTCGCCGTGAAGCCGGGAATCAGGGAAAATTCCTGATGCACCATGCCGATTCCGGCCTTGAGCGCGTCAAACGGCGTCGAGAAGGAGACCTTCTCGCCATGAATCAGCACATCGCCGCCGTAGCCGCCGGTTTCCCGGATGACGTCCATGCCGAACAGGATTTTCATCAGTGTACTTTTACCAGCGCCGTTTTCACCGACCAGACCCAGCACCTCACCCTCGCGAAGCGTAAGGTTGATGTCCGTCAGAACCTGATTGCCGAAAAAGTCCTTCTGGATATTTCGCATCTCCAACAATGGAGCATTGTTATTTACCATTCGTTTTCCTTCTCCCGCATAGCTTAAAACAGCAGGGGGGCTCCCCTGCTTTGCGTGTCAAAAACCTCGTAGAGTTTCGCCCCACAGGGCGAAATAACGTGAAAATTCATGTTATCCGGCGGCTCTGCCGACCGGAAACATACTTCTCACCTCGCAAGTGTGAGTTTTTCGCGCGGAGCGCGAAAAGCTTGCGCGCAGTCGAGGTGCATTCCCCTTCTCAAAAAGCACAGCTTTTTGAGAATCTCAGCAGGGGGAGCCGGGGCTCCCCCTGCCTTTGTGTTTTCTCGTTGGTCAGTCAGACCCGCGTCTTACTTGGTGGTGAAATACTTCTCCGGAACCTCAACCTCGGTCGAGCCCATGAACCAGCCGGGATCGCCCATGATGTAGGTATCCTGATAGACCAGGAAGACATTGTCCAGCTTGACGCCGGTGTCCGCGTTGGTGTAGTTCGAGCCGTTCCACTCCGCGTTCGGGGAGAAGACCTGGTATGCCTTTGCGATATCGTCGATGTCGCAGAGCTCGCTCTCGCCGTTGATGACGTTCAGAGCGTGCTGGGCAAGGCCAGCGGAAACGGTGTAGCCGTAGGAGTAAGCCCACGTGCCGAAGCGGCCTGCACCGCCCTTTTCGACGATCGCGGACTCAACCTTCTTGAGGATCTTGTCGAAGTCGCCGGCTTCCTCGGTCAGGTCCAGACCCAGCGCGCCGGGGTAGCCCATGAGCGGCGAGGGCAGGTCAGCTTCGATGAAGTAGCCGCCGTACTCGAGAAGCTGCTTCAGCAGCGGCTCGGTATGTGCATCGTTGGTGCAGAAGTAAGCAGCCTTTTCGCCGTACTTCTCGACCCACTCGGGAACCTTCTCAAGGATGTAAGCCTGTGCGCCGGCAACGCCAACGTCGGAGGTGGGGTCGGGAGCGGTCTCAAGGACGAACTCCATGCCGAACTCTTCGCAGGCAGCCTTCATGATGGCAACACGGCGGCTCATGGTCTCATAAGCCATGTGGCGCGGGAAGGAGATATGAACAAAGGTGTCGCAGCCGAGCTCGTGCGCGGTGCGGATGATCAGGTAGCCGCGGGCAACGAAGTCGTTGTTGCAGACGAGGTCAGCAGCGGAGCCGATCTCGGGCAGGTCTTCGTGGGACTCACCGGCGATGCAGATGATGTCGGGGCGGCGTTCCTTGATCTGACGGAAGGCCTCGGTCGTGCCGGGAACGCCCTGGTTGACGATGATTGCCTTCATGTCGGGATCGTCAGAGAGGTTGACGATGGTCTGAATGGTGGTCTCCAGCTCTTCGGTGAAGTTGTCGGGATAGATGGCCAGCTTGACCATGTCCTCGCCGTACATTGCCTGGAAAGCCTCCGCGCCGCGGCGGTCGTCCTCAGACTGGGAGACGGAACCGGTAACGATGCCGATGTGGACGTTGCCGGTTTCTTCGGTCGAGGCAGTCTCCTCCGCGGGAGCGGCTTCCTCGGTCTTGGTTTCTTCGGTCTTGGTTTCCTCGGTCGTGGTGCTCTCGGTCTTCTCCGTTGCAGGAGCGGTGTTGCTGGCGCAAGCGACAAGGCCCAGCAGCATCACAAGAGCGAGCAGCAAGCATACTACTTTTTTCATACAAACCTCCAATTTTGAAATACACCTCCCCGATTGGGGACGTACATTTATTCTACCAGTTTTCTTCATTTTGTCAACCAATTCTTGTGCAGGATTCCGGGAAAGTGCCAGGAATCCGGGAGTTTTGAAAAGCCGTGTCCGCCAGTCATGGGCACATTTTTCTGTATTCCCAATAGAATATTCTGTTTTTGTCTCGCGTACACAAGTTTTTCCCATCCTGTTCGCGCATGAAAGACACTATATTTTTTCCTGCGTTTACATCAACACTTTAACACAATATTCACGCAGCACAGCAAATCGCCGCCTTGCACCCAAAAATCCGAAGCACGTTGCGTCCTCCCCCCGCTAGATTTGAATGATCTTCCAATCAGAATCGTAGGGGCCGATGCCCACATCGGCCCGGCAGACAGGACCGTTTTTACGGCAATTTTCGGCGAATCCGATGGTTTCCAATGGGTCGATGTGGGCATCGACCCCTACGCACCTATTTGAAGTTTCGTGCACAAACGAGGAAAAAGCCCCAGCCGCTGGCCGGGGCTTTCGTACATTTTCGATTATTCTTCCTCTTTTGCGGTGCAGACGATATGCAGCTCGTCGAGCTGCTTCTGCGTGACCTCGGAGGGTGCGCCCATGAGGATATCCTGCGCGTTCTTGTTCATCGGGAACGGGATGATCTCGCGGATGGATTCTTCGCCGGCCAGCAGCATGACCATGCGGTCGACGCCCGGGGCGATACCGGCATGAGGCGGCGCGCCGTAGGTGAAGGCGTTGTACATCGCGGGGAACTTCTTCTTGACGTCGTCTTCTCCAAGACGAACCAGCTCGAAGGCCTTGATCATGATCTCGGGGTCGTGGTTCCGGACCGCGCCGGACGACAGCTCCACGCCGTTGCAGACGAGGTCATACTGGTCGGCAGTGATGGTCAGCGGATCGATTTCGCCGCGCTCGGCCTTCAGAAGCACCTCGAGGCCGCCTGCCGGCATCGAGAACGGGTTGTGGCAGAACTCGAGCTCGCCCGACTCGTCGCCGATCTCATACATCGGGAAGTCGACGATCCAGCAGAACTCATAGCGCTCCTTGTCCATATGGCCGGGTACGTTCGCGCCGAAGATCTTGATCATCACGCCAACAAGCTTTGTAGCCGCTTCGCCCGCCGCGACGAGCACCAGCGTGTTGGGCTTCAGACCCAAACGTTCGACCAGCGCCTCCTTGCAGCCCTGCACAAACTTCGCAACGCCGCCCGCGAGCTCGCCATTTTCGTCCATCTTGAACCAGTAGCCCTTCACGCCCGCCTGCACTTCGCAGTCGGTGAGGAGCTTTTCGATCTGCTTGCGGGTCAAATGGCAGTCGGAAACAGGAATGGCCTTGACGGTCTTTCCCTGGAACGCTTCAAACTCAGACTCCGCGAACAGGTCGGAGACGTTCCTGCACGTCAGGTCGATACGAAGATCCGGCTTATCCGAGCCGTAGGTCTCGAGCGCGTCGACATAGCCGATGCGGCGGAATGGCGCGGAGGATGCGATGTTGTACTTGCCGAACTGCGCAAAAATCGGGGGCAGCACGTCCTCGAGGATCGCAAACACGTCGTCCTGCGTGGCAAAGGCCATCTCCATATCGAGCTGATAGAACTCGCCGGGGCTGCGGTCGCCGCGCGCGTCTTCATCACGGAAGCAGGGCGCGATCTGGAAATAGCGATCGAAGCCGGAAGTCATGAGCAGCTGCTTGAACTGCTGCGGGGCCTGCGGCAGGGCGTAGAACTTGCCGGGGTGCTTTCTGGCGGGAACGAGATAGTCGCGCGCACCCTCGGGGGAGGAAGCCGTCAGAATCGGGGTCGTGATTTCAAGGAAGTTGTGCTCCATCATCGCCTTGCGAAGCGCCGCGATAACCTGGCAGCGCAGGATGATATTCTGCTTGACAGCGGGGTTCCGGAGATCGAGGTAGCGGTACTTGAGGCGCTGTGTCTCATCCGCCTCGCGGCTGCGGTTAATTTCGAACGGCAGCTCGTTGTGGACGCACTTGCCGAGAATATCGATCTTCTCGGGCACGACCTCCACGTCGCCGGTCGCCTGCTTGGGGTTCTTGCTGGCGCGCTCGCGCACCGTGCCGGTCACAGAGATGGTCGACTCCTTGTTGATGGACTTGACAATGTTCATCATGTCCTCGGTCTCGACGACGACCTGCGTCGTGCCGTAGAAATCGCGCAGAACGACGAAGGCAAAGTTGCTGCCCACGACGCGCACGTTTTCCATCCAGCCGCAGAGCGTGACGGTTTTGCCGCAGTCGGCAAGGCGCAGCTCGCCGCAGGTATGAGTTCTGGATTGCATCATAGTTATTTCCTTCTTTCTGTGTAGAGTGCTTATTTAAAATGGTGGTTACTTTAAAATGGTTCCCTGATGGGCTCTGGCGATACCGTCGAGGATGATATTGACGGCGTTTTCGCGTGAAACAGTCACCTGCTCACCCGCGCGCAGATCCTTAACGGAAAGCGTACCCGCCGCGATCTCGTCTTCTCCGAGGAAGATGACATACGGAATGGCGAGCTTGTCGGCGTACTGGATCTTCGCCTTGAATTTTTTAGCCTCGGTATAGAGCTGGGTGCGGATGCCCTGCGCGCGAAGCTCGGTGGCAAGCTCGATGGCTGGGGTCAGATCATCCGTCATTGGCAGCACCAGCACGTCCGCCGGCGCCGTCGGCCAGTCGGGGTTCAGCATCTGCTGCTCGGAAAGGACATAAAACAGCCTCGTCAGACCGATGGAAATGCCGACGCCCGGAAGCTGCCGGTCGGTGTAATACTCCGCGAGGTTATCGTACCGGCCGCCGGAGCAGACCGAGCCGATCTCCGGATGATCGAGCAGCGTCGTCTCATAGACTGTGCCGGTGTAGTAATCGAGGCCGCGCGCGATTGTGAGGTCGACCGCAAAATTCTCCTCCGGCACGCCGAAGGCCGCAAGGTTCTTCGTCACCGCCGCGAGCTCATCGAGGCCGAGATCGAACGTTTCGTTTCTGCCGCGATAGCCCTCGAGTGAAGCCAGCACCTCCGCGTTTGTGCCGCGGATGGCGATAAACTTCAAAATCTCGTCCGCAAGCTCCTTCGTCAGCCCGCAGTCGTCCACGAGAATTTCTCCGACCTTCTCGGCGCCAATCTTATCGAGCTTGTCGACCGTGCGCATGATGTCGCCCGACTTTTCGGATAAGCCCAGCATCGCGTAAAAGCCGTTTAAGATCTTGCGGTTGTTGACGCGAATCTGGAAGCGCTTCAGGCCCATGGTCTGGAACGTCTTATAGATGATCGACGGAATTTCCGCTTCATTTACAATCGAGAGCTTGCCGTCTCCGATGATGTCGATATCCGCCTGATAGAACTCGCGGAAACGGCCTCTTTGTGCGCGCTCGCCGCGGTAGACCTTGCCGATCTGGTAGCGGCGGAACGGGAAGGAGAGCTCATTATAATGAAGCGCCACGTACTTTGCCAGCGGGACAGTGAGGTCGAAGCGAAGCGCCAGATCGCTGTCTCCCTTCTGGAAGCGGTAGATCTGCTTTTCGGTTTCGCCGCCGCCCTTGGCCAGCAGCACGTCGGCTGCCTCGATCGCCGGCGTATCGAGCGCGCAGAAGCCATATAAGCTGTAGGTTCTGCGCAGGATGTCCATCATCGCCTCCATCTGCGCCTGCGGCGCGGGAAGCAGCTCCATAAACCCGGAGAGCGTGTGCGGTCTGATCTGTGCCATGATTGTTTTGTTCCTCTCTATGTTTTGATGTGTTATCTATAAACCTTCGTAGGGGCGGGCGACTCTGCCCGCCCATGAGAACCTGCGAATTCGCCGATGGTTTTCGCATTTCGGCGGCGCGTTTTGCCGGGCGGACAGAGTCGTCCGCCCCTACGGCGTTTGAGAAATTCTCCCGATTTTGCGTAGGGGGCGATGCCCACATCGACCCAATGGCAATTGCGGATTCGCATTGGATTTTCGTAAAAACGGCTCACACCGCCGGGGCGATGTGCTCAATCGCCCCCTACGAACACCCCGGAAGGGTCTGCCCGTATCCCGGTGGAATTTCCCAAATAAAAAGGATACTCCCGTCCCGTGCATTGGGACGAGAGTACCGGAATACTTCGTGGTGCCACCCAAATTTGAAGAGCTTGCTCTTCCTCGTATGCCGCGCTCTCGGGGCGGCGACCGGCGATTTCGGGACTTCCCTTATACGCCCGCTCGGCGGATGTCCTTCGCGCACGCTGGCCGCAGAAATCTTTCAGCTTGCGATTTCCTCTCTGTCCGGCCGCCATGCGGTACTGCTTCCGCGTCCTTGCGGTTCTGTATTATTCAGATGAATGCGCTCAGTGGAGCTTCTTGGCCTTGATCATCATTCTCCAGTCAAGGTCGCCGCGCTGCAGGCCGAGGATCAGCATTTCCGCCGAGGCAAGATTCGTTGCGCACGGGACGTTATGCATATCGCACAGCCGGAGCGTGCGCATGATGCGCTGATCCTCCCAAGGGTCGGTGTCGTTGGGGTCGGAGAACATGATAACAAGGTCGATCTCATTATATGCAATGCGCGCGTCGACCTGCTGATGGCCGCCCTGATTTTTGGACAGGAACAGCGCGACAGGAAGATTCGTCGCCTCGGAGACCAGCCGCCCCGTCGCCGCCGTAGCAGACAGGCTGTGCTTGGAGAGAATGGATTTATATGCCGTGCAGAACTGCACCATAAGCTCCTTTTTCTTATCATGCGCCATGAGTGTGATATTCATTTCTTCTCAACTCCTTTGTTCACATGCCGGCAAGCGTTCGCCGGATTTTCATCAGCTTCACGCGCTTTCCCTGTAGTCTCTGCGCAATGTGCAGACACGCAAGTCCCGCGCCGCGGAAGGTATACTGGCAAAGAGGCTTTCCCTCGACCGCCGCGAGCGTCACATCCGCGTCATCCGGCACAATGCCGAGAAGCGGCAGCCCCACACCGTCCATAATATCGTCGATGGTCGCGTTCATTTTCTGAAACAGCTTTGGGCTCACACGGTTGACGACGAGCTTTGCTGGAACGTCCCGCCGGGATAAAGCAAGCTCAGCCGCTCGCGCCGCATCGCGCTGGGATGCTGGGTCCGCCAGACACACGATCATGAACTCATCCGCAAACCGGATTGCCAACTCAAAGCCCGCGCCCACGCCCGCAGGCGCGTCGATGAGCACCCAGTCGTAACTTTCCCGCGCCCTGCAAAGAAGCGCTTCAAACTGCGCCATGTCGAGTTCGCCCGCCCGTACCGAAACGGGAGCCGTCAACAACTGCAAGCCCGGAAGCCCTGCCGCGCGCGGTGCCTGCTCGATGGTGCAATCCCCCCGCATCACGTCGAGAAATGTGAGTCCCGCTTCAGAGGCCATGCCGAGCGAAATATCGAGGTTCCGCAGGCCGAGATCCGCATCGATGCACAGAACGCGCGCACCCTCCATGCAAAGGCACCCGGCCACACCGGCACACACAGACGTTTTGCCGGTTCCGCCCTTGCCGGATATGACCGCCAGAACCTGCCCCATGCAGCGTACCTCCGCTTTGCTCAATAGTTGAAGCTATTATATACGATTCTGCGGGCAAATTCAATGCCTCTTTGTCGAAGAAGTTGAAAAATCCCCTGATTTTTTCCGTTCTTTTCCTGTGATTTCTGCATAAACTGGTAAGACAGGAGGGATCATACCATATGAATACGCAGCGAATCCACAGGTTCTGTCTGGCGCTGATGGTGATGGCCATGCTTGTACGGCTGGCAGGACAGGTCGAAGCTTATCTGGATTTCAAAAAAGCGTCCGCGCCGACGCTCTGGCGGGTCGATGTCGAACCTGCGCCGGTCCCGCTCGTCCACACCGAGCCGACTCCCGCCGTCCTCACGGAAAATCCAACTCCATCGCCGGACGAGCCGCCCGTACAGGCCGAGCCGTCGGACGAGCCCGTGACGGACGGTACCGTTATCATAGAAGATGCGCCCAAGACCGCCGAGACGGAAGAAACCGCAGAGCCTCTGACGTTTTCGGCAGAAGAAGCAGACGCGATCGGCGTTGCGGGCGGCTGCACGTACGAATTTGATAAACAGGCGCTCTTATTGCGGCCCTCCGCGCTCGATTTTTCCGTCGATGGGCCAAAAATCCTCATTGTCCATACGCACGCCTCGGAGGCTTACACGCCGGAGGACGGCTTTTCGTATGAGCCCTCGGGCGAGCTGCGCACGCAGGACGAGACGCGCTCAGTCATCCGTGTAGGAAGCGAGATTGCCCGGATTCTGGAGGACGCAGGCATTGAGACGCTCCACGACACCACGGCGAACGACTACCCCAGCTACAATGGTTCCTATGCGCGCATGGAGGCCATTATCGAATCGTATCTTGCCGAGTACCCATCCATTCAGATGGTCATTGATGTGCACCGGGACGCAGTCGAAGATCAGGCGGGTTTCCCCGCCGCGCTCAGCTGCAAGTTGGACGGTGAGGACTACGCGCGGCTCATGCTCGTTGTCGGCACAGACGAAGGTGGGCTCGAACATCCCGGTTGGCAGGAGAACCTCGCGAATGCATTGAAGCTGCAAGCGCTTTTAAACCGCGCCGCACCCGGCCTCTGCCGCGACATCGATCTTCGCACCGAGCGGTTTAACCAGCACGAGACGAAGGGCTCGCTTCTTTGCGAGTTCGGCGCGTCCGGCAACACGCTCTCGCAGGCGCTGCGCACGGCAAGGCTCTTTGCGGATACGCTCGTCACATTTATAAACGGCGTCAAGCAAACGCCGTAAAAAATTTTTTTCGAAACCCCCTTTACAAATCTGGATTTGTCGTGTATACTCATAACCGTAATAAGAATTATTACTGTTTTGGAGGGATGCAGATGGCGACAATCCGAAAGCGCAGCCGCAAGCGCGACGCAATCTTAGCCTGCGTCCGCGCAACCACCTGCCACCCCAGCGCCGAATGGGTCTATCAGCGTCTCAAGCCTGCGATTCCCGACTTAAGCCTCGGCACGGTCTACCGGAACCTGTCCATGTTCAAGGACGAAGGTCTGGTCATCTCGGTCGGAACGGTCGGCGGCCTTGAGCGCTTCGACGGCAACACGAAGCCGCACACGCACTTTGTGTGCACGCGGTGCAGCGCGGTGCTCGACCTGATGGACATTAACCTCGAGGATGGTTTCTTGCAAAACGTCCACGACACGGCGGGCGGCGCCATCACAGACTACCGGCTCAGCTTCTACGGCCTGTGCCCCGACTGTATGCAGGCGGAATCATCCGCTGAATAAATTCAAAAGCAATATAATTACGATCAGAAAAAACAAAAAATGGAGGATTTTATCATGAAGAAGTTCGTTTGCAAGGTTTGCGGTTACATCTATGAAGGCGAAGCGGCTCCGGCAGAATGCCCGGTATGTCATGCCAAGAGCAACATGTTTGAGGAAGTCAAGGGCGAACTCAAGCTGGCCGCCGAGCATGAGTTTGGCGTCTACGGCTCGACCGTCAAGAACAACCCCGACATTTCCGCCGAAGACAAGAAGTACATCTTCGATCAGCTGATGGCAAACTTCAACGGCGAATGCAGTGAAGTCGGTATGTATCTCTGCATGGCCCGCATCGCGCACCGCGAGGGCTACCCCGAGGTCGGCCTGTACTGGGAAAAGGCCGCTTACGAAGAGGCCGAGCACGCAGCAAAGTTCGCCGAGATGCTGGGCTCCGACCTCGAGAGCAACATGCACGCCGACACCAAGAAGAACCTCGCATGGCGTGTGGACTGCGAGTTCGGCGCAACGCAGGGCAAGTTTGACCTCGCCAAGAAGGCCAAGCAGCTGAACCTCGACGCCATCCACGACACCGTCCACGAGATGGCCAAGGACGAGGCCAGACACGGCCGCGCGCTCAAGGGCCTTCTGGAGCGCTACTTCAAGTAAGATGGAATACACGGAAAACACCGTGATCTGCAACTGCAAGCATGTGACCTTGGCGGACATCGACGACGCTCTACAGAGGAACGCGCACTTCTCCGACGTGGAGAAGGAGTTCGCTGAGGTGCAGAAGCTGACCAGCTGCTCGACCGGCTGCGGCGGCTGCCACGATAAGATTATGGCAGTCCTCTCCGAGCGGCTCAGCGGCTGAGAATAAAGGAGAATTTGAACATGAAATATGTCTGCGACATCTGCGGCTATGTCTATGACCCGGAGGTCGGCGATCCCGACAGCGGCGTAGCCCCCGGCACACCGTGGGAAGAAGTTCCCGAGGATTGGGTCTGCCCACTGTGCTCGGTCGGCAAGGACCAGTTCAGCCCGGAAGAATAAGCCTTAATTTGAAGCAGGAGAGAACGCAATTTCTCTCCTGCTTTTTTGCGCTTTGCCGGATGGAACGTGGATAAAAAGGTGGATATCCCGCCGCGCGCGCCTGCGCCAAACGTGGATTCTTGAAAAGTAGGTTTAAAATAGCGTAAACGGAGAAGGTTTTCCCTTCTCCGCTTTGTCGTTCTTTGAACCATTCACGCAAACGTTTCCGTCAGAAATTCCCGGATGACACGAACATAGTCCTGCGTTTTAAGCACAGTGGACAGGTGCCCGCCGGAGACGTAGGCGATCTTCGGGTCGTGCATGAGCGCGATCAGGTCCTTCTGCATTTTTTCTGAAAAGAAGTCCTGATTGGGAAGAATCAGAAGAATTCTCCCCGCGAGCGCCGCAAAATCTGCCGCCGTCACCGTCCTCTGGCGCATGAGGTCCGCGAGAAGGCTCGAGATATGCACGTCCTTTTCCTGCGTGAAGTCCCGGAAAGTCGTCTCGAATATATCCTTTGCATAGGCGATCTCCTCCGGCGTTTCGTCCCGGATGTGCCGGAGGCTGGCCGAAATCAGCTTCGGCTTGAGCTTTTCGTAGTTGCAGCGCTTCATGTACCAGAGCATCAGCGGCGCAAGGCGGTATTTCTGTTTGAGCGTCCTGAGCGTCGCCTCGTCCATGCCGCCCGTGGAGACGAGAATGAGCCCGCCCGCCTCGCCGGGGTATTTCTGCACATAGATCTGCGCGACCATGCCGCCGTTCAAAAACACAAGCGTCCGCGCGCCGTCTACGGTTGCCTCCCCACACGGATGCTCCCGCGCAAACAGCTTGACCTTTTCCGAACATAGCATGTCTTTTCCCTCGATTCTTTACGCTCTTAGGGTGTATCTGAAAACTCCCAATGTGACCGGCAGCGAGGAATTTTTGCGCTGAGCAAGACATTTTTTCGCAGGAATACTGACGTATTTCAAGGAAAAATGGTGCAGCGCAGCGTGAAAAGGCCCGCTGTCCGGGTTCGTTGGGAGTTCTCAGATACACCCTAGATACGCCGCGCCTATTTCCCGCGGATCTTGAAGCAGAAATCGCAGCAGTCGCCGCAGCGGCCGAGCGTCTTCGTCCGGTGCCAGACGAGCTGCGGGTGTAAATTTTCATAGGACACGTCGTCACTGTCGCAGAAGCAGCGGCAGAGCTCGGAGCAGCCGTATTTTACGCACGTGTCGTGATATGGACACCGCGTCATGTCGATGCGCCACACGCCGCCGGAGGTCTGGTACTCCTTCGCCGCAAAGCCCGCCGACTGTCCAAAATGCTTTTTGGTCGCGCTGGCAAAAATGCCGGGCACGAGCCGGTAGAGCCCCGGCAGGCGCAAAAGCTTCGTAAGCGTCCGCCGGAAATTCTGTGCGTGCTGCTCCACATAGCCATGTACCGTTTGCAGCGCCTGCTCCTTCGGCAGTACCGTTTGCAGCGTCTCATACGCCGCGATGCCGGGCAAAATCTGCCCCTCGAGATGGCGCTGCTTTTCCTTGGAAGCGTCCGCATTTTCCTGCCGCAGCGATTGCAGCCGCCCGTCAAACGCTTCGTTCAAAACCTGTGCCCGTCCCGCAAAATCCCGTTTTACCGTCTCGCGGAACGCGCTGATAATATAGTTTTCCTTCATGGAAGCCTCTCCCCTTTCGTCCTTTTGTATCCCATGGTTAGTTTCCTCTAACCAACATGTACACAAAATTCCCCAGCATGTTCGTAGGGGTCGATGCCCACATCGACCCAGCGGAACGCACCCGTCTTTTTCGAAAATCTCTGGCGAATTTGTTGGTGCCCTTGGGGCGATGTAGGCATCGCCCCCTACGCATTGGTTTCGGAATTTCCGTGTGGGCCAATGCCCACATTGGCCCGGCGGAGCAATCCGATAATACGGTAATCCCCGGCGAATTCGTTCGTACCCAATGGGGCGATGTGCTCAATCGCCCCCTACGCAATTTTTAGCGCATTTCCGAAAATTGGCGGCTTTATTGTAGCACCGTTTTTCTTCGTCTGCAAGGTCCTCTCACGCCTTGCGGAGGGTGATGACGGGAATTTCGGGGCGGTTTCCGATGCGCACGGGAATGCGGCGGCTGCCGCCAAGACCGCGGCTGACCACGAGGCTGGTTCTCCCAAGCTGATAGAGCCCTGCCGTGTAGTCCGGGAAAAACTCATAGTGCGTCCCAAAAATCGCACCGACGAAGGGCAGTCGCACCACACCGCCGTGCGCGTGCCCGCTCAGAACGAGATCGGCTTTCAGCCGCGCCATGCGCTCCAGCTGGTCGTTTCGGTGGCAGAGGACGACGGTATACGCGTCCGGATGCTGCGCATGAATCTCCCCCAGAAGCTCTTCCGGCGTTTTCTGGTCCCTGGGGCCGTTCGGGTCGTCCACACCCGCGAGCACAATCGTATCTTCCCCGCGCGAGAGCGTCACAAATTCGTTTTCCAGCCGCGTGATACCGCACCGCTCCAAAAGACGGAACCATTCCTTGCGGTTTTCCATGCGCCACTCGTGATTGCCCGTCACATAACAGCACGGCGCGATGGCGGCCAGACGTGGAAGAAGCGCGGCCAATTCCTCCAAGTCAGACGTTTCGTCCGCGATGTCTCCCGCAAGCGCAATGAGGTCCGGCTTCGCCTGGCGGGTCTTTTCCACCAGCGCGTCGTTGTTTTTCCCGAAGCTCCTGCCATGTAAATCCGTGATCAGCGCAATGCGAAAGCCGTCAAATCCGGCGGGAAGGTTTTTAGACGGCGCGTCAATCTCGGTTATTCCCAGCGTGAAATTTCCCGCCCACAAAAGCCCTGCCGTGAGCAGCGCCGCCGGAAGTACCCAGCGCGCGCCATGCGATTTTTTCGCGGAGCTTCCCATTTCTGCGCCTCCTTCAAAAATTTTTTTCATTTTATCACAGCCATGCGGCAAAGAAAAGCGCTTTTGAGAACACCGCTTTGCGAATTTCCCACAAATTTTCCCGCTTTGGGATTTGTTCATCGAATTTTTATTGTGATATGCGTGGGAGGATGCTATAATGATATGTAGAAAAATAGTGCCCTTTGGATTTTGAGGGCGACAGATGGATGTGTATCGGATTTGAAGTACGGAAGCTGGACGATTTCGTCCTATGAACAGGAAGCAGCAACTACACTTGCGGCGGCGGGCTGGTCGCCGGTGACGGCGGCGGTGCTTTGCAGCCGGGGCTATGACACCCCGGAAAAGGCGCAGGCATTTTTGTCCCCCGACGTGCCGCTTTCCTCCCCCTTTGACCTGCTCGATATGGACAAGGCCGCGGCGCGGGTCAAAAGGGCTCTCGAACGGCGCGAGCATATCTGCGTGTTCGGAGACTATGATGTAGACGGCATCACGGCCACCTGTCTTTTGACGGACTTTCTCCGAAAGCGCGGCGGACATGTGACAAGCTACATTCCCGCAAGGCTCGAAGAAGGCTACGGGCTCAATGAAATTGCCGTGCGGGCACTTCACGAGCAGGATGTGAAGCTGATCATCACCGTCGACTGCGGCATTACGGCAAACCAGGAGGCGGCTTTGTGCCGGGAGCTCGGCATGGAGCTCGTCATCACCGACCACCATGAGTGTAAGTCGGATCTGCCGGTGGCCGTCGCGGTCGTCGACCCGCACCGAAAGGAACAGCCGGAGCCAATTCTGGAGATGGCGGGCGTTGGCGTGGCGTTCAAGCTGGCCGCCGCGCTCCACGGCGATCAGGAGGCGCTGCTGGCGGAATACTGCGATTTGCTTTGCCTCGGAACCGTGGCAGACGTGATGCCGCTGACGGGTGAGAACCGGAAGATGGTCTGGCAGGGGCTTCAGGCGCTCGCAAACCCCAAACGGGTCGGCATTGCGGCTTTAATGGCCGAGTGCGGCGCGATGCGCCCTCCCATCACGGCGGGAACCATCGGCTATACCCTGGCCCCCAGAATCAACGCAGCCGGGCGCATGGGCCATGTAGAAATTGCGACGGAGCTGTTTCTCACGAACGATGCGGCGCGCGCCGTGTCCCTTGCCAGCCAGCTCTGCAAGCTCAACCGCAAGCGGCAGGATGTGGAGAGCGGCATATATAAGCAGGCCGTTTCGATGCTGCCCGCCGGAAAATCGCCGAAGGCCATCGTTCTGGCCGACGAAACGTGGCACCAGGGCGTGGTCGGCATCGTCGCGTCACGGCTGGCCGAGGAATACAGCTGTCCGACGTTTTTAATCTGTCTGGACGGCGACAAGGGAAAGGCCTCGTCGCGGTCCTACGGCGGATTTAACCTGTTTGCGTCTTTGGAGCAGCTGTCCGATTTGCTCGAGAGCTACGGCGGGCACGAGCTGGCTGCGGGCTTTACCATCCGGCGCGAGCAGATTGACCTCTTCCGCGAGCGGATTCTGGCGCTGACGGACGCGTTCTCCCGCTCGCCGGCGTGCAATCCATCTTTAAAAATCGACTGCGAAATTCCGCCGCAGCTTCTGACGGTTCCGAATGTCCAGCAGTTAGATGAGCTCGAGCCCTGTGGGGCGGGATGTCCGCGTCCGGTGCTTTACATGCGCAATATGACCGTGACCGATCTTTCCGAGGTCGGCGGCGGCAAGCATCTGCGGCTGCGCCTGTCCGGACATGGGTACCATTTTAACGGCATCTTTTTCTCCACGACCGCGCGGCTGGCCGCTGTGGCGCTGGGAGATGTGGTCGATATCGCCTATACGCCGCAGGTCAATGAGTATCGCGGTCTGCGGACGGTGCAGCTGAATCTGCTCGACATCCGCCCCAACGAGCAGGCACGCTCGCGGCTCAAGGAGGGAAAGGCCCTCTACCGGCGGCACATGCAGGGGCAGGCGCTCAGCCAGGAGGACTTGGAGCGCTTGATTCCGGCGCGGCAGGATTTTGTCGCCGTCTGGAAGTATCTGGCCGCCAGCGCGCAGAACGGCGTCGTCTGCGAAGAATTTGGCTGCCTCGCGCGCAAGATCACACGCTTCGCGGGATATGCCTGCGGCGGAAGCAAGATCCGCGTGTGTCTCGACGTTTTTCAGGAGCAGGGACTTTTACAGATGGAGCAGCGGCCGAAGCTGCTTGTCATCCATCTGACCAGTGACGGCAAGAAGGTCGATCTCGAGCAAAGCCCCACGCTTCAGCATCTCAAGGAACGATTAAAGGCAGGAATCTGAATGGAAACCAGAGAAGAACATTATGCTTCGATGATGCAGGCTGTGCAGCGCTATGCGCCGTCGGCGGACCTCGAAGAAATTCAAAAAGCATACGAATACGCCGACCGCAAGCACAAAGATCAGCTGCGAAAGTCCGGCGAACCCTATATTATCCACCCGCTGGCCGTGGCAGAGATCGTGGCGGAGATCGGTCTGGACACGGACGCGATTGTCGCGGCGCTGCTTCACGATTGTCTCGAGGACACCGACGCAAGCTTTGACGAAATTTCGCACATGTTCGGTCAGACCGTGGCCGAGCTCGTCGAGGGCGTCACGAAATTAACGCGCGTGCAGTACTCCACGACCGAAGAGCAGCAGATGGAGAACCTTCGCAAGATGTTCATGGCGATGAGCAAGGACATCCGCGTTATTTTGATCAAAATCGCCGACCGGCTCCATAATACCCGGACGCTTCAGTACCAGACCCCGGCCAAGCAGATCTCCAAGTCCATGGAGACGATGGAAATCTACGCGCCGCTCGCGCACCGGCTCGGCATGCAGAAGATCAAGTGGGAACTCGAAGACGTGTCGCTTCAGTACCTCGACCCCGAGGGCTACCAGCAGATCATCGACTACCTGCATGAAAACGAGGCAAGCGCGCAGAACTTTATGAACGCCATCCAGTCGAAGATCACCGACCGTCTGGCCTCCGTCGGCATCCACGGCTCGATCTACGGACGCGTCAAGCACACGTACTCGATCTACCGCAAGATGCGCGCGCAGAATAAGACGATCGATGAGTTGTACGACTTATATGCTTTCCGCGTCATCGTCGACAACATCGCGGACTGCTACAATGTATTAGGCCACATCCACGACCTCTTTAACCCCATTCCGGGCCGGTTTAAGGACTATATCTCGACCCCGAAGCCCAACATGTACCAGTCGCTCCACACGACTGTCATCGGCTCGCAGGGCATTCCGTTTGAGGTGCAGATCCGCACGTGGGAAATGCACCAGACGGCGGAATACGGCGTCGCGGCACACTGGAAATACAAGCAGAACGTCGGCGAGGGCTCGGAGAAGGAATTCGAGTGGGTCAGACGGCTTCTCGAAAACCAACAGGACACCGAGGCCGACGACTATATCCACTCTCTCAAGGTCGACATGTTCGACGACGAGGTCTTCGTCTTCACGCCCAAGGGCAAGGTCATGAGCCTGCCGTCAGGCTCGACGCCGATTGACTTCGCCTACGCGATTCACTCCGCCGTCGGCAACACGATGATCGGCGCGAAGGTCAATAACCGCATTGCAAGCTACGATCAGGTGCTCCGCAACGGCGACATCGTCGAGGTTCTGACCTCGAAATCTGCCAAGGGGCCCAGCCGCGACTGGCTCAACATCTGCCGGTCGAATCAGGCGCGCATCAAAATCAAGCAGTGGTTCAAGCGCGAAAAGCGAGACGAGAATATCATCCGCGGCAAGGCAAGCTTCGAGTCGGAGCTCCGCCGCATCGGCGTGAATCCGGAGATCATCCAGTCCGAAGACGTTCTGCCGATGGTCTTAAAGAAGGTCAGTTTCGACTGCCTGGATGATATGTACGCCGCCATCGGTTTTGGCGGCCTCACCGCCGTCAAGGCTGTGGGCCGGATCCGGGATGAATTGACAAAAGCAGCCAAGGCAACAACGCCCAAAGAGCTTCTGAATCTCAACAAGCAGCAGCCGACCGTCGACGCGTCGGGCGTGATTGTCGAGGATATCGGCTCTTGCATGATCAAGTTCAGCCGCTGCTGCACGCCGGTCCCGGGCGACGATATCATCGGCTTTATTACCAAGGGCTACGGCGTATCCGTCCACCGCAAGGACTGTCCGAACGCAAAGAGCGCGGCTGACCCCTCGCAGTCCGGCCGCTGGGTCAAGGTCACGTGGGCCGAGAGCCCCGAGGCAACATTTACGACCGCGCTGGAGGTCGATTCCAACGACCGCGACGGCCTGATGCTGGACGTAGCGACGATTTTAACGAGCCTGCGGCTCCGCATGAACGAGATGTCCGCCCGCTCGGTCGGAAGCGGAAGGGCGCTTGTGAGTCTGGTCTTTCAGGTGCACAATCTCACGGAGCTGCAAAACGTCATGGCGCGGCTGCGCGGAATCTCGGGTGTGAGCGCGGTCCGGCGCGCGGAAGGATAAGGTGGTTTTATGAAGGCTGTTGTTACGCGGGTCAATTCCGCGTCTGTTTCGATTGACGGCGAGGTCCACGGCAAAATCGGGAGGGGCTTTTTGATTCTTCTCGGCGTTGCGCCGGAGGATACGCCGGAAAAATGCAAAAAGCTTGCTGAAAAGATTCTGGGGCTCCGCGTGTTCCGGGATGAAAACGACAAGATGAATCTGTCGCTCTCCGATGTCGGAGGAGAGGTTCTGGTTGTGAGCCAGTTTACGCTCTACGGCGATGTGAGCCACGGAAGGCGGCCGAGCTTCATCGGCGCCGGCAAGCCCGACATCGCCATCCCGCTCTATGAGCAGTTTCTCTCCGAGTGCGAGCGGCTGGGCTTCCCGCCGCAGCACGGCGAGTTCGGCGCGGATATGCTGGTCACGTCCGAAAACGCGGGCCCGGTCACGCTGATTGTCGACACCAAGGATTTAAAGTAGAGGCACATAGTATGAAAATTATTACGTTACCGCTCGGCGCGCTGGAAACCAACTGCTATGTGGTGTATGACGAAGCGTCCAAGGCCTGCGCGCTTGTTGACCCCGGCGCAATGCCGCAGACGATTCTCGATACGCTGGAGAAAAACGAGCTGGCGCTTCAGAAGATATTCCTGACGCACGCGCACTTTGACCACACAGGCGCGCTGCGCGCGCTGCACGAAAAATTCCCGGATGTCCCCATCTATGTCAATGCGCAGGACACCGACGAGACGCTCAACATGAGCCACGGGAATCTTGTTTATACCGACACGTTTTTAGATGGCGATGAAATTTCCATGCCGCCGCTTACCTTCCGTGTATTAGCAACGCCCGGCCACACGCGGGGCTCTTCGTGCCTCATTTGCGGCGATACCATTTTCTCGGGCGACACGCTTTTCGAGGGCTGCTGCGGCAGAACCGACCTTCCGGGCGGCGACGGCGCGCAGATGCTGGCGTCTCTCAAGCGTCTGGCCGAGCTTCCGGGCGATTATCACGTGCTTCCCGGACACGGCGGAGACACGACGCTCGAGCGTGAGCGCCGGACGAACTACTACATGCGCGAGGCCATGCGCGTATGAAGTTATTACTCATCGGTCACACCGAACGCTACCCCGTCGAGCAGCTGCAAATGCAGCTGTTTCCGGACGAGCCGTCGGAATTTGTGACGCATCGCTTTACGGGAGACGGCACAGTGTCGTCTCTTTCGCGCGGTAAGAAGTATCTCACCGCAACGGCCAAGGTGACGAAGGGCGGGAAAACAGGCTTTGCTTCCCGCAGAATTCCTCTGGAGAACGCCGACGTGCGCATGACGCGGCGGATTTTGCAGCAGAGCTATTACTTAGCCGCGACGAAGGTGCTCGGCACCGTTCCCCCGTGGGGCGCGCTCTCCGGGGTCCGGCCGACGAAGCTATCGACCAAATGCATGCTGGAGGGCGGCTCGGAAAAGGACGCGGCAAAGCTTTTAGAGAAAACGTATTTTGTCACACCCGAGCGGAGCCGTCTCTGCGTTGACGCATCGAAGCATACCTTAGAGGCCGCGAAGCTGCTGGAGCCGGGCGACTTATCCGTCTATATCGGCATTCCCTTCTGCCCGACGCGGTGCTCGTACTGCTCGTTTGTGAGCGAGTCCATCAAGCGCTTCGGCGCGTTCCTGCCGCCTTACTTAGAGGCGCTGCATCGGGAGATCGCGTATACGGGAAAGCTGCTGGCGGATTCCGGCTACCACATCCGCTCTTTATACATGGGCGGCGGCACACCGACGACGCTCTCGAGCCCTCAGATGAAGGAGCTGCTTCGCGCCATCAAAGACAGCTTCGATCTCTCGCGCTGCCTCGAGTTCACCGTCGAGGGCGGGCGGCCGGACACACTGGACGAAGAAAAGCTCCGTGTGATCCACGACGGCGGCGCGACGCGCATTTCGATCAATCCCCAAACGATGGCGGACGACGTGCTGGCCGCTGTCGGGCGGAAGCATACGGCCGCACAGACGGTCGAGGCGTTCCGGCAGGCGCGCGCGGTAGGCTTCGAGGATATCAACATGGACTTAATTGCGGGGCTTCCCGAGGACACGCCCGAGAAGTTCGCCGCATCGCTGTCGCAGGTGCTGGCTCTAAACCCCAGCAATGTGACCGTTCATACGCTGGCGCTCAAAAAGGGCGCGAATCTGTTCCAGAACCGGACGGTGCTTCCTACAAATGAGGATGTCTCTCAGATGCTCTCCGGCGCGGAAACATCGCTTCGGGCGCATAGTTTTGTACCATACTATCTCTACCGGCAGAAATACATGTCCGGCAGCTTTGAAAATACCGGCTGGTGCCGCCCGGGATTTACGGGCTGGTACAACATATACATGATGGAGGAGCTCCACACGATTTTGTCTCTTGGCGGCGGCGGCATGAACAAGATCAATCTCCCCGCTGGGCAGCTGGAGCGCTTCCACAATCCAAAATCCCCGCAGGACTACATTGCGCGCATCGATACGATTCTGCATCAGAAGGACGAAATTTTTGAAATTCTGCATAAGCTTGCGCAGCAGCCTGCACCCAACGAGGAGGAATGCGAATGAATACGCTGTTTTCCCATGTCTGCGTCGTCACAATGGACGACCGGATGTCCGTCTGGACGGACGCGTTTGTCGGCGTGACCGACGGCAAGATCAGCTATCTCAGCAAGCACGCGCCGGAAGAAAAGCCTGCGCAGATCATCGACGCGACCGGCATGGTCTTAATGCCCGGCCTCATCAACTGCCACACGCACCTTCCGATGCAGCTGCTGCGCGGATACGCGGACGACTTGAAATTGCAGGAATGGCTCAACGACTACATTTTCCCGCGCGAGGACCGGCTGGACGGCAGGTGCGTGCGCGCGGCGACGACGCTGGCCGTGGCCGAATGTTTGAAATTTGGCGTAACGAGCGTGTCCGACATGTACTATTTCTGCGACGATATCTGCGACGTCATTGCCAAGTCCGGCATGAAGGCAAATATCTCGCGCGGGACATCGATGTTTTTGGGTGACGATTTTGACTTTGAGAAATTCCCCGCCTGTCAGGAGCTGGTCACGCTCAAAGAGAAATGGCACAATTACGACGGCGGCCGCATCAAAATTGAAGCCTCCATCCACGCCGAATACACCTCGACCTATCAGCTCTGGGACGCGCTTTCCGAGTTCTGCATCAACGAGGGGATCGGTATGCAGGTGCATGTGTCGGAGACGAAGCTGGAGCACGACCAGTGCGTCGAGCGCTACGGGTTAACGCCTGCGCAGGTGCTCGATTGCCACCATGTTTTCGACGTTCCCACGACGGCGGCGCACTGCGTCCACTTAACACAAGAGGATATGAAGCTTCTTGCCAAGCGCCGCGTGAGCGCGGTGCACTGCCCGGTGAGCAACCTGAAGCTCGCTTCCGGCTGCGCGGACGTAATGGGCATGGTCAAGGCCGGCATGAACGTCTGTCTCGGCACGGACTCTGTCGCGTCCAACAACAATCTCGATCTTTTTGAGGAGATCAAGGCCTGCACGCTGATGGCCAAGGCCAAAACGGGCGACCCGACCGCGATTCCGGCGGAGGCCGCGCTCATGATGGCGACGGTCTGCGGCGCAAAGGCGCAGGGGCGCGAAAAAGAGTGCGGGCAAATTAAGCTCGGCATGGACGCAGACCTGATTCTGCTCGATTTCACGCAGCCGCATCTCATCCCGTGCCACAATGTGCTCTCGAACCTTGTCTATAGCGCGTCGGGCCACGATGTGGTCATGACGATGGTGCGCGGCCAGATCCTCTATAACGCTGGAAAGTTCCCGACGCTCGATTTAGCCGGCGCACTCAAAGAGCTCCACGACTACGCCATTCCGAAGGTATTCTCCGATGATTCCGAGGAGGCCGCGCAATGAACGATCAGCCCATCAAAAAGCAGACATTTTTACAGGGCACGGCAGTCCTCGCCATGGCGACGGTGCTGGTCAAGCTCATGGGCTTTTTATTCAAGGTCCCGCTCAACAACATCATCGGCGAAGACGGCTTCGGCTACTTCAATACCGCCTACGACGTCTATAACGTCCTGCTCATGATCTCGACGACGGGTCTTCCCGTGGCTATGAGCCGCATGATCTCGCAGGCGCAGACGCTTGGGAACCACGCGCAGATTCGAAGAATCTATAAAACGTCTCTGTACGTGTTTTTGACCATCGGCGTGGTTGGAAGCCTCGGCATGCTGATTTTCTGCAAGCCCCTTTCCGTGATGGTCACGACAAACGAAAACTCGTGGGCGGCAATTGCAGCGCTCGCTCCGTGCGTGCTGCTCATCTGCCTTGTCTCCGCCTATCGCGGATTTTTCCAGGGCCAGAGCAACATGACCCCCACGTCTGTCAGCCAGATTTTTGAGGCGGTGACGCGGCTTGTGGTCGGCCTTGGGCTTGCGTGGCTCGTGATGAAGCTGACGGGCGAAGCATATGTCCGCGCACAGGGCATTGCGCTTGCCCCGGGCGAAAGCGCGCGGGACTACGGCGATATTACCCTTGCCGCGGGCGGCGCAATCATGGGCGTGACGCTCGGAAGCCTCATCTCCGCCGTGTACCTGCACTGCAAGTTCCGCCAGTCGAGCGCGATTCTCTCTATGGGCGGCGGGGCGGCCAAGTCCACCCGGAGCACGATGAAGGAGCTTCTCTCCATCGCCGTTCCGATCACACTCGGCTCTGCCGGCCTTCAGATCATCAACCTGTTTGACACAATGATCTATATGCGCCGGCTCACGGGCGCGCTTCAATGGACAGAAAAGATGGCGGACTCGGCGAAGGGCGTCTATAACTTCTGCCAGACCGTGTTTGCGCTCCCCTGCTCGTTCATCCCGACGATCACGATCGCCGTCATCCCGGCCATTACCGCATCACTGACAAAAAAGGACCTGCGCGAAGCAAAGTCGACCTCTGAGTCCGCCGTCCGGACGATGGCGCTGATCGCCATGCCCTGCGCGGCGGGGCTTTTCGTGATGGCGGAGCCCGTCATCCGGCTTCTGTGCTCGTCGTACTCGGAAGACCGCATTCAGCTGGCCGCGCCCATGATGGCGATTCTGGGCCTGGCGGTTGTGTTTAACTCGCTCGTTCTTCTTCTCAACGCCATCATGCAGGCGCACGGCGATGTGACGACGCCCGTTATCAATATGCTGATCGGCGGCATTGTGAAGATCATCGTCAACTACATTCTCGTTGGTCAGCCGGCGCTCAACATCATCGGCGCGCCGATCGGAACGCTCATCTGCTACATCGCGATTACCGCGCTCGATCTTGTTTCGATGCGCCGCCACATTTCCGCGCGCCCGACAATCTTCAAAAACATCGTCCGGCCACTGATTGCCTCGGCTCTGATGGGCGGAGCAACGTTCCTCGTGTACCGGGTGCTCTCTTCCCGGCTTGGCTCATGGAAGCTTTCCTGCCTTGTGAGCCTTGCGTTCGCGGTGGTTTTGTACGCGGTTCTGGTCGTTGCGCTGCAGTGCGTGACGTACGAAGACTGCATGCTGCTGCCCAAGGGCGAAAAAATCGCGAAACTCCTGAAAATTCAGAAAAAAAGTTAAACAAAAGCCTTGCGAAAGAGGGCGAATTATGATAAATTTTACTAGCAAAGATCGCTATGACTTTGCCGATCTTCAGCGGCTTGTCGAGGTTCTCCGCGCACCGGGCGGCTGCCCGTGGGACGGCGCGCAGACCCACCTTTCCATCCGGCGAAATTTCCTGGAGGAGGCCTACGAGGCCTGCGAGGGCTTCGATCTGGACGATCCGGCGCATATGCGCGAGGAACTCGGAGATGTGCTGCTTCAGGTTCTGTTCCACACCGATATTGAGCGCGAGGCAGGCCGCTTCACGCTGGATGACGTGTGCGACGCGGAGTGCAAAAAGCTGATTTTCCGCCATCCTGCGCTCTTCGGCGGCGAAGCCAAGAGTTGGGACGAGGTCAAGCAGCAGGAAAAGGGTCAGACGACCGTCACCGAGACGTTGGACGGCGTAGCGCGTTCGCTGCCTGCAGCGTGGCGCAGCGAAAAGATTCAGAAAAAAGCTGCGAAGTGCGGCTTCGCCTGGGAATCGGCTGCGGAATGTCTGGGTAAACTGGAAGAAGAGACGGCAGAGTTGCGGCATGCTATCGAAGAAGGGGTCGATCCTTCGGAGGAGCTGGGCGACATGCTGTTTGCCGCAGTCAATGTCGCCGCATTTTTGCAGAAGGACCCCGAGCAGGTTCTGCACGACGCCTGCGAAAAATTTATCCGCCGTTTTGGCGCAATGGAATCGGCCGCAAGGCAGGCTGGCCGCTCGCTGGATTCGCTCTCCCGCGGGGAACTGCTTTCGCTCTGGTCGCAGCAAAAGACCGCCGAGCAAAAGGACTCTGCCAAAACCTGAACCAAATACAGAAAAGAGGACGTATATCATGAATAAAACTGAACTGATTGCAGAGGTCGCCAAGAAGTGTGCCATGAGCAAGAAGGACGCAGAGAAGGCTGTCAGCGCAACATTCGACACCATCGCGGAAGTGCTCTGCGCGGGTGACAAGGTGCAGCTCGTCGGCTTCGGCGGCTTTGAGACCAAGGCGCGCGAGGCTCGCATGGGCCGCAACCCCAAGACCAAGGAGCCCATCGAAATTCCCGCTACCACCGTTCCCGTCTTCAAGCCCGGCAAGGCGCTCAAGGACCAGATCAGCAAGTAATACGGACAATCGGGAAGGCTTCCGGCTTTCCCGATTTTTGTTTTGACAGGAGTACACCATCATGCGTTTGGACAAATATCTGAAGGTTTCCCGGCTCATCAAGCGCCGGACGGTTGCAAACGAGGCGTGCGACAACGCGCGCATTTCGGTAAACGGCAAGCCCGCGAAGGCAAGCTATGACGTGAAGGTCGGAGACCAGATCGAAATCGCTTTTGGCTCCAGGACGCTCAAGGTCGAGGTTCTGGCCGTGGCCGAAGCTGTGCGCAAGGACGACGCGTCCGCCATGTACAAGGAAATTTAGCATCACGCTCATATTGCGCCCTCCCCCGCCGTATACTGTATCATCCGGCAGGTGAAGGAGGGGCACTATGGGAACGGAAAACGCGCTGCAAGCGCCGCACCAGCTGCAATTGGACAGCCGTTCGCGGCTTCATATGACGGGGGTCATCGAAGTGGAGAGCTTCGACGAGGCAACCATCGTCCTCACCACCACGCGCGGGACGCTCATCGTGCGAGGGGAGAATCTTCATTTGCAGCTTTTGCGTTTAGACGGCGGCGAGGTGCTGGTCGACGGAACGGTCGATTCTCTCAGCTATGAGGACGCGGCGCCCGCCGGAGGCTTTTTCGGGCGGCTGTTTGGCTGATGGAGCTTCCGGTTCTTTTTCAGGCGGAGCAGTTTGCGCAGGCGGTGCTTCTTGGCGGGCTGCTCGGCCTCGTCTATGATCTTTTGCGCGCGCCGTGGAAGCTTCTTCCGAAACTCGCCGGTGTTCTCGATGCGCTGTTTTTGCTGGCGCTTCTTCTTTCGCTGTTATTCTTTGCGCTCTATGCGGGGCAGGGACAGTTCCGGCTGTTCTTCTTTCCGGGGATTCTCCTTGGTGCGGCAGGATATTTTCTCGTGCTGAGCCCGGTTGTTCTGCGGGCTTTGACCGGGCTTCTCCGGTTTTTTGGGCAGTTTTTGCATACGATCTTGCAGCCGGTACGGTTTTGCGCAAAAAAATTTTCAGTTTTTTTGAAAAACCTCTTTGCAAGAAGCAAAAAATGGGGTACAATTATCGATAAGATATTTCTACGCCGCGCGGATTCGGAAAGGGGCAAGGCACAGCATGAAATTCGTCAAGTCTTCCCTTCTGGTGAAGCTCGTCATCCTGATTCTCGTGGTTTACGCGACGGTGACGCTGGTGTCTCTTCGGCAGCAGATCAACGAGAAAAACGAACAGGAAGCGATTCTCAACAGCTCGATCGCTTCCACCCGGCAGGAAAACAACCGCCTGCAGGACTCCATCGACGCGCTGGGCACGGACGAGGGCGTGGCCGCCGTCGCGCGGGATAAGCTCGGCATGGTCGAAGAGGGCGATATCATCTTTTACGATGTGGGCGAATGATGGCATACCGTTCCGGAAGAAGCTGCTTCTTCCCGGGATAGAATAAGATGGGAGAACAAAACGAACATATGGAGCTTACAGTTGGAGCAGTTGTGGAAGGCAAGGTCAAGAGTCTGACAAAGTTCGGCGCGTTTGTCGCGCTGCCGGATGGGTCAACCGGCATGGTACACATCTCGGAAATCGCCCACGCCTACGTCAACGACATTCGCGAGCATCTGACCGAGGGTCAGGACGTGAAGGTCATGATCATCAGCCGGGAAAACGGAAAAACCAATCTTTCCATCAAGCGCACCCTTCCCGCGCCCAGCAAGCCGCAGTTTTCGCGCCCGCAGAGCCGCAGCTTCAATGGCGCGCAAAGAAATCCCGGGCAGTCCGGAGATCGTTCGTCCGCGCCGCGTCAGGCTGGAGCTTCCGCTTCTCAGCCGCAGCAGAAGTCGTTCGACGATATGCTCAAGCAGTTTATGACGGAGTCGAGCAGCAAAATGTCCTCCATCAAGCAGTATTCTGAGCACAAGACAAAGACCAGAAGAAGATGAAACTTGCGCCCTTTTTTCGGGAATGTCCGGGAAAAGGGCGTTTGATTTGAGGGTTTTATGAACATTCTGATTACCGGCGGAAGCCGGGGCATTGGCGCGGCGGCGGTAAAGCTGTTTGCTGCGCGGGGGGACCGGGTCTGGTTCCTGTATGAAAAGAGCCATGAGCAGGCGCGGGCGTTATCGTTCGATACGGGCGCGGCTGGCATTTGCTGCGACGTGGCAGACGAAGCGGCGGTTCTGACCGCATTCCGGGAGCTGCCGCCCTTGGACGGACTCATCTGCAACGCGGGGATCGCGCACTATGGGCTGATCTCTGAAATTACGCCTGACGCGTGGCGGCGGATTTTCGCAGTCAATGTCGACGGCGTGTTCCACTGCATGCGTGCGGCGCTGCCGGGGATGCTGCAAAAGCAGGCGGGTGCGATCGTGACGGTGTCTTCCATGTGGGGGCAGGTCGGCGCGTCGTGCGAGGCGGCGTATTCGGCGACAAAGGGCGCGGTGCTGGCGCTCTCAAAGGCGCTGGCGCAGGAACTGGGGCCGAGCGGCATTCGCGTCAACGCAATTTGCCCGGGCGTCATTCAGACCGACATGTGCGCAAACGTCGCGCAGGACGTCATGGAATCGCTCCGCGAACAAACGCCGATCGAAAAGCTCGGGCGGCCCGAGGACGTCGCGCAGGCGATGGCGTATCTCATTGACGCGCCGTTCGTGACGGGGCAGGTTCTGGGGGTCAACGGCGGATTTGTGATCACGTAGCGCCGCCGTTGCCATTTTGCGTGCAACAAAGGTGCATATTTCTCCTGTAAGTGAAGGGGCTTCCCCAATTTTACTTACAGGAGGATTTTTTATGACCAGAACACAGAAGCTCGGCCTATGCACGTGGCTGCCGGAGGACCCAGTCTGCCTCGCGGAGGTCAACGACAACTTTTCACGGCTGGACACCAGCGGCGCGCGGGCGCTGCGTCAGGCGGAGGCGGGTCTCATCGCACTTGGCGGTGTAATGGCAGCGCAGGCGCATCAGGGCGGGCACGCGGCCTATTCCGACAGCATTCAGGCGGACGCGTTTTCGGACATGGAGCAGGTCGCAGACTACACGGGCGTGTATTTTCTGAACCAGTGCGGCGAGCTGCTGACGGAGGGTGTGTCTGACGGCACGGTCTTCGGCAACGCAGCGGACAACGCCTTCAACGCCAGCGGCATCTCGCGCGCAACGCAGGTGACGCAGACGTGGTTCAAGCTCTTCAGCTTCTATCCGGACGGGTACGGCACGCTCTCTACCCTCAAGCTGCAATCGGTCGCCACGACCGGCTCGACAACCACGGCCGTCAAGCTCGCGATCTGGGATTCGGCGACGCACGAGTCGCTGCTGGAAACAGAGCTCGCCACCATGACGCGCTCCGGCGGCACGGACGATCCCATCACCTTCAACACGCCGTTCCTGCTCGACCCGAACCGCAGATACGACATGATGCTCTGGATCGAGTCGATGGCCGCGAGCACCTTTACGCTCAAGTCGATCGTCTTCCGCGTCACGCCGGTCATCTATCAGGAGGGCAGCGTCTCACTGAACGCACGCACCATTCCCACTGGCTGCACACACGCGGAAATTCTGCTCCACGCCTCGACTGAAACCGCACAGGCGGCCCTTCGCTTTGATTCCGGCGAATTTACTGCTCTCACGCCCACCCAGACCGTCTCAGATAAGCTCCCCGGCGGCACACGCTGCACGCTGCTGCGTTTCCGCGTCGATATTCCGGAAAACGCGCAGACCGCGCAGCTCAAGCTCACGCTCCCGAGCCAGAGCTGCAAAATCTATGATACCGCGCTCGTGCTGCTGTAGCTTTTTGCCGCTGCAGGCCTTGACATTTTAGAAAAATCGGCTATACTGAAAGTAACAAGGGTGCTACCGGCAAACGGGCGCGCTCCCCAGAATAAGTTACAAGAAGTAACCGCTGGTTTGCGAGGCCGGGCGGTTACTTCTTTTTGCTGTTACAGACCTTAATAACGAGGCTGATCACACTGACCATGAGAATACAAAACTGGAACAATTCCGAGAATGTAACCATAATCACTGGCCCCCCTTTCTATGTGTCGGAGGGCACAAAAAGACGTTTTACCCTCCGCAAATGCAGTGGGAAGCCGCCCGCTTGCCGTTTATCGGTAGCACCATCGTGAGCATACCATATTTTGTCGCAAAAAGCAACCCCGCCTCCAACCGGAAGCGGGGTTTTATTTGACAAATTCTGCTTTTTGCGTTACAATGGTCTTGCCCTTTATGGGCGGGAGAGACGATACGATACACGGTAGGCGGTTCGGCTGACACTTCCGAAAAGGAGGTGAAGCCTATGCGTATTACGTTACATATTGGGCCATACACGGTCACAATCATTGTAAAGAGACGCGAAAACCGCCACTCTGGCAAGTGACGGTTTTCTTGGAAATTTTCTAAGCAACCTTTAACGAGCCGAACCGCTTATCGGTATCGTCTCTCTTCTTTTATTATACGCAAACCGTCCGGTTTGTCAAGGGCGGAAAAATCCCCGGGGCTTGCGCCCCGGGGACTTTTTTAGGAGTGAACTAACTGAACTCTAAAAGGTTCGGATTAGTCGTTGACTGCCAGCTTGATGTAGATCGCGGTAGCCTCGTCCTTATCGTTGAGAGCAACGTAGACCTTGTGAGCGTTCTCGTTGTCGTCAATGGTATCGTCGAAGCTGTCGAAATCATCGTACAGGTCTTCGATCTCGGAAGCGGAGCTCTTTTCGACCTTCTTGCCGTTGATCGCGAACAGGCCGCAATCATCAGTCAGAGCGTAGGTCGTGCCTTCGATCTTGATGACAGTGCCGTTGAAGTACTGAGCCTTAACCGGCTCGACCAGGTAGTTGTCATCATCGTCGGTAGAAGCGGTGTAGTTCTTGGTGACCTTCGCGGTCTTGACGCCGTCGATCTCGGTGTACTGCAGCTCATAGAAGCCAGCCACGAAGGAATCGGCCTTCTTGTCGAAGTATGCCTTCATATCGGCCTCGTCGACATAGACGTTGGTCTCTTCGCCGTTGACATAAGCAGTCAGGTTGTAGTACGTGTCGCCGTCCTCAACAACTTCGATGTTGCTGCGATCAGCGCCGTTGCCAACATAAGCGACAACCTTGCTATCGGTCGTGTAGACATCCTTGGTCAGATAGACAACCTCAGCAACGAACTTGTCAGCATAGTCGGAGTCGAAGACAACCTCAGCATAGTGGGCAATCAGGGACGGAACGTTCTTGTAGCCGGTGTATGCAGAGTAAGTGCCGTCCATGTTGTGAACGAGGAACTTGGTGTCGGAGGTCAGCGAAATGCTCTTGTCAGCATCCATGTCGCCTTCCTTGATCTCCAGATACGGCTTGCCCTTGACAGTCTTGATGGTGTCATCAGTGCTTTCCAGATCGCCGTATTCGTTGACAACGTACTCACCATCGGAATTCTTAGCAACCTTCACGGAGAAGACGCCATCCTTGTCGGTGGAAACCTTGAACAGGTGATCGTAAATCGGGTCGAAGTCCTTGTAGCCTTCACCGTTGGTGAGGTTCTTCAGGTACACAGCCAGATCATAAGCGAAGTTCTTCGCGGAGGAGTCGTTGATGGCTTTCTCAACAGCCTCGATGTATTCGTCAACATCCGTGAACTTCTTGACAGTGCTGGTGGTGGTCTTCGCATCATCGACGCTAACAACGTCAGCGTTCATGACAGCAGTGCCCTTGTTCTCGAAGGTGACCCAAGCGCGGTCGATGACAGCCCAGTTGGAGGAGTCAGCAGCGTCCTTCATGCCGATCACGTTGCCGTAAGCGTCATAGAAGAAGGTGTAGGTGCCGTACTGGTTGGTCTTGGACAGATCATAGCCCATGTGGAAGTGCTGGGAATCCTTGACGTATTCGCTGTCAATGCGGGTCTCGGAAGGATCGGAGCCAGCGGAGGTGCCGAACTTGTAGCCGGAGAGACGGCCGTTCTTACCTTCGGTAGCGTCGACAGTCTGCACGCCGCCATCGGTGTAGTCTTCGAATTCACCGTTCTTCTTCTCTTCGCCCTTCGTACGGAAGGAGTAGGTGAACAGGACATAGTCGTCCTTCTTCAGACCGGTGGGATCATTGAAGGTCAGCTGAGTCGTGCCATCATCGTTCTGCTCGAAGGTATCAACGAGGGCTGCGCAGTGACCGGTGTGGCCAGCTTCGTCCATCTTGCCGCAGTAATCGTAGTTGTTCTCTTCGAGCTTCTGGAGGTTGTTAAAGTAAGCGTTCAGCTTGACAGCGCCGTCGCTCTTGACGTGGTTGTCGCGAGCAGTGGTCTTATTGGTGACCTTGGTGACCTTGCCGAGCCAAGTCTCGATGGAGGTGATGGTGTAGTGCTTGTTGCCATCAGCGTCCTTGCCGTTGTAGAAGACCTGGGTCAGCGTGCCCTGTGCGCCGTGCTTTGCACCCTTAGCCTGCGGGCAGTTGCTGTTGCCGTGCTTCCAGTAAGCTTCGCCGTCAGCGTTCGTGTAAGCGTCATCGTAGATATCGTAGTCGTCGAAATCAGCGGTGTCGTCGCCATCGCAGTAGACTTTATCGATGAAGATCTTGGTCTTGGTGTCGGACTCCTTGACGCCCAGAGCGACAAGCAGTTCGCAAGCGGAGAACTTCTTGGTGAAGGTAGCCTTCGGGGCCTTCATGATCTCAACAGAGACATTATCCTTGGTCCACTTGGTGTAGGGACGATAGAAGGCGTCGGTGGAGTCTTCCTTCTTGAGGTCGAAGTCCTTGTACAGCTTGTTGCCAGTCTTGACAGCGCCAGCAACGGTGAGGTACAGCTTGCCCTTGAAGACCCAAGCACCATCAGCGTTAGTAGTGGGCTTGAAGTCAGCGGACTTTGCTTCCTGTGCGTACTCAACAGTCTCAGCATTCAGAGCGTTCAGAAGGATCTGAGCAGCCTCTTCACGGGTCAGGTCATGCTCGGGCTTCCAGCCGTCAGCCAGATCGTCGATCAGGCCGATCTTCTTGGCAAGCGCCAGAACGTTGACTGCCCAGGAAGTGCCAACAAAGCCTTCCTTCTCCTGATCGTAGCCCAGGGTGACCAGAGCCATCTTCAGGAACTGGGTGCCGGTGACGTTGGAGGTGGGAGCATAGGTGGTGGCGTTCATGCCGGCGATGATGCCTGCGCGATAGCCGTAGCCAACATAGGACTCGCCCCAACGACCCTTTTCATCGGTAAAGGGGTTGATGGAGGTGTAGTAGGTGCTGATGTCTGCATCCTTGTTGTCAAAGATGGCGATGACCTTAGCAGCCTCTTCACGAGTGATGGTTGCAGTGGGCTTGAAGTTCCCATCGGGATAGCCCTGCATGGTTTCGATGAGATCAAGGACCTTGATCGCTTCGGTGTAATCCGCGTTGATCTTGTCGGCGTCCTTGTACTCAGTCGCCGCGCCAGCCATGGTTGCCAGACCCAGCAGGGATGCCAGAACCAGAACCAGCGCAAGAACCTTTTTGAAGTTCTTCATTGAGTTTTCCTCCTGTCTAAATTTGATTGCCGCGGGACAAAAGCCCCTTGGCCATCATCTGGCAGTATCATAATCCATCGCGCGCCAAAGGTCAAGAGCCCCGCGGGAGTTGTAATGTTCTTGTAACATAACACGGGCTTTTGTTGCATACGCTTGTAACATTGCGGAAGTCCTTCACGGACTGCGTAGGGGGCGATGCCCACATCCCCCGGCAAATGAACCCGATTTTATGGGAACCCCCGGCGAATTCGTTCCTTCCTAATGGGGCGATGTGGGCATCGCCCCCTACGCAGACTTGGAGGATTCTGCGTTACAGGCCTTGACATTTGGAGAAAATCGGATATACTAGAAATAGCAAGGGTGCTACCGGCAAACGGGCGCGCTCCCCATCATGTTACAAAGAAGTAACCGCTGGTTTGCTGTGCCGGGCGGTTACTTCTTTTTGTTATTAGCCTGTATAAAGAGGCTGATAATGCCGACGATGAGGATACCAAGCTGAATCAAGTCAGTGTATGTAACCATAGTCGAAGCCCCCCTTTCTATGTGTCGGAGGGCAAAAGAAGCTGTGTCCCTCCGCAAAACGCGGTGGGGAGCCGCCCGCTTGCCGTTTATCGGTAGCACCATGTTCACAATAGCACAAGTTTCCCAAAATTGCAAGAAAAAGCCTCCCGAATCGGGAGGCCTTCGCGGTTCATTGACAAATTCTGCTTTTTCGCTTACAATGGATCTGCTCGTATGAGCCGGAGAGGTTTTACGATATACGGTAGGCGGTTTGGCACTTCCCGAAGGGGAGGTGATGCTGATGTGGCAGAATCGGATGCGCCGCATCCTTTGGATTCTGATATGTATCGCGGTTTCGCTCTACATATGCACCATTAAAGCACGATAGCCGCCCCCGGCCAAGGTTGCGGCTATCTGCTTTTTGCAAGATAACTAACTACTAAGGCCAAACCGCTTATCGGTAGAACCTCTCTGTTTTTATTATAGCCGAATTGCCGGACTTGTCAAGCGCTTACTCGGTTTCCAGCGCCATGACCTTGTCGATGCGGCGCTGGTGACGCGCGGCGTGGGAAAATTCGGTATCGAGCCACGTGTCGACGATCTCGAGGGCCAGCATTTCGCCGGTCACGCCCGCTCCGATGGCCATCATGTTGGTGTCGTTGTGTTCGCGGGTAAGTCTGGCAGACATCACGTCGGACAAAAGCGCGCAGCGGATGCCCTTGATCTTGTTCGCGGTGATGGAGACGCCGATGCCGGTCGTGCAGACAACGATTCCCTTTTCGCATTCGCCGGATGCGACGGCTCTGGCCGCAGGCGCAGCAAAGTCTGGGTAGTCGCAGCTGGATTTGTCATAGCAGCCGAAGTCCTTATAGGCAAGGCCCCTTGCCTCCAGATGCTTCATGATGGCCTGTTTGAGATCAAACGCGCCGTGGTCGCATGCAAGTGCAATCATGTATCTTCCTCCTGAGTGTTTTTCTATATCGTACCACAAAGCTTCTGAATTGCAAGAAAAATCGCAGGCCTTACGGCCTGCGATTTTTGGTTTTGGATTAATCGACGTAGTTGACGGTGATGCCTTCGATTTCGGGGTTGACGTTGTCGGAGTTGTTGTCAACAACGATCTCGCCGCTCATCAGCTTGGCATGGACAGCTTCGTACTGCTCCATGGTGAAGTTATTGAATCTCCAGGAGGACTCAGCAGTCGGGATACCGACATAGTCGCCTTCGGCCAGGGAGTAGGTGATGAACTTGCCGCCGTAGGTGGATTCCCACTTGCCGGCTTCCAGATCGGCGAGGATGGTCTCGGTGACGTTCTGCAGGCCCTTCATAGCGGAAGTGACGATGCACGCATCGATGTAGCTCTGGTCAACGTCAACGCCGACGACCTTCGCGCCATGGATGTTGGCCGCCTCAACAGCAGAAGCATAAATGCCGCCGCCACAGGCAAAGACGATCTCAGTGCCATTGGTATACCAGCCCTCCATCTTTGCGGTGATGGAAGCGTCCGGGTTGAACTGGCCTGCGTAGGTGTAGTTGCACTCAACCTCAACGCCGAGCTCCTTGGCAGCGTCGCGCGCGCCCTGGAGCCAGCCGTAGCCGTAACGGATAACAGCGGGAACCGCCATGCCGCCGAGGAAGCCGAGCTTGGTATAGCCGTCCATGACGACAGCGTAGCCAGCCAGATAACCGGCCTGCTCTTCCGCGAAGGTCGCGCAGACAACGTTTGCAGCGGGATCATAGTAGGTTGCGTAGTCCTCGGTCAGATCGCCGGCGCCAACGTCGACAGCGATGAAGTAGACCTCAGGATACTTTTCCTGCTCGCGGACGATAGAAGCGCCGAAGAGGTAACCCGGCATAACGACAACGTTCGCGCCTTCCTTGATGGCCTGATCGATGGAGATGCAGCGAGCCTCGGTGGAGTCCTCGGTGGGCTGATAGTAGGTGTACTCGATGCCGTTGGCTTCGCAGTAGGCCTTGACGCCCTGCCAGGTAGCCTGGTTGAAGGACTCGTCGTCGATGGTGCCCACGTCGGTCACGAGGGCGACCTTCTGGATGACAGCGCCGGTTTCTTCGGCGGGCTCTTCGGTCGTCTCTTCGGCCGCGGGCTCTTCGGTCTTGGTTTCTTCAGTGGTCTCGGTGGCAGCGGGCTCGGTGGTCGTGGTCTCAGCCGGCGTCTCGGTCTTCGAAGCGCAGGCGACCATGCCGAGAACCATAACTACCGCCAGAAGCAGAGCAAGGATCTTTTTCATGTTCGTTCCTCCAAATTGTATTTTGTTTCCGCGGAATTTCCGCTAGCCTATTATGGCACAAACACACTGGAAAATCAAGGTGAAATCGCAAGAAGTTAACGTTTCCACGGAATTATTTCGATTCGGTCGGTTACTTCATATACTCGCTCGCGCGAAAGCCGTAGGGCATGAAGTCGCGGAGCTCCGTTTCCAGATACGTCCCGTCCTGCTTCCCCATATAGATCTTAAAGTCCGGCGCGCAGAACTCCAGCATCACCTGCCGGCACACCCCGCACGGCGGGAAGTAATCCGCCGCCACGCCGTCCTTGCCGCCCACAACGGCGATGGCCGCAAAGTCCCGCTTGCCTTCAAACACCGCCGTAAAAATCGCCGTGCGCTCGGCGCAGTTGGAAGGCCCGTAAGCCGCGTTTTCAATGTTCGCGCCGCACACGACGCTTCCGTCCTTACACAAGAGCGCTGCGCCGACCTTGTAGCCGGAGTAGGGCGCGTAGGCGTGCTGCATGGCATCTAACGCCATCGATACCAATTTCTCAGGGGTCATCGCAAAGCCTCCTTCAAAATGCGTTGTTCTTCATTCCGTGATTTCCTTCGCAAAGCTCTTGCCGGGTGTCTCATAGGGCACGTCCAGGAGCTCCGCCACCGTCGCGGCAATGTCGCAGAAGCCCACGCGCGTTCCGAGATTCACGGGCCTGACCGATTTTCCGAGCGCGATCATCGGGATATACTCTCTCGTGTGGTCGGTGTGCTTCATGTATCCGGGGTCGCAGCCGTGGTCCGCCGTGACGATGACAAGGTCGTCTTCATGGAGCTTTGAGAGGAAGCCCGGCAGCCACTGGTCAAATTCGTGCAGCGCCTGCGCGTAGCCGTCAATATTCCTGCGGTGGCCGTAGAGCATGTCAAAGTCCACGAGATTTACAAAGCAAAGTCCTGTGAAGTCCTTATCCGCGTAGGCCATCGTTTTTCCCAGTCCGTCGGCGTTTCCCGTCGTGTAGGTAAACTCCGTCATGCCACGGCCGGCAAAAATATCGTGGATCTTGCCGACGGCGATCATGTCCTTTTTCGCGTCCACAATCGCGTCCAGAACCGTTTTCTTCGGCGGCTCGATCGAAAAATCGTGCCGTCTCGGCGTTCTCGTGTACGGCCATTCACCGGTAAAGGGTCTGGCGATGACCCTTCCCACGCCGTGTTCGCCCATAAGGAGCTTCCGCGCAATGCGGCAGTATTCATAGAGCTGCTCGGGCGGGACAACATCCTCGTGCGCAGCAATCTGGAAGACGGAGTCCGCCGACGTGTAGACAATCAGCGCGCCCGTTTCCACCTGCTCGCGGCCATAGTCCCGGATGACATCCGTGCCGGAATAGGGGAGATTGCACAGAACCTTCCGGCCGGTCAGGCGTGAAAACTCGTCGATGACTTCCTTGGGAAAGCCGTTCGGATACGTCGGCAGTGGATTTTCCGAGACGATACCCGCGATCTCCCAGTGGCCGATCGTGGTGTCCTTGCCCATTGAGCGCTCCTGCAATCTGGCAAGCGCTGCGGTCGGCTTTTCGCATTTCGGCAGATAGTCAATGCCGTCCAGGTTCCCGAGGCCCATGGAGACGAGGTTTGTCATGTCGAATTTGGAAGAGGTCGCACACCGGCGCAGCGTGTCCGAGCCGACGTCTCCAAATTTGTCCGCGTCCGGCTCATAGCCCACGCCGCACGAATCTAACACAATCAGAAAAATACGTTTCATGCTTTGTTCCATCCTTTCGGATCAAAAAGCGCCGTAAAATACGGCGCTTCTGATATTATTTTTCGAGCTTGACTGAGGTCTTGAGCGCAAGCTCCATCATCTGGGTGAAGCCGTTCTGACGCTCCTCGGCGGTCGTCGCCTCGTGGTGGAGGATATGGTCGGAGACCGTGCAGATGGCAAGCGCGCGCTTCCCGGCTCTGGCTGCGTTCATGTAAAGAGCCGCCGCTTCCATCTCGACCGCGAGCACGCCCATCTTCTGCCAGCCGTGGTTCGCGTTCCAGCCCTCGGGCATGTCGCCGTCGTCACCGTAGAACCGGTCGGACGACAAAATGTTGCCCACGTGATACACAACGCCCATTTCCTTCGCCGTCTCGACGCAGGTCTCCAGCATGTGGAAGTCCGCGATCGGCGCAAATGTGCCAGCCAGGTGGTACTGGGAAGCCCAGTTGGAGTCGGTGCAAGCGCCCTGTCCGATGACGATGTCGCGGAGCTTAATATGATCCTGCAGCGCGCCCGTCGAGCCGATGCGCATGATGTTCTCCACGCCGAAGACCGTGTACAGCTCCCAGGAATAAATGCCGATCGACGGCATGCCCATACCAGAGGCCATGACGGAAATTTTCACGCCGTCATATGTTCCGGTGTAGCCCTGCACGCCGCGAACGTTGTTCACGAGCACGGGGTTTTTCAGGAAATTTTCTGCGATGAATTTTGCGCGCAGGGGATCTCCGGGCATCAGAACCGTCTGGCCGAAGTCGCCGGGCTTGGCGCTGATATGCGGGGTCGGATAATTCGCCATGTTGTGTTCTCCTTTTCTATACGATACGATATGCGGGAAGTTCTATACTATTATATTATAATGTATATCTTAGCCTTCCTGCTCCATCTTCTTGACGATCTTTACAACGCGGCTCGTTCCGAGTCTCGATGCGCCGAGTTCGATGAACTTTTCCGCGTCCTCCAAAGACGAAATTCCGCCTGCGGCCTTGATTCTGACGCCGGGCTTTACATGCTTTGCGAACAGCTCCACATCGTGGAACGTCGCGCCCGCGGTCGAGAAGCCGGTGGATGTCTTGATAAAGTCCGCGCCGGAATTGGAGACGATCTCACACATCTTAATCTTCTCCTCATCCGTGAGCAAACACGTTTCAATGATGACCTTCAGAAGCTTCCCGCGGCAGGCAGCCTTTACAGCCTTGATCTCCTCCAGCAGCGCGTCCCACTTCTGATCCTTGACCCAGCCGAGGTTGATGACCATGTCCACTTCGTCCGCGCCGTTTTCGACCGCGTCCGTCGCCTCAAAGCACTTTGCCTTCGTTGTATCATACCCGTTCGGAAAGCCGATGACCGTGCAAATGGGAAGCTTGTCTCCCACATAGTCCTTCGCCTGCCTCACATACGACGCGGGAATGCAGACGCTTGCCGTATGGTACTTCATGCCGTCGTCGCAGATCGCCTTGATTTCCGCCCACGTTGCCGTTTGGCTTAACAGCGTATGGTCGCATTTACGTAAGATCTCTTTCACTTCCATGGAGCAGTTCCACCTTTCTATGCTGCAAAATATAGTCCTGATAGCACTTGTGACACATCGCGATATAGCTGTCGTTGCCGCCGAGGAAGACCTGATCGCCCTCGGTCACAACGTACCCCTCCGGACTGATGCGGGCGTTGGTCGTGGCCTTTCGTCCGCAGTCGCAAATGGTTTTGATCTCGGTAATGGAGTCGGCCAGCTCGAAAAGCCGCATACTTCCGGGAAACAGCTTCGTCTGGAAATCTGTCCGCAGGCCGAAGCACAGAACGGGCAGATCTTCCCGGTCAACGAGCTCACGCAGCTGATCGATCTGCGCCGTCGTCATGAACTGGCACTCGTCGACGATAATCACATCGGCCTTTTCCCGCGCGTGATAGAGCGTGCGGATGTCCTTGTCCGCGCTGATAGCCTCGCACTCGGATGAAAGCCCGATGCGGGACTTGAGCGTAAACTGGCCGTCGCGGGAATCAGCCGCGGGCTTGATGAGCCAGACCTTCATGCCGCGCTCTTCGTAGTTGTATTTTGTGATGAGGGCGGTCGCCGTCTTGCTCGAGCCCATCGCGCCGTATTTAAAGTAGAGTTTTGCCATTGTTTTTCCTCCTGCCCAAAAATGGGGGCTTACCGTATATTATACCGGATAATTTACCGATTGGGAAGGGGGATTTTTATTTCGGCAGTGCCTGCCGAAAAAGTCCCCGCCGTCGGCCAAGCGGCAGAACAAAGTCGAAATTTTACAAAAAACCGCCGGAAGCATCCCTTGCATTTACAAAAGCCCCGTGCTATACTGCGTCTGAAATCACAATACAGGAGGTTTCTATTATGGCAATCTTACTGACCGGCGGTGCCGGGTTCATTGGGTCGCATTCGGCGGTCGCCTGCCTGAACGCGGGCGTTGAGGTCGTGCTGGCGGACAATTTCTCGAACAGCTCGCCGAAGGTTCTCGATCGCATTGAAAAAATTACGGGTAAACGCCCGGCGCTTTATAACGTCGACATCTGCGACAAGCAGGCGCTGCGCGGCATTTTCGCTGAGCAGTCCATCACAGGCGTTGTTCACTTTGCAGGCCTCAAGGCCGTCGGTGAATCCGTCCGTCTGCCGCTGGCCTACTACCGCAACAATCTCGACTCCGCGCTGAGCGTGCTCGAGGTCATGCAGGAATTCGGCTGCAAGGAGTTTGTTTTTTCCTCGTCCGCGACGGTTTATGGCGACCAGCCCGCGCCGCTCACCGAGTCCGCCGACACCGGCCACTGCTCGAATCCCTACGGCTGGACGAAGTTCATGATCGAGCAGATCCTCAAGGACGCAGCTAAGGCAAATTCTGAGCTTCACGTTGTCCTCCTTCGCTATTTTAACCCGATCGGCGCGCATGAATCCGGCCTGATCGGTGAAAACCCGAACGGTATTCCGAATAACCTCATGCCCTATATCACGCAGGTTGCCGTCGGCAAGCTCAAGCAGCTGACGATTTTCGGCGATACCTACGATACCCCCGACGGAACGGGCGTGCGCGACTACATCCACGTGATGGATCTGGCAGAAGGTCATCTGGCCGCGCTTCACTTCGCGAAGGACCACGCGGGCTGCGAAATTTTCAACCTCGGCACCGGCAAGGGCGTGAGTGTTCTGGAGATGGTGACTACCTTCTCGTCTGTAAACGGCGTGGATGTTCCGTACATCATCGGTGAACGCCGCGCGGGCGACCTCGCGACGGTTTACGCTGACCCCACAAAGGCCGAGCAGGTGCTCGGCTGGCACGCAAAGCGCACAGTTGCCGACATGTGCCGCGACTCTTGGAACTGGCAGAAGAACAACCCCAACGGCTACGACGCCTGATGGCCTGCGGATGAAAGACTTGAAAACCGACTGCCGCCTCGCCATTGTGCAGGCCGCACCCGTGATGTTCAATAAAGATGCGTGCCTGCAAAAGGCGCTCCGCCTCATCGAAGAAGCGGCGAAAAACGGCGCAGAGCTCATCGTCTTCCCCGAGCTCTTTCTCCCGGGCTACCCCTACGGCATGACATTCGGCTACACTGTCGGCAGCCGCAAGGAGTCCGGGCGCGAGGATTGGAAGGTCTATTACGACAATTCCATTCTCGCAGACGGCGAGGAAATGCAGCAGCTGATCGACTGTGCAAAGCGCTTGAGCGTTTATCTCAGCTTCGGCTACTCCGAGCGCGAAGAAAACACCGCAACGCTTTACAATTCCAATATGCTTATTTCCCCCGAAGGCCAGGCGCTCAATCACCGCAAGCTGAAACCAACCGGCGCCGAGCGGCTCGTCTGGGGCGATGCGCAGCAGGATTTCTTCCCTGTGATGGACACGCCTTGGGGAAGAATCGGGAGCCTCATCTGCTGGGAGAGCTACATGCCGCTCGCGCGCGCCGCGCTCTACGAGAAGGGCATTACGATCTACATTTCACCGAACACAAATGATAATCCCGAATGGCAGCATACCATCCGTCACATCGCAATCGAAGGCCACTGCTACTTTGTAAACGCCGATCTTGTGTTCCGCAAGTCGGATTACCCGCAAACGAAAAGCGGGGCAGATGAAATTTCCCGCCTGCCCGACATTGCCTGCCGCGGCGGCAGCTGCGTCATCGACCCCTTTGGCCATGATGCCAGCAAAACTGTCTGGGACGAGGAAGCGATCATCTGCGCCGATCTTGACTTGCAGAAGGTTCCCGCCAGCCGCATGGAGTTTGACAGCTGCGGCCATTACGCAAGACCTGATGTGTTGAAACTAAGCGTCCAAGAACAAACGAAAAGACCGCCTGCATAGCAGACGGTCTTTTTTCAAACATTGGCACTACCTATTTTCCCGGCCAGTCACCCGGCAAGTATCGTCGGCGAAAATGAGCTTAACTTCTGTGTTCGGTATGGGAACAAGTGGACCCTCATCCCAATCAGCACCAATGGATAAATCAAAGGACCAGCTTTCGCTGATCCTTTGTGTTGGCATTACCTATCTTCCCGACCAGTCACCCGGTAAGTATTGTCGGCGGAGGTGAGCTTAACTTCTGTGTTCGGTATGGGAACAGGTGGACCCTCACCCCAATCAACACCAACTATTCAGGATGTACCCTGAAAACCGAACACCAATCGAACTTTGCAATTATGGAGGCTTCTGCAATTAGAGCCTGCTTACGAAAACTGTAGGTCAAGCCCTCGGCTTATTAGTATCAGTCAGCTGCACACATTACTGTGCTTCCACCCCTGACCTATCAACGTCATAGTCTACGACGAGCCTTACTCCTTTTCAGGATGAGAGATCTTATCTTAGGGGGAGTTTCACGCTTAGATGCCTTCAGCGTTTATCTCGTCCCGACGTAGCTACCCAGCTATGCCCTTGGCAGAACAACTGGTGCACCAGAGGTCAGTCCATCCCGGTCCTCTCGTACTAAGGACAGCTCCCTTCAAATCTCTTACGCCCGCAACAGATAGGGACCGAACTGTCTCACGACGTTCTGAACCCAGCTCGCGTGCCGCTTTAATTGGCGAACAGCCAAACCCTTGGGACCGAATACAGCCCCAGGATGCGACGAGCCGACATCGAGGTGCCAAACCTCCCCGTCGCTGTGGACGCTTGGGGGAGATCAGCCTGTTATCCCCAGGGTAGCTTTTATCCGTTGAGCGATGGCATTTCCACTCACATACCACCGGATCACTAACTCCAACTTTCGTTACTGCTCGACCCGTCGGTCTCGCAGTTAGGCTCGTTTATGCGTTTACACTCAATGCACGATTTCCGTCCGTGCTGAACGAACCTTTGAGCGCCTCCGTTACTCTTTTGGAGGCGACCGCCCCAGTCAAACTGCCCGTCTAACAGTGTCCCCCGACCGGATTCACGGCCGCAGGTTAGGAAACCAGCAATACAAGAGTGGTATCCCACCGGTGACTCCACATAGCCTGACGACTATGCTTCCAAGTCTCCCACCTATCCTGTACATGCATTACCGATTCCCAGTATTAAACTGCAGTAAAGCTCCATGGGGTCTTTCCGTCTAGTTGCGGGTAACTGGCATCTTCACCAGTACTACAATTTCGCCGGGCGGGCTGTTGAGACAGTGCCCAAATCATTACGCCATTCGTGCGGGTCAGAACTTACCTGACAAGGAATTTCGCTACCTTAGGACCGTTAT
>ERZ832522.156-NODE-156-length-91882-cov-23.214926_pt1 | contig 91882 bp, 119 predicted proteins | sample MGYA00519951_ERZ832522 | MGnify/ENA primary metagenome ERZ832522 (study PRJEB31850, sample SAMEA3708728) | human gut metagenome | biome: human gut; feature: human-associated habitat; material: faeces | place: China | collected 2014 ... | reverse complement strand
GCTCCAAGTCAGGATATTTCTCCACCATATAGGCGTGAAAATCGTCCTGCCACTTCGTCAGGTTTGCCCGGTTGCCGATAATCTCCTTTGCACACAGGCGGTTGTCCTTTGTCAGCGGAACAAAGGTCAAATGCAGGTGGGGCGTTTTCTCGTCCATGTGTACCACCGCCGACACGATATTTTCCCGTCCTACCCGGCCAATGAGGAAGTCCGCCGCCCTCTGGAAAAACGCCTGTATCTCCTTTGGGGATTTCCCCTTGAAAAACTCCGGGCTGGCAGTTACCAGCGTATCGACAAACCGTGTGCTGTCCTTGCGGGTTCGGCACCCGGCCTGTTCAATGCGGTTTTGAATGAAATGATAGTACCTGCCCTCTGGCTTGACGATATGAAAGTTGTACTTGCTCCGGCTTGTGTCAATGTCGGGGTTGCTGGCGTATTGTTCTTTCTGTCTTTCGTGATGGGCTTCCAGCGGCCTTGCCGGGTTGCCCTTGTGCTTCTCAAACCGCAAAATTGCGTGTTGTGCCATTCTGCTCCTTTCCCCATTCCTTTCCTATCCGGGGTTTTCCACAGGGAAAATCCCGCAGAAATTAGCTCGGATAGGATTGGAATGGATAGAATATAAATAAATCTTTTTAATCTTTGTATTTCTATATACCGTCCGGTTTTCGTACTTCCGGGGAGTGATTTCCTCACTTCATAAGTACGGTTTTCAGCCCTCCGGCGTACCAGAACCGGATTTCTTGAAGTCGGTGTTTGGAACCGCTTCATAGGATTTTGGGAAAATGCGGTTGGGTTTTCCACAGCCCTGCTTCTGGATCTCCACCAGCCCGGCGTATTGCAGTTCCCGCAGGGTGTTTACCGCTTTCTGCCGCCCACAGTGGAGCAGGTCAACCACCTCGCAGATGGGATAGTACAGATAAATCCGTCCGCAATCATCCGCCCACCCATTCTTGCGGGATAACTCTGTCCGGCGCAGGATAAAGGCGTACAGAACCTTTGCCTCGTTGGACAGGGGCTTGAATGTGGGGGCTTCAAAGAGGAAATTCGGGAGCCGGGTGAAGCTGAACGCCTTTTCCGGCTGATGGATATAGATGGTATTTGTCATAGTGCGTTTTGTGGACGGTTAGAAGCCCGTTTTCCGGGGCGGGCGATACTTTATACCACCTGCCCCGGTTTGGGGCTTGCAAAGCCTGATAAATCAAGGCTTTTTTCGCTCCTAACTGTCCACAGCAGACCTCCTTTTCCGTTCACTTTCTGTTTTCTGCCGCCTGTGAACTCTGGCGGCACAGCCGGGGCAGTATTTTGCCCGGTTGGATTTGGGGACGAACACACCGCCGCAGACCGCACAGCGTTTCAAGTCCTTATCCCGGAAAATCTCCGCTTCCAGCGTCCCGTCCAGCGGCAAGACCGCCCAGCGGAACCACTTACAGCAGACCGAGAAAGAAACCGTCTGCGGGCAGGTGCAGGTGTCCCCATCGTCAAGGACAATGCAGTTGCCGTCCTCACAGCAACAGCACTCCCGGCGTATCAGGCTGGCCGCCTGTTTTCTCTGCGCCGGGGTCATGCGGTAAAGGGAACCGTCCGGCCTGCGTTCCAGCGGCGGCAAGTCTTTATAGGGGTTATCTCTCATGCGTTCCCTCCATTTTGCTTTCCGTTGCCGTTCTCCCCGAAAAGGTTTCCTGCCCCATTCCTGCGGCGTGTTCCGGCGTTGGCACGCTCCTCGCAACTTCGGGACATTTTGTCCCGAAGTCCGACTCCTTGCGGTGCTTCCCCAGCCGGGGTATTCCTTTTCGGACGGTCATTCTGTTTTCAAGGTGCTGTCCATCGATGAACTATCCTAAGTCTACACCTAAATAACCGCCCGTCCCGTATATCCAAGAGGTAGGAAATCCGCCCGGAAAACTCCCTATTTCCACGCTCTCGGAATTGTGGTATAATGGAAGAAAATATGAGGGAGGAGAATTTTTGAACATAATTAGACTGTCAAAGGAGCACATTGAGGAATGTGCAGATTTATTTATTGATGTGTTCACAAAAGCCCCCTGGAATGATACATACAATTCCAAAGGGCAGGTGATAAGTTATTTTCAAAACTACATAAACAATAACTACTTTGTAGGGTATGGCTTAAAAGACCAAAACTGTATGATTGCTATCAGCGTGGGAATGAAGAAACCATGGATTAACGGAATGGAATATTATATCGACCAGTTTTGTGTAAAGACTGACTTGCAAGGGAAAGGGATTGGAAGTTATTTTTTGAAATTGATTGAAAATGAGATACTGACAGAAAAAATGGAAGAAGTTTTAATTGATGATAATATGGTTTTTGATATTGATAATTTAAAAGGATTTCTTAATGATACCAGTTCATTTGGGTTTATAGCTAAAGAAAATAATAAAATTATAGGATTTGCATATTGCTATACACTTTTAAGACCTGATGGAAAAACAATGTTTTATTTACACTCAATAGGAATGTTACCTAACTATCAAGACAAAGGTTATGGTTCAAAATTATTATCTTTTATTAAGGAATATTCTAAAGAGATTGGTTGTTCTGAAATGTTTTTAATAACTGATAAAGGTAATCCTAGAGCTTGCCATGTATATGAAAAATTAGGTGGTAAAAATGATTATAGAAACTTACTGCGCATTTTCCTGCTTTTAAGTGCGCTTAACCGCTGTTATATCAATGGTTTTACGGATAGTTAAGGGTGGTTAAAAGCGGGTGAGTGTAGATAACTCATATATTATTTCTCCATTATTCATATACTGATATTCCTGCATTATTTGACTGCCTACAAAGTGTAGGAATAGCGATATAGGAATAAAGTAACTGGAGCTATAAAAGAACCGCCCTTGACTGTTCATAGCAGCCGAGGGCGGCATTGTGTTTTCAACGCAAGTCTTACTCTCACTATTTTATTTTCTCGATTTCCTCCCGAAGCCACTCAAATTCCCGCTTGGTATATACCTTCTCGGTGATGTCGGAAATTTTATGGCCGACCATATACTTGATGGCGTATTCGTCTACGCCATAGCGCTTGGCCATCGTGACAAAGTGGGTACGGCCGTCATGGGGGCGGTGCTCGGGGTTCAGCTTCAATTCATCACGGATACGCTCGAAGGCTTTCTGATACCGAGCATAGGTCAACTCAAAGTTCTTCTTGTTTCGGTTGTTGGGGTCTGCCCAGTTAAGCAGATACGGGCTTCCGATTGTTTCTGCTTCTCGATATTTTTTGAGTACCAGATCCTGAATACGGGAATGAATGGGGACAACACGATTCTCACCGGCATCCGTCTTCATGCCGCCTTGAAATGTCCAGTTCTCTAAATCCACATCCTTTAGTTCCAGTAGCCCCAGTTCCTGAGGGCGCCAGCCGGAGTAGCACTGGATGAGCAGAATATCGATGCCGTGTTTCTCATCGATATTATTCCAGAGCAATTCCATTTCATCATCTGTAAAAGCAATATGCCCCTTCTTTACCTTCTGGATCTCTTTGACGGTTTCTTCTGTGAGGTTGAAGGTTCTGGAATAGTTTCGATCCACTAACTCATATTCCAATGCATAGTCCAGCATCATGTTAAACATGGATTTGATTTGGTTCTTCATGGTGGCTGTTGGATGCTGCTCTCTGCCTCGAACAGTGGCCACGCCCTCTTCCATGCAGCCTTTCACATGACGGGCTCGAATGTCCATAACTCGCATCTTGTAAACTGCCGAACAGTAAGGCCAAGCACTGGTCACCGCCTTTGTACTCTTGACGGTCTTTTCGTATTCTGGAAGCCACTTGTCATAGAGCTCCTGCATGGTGATGGCTGTTCCGAGGTCATACGGATTCTTGTTATATTCCACCAGAGCGGCATAAGCGTCGTTATAGGTGGCAAAGTATGATTCTGGCTTGAGCGGTTTGCAAATGGGTCTGCCATCAGAAGTTTTTCCCACAGTTACCATGGCTCGGAATGGATTTCTCAAATTACGATTTTTGATCTCACTGATCTGACCAAAGCCATTCGGCAATCGCCGTCGCTTGTTGGATTTGCGAGGTCTTTTTATTTTTTCAGAAGGTTTCAGAGGATATCCGCAATGAGGACAGGCATTTGCCTTATCGCTCACTGGCAATTCGCACTCTGGGCATTGGGTCAGCATAGGTCATCCCTCTTTTTCAAGGCTTTAATTTCTCGGCGTTCGATTTTGTCAACGATACGGCCGCCTACCGCATGGAGTAGAAAAACGCTGCCCGCAAATAGTAGCGCACCCCAGGCTCGCTGATTTTTGTTGTACTCTTTTACGCCGCCCTGCATAGTATAGACTTCATGCAAATGCTTGGCTGGGTTCACGTGTTTCTTCATTGGGTGTCTCCTTTCGCAAGATTTACAGTGGGTTTTATGGAGGTGTTCTATATGAAATACATGACGAATGCACAAATCGACGAGCTTAATTTGCTTTTGGATAAGCATGGGGCGGCTTTGACAGCATTTTATAACGAAGGAATGAGACAAGGCGCCAAAAATGTGATCCATGGTATGATGATTGGCGCGGCGATTATTGCTGGCGTTCAGATCACAAGGGCAATCATCAGAGCACACAAGCAAAAGAACTAAATAGGAATTGGGGTCGCTTAATCAGCGGCTCCTTTTCTTTTTGCCCCTTGCGCCGCCCGCTCTAATCATATATGATAAGTGTACGAATTGTCAAGCATATTCCTACACAATATTTTTGATTAAGATTTGAGGGCTGGATATGGTGATGAACGAGTGCTCCGCCTGTCCCCGGTGCGGCGGACGGTTGAAATACTACGACAGCGTGCCCAGACTGGTACGGACGAAAGGGCGGCAAACCTCCAGAGTTCCCATGCGCCGCCTGCGGTGCTCTGGCTGCGGGGCAATCCACCGGGAAATGGGCGGTCTGTTCTTCCCCTACAAGCAGTACGAGGCCGAAGTGATATTCGGCGTACTGGAGGGGCTTATCACCTGCGAGACCCTGGGGTTCGAGGATTACCCCTGTGAGATGACCATGCTTCGGTGGCTTTCGCAGAAAGCACAGCTCCTATTATGGAGAAATCCATAAGCGAAAGGAGTAAATGAGCATGAAACTGATACCTGTGGACCAGATACCGAAGATGAACGGCTATCACAAGCTACAAGAGCTGATCGAGGAGTTTACGAACGGTGACGCTAAAATCGTAAAGGTGGAATTTAGCGAGACCGATTATAAATCCCCGGCGATCTGCCGGTCTTGTCTGGCCGCGGCCATCAAGCGGTCGAAGCGTCCGGTCAAGGTATGGCGTCGCGGAAATGAGATATTCCTGAGCAAGGATGTTTGACAAAGGATTGAGCCGCTCACAAGGCGGCTCTTTCTTTTGTCTCCGGCGGTTATATTTCTAATTTAGATTAGCCCGGTTTAACCTAAGTTAGAAAACGGGCCCCGCAGATTTCGCAATTCTATTATGGAAAGGAAACGGATAGATGCTGGTGGAAATCCAGCGGCGAGACACGAAGGCGTGCCGCCAAGTAATAACTTAATCAAAGATGGCACCCACCGGGCAACGGTTTTCGTTGGGCCGACCCTGAAGTCGTTTCCTTTTCTTTTTTTTCGCGCCGATTCAACAGGGGCCTTTATGGAGGTGAAGGTTATGGACACCAGGAAAATTCTTAGCGCGATCGGAACATTCGCGGTTGTGGGCGCGGTATCCACGGCAGGCGCAGCACTATGGACGAAGGTTCTGAACAGGAAGTTCCAAATGGTACAGCTCAAACTGACACACCCGAAGTCAGACAAAATCATATTCGTCGACTTCAAGAATGCAAAGAGGGGCCGCTGACGCAGCGGCTCTTCCCTTTTTCATCCGCACAAAAGGCCGTCTCCTTTATGGAGACAAAACTTTTTAGGAGGTAATCAAGGATGAACAAGCAGAAATGGACAGAGAAGCCGGTCACCTGGGGCGGATATCTCAAACTCAGCGGCATTGTGACAGTCATCGGCGCGATTTTCAGCGCGGTGTATATCATTGCCATGTTTGAGCCGGCCTGGTGGATCGGGATTCGGAAGACGGTTGGAAAGACGTTCAGCCATTGGGCCCGGAAAAGGAATCGTTTCTAAAGGGTGGGAGCCGCTGCAACAGGCGGCTCCTTCTCTTTTCCTTTCCACCGAGGTTGTTTTTACGAAAACGGGGCTGCGCCCTTAGAATAGCCGTTGAAAGGAGGCAGACGCCGATGAATGAACAAGAGTTCCATCCGGGCTCCGTCCCTGTGGCGGTGGTGGCCCGTGTTTATGGAAAAGATGCGTCCTGGGTGAGGGCCGGAATTATCTCCGGCTGGCTGCCCATCGGCAAGGCGACCCGGAACGGCAATCTGGTGGCCAGCATTGAGGAGATGGATTCCCGGTACGGCCGGATCAATTTTTACATCTCGCCAAAGCGATTGTACGAGGAAACCGGATATTTCTGGAGAGGAGAACGACGATGAGAAATGACATGCGCCCGGAGCTTTCGCAGAAGAACCCCTACTGGATCGGCAAGCACCGCTACTACGAGCTGAAGCATTTCTGCCTGCAATACCCCATTTGGAAGAAGGCCCGACTGGCCCTGGATGGGCTGAGCAGGCGGCCGGCCGACCTCCAGGTCTTTGTGAGCTGCGGGCAGGTGAAGGGTGACCCCACGGAGCGGTGCGCCCAGTCCCGGATATTCTTCGGGGAGCGCATGGAGATGGTGGAGCAGGCGGCCATCGAGGCGGAGCCCGACCTCTACCCCTATCTGTTGCGGGGCGTGACCGAGGAGCTGTCCTATGACGCGCTGAAGATGAAGTATGATATTCCCTGCTGCCGGGACGTCTATTACGCCGCGTACAGACGGTTCTTCTGGCTGCTGAGCAAGAGGAGGGATTGAGGTTGCGGGTTGTGGACGTGGCTGTCCGGCAATGCTACCGGTTCAACTGCCCGAACTGCGGGAGCAGGCTGGAGGCCGACTGCGGCGATCTGGTGGACATCGGCGGAAAGACAAGCCGGTTCTGGTGCCCGGTCTGCCGGAAGGAGCGGTATGTTCCATGGAGTGCCCTAAGGAAACGGGTTGTGTACGAGGACAAGTCCGCGGAATAGGCAGGCTCCTTTATGGAGGTGAAATGCCATGAAGAAAACGATTTTGGAAAAGGTGGCGGACAATAAGTTCAATGCTGTGAAACAGTTAGTCCGATTCATTCGGGAAAATGACAAGGACCCGGGTGGATTTGAAGACTTATGGGAAAACAGTTTTGCGCTTGAGGACGAATTAGATGAAATCATACTTCGGATAGCGCACATCATCGAATTGGAAAAAGCATTAGAAGAATACGAAGAGTAAGGATTGGGCCTGCGGAAACGCGGGCTCTTTCCTTTTTGTATTTCGCAGAAACGGCAGCGGCTATTATGGAGGTGATACCATTATGACTTACAAGCAAATCGAGGCAAGCCGGGAGCTGAGGCTTTGGATCGGGCAGGTGATCGTGCCCGCCGTTACGATGGCGGTCGCATTGGCGTCCATTCCGGAGGTTAGGAACGCGGCTTCCACAAAGCTGGAACAGCTGAAATGGAAACTCAAATCCAGGAGCAAGGGCTGAGCAGGCCCTTTGCTTTCTATTTTCCATACGCAGCCGGCCGGAAAGCGTGTTAGAGTGATATCCTGAAAAATTCCCGGGTGAAAAATTTGAGAAAACAGCGTCAAAGGAGGAATTGAATTTGGAGATTATTGCGGCGATTGCGGCGCTTTGCATCGGAATTTTGATCGGTATGCGTCTGTTCCAGGATCGTCCGGTCGGCGACCTGCGGGTGGACCATTCCGATTTCGCGGACGAAGGCCCTCATTTATATCTTGAGCTGGATACGGATATACGAACCGTTATGCGGAAGAAACGGGTGGTCTTCCGGGTCAAGGTAAAGGACTTCCTGCCGCACGAATGACACGGGCCTTTATGGAGGTGTATTGTAATGAAGAAATTGAAACTCTGGATGACACAGTGGCTGGTCGATATCGGCTCCTGCTTGACGGAACTGGGAGACCGTATGATTTGGAAAGGGGTCGATATGGGCGACGACCTTCTCAGAGATGACGATGAATTGTTAAAATACGCGAAAAAGAAGGGAATCGTCCGATAACGGGCGCCCCTTTCTTTTCATTTCGATATATACTTGTGCAACCAATCCGGCAAATCAGGATCGTCAATGGTCCAGGAGGTCTTTCGCCGTTCGGAATGGACCCATTCGTTTTCCCGACCATCGAAAATCCTTTTCCGTCCACATCTGTAAAGGACAATTTGGCCATCTTCCAGGCGATACTCATTCCAATAATAACTATGCGTGACACGGCCAGGTCTCTCTTGCGTAGCATAAATCGTCATGGGTATAAGCCATCCTTTCCGAAGAATAATAGTTCTTTTTATGAGTATAGCACCACAGCCCTGCGGCCGCAAGAGACATCGAACGCCGGGTACGCACGAATGACATCGACTATTATGGAGCCAACTTTATATTTTGAAAGGAGAAAACAAATGGCAGAAATCAAAACTTTGTTGGATGATGTGATCGAAACGGAGATCCAGAACCTGAAGCGATTTTCACCCGATGACGAGGGTAAAGCGGATGCGATTCGAGATCTTGCAGCCCTTCACAAGCTTCGTATTGAAGAGATTAAGGCTCATACTGACGCAGAAGAGAAGGCTCAACGCCGAGAAATGGACAGCGAACAGCGTAAGGCGGAACTTGCCAGCAAGGACACTGACCGGAATCGGGATGAGGAACTTCAGGCGTGTCAGCTGCGAGAGCAGAAGATCGACCGATATGTAAGAGTGGGTGTAGCGGCTGTAGAATTGATGGCACCGTTGGTGTTCTACGGCATCTGGATGAAGCGAGGCTTCAAGTTCGAGGAGTCCGGTGTTTACTCATCCACCACATTCAGAAATCTGTTCAGTCGTTTTAGACCGACGAAGTAACGAACAGGCTCAAAAAATGAGGAGACCACGCAAACAGCGTAGTCTCTTCGTTTTATCGCATGATTAACATAGTATTTTATGGAGAAATCCGAATTTAAGGAGGTTTTACAAATGAAAATGACAGAGGAAGAAGTGAAGCGAGCAAGACTAATTCTACGCATTGGGCGTGCGCGCCGCTTATATGACGCTGGGAAAAACGCAGAAGAAATTGCAGCGGTTGTAAGAGAGCCTGTTGCGTTAATGGAAAAGTGGATCAACAACTTCAAAATCATTGATGAGAAAAGGCACATCCAAAACGGGTAACTCCATGATGGCAAGGGTTCTAACAAGGGCTCTTGCTTTTAGTCAGGCTCCCAACCGGAACCCATATCTTCGATTTGGTCTTCGCCATTCTCCCAGTTTGCGCTAATGTCAAGAAGGGCGCAGCTATAGCAAATATTGCCATCTGGGTATTGGTCATTATAAATGCCCTTATAATATTCTCGACTAAGCTTTCGTCTCACGGTGGCGACATCAAATTCTTTACCACATTCTATACAAATAGCCATACTTGACCCTCCGATCACAAGTGATGTCTCCATTTTATCATAGCCTTCGCCAAATATACAAGGCGCTTTATGAGGAAGAGAGCGCTCTTTACCTCGAAATTTAGCCGAAGGCCGAAAGGCCCTTTGGACTATTTAGGAGGTAATGCAAATGCGTAAGAAGGGTAAAAAGGTCATTATTCCGGAGGGTACTGAATTGATGGATTACCTGAACCAAGGGTACGCCATCTGCAATCAGTGCGGAGCGGTTATGGATCTGAAAGAAGATCCCAGAGGTGGATGTGATATTTACGCCTGCCCATCGTGCGGATGGGAAATTGACGAAATGGAGTACGAGTATGAAAGCGGAGATCCTATGGAGCTCGTGCAAGATGAAAGAGGCGATGACTACCTGATCTTCAGGGATGATATGCCGCCTGCTGGTTGCAGAGCGTGCGGAGGACCATACCCCCATTGCAAGGCGTCGTGCAAAATGTTCGATGACTAAGCATTGACCTACGCGGAGGAGAAGTTCTGTAACAGGGGCTTTTCCTCTTTATATTTTGGAGGAACCATGCGATACCACTACGAGAAACCTAAAATCTACTTATCCATGTATGGCAAGCGCTATCTTTGCGACCATCCGGTCTACCATTCATGCACCTTGTTTGAAATAGACGATCGAGGTTTGGCTGTCATTCAGCAGAGATTTGAAGCAGAAACAAAATCTACTTTCTGGACTGAAATCGACGACTGGCTCACCGATCCATTATATTTGCATCCGGGGTTCCGAGCGTTCTTTGATAGCCGGGCTGCGAAGGGTACGGACGGGCTCTATCCCACGGTGACTATTCGGCAGATCATGTGGGCATTGAAAATGAAGCCGATTCCAAAAGAGCCCTGGGAAACGGTCTTTGACCATTCGCCAATTTAACAAACTCCTTTATGAAGAACCAATAGTATTTGAAAGGGGTTTTTGGCATGAAAACATTAAAAAACAAACTTTGTTCGGTTGTATTGGTACTCTGCGGATGTGTGCCCACATTTGTAGATAATGACGCAACTGCACTGGTGTTATTTGGAATGATCGCGGTGCCGATGTTCTTTGCGAAAGAAAATTGGATCTGCTGAGGGAAGGCCCAGAAACGGGCTCTTTCCTTTTATATTTGCGCTCATTTCACAGCTCCTATTACGGAGAACGATGCTCATTAAGGAGGTTAAAGGAGCATGGACGAAATGAGAATTGAATCAAAATTTACAACAATGATTGCATCTAAACTTGCCGAGAAAGTGGTTCGGGACAAGTTGGGCTATGATGTTGATATCAGGCTGAACCGTCTTCGGACGACAGTGATGGAAGAGAAGATGCATGTGGAATTAAATCTTGATTTGGAGCTTACAAAGGAAGAGCTGAACAAATTGCTGAAAAGCATCGGAATCTGAGGCGAAGGCCCCGTAACAGGGGCTTTTGTCTTTCTTCCGCAGATTTTGCATTTCCTATTATGGAGAGGAAGTTAGCTCAGTGGTAGAGCGCCGGACAAACCCGTCCGGAGGTCATCGGTTCGAGTCCGATACAACCTCTTTAAGTTTTTGCCGAGAAAGGAGAAATGGCGGCATGGAGAAAACAGTTTATATTCATTATGGAGCGTCGGTCTTTGACTCGGCGAAAGGGTTCCCGATCAAGAACCGTCCTCACTGGAATAAACCCGTTGGGGGTCTCTGGGCATCTCGTGAGGCGGCTACATTTGGATGGCGCGACTGGTGTGAGGGCGAAGAACCAGACTGGATCGAGTCATCCAAGTTCTTTCGGTTTACTTTACGGGACGGGGCAAAGGTAGGCGTGATCCATAGCATTCCCGATTTGTGCCGACTGCCCACAGTAGACGGCGATCTTTTCTGGCAGTCTTCAGAGATGCTCGACTTTGAAGAATGTCTGCGACAGGGATGGGATGCTATAGAGCTATGCTGGTATGGAGAGGAGTACAAAGACAAGCGTGGTGCAGACAACATGTACTACGGTCTCTATGGATGGGACTGCGACTGCATTCTCATACTTAATCCAGATGTAGTCGTTCAAATTTGATCTATATTTTGAAAGGAGAAAACGATGGGAAAATATCGCATTCATGATTTCTGCGAGGAGCTAAATTATACGGACATTATCCTTTATGTTCACGAGGAAATCAATTTTCAAGAGCTTTATAAAAGACTGAAAAGTGATTTGGTGAGTCACTTATATCGATTTGATTCCGTGAAAGCAAATCGCCTATTTTATATCGAGAACTGCGATTTACAAAATGTAGACAACAAAGAAATTGCGGAGCTTTTCGATAATGGTTATTCGGTTCTACAGTTGAGAAAAGATAGTGATGGTTTCTTCATTAAAGTCCCTGATTTGCTATAAATGAAAGGAGAAAATTAAAATGGAAGTTAAAATCGTAGGTGAAATCAAGTTCAGAAACTATACGCTTTCTGTCTACGGGGATCTGGACGAGCCTTTATTCAAGGCTGCGGATGTGGCTGAGCTGATGGAGTACAGCCGCAACAACATCTGGGGCATGGTCAATCTCTGTGAAGAGGATGAGAAGATGATGCTCCCCGTGGTGAGCGGAGGTCAGCGCCGGCAGGTCACATTCGTTACAGAGACCGGCCTCTATAACATCTTTGCTCAAAGCCGCAAAAACATTGCCAGAGCATGGCGAAGAGTTGTTCACGAGGAATTGATCGCCCTGCGTCGTTCCAAGGGGCAGAATGTTGCAGAGCAATTTGAGGAGTGGGATCACATGGCCGACTCTATTTACTTTGATGATGAGACCGGGCAACTCATGCGCTCTGTAACCGTCGCTGGCGGGGATGTTGAGCAGGTCCCCTATAATCCTTAATGCGATGAAGGCTGAGGCTTTGTACGATCGTATGGTCATGGGGCAGCTCATAACCGATTACATTCGTGATATTGAACGGAATATGGATCAGACTGCTGCAAGCGACTCTTATTTCAAGGAACTCGGGTTACAAAAGTTTACATTGGAACAGCTGCTCTTGGAACTTAACAGACATAAAGAAGACTTTCCAGCAACAATCGTTACAAGGTTTGTGGAGAGGATGTCTGTAACTGCAAAAGAAGATGATCCGGGTTTTGTCTTCTCCATCTCCAGAGATGCGGCACAGTCGATTCTCGATGGATTATATTTTGATTGAGCTATAAAGGAGGCTCCTAATCTTGAAACCTAAACAAAACCTACTTCAAAGGACTGGAAAGTCAATGAAGAAAGCGGCTCCAACCATATTGACTTGTGTCAGCGCAGCCGGAGTTGTGATGACCGCAGTCCTTACAGCCAAAGCAACTCCTAAGGCACTGCGGTGTCTGGAAGAGGCAAAAACGGCTAAAAATGCCGAAAATGGCGAGAATTTGACCCGAATGGAGACGATAGGAGCGTGCTGGATGACCTACGCACCGGCAGCGATCGCTGGAATCGCTACAATCGGGTGTATTTTCAGTGCAAATGCCCTAAATAAGCGTCAGCAGGCAGCTTTGGTCAGTGCATACGCTCTTGTGAGCAAATCTTACAATGAATACAGGCAAAAAGTAAAAGAGGTTTACGGAGCGGAGGCCCATCGAAAAGTGATGGCTGCTTTGGCAGCGGAAAAGAGCCGTAGTCCTCATATTTCTTCCGAGTCTCTATGCCGCATAACTTCGCTTGATTTTGAGGACTCTGGTGAAGAAGAACGGTTGTTTTACGACAGTATCAGCGAACGATATTTTCAGGCAACCATCAGTCAGGTGCTTCAGGCAGAGTATCATCTCAATCGGAACTTTGCCCTCAGTGGAGGATTTATTACGCTGAATAATTTCTATGAGTTTCTTGGAATCTCAACAATTCCAGAGGGCGATACGATTGGTTGGATGGTTTCGGACGGACTCTATTGGGTGGACTTCGATCATCACAAAGCCGCAGTTGATGACGGGCTTAATGGAGAAGTTGAATGTTATATTTTAGATATTCCGTTTCCACCTATGACTGAGGAAGAATACAACGATTTCCTTTGATCCGCAGAAACAACATCTCCTATTATGGAGAATCTATAAAAACTGGAGGTTAGACTTTATGGAACAGAAAGCGATTTTCAAAGTCTTGTCCTTTGTGGGACTGGCTCTTGGCGGGATTGGTACATTGCTATCCAGCTGGGCGGAAAACAAAGAACAGGATGCCATGATCGAGGAGAAGGTCAACGAAGCCTTGGCAGCCCGTGGATATGGAGAGACTGAAAGTGAGGAGCCCTGACAGGGGCTCTTTGCTTTTGTCAGAGCCGATACACATGAACGAACGGGCACTGCTCCACTTATTTGCCGTTATGGAGCAGTACGAGGATGCTCCGTACTCTGACTGGCCACAGCATGAGGCTGAGGAGATTTCTTTCTCCAAATGGGCAACGGTGGAGATTACACAACAAATATGGGATCATCCGTGGACTATGGCATCGGAGACGATCGAGAAATTCGCCTTAAAAATGGAGGTTTTCGCAGCCACCTCCATGACTGATGCTCAAAGCCGCATTTTCAAAATTGCTGCGGAAACTGCTTGGAGTCTGCTGGAGAGTATTCAGGAGATCGAGCAGTAGGATACACACGATGGGAGGAACAACATTGTGAACAAACAGATCGTTAAAAACGCATGGCGATCACTGCGGAAAACAGTTCAAAAGCACAGCCCGGAAATTCTGACAGGCATTGGAATCGCCGGGATGATTGCTACGGCTGCAATCGCGGTCAAGGCCACGCCAAAGGCTCTTAAAATGATCGAGGAGAAAGAGGGCGAAGTTGGTAAATCATTGACTGAACCCGAAGTGGTAAAGACCACTTGGAAATGTTATATTCCGGCTGCGGTCAGTGGTGTCTGCTCTGCCGCTTGTATCATCGGAGCCAGTTCCATCAATGCTCGTCGGAATGCAGCGCTTGTAACCGCCTATACCATTTCGGAGACGGCACTCAAAGAGTATAAAGGTAAAGCTGTCGAAATTGTAGGCGAAAAGAAAGAGCAGGCCATTCGGGATGCAGTAGCTCGTGAAAAACTGGAAAACGCTCATGTTACAGAGCGAAAATTCGTTCCTACTGGCCGAGGTGAGACCCCCTGCTTTGATCCATTGACCAATGCCTGCTTCAAGTCTGATATTGAGACACTTCGCAGAGCCGAAAACACGCTCAATAAGCGTATGCGTGAAGAAATGCGGATCACGGTCAATGATTTCTTGCAGGAAATTGGCCTTGAGCCTTGCGACAGCTCGATTGGAGAAACAATGGGCTGGGATATTGACAAGGGTTACATCGAACTTGATTTTAGTTCCCAGCTTGTAGAAGGCATTCCCTACCTTGTCATTGGGCATAGTATTCCGCCAACTTATCTCGGTTGGTAAAATCCGCAGAAATAGCAACTCCTGTTATGGAGAACCATCCATGAAAACTTATATTTAAGGAGGACTTAATAATGGAAGAGATGAACGCAAGAGTGATGGAGAACGAGGAACTCGACGAAATTACTGAGGTTGATGAGGTTTCCGAAAGCAGCAGTGCTGGCGCATTGGTTGCTGGAATCGCTGGTGGTTTCTTGGCCTACGCTATGATTGGCGGGGTGAAGAAACTTTGGGGGATTGTTGGTACCAAGGTGGCCGAATACAAGGCTGCACGGAAGGATCAGACCGAAGTGGTGGACGCGGAGTACACCGAAGTCGACAATGCGGAAGACTCTGACACGGAAAGCTCTGAGAAGTAAGAGCAAGAGAGGTTCGCTGAAGGGAGAGTACCTATAACAAGGTGCTTTCCCTTTTTCATTTTTATATTTACAAGGAGGAAACGCAATGGCGGATTACCCTAATAATTCCCATAGTGCGAGAGAAAAAACGGGTGCTGCCGCAGGTCAACCTGAGAAGAAGCCACTGGAAAAGGTTGTTACCGGTGCGGCTAAGACAAGAAAGAAGAGCGAAGCAAGGAAGTTCTTCAATATCTTTGTTCCGGAAGATACGGACAGCGTTAGAGCGTCCATTTTAGCAGATGTCATTGTTCCGGGTGTTAAGAACGCTATCGCTGATGTGGTCAGCATCATGCTTTTTGGTGATTCAGGTCGACTTGGGAGTCGTAAAGGTGGCTCCAGAGTTGGTTATCAGAAATTCTATGATGATCGTCGAGATGACCGCAGAGCATACGGACGCCCCAGAGCAGCTGTCACCTTTGAATGCGATGACATCATCTTTGAGACCTACGGCGATGCCGCTTTGGTTTTAGAGCAGTTAGAGGCTGCAATCGCCAACTATGATGTAGCATCGGTAGCAGATCTTTACGATCTGGCAGGTGTGACTTGCCCCAATTACACAGCCAATAAGTATGGTTGGTCCGATCTTCGTAGAGCGAAGGTCATCCATACACGGGAAGGTTATATGCTTCAGCTTCCCAGAACGGAGGAGCTGCGCTAAGAGGAGGTGTTGGTCGTGTACGGTTATACCACGCCTTATGGGTACATGGGCATGGTGAATGGTAGATGGATGCTGTTCGCCTCGGACACCGAGTACCATGAATATTTGAAGGAGATGCACGAATGAAAACAAATCTTGATTCTTTTGTTGGAGTCGGGATCTGCGTCTTAGGTCTGGTCGGTGTTGGGTACGCCGTTGGCGTCCGATCCAGGATGAAGTCTGTATGTGACAAACTGGATATTACCATCGACCGTCTGGCCAATGACACCGATATCGACATTCCGGATAAGATTATCGATCAGGCTGTTCAGAGAGCTGTCGAACGAGAGTCTTACAATGCGGTAAAGCGTGCTACGGATGAGGTCACCTGTGATATTAAGCAGGAAATCGAAAACCGCGTTGGCGCTGCCGTAAAACAGCAGTACAACATTATTTCTGATGGTGTGACCGATCAAATCGCTAAGAATGTGGCTAAGATTGATGAGTCTCGGCTGAAGAAAGAAGTCGTACAAAAAGCCAAAGAGCAAATTGCGGAGAAATTCGATGATAAGCTGGATAGCTTACTGGAGGAATTCAATGGAAATCTCCAGAATGTAGGGAGAATCTACAAATCTATTGCTAAATCATTTTCTAAGGAGGATATTCTGTGATGAATAAGAATGAACTTGTTAAGTCTGTGAGCCTGACCTTCAATCGGATCGGCTTCCAGCTTCAGAAAAAAAGCCCCGAGATCCTGGTGGCCGTTGGTGTGGTTGGCGTAGTGGCCAGTGCAGTTATGGCTTGCAAGGCCACCCCTAAGGCCTGTAAGGTTGCTGAGAAAAACGCGCAGCAGCTGGATACGATCCATACTGCTGATGAGAACGGAGTAACCAACGCTGGCGAAGTGTATACCAAGGAAGATGTTCGTCGTGATACGATCCAGGTTTACACCCAGACTGGTATTTCCTATGTGAAGTTGTATGCTCCCGCAGTTCTCTTGGGTGCCGCGTCCATCACTTGCATTCTGTCCAGTCATCATATTCTGAAGAAGCGCAATGTCGCGCTGGCCGCGGCTTATACAGCACTGGATCGGAACTTTAAGGATTATCGCGACCGCGTTCTGAATCGGTTTGGCGAGCAGGTGGAGAAAGAACTCCGTTACAATGTCAAGGCTAAGGAGATCGAGACCACTGTTGTGGATGAAAAGGGTAAGGAAAAGAAGGTCAAAGAGACTGTAAATGTGGCGGATGAAGGTTGGAATCCATCCAAGTATAGCGAGTATGCCCGCATCTTTGATGAGACCCACACCGCGTATATGAAGGATGCTGAGCAGAACCGTTTCTATCTGCTGGCTCGTCAGGCACAGGCCAATGATCGACTGAAATCTCGTGGTCATCTGTTCCTGAATGAAGTTTATGAGATGCTGGGGTTCCCTCTGACCAAGGCCGGCGCTGTTGTCGGATGGATTTACGACCCCAAGGAGCCTATCGGCGACAACTTTGTGGATTTCGGCATCTTTGAGGTTTGCCGGGACAAGGCTGTGGACTTCGTGAATGACTATGAGCGTTCTTTCGTCCTGGACTTTAATGTCGTGGGCGATATCACTGATGCCCTGGCCTCTCATCAGACACTGTGAGGTGAACCATGAGAAAAATTCTTGTTTGTCTGCTGATGGTAGGAGCAATCTTCACGGGGGGTATCGTTTGTCAATGCCCCGAACCGGTATCTACGACGATTGAGCCTGAACCTCTGACTGTGCAGCCGCTTAGAGCAACGGTAAGTCTGATAGAGACTCCGATAAAAATTGCAGAAGAGGTTGCCGTTGTGCACGAAGCACCTACCCCGGAACCCGAAACGGTTTTGACAGAAGAAGAAATCGATCTGATTGCGCTACTTACCATGGCCGAAGCTGAAGGAGAGTGTGAGGAAGGACAGCGATTGGTTATTGATGTGGTGCTTAATCGTGTGGATGACCCGCATTTCCCCAATACAGTTCGCGAAGTTGTTTATCAGAAGAATCAGTTTTCTGGAATGTATGGGGAGCGTATTAAACGCTGCCATGTAATGGATGAACTGGTAGAGTTGGTTCGAGACGAGCTGGAAAGCCGCACGAATCATGATGTGGTATTCTTCCGGACCAATCATTATCATTCCTACGGAGTCCCCATGTTCCAGGTGGGGGCGCATTATTTTTCCAGTTATGATTAAAGGAGGCGCACATTATGAAGAACTATATGAGAGCACTGCTGTCTTATGCTCTTGCCACCGTTTCTGGTCTTTGCTTTGTTAGCGGCGTCACCATCTTATCGGCACGGAGGTAATCAATATGGAGGGATTCGCAAATCTGGTATCCATGTTGGATTACGCTGTGAATACCAGACGAAAACGCCACATCACAGGCGGGCTTTTGATCAGCGCAGCTTTACTGTTCGGAGGTCTTGCAATTACGGTGATGAGCGTGAAAGACGAGGAGGGAGACTACGATGAATAAATTGGGAGGGGTTATCGCGTTCCTCGCCGGCACTGCGATTGGTGGTGCAGTTGCATGGCGTGTTGCCAGTGAGCGATATGCAAAAATCTCGGAGGAAGATATTCTTTCTGTTAAGGAGGCATTCCGAAACAGAGAGCAGAAACTGAAGAACGAGCTTGAAGAACTCAAGATGTCTCTTGAAGAGAAGGAACACACGGTGGAAGAAGAAAAAGTCACTCCTACTATCCTGAGTACAAATGAGCATCAGGATAAAGGGGATATTAACGAGTATGTCCGCATGGTCAATCGTACCAAATATGCGCATACTTCGGTTCCACCGAAAGAGGACCATAGTATCGAGGCGCCTTATGTCATTTCCCCTGAGGAGTTTGGCGAGATGGATGGGTATACCCAAATCAGCCTGACCTACTTTGAGGATGATGATATTCTCTCTGATGAGAACGGCGTTGTCATCGACGATCCGGAGGAAATTGTAGGCGATGCGCTGAACCATTTTGGGGATTATGAGGAGGACTCCGTCTTTGTCCGAAGTGATCCCAAGCGGTGTGACTATGAGATCCTTAAAGATCTTCGCAGCTATGCCGAGTTTCGTTCCACCCTTCCTCCCAAGATCTAAAAAGGAGGTTCTGAGTTTTGACTCAAAACGAGCTAATTGACCAGTATTTTGACTGGATGTATCAGCTCGTGGTCGATGACCGATATACCAACAAGTCTTATCGAAAACTGTTTGTGAGGCTCTATGATACGGAGTTCATCTATACAATTCCGATGGACGGAAACCGAGCCGAAGACGGCATCGAGCTTAGGTATCGGTTCGGTCGCGAGCAATTATATTCTGATGCCATGATCGCTTCATACCTGGATGATAGGCCGTGCAGCGTTCTGGAAATGATGATCGCCCTTTCTATTCGCTGTGAGGAGCATATTATGGACGACCCCGATATTGGAAATCGAACGGGTCAGTGGTTCTGGAGTATGCTGGTAAGTCTCGGTATTGGCGTTATGGATGACCGGAAATTTGACAGATATTTTGTCGACCGGACATTGGAACGCTTTCTTGACCGAGGGTACGAACGAAATGGAGAGGGCGGCCTTTTTACCGTGAACAACGGCCGCGACATGAGACGAACGGAGATCTGGTATCAGATGCAATACCATTTAGGTGAGATTATTCAAGAGGGAGGCATTTAACATGGGAAACAAATCGGTAATGAGTGTTAGCACGCTCGGTGATTTGACCGCTCTGATGAACCATAATTTTCAGGTTGCTGACAAGCGCATGAGCAAACTGTTTCGTAAGAACAGGAGCATCACCGTTATGGCTTTGACAGCCATCGGACTTGCTATTTGGTCCGAGGTGGAACGCCGGAAGCAGGAAGAACAAATCTATCAGCTTTCTATCAAAGTAAAAGAGCTGGAGTATGGTAAAGGAGAGTAAGCGGCCCGATGCTGGACTTCTTGATGATCGCAACGCGAAGCGGGAAACGAGGCATCATCGAGGTATATCCCAAGTTTATCATCAAGAAAAGTAACGACCTCATGATCAGAGGCGGCGACTTCTACGCGATATGGATTGAGGAACGGGGGATATGGTCGACTGATGAACAGGATGCGGTCGACTTGATCGACCGTGAGCTGGACCAATACGCTGAGGAAAACCGCAAGCGTTTTGACGACAATATTCGTGTCCTGCATATGTGGGACGCAGAAACCGGCATGATCGATAGCTGGCATCGATACTGCCAAAAGCAAATGAAAGATCAGTTCCACATGTTAGATGAAAAACTGGTCTTCTCGAACACAAAGGTGGGGAAACGAGATTACGCCAGCAAATCTCTTCCCTACCCGCTGGAACCTGGTGAGACGCCAGCGTGGGACAAGCTGATATCTACATTATATTCTCCAGAGGAACGCCACAAAATCGAGTGGTGTATCGGTTCGATTGTTACCGGTGACTCCAAGAAGCTGCAAAAGTTTCTGGTGTTCTATGGTGCGGTCGGCACAGGTAAAAGTACCATCATCAATGTGATTCAGCAGCTATTCGAGGGGTATCACACCAGTTTCAGTGCAAAGGATCTCGGTTCGTCCAGTAATGCTTTTGCTCTGGAGGCATTTCGCTCAAACCCGTTGGTCGCAATTCAGCATGACGGCGATCTCTCCAGAATTGAAGACAACACCCGTATCAATAGTTTAGTATCCCATGAGATGATGACGGTGAACGAGAAGTTCCGTTCGGCCTATTCCAACCGGTTCAAAACATTTTTGATTATGGGTACCAACAAACCGGTAAGGATCACAGATGCAAAATCGGGTATTATCCGAAGATTGATTGATGTGACTCCCACCGGAGATAAGGTTCCCCCGACAGAGTACAGGCTTCTGACAAAGCAAATTCCTTTTGAGTTGGGCGGGATTGCCTGGCATTGTCAAGAAGTCTATTTGGAGAATCCGGACTATTATAGCGATTATATTCCCATTTCGATGATGGGGGCGTCCAATGATTTCTATAACTTTGTCGTGGACTCGTATCATGTCTTTAAGCGGGAGGATGGCGTCTCTCTGAAATCCGCTTGGGAGATGTACAAGACCTATACGGAGGAAGCCAAAGTCCCATATCCTGTTTCTCGTATGATATTCAAGGAGGAGTTGAAGAACTACTTCCGAAACTATGAGGAACGGTTCAGTATGGGGGATGGTTCCAGAGTACGGAACTATTACAGCGGGTTCAGAACCGAAAAATTTGAAGACCAGGCTCCGGAGGAAAAGGAGACCTCTTCGAGCCCTGTTCCGGCGCATCCGTCTATCGATTTTGTAGATGGGGCGCCATCCTACTTTGATAAAGCCTGCGGAGATTGTCTCGCCCAATATGCAAACGAAGAGGGTACGCCTCGTAGGAAATGGGAGAAGGTTTCGACAAAGCTTTCGTCTCTGGACACTACGAAGCTACACTATGTCAAGCTTCCCGAGAACCATATCGTCATCGACTTTGATATTCCGGATGAGCAGGGGCAAAAATCTTTTGAGCAAAATTTGGCTGAGGCAAGCAAGTGGCCCGCGACCTATGCGGAGGTAAGTAAGAGCGGCTGCGGCATCCACCTGCATTATATTTATTCCGGAGATCCCACCCGATTGAGTCGAATTTACGATGACCACGTCGAGGTTAAGGTGTTCACTGGTAATAGTTCTCTGCGGCGAAAGCTATCCAAATGTAACGACCTGCCTATCGCTACGATAAGCTCTGGGTTACCGTTGAAAGGAGAAAACAACGTGGTAAATTCCAAAGTAGTTCAAAGCGAGAAAGGGCTTAGAATTCAGATCAAACGAAATCTCAATAAAGAGATCCATCCGGCGACTAAGCCCTCTATCGACTTTATCTACAAGATCCTGACGGATGCGTATGAAAGCGGTCTGACTTATGATGTGACCGATATGCGCAACGCAGTCCTGGCCTTTGCGGCCAACAGCACCAATCAGGCAGAATACTGCATCAAATTGGTAAATAAGATGCCGTTCAAATCTGCCGAGGATGGACCTGCGGTTAAGAATGACGACGCAAAGTTGGTCTTTTATGATGTTGAGGTCTTCCCAAATCTGTTCCTTGTAAACTGGAAGATCGAAGGTCCGGATCAGACTGTCGTGAGAATGATCAACCCCAAGCCAACAGACATTGAAAGTCTGATGAAGTTCCGTCTTGTCGGTTTTAACTGCCGCAGGTACGATAATCATATTCTGTACGCACGATTGATGGGTTACACCAATGAACAGCTCTTCAATCTGTCGCAGAAGATTATCAATAGCGAGAAAAAGGCTCGAAGCAATAACTGTTTCTTCGGGGAAGCGTACAATGTCTCTTATACGGATGTGTACGACTTCTGCTCTGTTAAACAGAGTTTGAAGAAGTGGGAAATTGAATTGGGCCTGCATCATCAGGAGCTCGGACTTCCTTGGGATCAACCTGTGCCCGAACATCTGTGGCAGAAGGTGGCAGAATACTGCGATAACGATGTGATTGCGACAGAGGCGGTATTCAACGCCCGCAAGGCTGACTTTGTGGCCCGTGAGATCCTGGCCGATGTGGCAGGAATGACGGTAAATGATACGACGAACTCTTTGACCACCAGAATTATATTTGGCGGAAATAAGCGTCCGCAGGATCAGTTCAATTATCGCAACATGGGTGACGCCAGTCAGATCTATGACCCGAACAAGGATCTTCCATTTACCTTCGGCGAAGAGGAATACGATGGATACACAGCTTTTGACAAAAAGAAGCGCCCCATCTTCCCTGGATACAAGTTCGAGGGTGGAAAGTCTCTCTATCGAGGTGAAGAAGTTGGCGAAGGCGGGTATGTCTATGCTGAGCCTGGTATGTACGGTGATATTGCTCTGCTGGATATTGCGTCCATGCATCCCAGTTCCATCATTGCAGAAGAATTGTTTGGTCCGGAGTACACGAAACGGTTCCAGGAGATCAAGGACGCTCGTGTGGAAATCAAGCATAAGAACTTCGAGAAGGCTCGAAAGATGCTGAACGGTGCTTTGGCAAAATACCTGACGGATGAGGGATCGGCGGACTCTCTGGCACAGGCGCTAAAAATCGCTATCAACTCAGTCTATGGTCTGACTTCTGCCAACTTTGAGAACCCCTTCCGAGACAACCGAAACAAAGACAATATCGTCGCTAAACGCGGAGCCCTGTTTATGGTCAACCTCAAGCATGAGGTCCAGAAGCGGGGCTTTACTGTTGCCCATATCAAGACGGACTCTATCAAGATTCCCGATGCTACGCCTGAGATTATTCAGTTTGTGATGGATTACGGCAAGATGTACGGTTATGTCTTTGAACATGAGGCGACCTATGATCGGATGTGTCTGGTCAACAACGCAGTCTATATTGCCAAATATAGTACCGGCGAGAAGTGTCAGCAGGCTTACGGTTATATTCCCAGTGATATTCGGAAGCACCCTGGCGAATGGACGGCCACCGGCACCCAGTTCCAGATTCCGTATGTATTTAAGCGGCTGTTCTCCAAAGAGGAAATCATGTTTGAGGATATGTGCGAGACCAAGTCGGTTACTACAGCTTTGTATCTGGATACGAATGAGACTCTTCCGGATGTGTCCGATTTAGAAGCGGAGCGCGATAAACTTTGGAAGCAAATCAATGACCCGAAACGACTGAATGAACCTATGAAAGCGGAATGCGCTCGAATTGAAGAATTGGAACCACTCATCGAAGCCGGCCACAATTATATTTTCGTAGGTAAAGTGGGTTCTTTCTGTCCTATGAAGCCGGGTTACAACGGCGGACTGCTGCTTCGTGAAGTAGTGGATAAAAAGACTGGCAAGAAGAGCTATGCTTCTGCTGGTGGCGCTAAGGGGTATCGTTGGTTGGAGTCTGAAATGGTCAAGCAGCTCGGTAAAGAGGATGGTATTGATCGAGGCTACTATGACGCCATGGTGGATACAGCTGTTGCGGACATCTCCCAGTATGGAGACTTCGAGTGGTTTGTATCGGATGATCCTTATATTCGGACAGTGGATGACACGCCTCCTTGGTTCGGTGCTGGAGAACCACATGAAGAAGACCCCACTCCGTTTGATGTGAGGTGATTTACATGACCATTTCGCTAATTGCATTTTTCATCAATGTCATTGCTGCATTCACCGCCGCTCGCACAGGTCACATGATTTGGTGTGGCATTGACATCACAGTTGCTGTTTTAATGGCGTTAGTGGCCATTTGCGGTGAAGGACGATTGTTGAACAGAATTAAAAGCCTCGAACAAGAGGTTGATATTTTGAAACGGAGGATGTAAACAACACCTCTCAAAGTATACCACCTAAAAATATAAAGCAATAAAGGAGATTTTAATTATGGCTAACCCCAGAGTGAATGACAATCTTGTAATCGAAAACGCCCGTCTTCTGTTCCGGAACTTCTCCGGACGGGAGAGCAAGTACAACCGAGCTGGTCAGCGTAATTTCTGCGTCTATATCGAGGACCCTGAGGATGCTCAGAAGCTGGAGCGTGATGGCTGGAACATCCGTGTTCGGGCGCCCAGAGATGAGGGCGAGGAGCCTCGCTACTACCTTCAGGTGGCCGTCAGCTTCGATAACATTCCACCCACGGTTTATATGATCACCAAGCGGAAGAAGGTTCGGCTGGATGAAGAGTCCATTGATACGCTGGACTTCGCAGAGATCCGTAATGTGGACCTGACCATTCGCCCCTATAACTGGATCATTCAGGAGGGCACCAAGAATGAGAAGAGCGGTGTCAAGGCCTATCTGCGGTCTCTGTATGTCGTCATCGAAGAGGATGAGTTCGCCGAGAAGTATGCTGGCGACGAGTATCCGGAGGAATAAACCTTATATGGGGGCGTCGGTGAATAAGGAGATAGCCGGCGCTCCCATTATATTTTGAAAGGAGAAAAACGTGGTTAACGAGGTAATTTACCACATGATATTTAAGGAGGGCGCGGAATGAAACCATTCTGGAAAAATACCCGGAAGAGAAAAACGAAGAAACATTCCCAGCCTTCTCAGCAGAAACCAAGGGCACAGATGCGGGCGAAACCCATGGAAGAACCTTGGAAACCACTGATGGCTGTCACAATGCCTTCGGTAAAGAAAGAGACATCGCCTATTGCACAGGTACCGAAATCAGCTCGAACGGTTAAGAAGGAATACACCCCAGCCAGACCGTCGACACGAAAAAGCGAGCACTACCAGGAGTTTCGCAATAAATTTCACCAACTACTCTCTTCAAAGTGTCGTCCGATCGATATTTGGAGGGATTTTATTGTCATGTCGGCCTGCGCAATGTCCAATACCGTTGACAAATCCCACTATGATGAGCGAGAGAAACGGTATCTTGAAATCATTAACAAATACGAAAAATCTCAGCAGCACATATTTCCTGAACTCTATGCCGATGTGGTTATGGCTTTGGATGAAAACCCAGAGCAGGATTTCCTTGGAGAGATGTTTATGGATCTACGCCTCGACTATGAGGAGCTGAAGCAGATATTTACGCCATACCATGTGTGCCAACTGATGGCTGATGTTACAATGGATAACCTCGTTGAACAAGTAAACGAACAGGGCTATGTTTCGATCAACGATTGCTGTTGTGGAGCCGGAGCAACTCTAATTGCCGCAATCAATTCCGCCCGTCGCAAATTAGAAGACGCGGGGTTAAATTTCCAAAACCACATTCTGGTTATCGGACAGGATATTGAAGAATTGGTAGCCTTGATGTGTTACATTCAGATTTCTCTACTTGGAGTAGCTGGTTATATCAAGGTTGGAAATGCGCTCACCGAGCCGATGACTTCGGGCGACAGCATGGAGAATTATTGGTTTACGCCTATGTACTTCTCCGATGTATGGCACACAAGAAGAATGGTCAACAAATTCATAGATCTGTTCGAGAAAGGAGAAAAGTAATGACCAAATGTTCGAGATGCAAAGACTGTAAGTTCAATACTCCCCTTGGAAAAGAAACCTCTATTTGCAAAACATGTGTTTACGGAACGCACTTCCAACCCAACGAGCGAAGTAAAATCTACTATGAGTCTGTTCGAGAGATGAACCAGCCGCCTAAAGCTTACCGAGACATGATAGAGAGACAAAGCAATGATATTTCTATTGTCCCAGAAATTCAGAATGTCATATTTAAGGAACCGGCTACCATTGTTTTCTGGGCTGATGGGACAAAGACTGTTGTAAAGGCAGTTTATGACGAATTCGATCCGGAGAAAGGTCTGGCCATGGCGATTACGAAGAAAGCTCTTGGTAACAAGGGTAAATACTTTAATACCATCAAAAAATGGACAGATGAGTATCTGGAGAAAGAGAATAAGTGATGCTCTGTGGCGATACAACTCTATGACTACCAGCAAGAGGCTCTTAGCCGGATGAAAAACGGCTGCATCCTCTGCGGCGGGGTCGGCTCTGGCAAGTCCAGGACCGGCCTCGCTTATTATTATATTCAAGAGGGTGGAAAACTGGGTACGGACGATTATGTTCCGATGAAAAAACCCAGAGATCTTTACATTATTACAACGGCTCGTAAACGAGACACCTGCGAATGGCAAGGAGATCTGGCGCCATTCTTACTTTCCCCCACACCAGAGGCCAACTACTATAAGAACAAGGTGATTATTGATTCCTGGAATAACATCACAAAGTATGTGGATGTCAAAAATGCTTTCTTTATATTTGACGAGCAGCGGGTGGTTGGCTATGGCGCGTGGACTAAGGCGTTTCTGAAAATCGTCAAGTCGAATGACTGGATCTTACTATCGGCGACACCGGGAGACACTTGGCAGGATTATATTCCAGTGTTTATAGCCAATGGCTTCTATCGGAATAAAACCGAATTCATCGACAATCATGTTATTTACGACTGGAGAGCAAAATACCCCAAAATTGATGGATACCGCAATACCGGCCGATTGATTCGACTAAGGGATAAGATCCTGGTCAATATGGACTTTAAGCGCCAAACAGTTTCTCACCACGAGGATGTCAGAGTCTCGTATGATATTTCCAAATACAAGGACATTATGAAAACCCGTTGGAACCCATGGGAAGACCGCCCAATCGAAACGGCTGCTGAATTATGTATGGCGCTCCGCAAAGTCACAAATTCGGATGACTCCCGATCTGTTGCAGTTCTGGAGCTGATGGAGGACCATCCCAAAGTCATCATCTTTTATAGCTATGACTATGAATTGGATATTTTACGGTCGCTCGGATACCCAGAAGGAACCGAGGTTGCGGAATGGAACGGCCATAAACATCAGGAAATTCCTACGGGGGATAAATGGGTTTATCTCGTTCAGTACACTGCTGGGTGCGAAGGCTGGAACTGCATTACAACAGACACCATTATATTTTACTCGCAGCAGTATTCTTATAAGGTTGCCACACAAGCGGCCGGCCGGATCGATCGCCTCACAACGCCTTATCACGACCTTTATTACTATCATTTGAAGAGTTTCTCCGGAATTGACCTCGCTATCAGCAAAGCTCTATCCAAGAAGAAGAACTTCAATGAAGGTAAGTTTGTCGGCTGGGCAACAAAACCGCTACCAGCAGCCGCATAATTTTCAAGCCCCTTTATGGAGAAGACACCACAATGCGTCTTCTTTTATATTTTCGAGGAAAGGAGGCGAATGCCTTGCAACGACAACCAGATTTGGAGGTAAGGGACTTCTTCGATACTCTGTCTAAGACCCCTTCCATCAAAGCGAAAAAACAGCTACTTGCTGAAAAACGCGATGATGGGAATACCAAAAAATTCTTAGACTATCTGTTAAACCCATTCTTCGTAACAGGTATTTCGGAGAAGAAAATCGAAAAAGTAGTGCCCAGACAAGTGACCATTCACTTTGACTCATTTCATGAACTTATGTCCTATGTTCGAGAGAACCACACTGGCTCTGATGATATTTTAGCAAATGTCCAAGCTTTTCTGAATAATGTGGAACCTGACTTACGGTCATTCTATAGTGGTATCATCACCAAAAGCATTCGTATTGGGTGCGATGTTAAAACTGTGAATGATGCACTCGGATATGAACTTATTCCACAATGGGAGGTTCAACAGGCATATCAAATTGGGAAATTGAAGATGAACGAAAACGAGTGGTTCAGCCTGAGCCAGAAACTTAATGGTGTCCGCGGAACCTACTTCGAGGGAAAGCTTATCAGCAGACAAGGAAAAGAGTTTAGCGGCTTGGATCACATCTTAGAGGACATCCGTCAGCTCATCCCACATTCAGATGATTGGGTTCTTGATGGAGAATTGATTCGCAAGAATGTGGATCATATTTCTGACAATGAGAATTTCCGGCTGACAACCGGGATCATAAACCAAGAAGATGGCGATAAGAGTCTGATTCAACTGGTAATCTTTGATATTCTGCCAAAGTCTGAGTTTCTGTGTGGAGAAAGCAAATTGCGATATCGAGATCGTTTAGAGCAGTTAAAGTTACTGAAAAGAATGATATGGAAGCAGAAACTATCAAGTCTTCGTATTGTTGATATTCTCTACACAGGCAACGATATGTCCATGATTTCCAAGTGCCTGGATCGCATGATTACGGAAGGCAAAGAAGGATTGATGCTGAATCGAAATAGCAAATACTTCACTCGGCGCCATAACGGCATTCTTAAAGTGAAGCAGTTCTACACAGTAGACCTCGAAATCATGGATCTTGAAGAAGGGACAGGGCGGCTATCTGGAACTTTGGGAGCATTCGTCGTTCGCTATAAGGACAATTACTTGCGAGTGGGGTCTGGAATGACGGATAAACAGCGCAAACAGTTTTGGAACGATGGCATTAGTCTGATTGGTCGTGTCATTGAGGTAAAGTATAAGGATGAAAGTTACGACCGCAGAACAGGGCTTCATAGCCTCCAGTTCCCAATCTTTGTTCAGCTCCGAGAACTCGGTAAGCAAGAGAGCTACGACTGATATTTTTGAAAAGGAGAAAAACGATGAATGAGGAAAATAAGTCTACGACAAACTTGGGCGATTTTGAAGATCGTATTCGGGCTTTTCGCGATTGCATGGAGCCTGCTTTGCATCTGCTTCCAGAGGACATCATTGAGAGACTGAAGCGGCAAGGGTTCTTTAATGCACCTGCCAGTGCCGCACACCATGGTTCTCATGAAGGTGGCTTGTTCGAGCATAGTCTTAATGTGACCAGATCTCTGGTGGCGATTACTGAGAAAAACGGGCTTTCTTGGATGCGGCCGGAGTCGCCATACATTGTCGGTATGTTCCATGATATTTGTAAGCAAGACCAATATCGGCATCCTATTACCGAAAACTATTACACTGCCGATGGGGAAATAATTCATATCGAAGATGGAAGCAAGTGGGAATATGCTCCTGATATTCTACTTAAAGGACATGGAGATCGTTCGGTTATGCTGCTCTCTCAACATCTACCTCTTACGATGGAAGAGATTCTGTGCATTCGCTATCACATGGGTGCCTTTGTGGATAAAAGTGAGTGGAACGACTACACCAGGGCTGTTCATCTTTATCCGAATGTCCTATGGACACATACGGCCGATATGATCGCGGCACACATCCTGGAAATTGACAAGTGATCGGACCTATTATATTCTACCGAATAAGAGGTGAAGTAAATGCTTGGAGCAATTATCGGCTACATTGTCGGTTCCCGTTTTGAGCGGAATAACCACAAGTCAAAGGATTTTGAACTGTTCACGGACCAATGCCAGTTTACGGATGATACCGCCATGACGGTTGCCATTGCGAAGGCTCTGCTGGAATGCAACGGCGACTATACTGATTTGAGCAATCACGCCATTCGGTGTATGCAGGAGATTGGTCGAAAGTACCCTAACGCCGGGTATGGACAAATATTTTACCTATGGCTGCACAAAAAAGCGCCAGATTCTTACTGGAGCTATGGGAACGGCTCTGCTATGCGGGTCAGCCCTGTGGCTTATGTGGCCGAAACAGAGAAAGAGTGCATAGCACTTGCAAATGCTGTAACTCGGGTTAGTCATGACCATCCGGAAGGGATGAAAGGTGCCGCGGCTTTGGCCACATGGGGTGCATTTCGGGGAGCATCGAAGCAGATAATCCGAAAAGTCATTGAAAATCGGTATTATATTCTGGATTTCACCATTGATGAGATCCGATCCAAATACCGTTTTGACCCCAGCTGCCAAGGTTCTGTCCCACAGGCAATCGAAGCGTTCTTAGAGTCAGAGAATTTTGAAGATGCCATTCGGATTGCAGTTTCCTTGGGCGGAGATAGTGATACGATTGCCGCCATTACCGGAGGGATTGCTGGGGCCTATTATGGTGTTCCGGATTACCTTTGGGAAACAGCAATAGCGTATCTACCAAAAGACTTTCTGGATATTGCAGAAGCTTTTGAGAGCATCGTACCAAAACCAATCAAAGTGTAATTTAGACCATCCTCGCTTTGAGGGTGGTCTTTTCGTTTTCGGAGAAACCAGGAGGTAATAAAATTGGACGAAAGACAGCTAAAGGAGTTCTTTACTGCCATTGGCACATTGGCTGAGATGTCTCTGCTATTTTACCGCAGTAGCGTAGCTGCGAAAGCAACCCCCGAAGAGGCCATGCGTATAACACAGGCATTTATCGCCGTGGCTCTGAACGGGGGCAAGAGCGATAATAAGGAGGGCGCTTGATGGGTAAAAACATACTCTGCACCGACTGTGCTTACTGTGGAGATAAGTATAGTTTCCCTCTTCCTAACGGTCTTCTTTATGTAGACCCGCAAAATCCAGCAATTAAGCGATATTTTTGTTGCTGTGGAGACAGCGCTTTTTATGGTCAGGACATAACTGGGAAAGGCATAAATCAATGTGAATACTTTGAAGAAGTATGACGGAGGAGAATTTAATGGCAGGCTTAAATTGCGAAGTAAAATGGGAAACCAGACTCTGCAAAGTAAAAGGAGAACTTGGATATTTCCATTGTTGGGAGCATTGGTCGAATATTGTAGATGCCAGTCCGCTCCGTGGCGGTCATCCTGGAGGACAAATCGAGCAGGTCTATGGCATCGTCGAGTTTAAGGATGGAGTTCGCAGGATCGACCCTTCCCAGATCATTTTCTGTGATGAACAGAATGCCATGCTTTGTGAGATGGCAAAGCATGATGAGGAGATGAGTAAGACGCCATGAACATTTGGAGGGGAACTGACCTTGCAGCTGATATTTTGGGCTTCGTAAAAGATACACCTGGTGATAGAGTTGCACAGGTCATTGTCAAAAGCACCGATGAACCCTATTATAAAGGGATTTGCGCAGATGCTAAAAAGTGTGGAGTCGAAATCATTACCGCAGAAAAATTAGTTCGCAACTGTGCTTATCCGACCATATCGCTAAATCCAGATATTAGGGTTCCCGATGCAATCAATCTGGACGGAGGATATTTGATGCCTTGTACGGCCGAAGCGACAATGCGTTTGCTCAGGCATTACGGGTTCGATTTCCAAGGGGCAGATGTCCTTTTATTAGGCAGGTCGGAGCGAGTTGGTGGGCCGCTGTCATATTTATTGACAAACACCGACGCAACCGTTACGGTCGCACATAGTTTCACAAAGAAGTCTTTCATTCATAGGTTGGCCCAAAATGCCGACCTAATCATATCTTCTGTTGGAGGTCATGATTTTACGGAGTTGGAATTGAAACCAACTGCTACAGTTGTTGATATTGGCGGAGACTTCGTTGGTGTATCCGGTATTCAAAACTATGTTCCGTTTATTGGTGGCGTTGGGCCTGTGACTCGGGCCATTCTTATGGAACACATTCTTAAATTCAGGAGGCCAATGATGCAAATTGACTCAACTTCGATCTGCCTGAACTGCGCGAATCTTCAAACGGTTACAGAAGATCAATACTGCGGCATTGAACGACCGATTGTTTTGGTGGAATGCAAAATGGAGGTTTATGCTTTCCCTTGCCACAACGACCAGTCATGTACTTATTTTAAGGAGAAAAATGATGACAAACATTGAAAACAAGAAATCGGAAGCACTATCTCGGATGATTACACTTGGACTACACCCCAAGGTTATGCAAAAATTTCAGGACGGCGTTTTAACTTGCTCAGAGCTTGCCGAGGATGGTTCGTTTCTTCACCGTGAACCAACCGCTGAGGAGTTGGAATCCATTGGGGCATTCCAGAAAGAGCATAATTGCTTAGTTTACTATGCGATCAAGACCCATACCGACATTGGAACCATGCTCGCTCTCCTTTATGTTTCTGATAATGTAGAGGAATGGGCTTCTGACATGCTGGATATTCAGGCGAAGACGCCCATAGCGTATGTCATCAATTACGATGCAGAATGGTGTTCGGAATTCGGCTCTATCGGTGTTGCAAATGTCTGTGGGCAGCTGGTACGGACGGAGTGATTGAATTTTGAAGTTTGCAGAAAATGACAATATGCGTAAAGCTCGACTTCAAAGGATGTTACTTACGGAACTCGCCAATGACACCGTTATCCCGGATGAAAATGGCGAGCTTTTAATCTTTGAACGGGATAGCACCCCCAAAGATATAGAACATCTTCGTCCAGTCGGTGAGATTGATATTACTCACGAGCTGGAATTGCTTAAAAAGATGGAGGAGAAAACAAGTGAAAAATTTTAAGTTGGTTCTCATTGTTGTAGCAGTAGTTTTTGCCATTATCGTGTTTGGAATATTCGCTGTTCAGGGGTTCCAGAATACCGCAATCTCCCTTGAGGAGCAGGTTGAAACCGCAGAGTCGGATATTCGCGTTCAAGAAAAGCGGAGAATCGACCTGGTCTACAATCTGGTGGACTGCGTGAAACAGTATGATGCCCACGAGGCAAACACATTGAAAGATATTGTTGGGAGACGGGCCTCTTCTGCTTCTATGGATGATGTTCAGATGGCCATTGCCGCTGTTTCTGAAGCGTATCCCGAGCTCAAGTCGAATGAAAACTACAAGGAACTCATGAACGAGTTATCCATTACCGAAAACCTTATCGCCGAGTATCGCAGCAACTATAACGCTCAGGTAAAGGAATACACTCGGTACATCCGTAAATTCCCCGCACGGCTCTTCTTGGATATTCTCGGCTACGAGAGCCAGGATTACGACTATCTGGATTACGAGGTTTCCCCGGATGCCCCGACAGACTTGTTTGAGGATCGGTGATTATGAAGAGTATCAAGTTTGATAACTTTGAGATCACGGCTCGCGAAATCATCGCCAGCATTGTGATTATCTTCATCATGCTCCTCATTGGAGTCACCATCAGTAATAAGATGCAGGAATCTCGTCTTGACCGTAATGAAATTTATAACAAAGCGGTCAAGATTGAAACGAGCGAGCTCTTCCAATATGGGATGCGAACGAATGTGGGAAGTGCATTTGTCAGCGGAACATTGGAAGCTGTCGATCCGGTCAGTTATCCAGAAATCGAGGGCGAGTATTTATATTTGGAGAAAGTGAAAGAACGCTACACTATGCACACTCGCCAAGTAGCCCACACCAGAACTGTGAATGGGAAAACCTCTACCTATTACACGACCGAAACATATTGGACCTGGGATCGTGTTGGCGCTGAAGACATTCATTCCGAGCAAATACTCTTTAACGAGGTCGTGTTTGCTTACGGAAAAATAGAATGTCCGGCTACTTCCTACATCGATACCATCCAAGAGTCATCACATATCCGTTACAAATACTACGGAACTGGCGTGGAGCATACTGGGACGATATTCACTACTCTAAAAGATGGTACTATCGTCGATCAGACTCGATTCTATGAGGATAAGACCGTTGAGGAAACCTACAACGATCTTCTGTCCAAAGATTGGAGAATCGTGTTCTGGATATTTTGGATTCCCTTGACCGGCGGCTTGGTGTTCGCATTCTACTACATCGATAACCGCTGGCTCTACTGATGAGTGCTTGAAAGGAGAAGCTGTTGAACGTTAATCCTTGCAAATGCGGTAAGACGCCTCGTTGTTGGCGATTTGGCGATGTTTATATTTGTGGCTGCGTCAATCCAAACTGCAAAACTATATATCCGGCAAGATCATTGAAGTCGAAAGCGGATGCGATTAGACGGTGGAATGAAAAGATGAGAGGAGAAAATAATGTGTGACTTCTGTAACCATATAGTTGAAGACAGTGAGGCCGGATGGCACGACTCCAATCTCATCACCTACGATCGCAAATTCAACAGTTTTAGTATCGAAACTGCTACGGGCGATCCGTATGATAGTGGCATTTTACAAGATGTAAATTTTTGTCCATATTGCGGAGAAAAATTGATTTGGAAAGGAGAAAATGATGCTGGTCATTAAAACTGAGGAAGATCGGGAACGCTGCACATCTTGCTATGGCAATATTAACATCAATTTAACTATGGAAGAAGTAGTAGCCTTATTTACAGGAGCAACTCTTGGCGACCCGAACTTTAATGAATATGGGGTATTTATCCGATTGGAGGATTAAATGATGAAGGTGATTGTTGGCGAACTTCCTGACAAGTCTAAAGACTGTCTCTTTGCAGAATACATCAATATGACCAGTACCGTCATCGATTCTGCTCGTTTGGTAAGCATGAGCATACTTCCGGAACATAATGTAGCCGATGAAAATTTGAAAGTTAGGAGAGTTGAGACCAATGCTGAAAATTGAAGACGCCGAGATCCTTGGTTGGGAGCACGCTATCCGTGGAATGCGCAACCCTCTGAACTCTTGGGAGAAGAGTGATAGCGGTTCATGTGTGTCCACTCAGGCGGTGGAAGAAGGGTGGTTTGAAGTCGGCCCGAACGACCTCGATTTGATGAAGCGCCTTCGTAACGCCGGCACAGACCACCGGAAGTTCATGCGGATGGTCACCGTGTATATGGATATTACTGCTCCGCTGTACTGGTGGAAGGAGTTCGATACCTATAAAGTTGGTACGGTGGCCAATTCCTGCTCCACGATGCATAAGATTGCGGAGAAGGAGTTCACGCTGGAGGATTTCAGTTGCGAGCATTTGTTTGGGCCTGATGACATGCTCGAATGGGACGAGCGAAAAGATATCGCGAAGGACAACGCCCTGGCCGCTGTTAATGTGGATGGTGATTGGTGTTATTTCACACCAAAGGGATATATTCAAATGACTTGTAATATCCTGAATCACTACCGCCAGAAGTATCTTGAAGCTCAGAAAAAGCCGATGAAAGAAGAGGTCAAGAGAACTGGATTGGCAAAACAGTATTGGTGGCAGATGATCCAACTGCTCCCGACAAGCTACAATCAAAAACGGACAGTCATGCTTAACTATGAGGTGCTGGCTAACATGTATAAGAGCCGGCGAAATCATAAACTCGATGAGTGGCATACTCTTTGTGATTGGATCGAGGGGCTACCGTACAGTGAGCTGATTACCGGCATTGACTGGAAGAAAGCAAATCCTATTTTACACGCTGAACGAGATGAAAATGGCAACCTTTTGCGAGAAATGAAGAAAGCTATCGACCCGGCTGAAAGAGTTTCAGACACATCTAAGGCTATGACCAATATTATGGATAAGCTCATCGCTTCGCGTGGGAAACGTTCTGAAATTCCTGGAATCGTAGACGACAACATCGGTTGCAATGAAGGCTTAAACAAACATTTTGGCGGGTGCGAGGAGTGACATATGGAGAAGAAAGATTTCATTACATTTTGGCAAGAGGTACATACCGTCATTGACGATGCCGTCGAAAAAAGAGATCGTTCCGTTTTGATATTCTTCCATCCGGAAAATGGTTTTAGTGTCAGCGTATCGCCTTGGCCAGACGCTGACGAGCTATATGACATGTATCAAAAGGGCCGAATCACAGTGAATGACTTCCGCACAAAAATGGGGTTGCCTATGGTAAGGAACGCTGAGAAGTTTATGAAGCATTCCTTTCTTGATCAACAGCTTCATATCCCCACAGACTAATAGCTATTTGACACCCATTAACAGGGCATGATATGATGGGCGTGAAGAAACTGCGTTACCTATGCGCAAAAGATACAGGGCCTATTACGGAAGGAGGTTGTACAAGCTATGGTGACTGAGCGCAACAATTCTCACCTTCTGAATGGTGGTGATGACATGGGCATGACCGATAATCAGTACAAGGGTATGTTGCTGGATCAGTTAGAAGACTGGCAGGAAATCCTTGATCTGGCTGTGGCAGCCGGAAACACCGAAATTCAGAAGAAGGTTGAGAAACAGATCGCGAAGATCAACGAAAAGCTGAAATTCTAAACCTCAACCAAGGGAGAGCTTACAGAAATGTAGGCTCTCTTCTTTTATATTTAAGGAGGATCATTTATGAGCACTGAAAAAGTATTGCGGCATAAGGCCATTTGTGATGAGCTGAACAAGCTCTACGAAAAAAAGAACCATGACTATGGCGACAGCTTTCATCAGACATTTGTGGAAGAAGGGCTGGCCATGACCCGTATTCGCCTGGGTGATAAATTTTCTCGCTTTAAGACCCTGTCTTGGCTCACCAATTCAGACAGCGATCAGCAGCAGGTTACAGACGAGTCCATTCGGGACACACTGATAGATCTGGCCAATTACGCCATCATGACCATCTTGGAAATGGATGGGGAGACCGATGTCGTTCATGTCTAAGTCGCAGGAGGATTGATATTTCGTGACCTTTAAGAGTTTTATAGCCTGGTGCAACGAGCGAGCCAGTGACGGACGATGGGATTTACTAACGGCAATGGTCTGCATCGACTTGATAGCCGAGATCCGAAAAATTCCTTTTTGGAAAAGAGAGCGGGTCTGGAAAAACCAGCATGAAAGACAAGTCTTAGACGAAATTATCGAGCCTCTCAATCAAAAGATCATTATCGATGAACTTGAAAAAAAAGAACTTCAGGCATTACTGAAGCAACTATATCCAAGAAAAAGGAGCATCCTACAATGACGATCAACGAATACCAGAACCACGCGCTGCGTACCGAGTCCCTTATCACTACCGACCCCATTCCTTATATTCGTGTTCTGGAGGGCCTCATGGGTCTTAACGGTGAGGCCGGTGAAGCCATTGATATCTTGAAGAAGGTCATTTTCCAGGGGCACGAGTTCGACCGGGAGCATCTGGCCAAGGAGCTCGGCGACATTGCCTGGTATCTTGCTATTGCCGCTGACGCCCTGAGTTACGATCTGGAAACCATTCTCCAGATGAATGTAGATAAGCTCAAGGCCCGGTATCCGGACGGCTTTAAGACTGAACAGAGCCAGAACCGCGTTGCCAATGATGTTTAATAGGTGACGCCATGGCACAGAAAAGAATTAAATTGGTTCAGCATGATATTCTGAACGACCAACTGCGGCTTCTCTACGATGATGGGACACAAGGTGTTCTGGATATCGGGGAAGCTCTTTCTCGTTCCAAGGTGCCTATTTCTATGCAGCCCAATGCTTTTGTCGGTCTGACGCTTAAACAGGCCAAGATGAAACTTGGGATCAAGAACTGAGGTGGCGTATGAGTTATCAGTACGACCAATATTTGCAGCAGCACAAAACAAATGTGAAAAGAGGCTACGGTTGGCTTCGGACGAACATGCCATGGATATTTGAAGGCAAGCCTGATAGCGCATTCCAGACAGAGTTTTCACATGACGCTTCCAAATCCAATTCGGATGAATACGAGGCTTATGATGCTTACTTCTATGGCGGAAACCGATCCCATGCTATTGTAGAGGCGTTCAATCAAGCCTGGCTACTGCACATCCATCGAAACCCACACCATTGGCAATATTGGGTTTTGAATAACGATGATCCCGACGAAGGAGAAGTTGTGTTGGAGATGCCGTTCAATTATATTATCGAGATGATTTGTGATTGGTGGGCATTCAGCTGGCAGAAAGGCGATCTGAGCGAGATCTTCTCGTGGTATGACGATCATCAGGCGTATATCAAACTCCATCCCAAGACTCGACAAACTGTGGAAGATATTCTCTGGGAGCTGCGGGATCGACTTGGGTATAATGTCCTGGCTCATCATGGTGTAAAAGGCCAGAAGTGGGGTGTTCGTAATGGTCCACCTTATCCGCTTGATAAATCTCCGGAAAGTGATAAAATTGAAGACATATATATCGGGAAAAGTATTGGCGCCAAAAGTAAGAATTACGATGTGTTAGATCCGGACTCGGGCGAATATTTTCACTTTTCAGAGGGAACTCGCATACGAGATGCACAAGTCTTTGCCGGGAAAGGCTCCAGCAAACCATTAAACGATGAGGTTGCGGAAGGTTTATCTGAACAAATTGGCGGGGAACCTGATAAGTGGCAGCATTGTAAAGGTATAGGAACCATTGACTATCATGGTGAAGATATCGATGCAGAAGTGCATTGGTTCCAAGAACCGTCTGTTGGAAAACATAAATTCAAAATCAAGAAATGGGAGGACTGAACAATGAAAGTACGCTGGAAAGGAAAAACCGAGTTCTTAGTGCTTACACATGACAAGGTCTATACCATTCTTGGCGTGGAAAAAGGCTGGTATAGACTGGTCGACGATAGTGGCGAAGACTATCTGTATCCTCCAGAGAACTTTGAAATTGTGGAGGAATAACATATCCGCGGACTAATTGAATATGGAAAATCTCAGAATGCCTCGAATTGTGTAACAGCAGTTCGGGGCATTTATATTTTTGAAAAGGAGAAACCGTTATGGACGAAATGAATGTAAAAGCAGTAGAGACTGAAAAAACTCATGAGAATATGACACCCCGACCGAAGATCATCGCCGTCGATTTCGATGGATGCCTCGCCGTTAACAAGTGGCCGGAAATTGGCGCTCCTATTGAAAGCACTATCCAGAAGCTTAAGTCTGAGCAGGCAAATGGTGCCAAAGTCATTCTCTGGACCAACCGTGTCGGAGAGCCCCTTGAGAAAGCGGTGCAGTTCTGCAAAGAGCAGGGTATTCATTTGGACGAGGTCAATAAGAACCTGCCGGAGATTATCGAGGCCTTTGGCGGCGACTGTCGAAAGATCTTTGCCAATGAGTATTGGGACGATCGTGCAGTCTACATGGCTGAGGAAGACTCCTGGGCGGCTCGGGAGGTCGCATTGGCTTGTCAAAGCGAACGAGCCTCTGCGGAGGGTACGAACGATTGGGATTATGGAGTAGCCTGTTATGAAAGCGCACTGCGGGCTTATCAGAGCCTTTGTCGAGATGGGCACAGTGGGTTTAGCATCCAGATCACCAAGAGCATTCTCAACCGTCTGGTAGATGGCAAGTGTCTGACGCCCATTGAGGACGCAGAGGATATTTGGGAGGATATGACATCGGATGAAGATTTGAAACAAGGGTGCCGCGATTACCAGTGCCATCGTATGTCCTCTCTGTTCAAGCATGTTGGCTCTGATGGCAGCGTCACATATTCCGATGTTGGTCGAGTCTGCGGTATCGATGTGAATTCGCCGAATATCGCGTTTACGAACGGACTGATGACTCGTTTGGTCGACAAGATTTTCCCCATCACTCTGCCTTATCTTCCGACCAGCAAGAAGTATCGTGTCTTCTCCGAGGAGTTTCTGGTAGATCCTAAGAACGGAGATTACGATACGGTCGCATATCTTTATATTCTGACGCCCGAAGACAAGAAAATTGAACTGAGCCGTTATTTCAAGGAAGAAAACGGAAAGATGGTTCAGATTGAAAAGGACGAGTACGAAGAGAGAAAGACGAAACGGGTGGATAAGAAATGAGGCTTGACTGGAATGATATTTTACGGTTTCTGCTCAATACCGTTTTAGTGTTGGCCATCTTCGGACTTCTATTTCTTATAACTCTAATTTTTGACTTTGTGAGGTGGATCTTATGAAAAATCCAGACACATTGCTCGTCGGCTTTGACAATGCTCATGGCGACGACGCAGCGGTTTTGATCGTTGGGCGTAAGGCACCTGGGGACTCGGTTCAGATTATCAACCAGTTTCAAGGGAAAGAAGCATTAGAGCTGTATCAGCGATTGCTTCCAAACAATGAAGTCTGATATTTAGAAGGTGGAGCATTATGACTGAAAAAATACTTGGTAAAATTGACTTTGCTGAGTTTGGCACCATTGGGGAATATCCATTTATGATTGGTCTTCAACTTGGCTTTTCTATGGACGGAGGCCGTTATGGTGTCTGCGATGGCGGGCGGTTTACCGTGAACATCTCGAAGGAGTGCAAATGGGAAAAACAGTCTCGTGAATTGGCTATTGTAGAAAGCCTTGAACGGGTAAATGATATTCTCAATGCGGCAAGAGTTAATTATGTCTCGCAATTGGTGGGCATACCAGTAGAGGTAACATTGGAGAATTCTATCTTTAAGGACTTTCGTATTCTTACGGAGGTCCTTTGATATTTTGGAGGAAAAATCATGACTATTGGTAGTTGGATTTTGTTTGCATTTTTCGCAATCTGCATCATTGCGCTGGGTCTCTTCATGGTTTTGAAATTGAAAATATCGCTGGAAAAATCATCAGCGCCGTTGCAGCTGTTCTATTGGTTATCGGTTTGTTCGTCGGGTTTCGTTGGTATTATCAAAATACTGCCTCCGGTCAGAGAGCATTGATTGACCAGCAGAGCGATTTGGGAAACGGGCTTGAACGAACCGTTACGGTATATACGGCGAATGGTGAGATTATCGTACAGTACAGCGGAAAAATTGATATTGAGGGTAATGATGGCGGCTATGTTCTCTTCGATTATGAGGGAAAGCGTTATACCTACTATAACTGCTTTGTGGAGTCCATCGCTGAAATCGGACCTTGATATTTCAGAAAGGAGAAAAGTTTATGACTGTCTATATCGCCGGACGACAAACAGGAAAGACATTGTTTCTCATTCGCGAGTCTGCAAGAACCGGTGCCATTATTGTCGCCCCAACTTATCAAATGGTGAACTACATCGACAAAACGGCTCGTGATTTCGGCTTGAAAATTCCACCTCCCATTGTCACTGTGGATTGGATCAAGATGATGCCCCATAAACAGGATCAAAAATACTTGGTGGATGAGCTTCAGTTGGCGCTTCACCAAATGAATGTAGTTATGGCAACCCTCGATACAAATTCTAAGGAGATGGTTCATATGTTCGGAGTAAAGGAAACCTGCTGCACGAAGTGCGCCCACAAGGATGTTTGTCAGTTCAAGGAAGAGTATCTGGCAGCACAGACTGCTGTGGACAATGTCAGCGTTAATCTGCCCGCAAAGGATGAGCGCACTAACAGATACATCAATCTTCATAACATCCCTTGGATCGAACCCGTGGAGCTGAAGTGCAAGCATTTCATTCCGGCTGCCCAGAATGTCGCAGTACGATAAAAGTTAACCCAATACATCAACGGCGGTATTCTTTATAGGATGCCGCCGCTTTTGTTTTTATCTCAGCAAATTATATTTCAGAAGGAGTGTTATCAAATGACCATTATCAAACGGAGCGGTGTGGAAGTTCTCTTCGACCCCAAAAAAATCTCCAATGCTGTCACCAAGGCTAACCAAAGCGTCAGCGAGGTCAATCGAATGAGCGAGTTGCAGATCGAAGAGATCACTACTGCTGTGACCAAAATCTGTGAAGGAATGGGACGGGCTACTTCGGTCGAGGAAGTTCAGGACCTTGTGGAGCGTCAAATCATGGCTCAGGGCGCTTTTGATGTGGCGAAAAATTATATTACCTATCGCTACACACGCTCCCTTGTCCGGCAGTCGAACACCACCGATGAGAAGATCATCAGTTTGATCGAGTGCAATAACGAGGAAGTCAAACAGGAAAACTCTAACAAAAACCCGATTGTGAATTCGACGCAGCGGGATTACATGGCCGGCGAGGTTTCCAGAGATATTACAGAGCGTCTTCTGCTTCCTCAGGATATTGTTGAAGCACATAAAGAGGGCATCATTCACTTCCATGATTCGGACTATTTCGCGCAGCACATGCATAACTGTGATCTGGTCAACCTGGAAGATATGCTCCAGAACGGCACAGTTATCAGCGGCACTTTGATTGAGAAGCCTCATCGCTTTTCCACTGCCTGCAATATTGCGACTCAAATCATTGCGCAGGTGGCATCCAATCAATATGGCGGCCAGTCCATTTCTCTGACACATCTTGCCCCCTTTGTCGATACCAGCCGAAAAGAAATCCGTAAAAAGCTGACACAGGATGCTGCGGACGCCGGCGTGACTGTTTCTCAGGAGCAGATTGATATTTTGGTTGAGAAGCAGCTCCGAGAAGAGATTCGTAACGGGGTACAGACGATCCAGTATCAAATTCTGACCCTGCTGACTACGAATGGTCAAACGCCCTTTGTTACGGTCTATATGTATTTGAATGAGGCCCGTAACGAGCGGGAGAAGCGAGACCTGGCGCTCATTATTCAGGAGACATTGGAGCAGCGCTATAAGGGAGTCAAAAATGAGAGCGGTGTTTGGGTCACTCCCGCATTTCCCAAGCTGATCTATGTTTTGGAAGAAGACAATGTTTGGGAAGGCTCTCGCTACTGGTATCTAACTCAGCTGGCGGCCAAGTGCACGGCTCGTAGAATGGTCCCTGATTATATTTCCGAGAAAAAAATGCTGGAGCTGAAAGGCGATGTCTATACCTGCATGGGTTGTCGTTCCTTCCTGACTCCCGACCGCTTTACCGACGCCGGAATCGGTAACATTGCCAATGCGAAAAACTATGTCCCTGGCGAGCACAAATATTACGGACGCTTCAACCAAGGTGTTGTGACGATCAATCTTCCTGATGTCGCATTGTCCTCTGGTGGCGATAAGGATAAGTTCTGGGATATTCTCAATGAAAGATTGGAACTCTGTCATCGGGCACTGATGTGCCGGCACGAACGGTTGAAGGGAACGATCTCGGATGTCTCTCCAATTCTGTGGCAATACGGTGCTCTGGCTCGACTGGAAAAAGGCGAAGTCATTGATAAACTCCTGTTCGACGGATATTCCACGATTTCTTTGGGTTACGCCGGTCTTCATGAATGTGTGAAGTATATGACCGGAAAGAGTCATACCGACCCCGAGGCAAGACCTTTTGCGCTGGAGGTTATGACGCGCCTTAACGACGCCTGTAAGGCTTGGAAAGCTGAAAGCAATATCGATTTCAGTCTGTATGGCACTCCCATTGAGTCCACCACATATAAGTTCGCAAAGGCTCTCCAGCGGCGTTTTGGCATCATTCCTGGTGTCACAGACAAGAACTACATCACCAATAGCTATCATGTCCATGTGACAGAAGAAATCAACGCCTTTGACAAGCTACAATTCGAGTCTGAGTTCCAGGCCCTTTCACCCGGTGGCGCTATCAGCTATGTCGAGGTCCCCGATATGCAGAACAATCTCACGGCGGTTCTTCGCGTGATCCAGTTCATCTATGAGAACATCATCTACGCCGAACTGAACACCAAGAGCGATTACTGTCAGGTCTGCGGCTGGGATGGTGAAATCGAAATTGTGGAGGAGGGCGACAAACTGATGTGGCGCTGCCCGCAGTGCGGCAATATGGATCAGAACAAGATGAATGTCGCTCGGCGAACCTGTGGGTATATCGGAAGCCAGTTCTGGAACCAGGGGCGCACACAAGAGATCCGTGAGCGAGTCATGCATCTGTGAGGTGAGAGATTATGAATTACTCTCTGATCCGAAACTGTGACATTGCCAACGGTCCTGGAGCCCGCGTTTCGTTATTTGTATCCGGCTGTACTCACCATTGCCCGGGATGCTTTCAACCCGAGACTTGGGACTTTGCTCATGGAACGCCCTTTACAAAGCAGTCTACCGAATTGATATTTTCCATGCTTGAGCCATGGTACATCGAAGGACTGACGCTTCTGGGTGGCGAGCCATTTGAGCCGGAGAACCAGCAGGCGCTTCTTCCGTTCGTCCAAGAGGTTCGGAGACGATTCCCGAATAAAACCATTTGGGCATACAGCGGCTTCACTTTAGAAGAACTTCAAAATCGGGCCGGAGGTATTGGCGAGGTCTCAAAAGTGCTTCTCAATCAGATTGATATTTTGGTTGACGGTCGTTTCGTGGAAGCGAAAAAAAATCTACGCTTAAAATTCTGCGGATCATCCAATCAAAGATTGATCGATCTGAAAAAAACGAAAGCTGCTGGTGAGATCGTTCTATGGGAGGACCCGAATGGAGATTGATATTTTGTAAAGGGATGAGGTGGATTCGTATGCTCGATAACTTTGGAAAGGCTGTTCGTAATATCCGATTATCCATGGGCATGTTGCTCTATGATATGGCGAAAGATCTGGATATTTCATCAGCTATGTTGTCTGGTATTGAATGCGGGAGAAAACCTATTCCCGATTGGTTTGTGCCAAAACTACAAGAGAAATATGGTGTCAGCGATCTGTATATCCAGACACTTCTCAAATTTATGAAGGAGCGAGGTGAATAACAGTTGTCCAGTATTGACAAGAAGAATTCGGAGGGCTATTCTGATCCAACTGCCTATAAAGCTTTGAAGCATATCGAGGACGAAGACGCTCGCTTTCATAAGCTGCTCTATATACTCTTTGATATTTGTGAGTTGTCCGGGTTCGAGATCGAGGGGCGTGTTGTTCTGGTGGACAAGCGAACCGGAAGAGTCTGGAGGTAAAAATGGGGCTATCACAACTTGCGCCGAAATGCAGAGTATGTCCGTATGTTGAAAGTTGCGACTATAAGCAAATGGTGGCTCTTGGATATTTGCCATTACCCGAGCCGACGGTTGAAATTCAAGTAGATCAAGCAGTCGAAATTGACATCGCGCTTGATCAAATAAGCAGGCTTTTCCAAATTCCAAAGCGCTATGTAAGAGGTGGTGAGATATGACGATGGAAGAGGCTCTGGCAGTAGTCCAGAAGATTGCAGATGCTTGGGCGGCATTTGGTCAGTCGATGGCGGAGGCTGCACAGGCGCTTGAGGACATGTTTCGCGATCTGGTTAAGAGTGATGAACTCTGGCCTAAACGCAACGGGATACCTCCTAAAAAGTATGGCATAGCCCTGCAAAAACGGCGCCAAAAGAGTGTTTACTGCTACCATTACACCCCTCCTATCCCTCGAAATCGTCCGTACCAGAGACGGATATTTTAAGAAAAACGGCACTAAAAAGTAACTGGTCAGTATGGTTCAGGTGGCTGTCAGGCTATCTTAAGATAGAATTTCAGCCGCTTGGACCGTCTACCTGCTACTAACAGTAATAGTAGCAGGTCTGAAAATTGATATTTTCCTGGCCACTTTTGGGACGGGAAACTGGCCATCTGCCCACTTTTAGGGTGAATTTTGCAGGTGAGTTAGCCTTGTACGGACGAAAAAAACAGTGAAAACTGGCCATCTGCCCACTTTTTGCCCACTTTTATTTCAAAACTGGCCAGGCTGAAAGCCTTGTGCCGCAAGGGTTTGCGGGTTTTCTGGCCACTTGCCCACTTTTTCTCTTCACTATTATGAGAAAAAATAGTTAATTTTATATATAAGTGGACGAAAAAAGTGGCCAACTGGCCAGCAAGGTTATTTTTCGGCATTTTTGCGAGAATTTACTCTCGAAGTAACCGAATGAAGTTTCCCACTTCCTTTTCGTTTACTTGTGTGCTATACTGAAAGTGCCACACAATTTAATTACCCATCTTACCGTACTAAGGGAGGATACTTGGCAACAAGTGTTTTCTCTCTTACTCGTTGTGCCCTTAGTGGGTGGATGGGATTGTGTGGCAACAATGGGAGATGCACTTTTGCAAGGGTGTGTCTCTTTATTGAGGACGCACCCTTTTTTATTTTTATGCAGAGGAGGGATAGTTGATGGCCAAAGCCAATAAGCCGAATGGAAACATTAGTGGTACATTGGGGCTGGTTGCCGGTATTGTTGGCTCTGTAACTCCGATCGCTGTTGAGCTCATCGACCGGATTCCGAAAAAAGAGGAAGTTAGCCCTTCTGAAGAATTGATATCCATGCCTGAGCTTTGCTCGAAAAAATTCCCTTTGAAAATGGAAGAGGCCAAAGAGCTTTTGGAGAGTCGTGGTCTAAAAGCGTTAGCGATAGAAGTTCGTATTCGAGATGCGTGTGTCAGATACAAGGATTGTTTTGAATTTCAAGTAGTTGGAACCGATCGAAAACCCAACTCGAAGGTGAAAGTCGGCGATACAGTTATCGTTCAATATGTAACTCAAGAAGTCATCAACGAGAGCCGATTGATATTTGAAAAAGTTGAGCGAGAAAAAGCCGATGCCAAACAGACCAAGATTGAGAGACGCGCTGCGCAAATGGAGAAAATTAAAACAGGCACCGCTAAGACTATGCATAAGGCAGCCGAAGCTATTGGAGATGGCACGGTTGCTGTGAAAGACGGTGTAAAGAAACTTGTCACTCGTGATAGAGAGAAAAATAAAGAAAAGGAGAATTTTGATGAGTAAAAATGGTGGAAAGAAACGCAGCACTGCGGGTTTGGTTCTGGATGTCATCCTTACCATTATAACAGGTGGGCTGTGGCTGATCTGGATTCTGATTCGCTATCTGCGAAATAATAGCTGATATAGCAAGAATTGATATTTTCGGTTTTGCCGGGACGCTTATGGTGTCTCGGCTCTTTTCGTCTTCGCTAATTTTACAACTCCCTTTATGGGAGGCGATAGCGTGAAAGTGAATGTAAAACACTCGACACAATTATTGATGACTTTTACCACATCGATGGTGGCGGCGATTGGAACAGCTGCCGGCGCTACGATTTGGCAATCGTTTGGGAAACCAAAAGTCGAGGAAATTGCAAGAGAAAACGAAAAGCCGAAACAAAAAATTGGATTTATCATAGATTGAGGGGTGCGTGTTGCATCCCTCTTTCTTTTTGTTCGCATTGATATTTAGGACTGTTTTTGTTTCCGCGAAAAAAACAGACTCTTTTATGGAGAGGAGAGAGAGATATGTCACGCATATTCCATTCTTTCTATCATTTTTATCAGAAAGGAGGCCGTTTCATGGCCAGAAGCGCAAGGCTGGAAAGTGGTTTTCAGGACCGGTTGATTTCCACTCTGAAAGAGCTTTTCCCAGGCTGCATGATATTTAAGATGGATCAGCGCCAGGGCATCCCAGACCTACTCATTCTTTACGGAAAGAAATGGGCCTCCCTTGAGTGTAAAAGGTCCGCAAAGGCCAAGCGGCAGCCGAACCAAGAATACTATGTTGAGAAGATGAACGAGATGTCATTTTCAAGTTTCATCTCTCCGGAAAGCAAGGAGGAAGTGTTGAATGAACTTCGCAAGACATTCCAATCTTGAGGGGCAACACGCTTTCCTCAGTGCCAGCGGCTACCATTGGATCAATTATACAGAGGACAAACTTGTTGATGCCTATACGAAGTATCAGGCGGCGCAGCGAGGGACGATCCTTCATTCTTTTGCAGCCCAGTGTATTAAACTGGGCCAGAGACTTCCGAAATCTCAGAAAACGCTGAACATGTATGTTAACGATGCCATCGGCTACAAGATGACGCCAGAGCAAGTCCTTTATTATTCTCCGAATTGTTTCGGAACAGCCGATGCAATTTCATTTCGTGGTGATATGCTCCGTATTCACGATTTGAAAACTGGAGAGTCTCCGACTCACATGGAGCAGCTTATGGTTTATGCAGCACTCTTTTGCTTGGAATACGATTATAGCCCAAATGATATTCAGATGGAGCTTCGTATTTACCAGAGCGACGGAGTGCTTTATCATAAACCGACTATCGAAGATATTTTGCCAATTATGGACCGGATCGTAACCTTCGACCGGATCATCAACAGCATCAAAGAGGAGGAGTAAGCCATGAACCCTATTGCGGATGATATTTTGATGCATTACGGCGTCAAGCGGCGCTCTGGGCGCTATCCCTGGGGTTCCGGTGAAAACCCCTATCAGCATGGCGGTGATTTCCTTGCTCGTGTTGAAGAACTCGAAGCAATGGGAAAAAGTCAGAAAGAAATTGCTGATGAACTGAAGATGTCCACAACCGATCTTCGTATGCAGGTCCGAGTGGCCAAGCATGAACGGCGTGCACTGTTGGCCGAGCGTGCGAAGTCACTTCGTGAAGAAGGAAAAACATTGGACGAGATCGCGGGCATTATGGGGTTTAACAATGACTCCTCTGTTCGAGCCTTGCTCAATGAGAATACGGCGACCAACAAAAATAAAGCGTTGGCAACCGCTGAGGCTTTGAAGCAGGAGTTAGCAGTTAAGGGTGCCCTTGATGTTGGCGAGGGTGTCGAACAGCAGCTCGGCGTTTCCAAGGGTGTTCTTCAGGAAGCGTTATTTATTCTGGAGACCGAGGGTTACAACCGATATGGCGTTGGCGTCCCTCAGGTGAACGACCCAAAGAAAAGAACGATCACTCCTGTTATTTCTGTTCCCGACATTGATCAAAGAGACGCTTATCAGAACCTTGATATTATCAAATCAGTGGGTGATTTTCATTCCAGTGATGGCGGAGCCTCTTGGGATAAGCGGGAGTATCCGGCCAGTATTGATTCAAGCCGTGTGAAAATCCGTTACGGCGATGAAGGCGGTATTAGCAAAGATGGAGTGATTGAACTTCGTCGTGGCGTTGCCGACCTGGATTTGGGCGATTCTCATTATGCTCAGGTTCGTATCCTTGTGGACGGAACTCATTATCTTAAGGGCATGGCTATGTACTCGGATGATATGCCGGATGGCTGTGATATTGTGTTCAACACAAATAAGCATTCTGGTACGCCGAAGATGGATGTCTTGAAGAAAATTCAGGCTGATCCAGATAACCCATTTGGGGCATTTATCAAAGCCAACGGCCAGAGCTACTATCCTGATCCAGATGGCAAATACACGGACCCCATCACCGGGGAGAAGAAATCTCTATCGGCTATCAACAAGCTGAAAGAGGAAGGCGACTGGGATAAGATGAGTAAGAACCTCTCTTCCCAGTTTCTTTCCAAACAGCCCATTAAACTGATCCAGAAACAGTTGGATCTGACCTATGCTGATGCGGCTGATGAATTCAGCGAGATCTGTTCGTTGAATAACCCGACTATCAAGAAGAAATTGCTGATGGACTTTGCTGATGAGTGTGACTCCGCAGTGGTTCATTTGAAAGCGGCAGCTCTCCCCCGGCAAAGCACTCAGGTTATTCTTCCTATCACGGCGATGAAAGAGACTGAGATTTATGCCCCTAACTATCGGGACGGTGAAAAAGTTGTTCTGATTCGATATCCTCACGGGGGTACCTTTGAGATTCCGGAACTGACGGTTAATAACCGAAACAAATCTGCGATTTCCATTCTCGGTAAAAATATTCGAGACGCAGTAGGCATCAACCCCAAAGTAGCTGAACGATTATCCGGAGCTGACTTTGATGGCGACCAGGCAGTTGTTATCCCTGTGGGGGGTAAAGTATCAGTCAAATCTACGCCTGCATTGGCAGGTCTGAAAGACTTCGATCCGAAAACGGAATACTCTACCGAGGGTAAGACGGGGGTACGGCTCTTATCGAAAGAAGCCACCCAGATTGAAATGGGAAAGATCTCAAACCTCATTACGGATATGACCTTAAAAGGGGCCCCCGTAGAGGAGATTACCCGGGCAGTCAAGCATAGCATGGTTGTTATCGATGCGGCCAAGCATAAGCTCGACTATAAACGATCCGAAATTGAGAATGACATCCCAACCCTTCGTAAACGGTGGCAGGGGTATGTTGACCCCGAAACTGGAAAGATGCGTGGCGGTGCCTCCACCCTTCTTTCTCGTCGTAAGCAGAGTGTCGAAGTCCCTGAGCGACAGGGCAGTGGTCGCATTGACAAAGAGACTGGCAAGGTCGTCTACAAGGAGTCTGGTCGAACCTACATAGATCCGAAGACTGGTAAAACAGTTCCAGCTACAACTAAGATTAAACTCTTAGAGAAAGTCGACGATGTTCGGACTCTATCTTCTGGTACAGTTCAAGAGGATGCTTATGCCACCTATGCCAACCGCATGAAGGCTCTGGCAAATCAAGCAAGACTTGAGTATGCGGCTACTCCGTCGCTTATGCGAAATGCGAGTGCTGCTAAGGCATATGCTCCCGAAGTTGAAAGATTGACCAGTGCTTTGAAGATGGCTCGTCTCAATGCTCCTCGTGAACGGGAAGCTCAGCGCCTTGCCAATGCCCAAGTGAAAGCAAAAGTTGAAGCAAACAATATTACGGACAAAGATGAAATTTCAAAGATTCGTCGTTCTGCTATCAGCGATGCTCGCGTTTCTACTGGCGCAAACGGAAAGGGAACTCGTATTACGATTTCTGATGGTGAATGGGAAGCTATTCAAGCTGGTGCGATTTCTGACACAACATTAAAAGAGATCTTGCGTTATGCTGATCCCGATGTTGTTAGAGCCAGAGCAACACCTCGTGCTTCGACTCAGCTTTCCGATGCTCGTGTCAATCGTATTAAGGCAATGGCCAATTCCGGAAGCACTAACAGTGAAATTGCCGATGCTTTGGGAATTTCGCCTTCTACTGTTTCCAAGTATCTCAATGAGTAAGAAAGGAAGTGAGAGCAGATGGAAAAGTGTATGCTTACTACCACCGATAACCCCTATGACCCTTTTACAGAGTTCGAGGCATGGTATCGGTATGATGAGGCAAAAGGCTATCATTCCAGCGCATTCTTAGCGCGTATTGCTCGTACTTCCGATCAGCTCTCCGAGCAGGAGAATGCGGAAGAAGTTGAACGAGCTATCAACGACATCATCAAGTACGACCCCCTTGGTATTTACAAGAAGGTCAAACAAAAGGTACAGCCGGAACCCATGGCGACCGCTTAATGGATGACACAACTGTTCTCTTACAGAAACGCATTATCTTAGGATGGTGCGTTTCTTTTTGTCATTTATGAGATTTATTTAATCTTGAAACGGCACACCAGTTGTATGCCATACATCAAAGGTATAGGGGGGTCTACTGAAAAGTCACCCCCTCTGCATCGCGGTGGTCTCTAAAAATTCTCCGGGGGATATTTTTGAAAAATGGTTTCGGTTTCATGCGACATTTGAACAAGCCCACAGGGTTGCGTCAGGCGGCGAGAACTCTTTTTCGTCCATAAGAGGCCTCCTTTCCTCCTTGGTACGCGGTGCATTACCTCCACTGCTACGATATTTTCTCCACTTGCAGCCGGCCTGCTCATGCGGGCTTCTTCAAATGTCGCATGAAACTATTCCATAAGCCTGTGTAAACATTACAAAACTAAGCGAGAGGAGGTGTCAAGCGTGGCAAAAGCATCTAAGACTTCGGGTCAGACCAAGGGGCGCCGCGCCGCCTTGACACCGGAGGCAAGAGAGAACCAGCTGATCAATCTTGCAGTTGATCTGATTGAACGACGACTTCTGGAGGGGACAGCATCCTCTCAAGAGGTCACGACAATTCTAAAACTCGGCACGACCAAAGCCCGCCTTGAGAATGAGAGGCTGGCAAAGGAAGTGGAACTTGTCCAGGCCAAGACCGAGGCCTATAAATCCGGTGTGAGAATGGACGAACTCTATGAGAAGGCCATGGCCGCCTTTAAGCGGTATAGCGGTCAGGGCGAGGAGGATGAAGAGGATGAGTATTAAGTGCTATTCCGAACTGATTCTCTTGCCCACTTTTGAAGAGCGCTATCGCTATCTTAAACTGGATGGCATTGTCGGGAAAGAAACTTTTGGTTTCGATCGGTATATGAATCAATTCTTTTATCGGTCTCCTGAGTGGAAACATGCACGAGATGTGGTGATTGCAAGAGACTGTGGTTGCGATCTTGGTATTGCCGGTCGTGAGATTTTTCATCGACCGATCATTCACCATATGAACCCAATCAGACCGGAGGATATTCGAGACAGATTGGAGATGATTCTGGACCCGGAGTATCTTATCACTACGATCCATGAAACACATCAGGCTATTCACTATGGCGATGAGAACTTATTGTTTTGCGATCCTGTCGATCGTCGTCCAAATGATACCTGTCCCTGGAAAAAGTAGAAAGGAGGACCCAACATGCGGAATCATGTTGTTGGAGTTGTAACTGATTGCTTGAGAATGGCTATCTATAAAGAGCCGAGAGCGAACTCCAAAGTTATCACCATTGTTACAGCACTAACTAAAGTTGCAGTTGATGTGGACAAGTCGACTGAAGGGTTTTACAGAGTTTCGACTCCCAAAGGAGCTCAGGGATACTGTATGAAGAAGTTTGTTGCGGTTCGTCAATGAGGAGGCCGCCATGGAGATAACTGAAAGTATCCTGACATCCATTAAAAAGCTGTTAGGTATTGATGAGAACTATCCGCACTTTGATGCGGATATTATTATGCACATCAACAGCGTATTTTCAATCCTAACGCAAATGGGCGTTGGACCAGCCAAAGGATTTTCTATTTCTGGAAAAGAGGAGAATTGGGGACAGTTTCTTCCAATGGATCAGAGTGTCTTTTCTATGGTGCGGTCCTATGTCTATCTGAAGGTTCGGTTGTTATTTGATCCGCCTATTAACAGTGCTGCTGTTGAAGCTATTAACCGACAGATCAGCGAGTTTGAATGGCGGCTTCATGTGGCTGCCGATCCGGTAGACAATCTCAATGGGAAGGAGGAAATCCAAAATGGGAGAACATGATATTCTCGCTCACTATGGTGTGAAAGGTCAGAAATGGGGTATCCGCCGTTATCAGAACAAGGACGGAAGTCTGACTTCCAAAGGGCAAGCTCGCTACGACCGTGATAAGCGGGAGAATGCGGCAAAGAAGAAAGAAAATCGGATTGATTTGTCCGAACCCGATCCGAAACGCTGGGTAAGAGAAGATCTGGAGCGTTCTAAGAAAACGGTAGATGCCACGGACACCCTTGTCAAAGAGATGAAGAAAATAGAGCAAGCTACCGCGACGAAGCCCATCCCCAAACGCATGGATTTATCTCAGATGAGCGACAAAGAAATGCGGGAACGGATCAATCGGGAACTTCTGGAACGACAGTATAATCAACTGTTTGCAGAGACACCTTCTGTTCAAATTTCTAAAGGTCGGGAAGCTCTCCGAACTACATTGGAAGTAGCCGGAAGTGTTTTGGCTCTTACCAGCACTTCGCTTGGCATCGCTTTAGCCATTAAGGAATTGAAACTGAAAGGCTGAGGTGAGTGAATGTTATCCAACACCGCTGTTCCTCGTTACTACGGCGCTTTCCGTGACGCGGTAATTCGGGGTGACATTCCGGTCTGTAAAGAAGTCGCCATGGAGATGTATCGGATCGATCGGTTGATCGAGAGTCCGAGTTACTACTACGACGACTTAGCGGTTGAGGGGTGGATTGAATTCTGCGAAGGGGAGCTAACCCTGACCGACGGTTCGGATCTTCACCTTCTTGATAGTTTTAAGCTTTGGGGGGAACAGGTATTTGGATGGTATTACTTTGTAGATCGTTCGGTCTATGTCCCCAATCCTGATGGTCGTGGTGGTCGCTATGTGACCAAACGGATCAAACAGCGGTTAATCAAAAAGCAATATTTGATTGTAGGCCGAGGTGCAGCGAAGTCATTATATGACTCCTGTATGCAGGCCTATTTTTGCGTTGTGGATGGCGCTACCACCCATCAGATTACCACTGCTCCAACGATGAAACAGGCGGAAGAAATCATTAACCCCATCAAAACTGCGATCACGCGGGCCAGAGGTCCGGTATTTCAATTCATGACAGAGGGATCTCTCCAGAATACCACCGGTTCTAAAGTGAATCGCGTAAAGTTGGCCTCGACGAAGAAAGGTATTGAGAATTTCATCTCCGGTTCTTTGATCGAGGTTCGTCCCATGTCGGTGGATAAGCTTCAAGGGCTTCGTTGTAAAGTTGCCACTGTTGACGAGTGGCTATCTTCAGCGGATGCCCGAGAAGATGTAATCGGTGCCATCGAGCAAGGCGCTTCCAAGCTGGACGATTACCTTATCATTGCAACCAGTTCGGAAGGTACTGTGCGAAACGGTGCCGGCGACACAATCAAAATGGAGCTGATGAACATTCTCCAGGGTATCGGTCCTCCGCAAGAGCATGTCTCGATCTGGTGGTACAAGTTGGACTCAGTAGAGGAAGTGGCCTATCCAGATATGTGGCTCAAGGCCAATCCGAACCTTGATAAGACTGTTACTTATGACACTTATCAAATGGATGTTGACCGAGCTGAATCTGCGCCGGCCACTCGAAACGATATGCTGGCTAAGAGGTTCGGTCTGCCCATGGAGGGTTATACCTATTACTTCACTTATGAAGAGACGATCCCTCATCGCCGGAGACGGTTCTGGCAAATGCCTTGCTCTATGGGTGCCGATTTATCTCAAGGCGATGACTTCTGTTCCTTCACATTCCTATTTCCGCTTCGAGATGGTTCTTTTGGCGTTAAGAGCCGAAATTACATCACTTCACTAACTCTCAATAAATTGCCAGCGGCTATGCGGGCTAAATACGAGGAGTTTATGGATGAAGGCAGTTTGATCATTATGGAAGGAACGGTCCTAGACATGATGCAGGTCTACGATGATCTGGATGATCACATCGTCAACTGCGGGTATGATGTGCGCTGTTTCGGCTATGACCCCTACAATGCAAAAGAGTTTGTGGAGCGATGGACAGCCGAAAACGGTCCTTATGGCGTTGAAGTAGTTCGCCAGGGATCTAAGACAGAATCCGTTCCTCTGGGCGAATTGAAGAAATTAGCCGGTGAGCGAATGCTGCTCTTTGATGAGACACTGATTACATTTTCAATGGGGAACTGCATCACCATGGAAGACACCAATGGAAACCGTAAGCTTTTGAAGAAACGGTCCGATCAAAAGATCGATGCGGTGGCAGCTATGATGGATGCTTATGTTGCTTACAAGCATAATACCGACGCATTTGAGTAAACGCAGGCCATGATTTAGGCCTGTATTTTTATAACCAAATAGAGATTGGAGGTGACCGCGATTGTCAAATAGTTTACAGCATTATGGCATCCGAGGGATGAAATGGGGTGTGCGTAGATTTCAGCACAAGGATGGGGCACTGACTTCAGAAGGTCGAGACCGATATAACAATGATGTAACACATGGGCAGAAGAGAAATTCCACTTCTCGAAAAGTGGCGATTGGAACTGCGGCTGTAGCAGGAGTTGTTCTTACTGCTTATCTTATGAAGCACCACGGTCAGACGAAGATGACTGAGCTTACAGTTAAGGCCGAGCAAGGCAAAGCTGCTATGGAGAAACTTCAGACCACTTCTTCCATTCTCTCTACGCCTATCAGTCAGCTTCAGACTTCTGGGCCCGATCCGGGTAAAATCACTCAACAGTTATTCAAAACTGTTGAAGCAACCAAATCTGCGGTGGAGCCTCCTCCGGCGTATGACTTTGAGTCTTTGATGAAGCAAAACGATGAGCTTCTCAAAAAGATGTATGCCGATCTTTTGTCTTGATAGGGGTGATAGATTATGGAAGTAACATTTGGTTCCAGGCTGAAACATGCCTGGAACGCTTTTTTGGGCAATGAGTTTCGCAACTATCAGTATTCATTGGGACCCAGCTCTTCTTATCGGCCGGATCGTCCAATTTTTAGTCGTGGAAACGAACGGTCAATCATCACCTCGGTCTATAACCGAATCGCATTGGATGCCGCTTCGGTATCTATCCAACATGTGCGATTGGACGATGATGAACGATTTACGGAAGTCATTCATTCGGATCTGAACAACTGCCTCTCTCTGGAAGCCAATCTGGATCAGACGGGGCGGGCCTTTGTTCAGGATGTTGTCATGTCCATGTTGGATGAAGGTTGTGTCGCCATTGTCCCTACTGATACAGACATTGACCCGGAGACCGGATCTTACAAAATCGAGAAGTTAAGAGCCGGAAAGATTCTGGAATGGTACCCCAAGCATGTCAAAGTACGCTGCTACAACGAAGAGCGAGGAGAGAAGCAGGATATTATTCTGCCAAAGAATACGGTGGCCATTGTGGAAAACCCGTTCTTTGCAGTGATGAACGAACCTAACTCCACTATGCAGCGTCTGGTCCGGAAACTGAATATTCTGGACGCTATTGATGAGCAAAGTGGTTCTGGAAAACTCAACCTTATTATTCAGCTCCCCTATGTCATTAAGACGGAACAGAGGCGTCAACAGGCGGAAAAACGCCGTAAAGATATCGAAGAACAGTTGGCAGGCTCCAAGTATGGCGTCGCTTACACCGACGGCACGGAGCATGTAGTCCAGCTGAACCGGCCAATCGACAACAACCTGATGTCCCAGATCGAATACCTGACGAGTATGCTTTACAGCCAGTTAGGCATCACCCAGGGCATTTTGGATGGAACTGCCGATGACCGGACTAAGTTGAACTACGACAACCGGACTATCGAACCCATTCTATCTGCCATTGTTGACGAGATGAGGAGGAAGTTCCTCACCAAAACTGCTCGGTCACAGAAGCAGTCGATCCTATTTTTCCGAGACCCGTTCAGACTGGTGCCCATCAACGACATCGCCGAGATCGCTGACAAGATGACTCGAAACGAGATCATGACCTCTAATGAGATCCGACAGAAGATCGGCATGAAGCCGTCGAAGGACCCGAAGGCGGACGAGCTCAGAAACAGCAACCTTAGCGCCCCGAAAGGGGAAGGCGATAAGCCACCTATAACACCCGAAGGAGGAAAAGTTCAAAATGAACCCTAAGTATGACTTTAGTGGCTGGGCTACCCGAAACGATCTTGTCTGCGCTGATGGACGGACGATCCGCCATAACGCATTCGAGAATTGTGATGGGAAGACGGTTCCCCTGGTTTGGAACCACCAGCACAACGAACCCACCAACATTCTTGGCCACGCACTTCTGGAGAATCGCAAGGACGGCGTTTATGCCTATTGCACCTTCAATGAGACGGAGAGCGGTAAGGCAGCCAAGCTGTTGGTGCAGCACGGGGACATCGCATCCCTGTCTATCTATGCCAACGGACTGAAGCAGACACCCAACAAGGATGTTATGCACGGCATTATCCGTGAGGTCAGTCTCGTCGTCGCTGGCGCAAACCCTGGCGCTTTCATCGAATTCGTGGATATGGCTCATGGTGAAGGCGGAGAGCAGGAAGTGGTTCTGTCCGCCTACGAGCCTATCTCACTCTTCTCCCCTTCTGACAAGCCTCCGCTGGTTCATAAGGCCAAGGATGAGGATGAGCCGGATGACGGTAAGAAAGAGGAAAAACCCAAGAGTGAAAAGACCATCCAGGATGTGGTTGATGGTATGACCGAGGAGCAGCGGACTGTTCTGTATTCATTGATCGGCGCCACGATGGAAGGGCTTGACGCCAATGGGGATGACGACGATGAAGAAGACCCCGAAGACAAATCCAAAAACAACAAGGGAGGAAACAAGACCATGAAGCACAATGTGTTTGACAATGAGGATACTCGGGATGATGTCCTGAGCCATTCCGATCGAATGGACATCCTCGATCTGGCCAAGAGCAAGAGCGTGGGCAGCCTGCGCACCGCTATGCAGATCTATGCTGAGCAGAATGAGCTCCAGCATGGTATTGACAATATTGAGAGCCTGTTCCCTGATTTCAAGGATCTGCGTCCCGGCGCCCCTGAGCGTGTTACCCGCGACCAGGGCTGGGTCACTGTGGTTATGCAGAAGGTTCATAAGAGCCCCATTAGCCGTATCCGTACCCGTCAGATCGACGCCCGCAAGGATGATATCCGTGCTCACGGCTATCAGAAGAGCAAGCGCAAGATTGGCTCCGGCAACATGAGTGTTATCACTCGTACCACCGATCCTCAGACCGTTTACCGCACTGACGCCCTGTACCGCGACGATATCATCGATATCACCGATTTCGATGTGGTCGAGTACCAGTACGCCACCATGCGGGAGAATCTGAACGAGGAAGTTGCCACTGCAATCATGATTGGTGACGGCCGTGAGCCCGACGATGAGATGAAGATTTCTGAGGATCATGTTCGCTCTATTTGGAACGACAACGATCTTTACACCATTCACTATGATGTGGACATCGAGAAGGCCCGCACAGAGCTCCAGGGCAGCAAGACTGATATGAGCTTCGGCGAGAACTACATCTATGCTGAGGCAATCATTGCCGCCGCTCTGTATGCCCGCGAGAAGTATAAGGGCACTGGCACCCCCGACTTCTTCTGTACGCCGCATCTGGTCAATGTGATGCTGCTGGCCCGCGATATGAATGGCCGCCGTATCTATAACTCCAAGACCGATCTGGCCGCGGCTCTGAATGTGGGCAATCTCTACACTGCCGAGCAGTTTGAGGGTAAGGTCCGCATTGATGACGAGGCTCATAAGCATAAGCTGTTGGGCATCTTTGTCAACCTGGCTGACTATACCGTTGGCTCCACCAAGGGCGGTGAGATTACTCGGTTTGATCAGTTTGACATTGACTTCAACCAGCAGAAGTATCTCATTGAGACTCGTATCTCCGGTGCCTTGACTCGGGTGTATTCTGCTATTGCTCTGGAAGAGCCTGCTGATAACATCGGCGGTTAATCGGAGGAATTCAAAATGGCGAAATTTTATGGATCGGTAGGCTATGCTGAAACCGTTCAAACTGCTCCTGGCGTGTATGAAGAGCAAATTGTCGAGTATCCGTACTATGGCGATCTGCTTCGGAATACACGCCAGTTTCAGTCTGGGGAGACACTCAATGATGACATCAATGTCGCGAATGAGATCAGTATAGTCGCCGATCCGTTCGCCAGAGAAAACTTCCATAAGATGCGGTATGTGGTTTTCATGGGGGCAAAGTGGAAGATCTCTAAAGTTGAGGTGGGATACCCCCGCCTGATTCTGACCATCGGAGGGCTGTATCATGAACAAACGCATTGAGTTACAGTCCATCCTCGAACAGATTCTCGGCACTGGAAATGTATATTTTCAGCCACCGGAAAATCTGAAGATGGTATATGACTGCATTGTCTACGAGCGAAGTCAAATCACTGTCTTTCATGCTGATAATTCTCCATATCAGATGCGGGACCGCTATCAGGTGACTGCCATTTACAAGAATCCGGATAGTGAACTTCCTCATCGACTTGCCATGCTTCCTTTATGCACCCATGACCGGCATTTTACATCGGATAATTTACATCACGACGTGTTTACCTTGTACTATTAAAGGAGGAAATTCAAAATGAGTAGACTCGTATGGGATCAGGTTGGCGAGCGTTTCTATGAAACTGGCGTCGACCATGCTGTTCTCTATCCTATCAGCCCCAAGGGCCTTTACGATAAGGGCGTAGTTTGGAATGGTATTACTGCCATCACTGAGAGCCCTTCCGGAGCTGAGCCCAACAACCTGTATGCTGACAATATGAAGTATCTGGTTCTGGTTGGCGCCGAAGATCTCGGCCTCACCATCGAAGCTTATACTTACCCCTATGAGTGGGAAGAGTGTGACGGCTCCGTTGAGATCGCCCCCGGCGTGATCGCTGGTCAGCAGAGCCGGAAGGTCTTTGGTCTGAGCTATCGTACCAAGCTTGGTAACGATGTGGATGGTCAGGATCATGGCTATAAGCTGCACCTGATTTACGGCGGTCTGGCCTCCCCCTCTGAGCGTGCTTACCAGACCGTTAATGACTCTCCCGAACCCATCAATCCCAGCTGGGAGATTACCACCACTCCTGTGGCTATTCCCGGCTTTAAGCCTGCGGCTCGCCTGATCATTACCTCCACCAAGGTTGATCCCGCCAAGCTGAAGGCTCTGGAAGACATCCTGTATGGTAGCGATGATACCGAGCCTCGTCTGCCTCTTCCCGATGAAGTCATCAAGCTGCTTCAGGATACTGTATCCGTGACTACTTCTGCTGAGAATGCCGGCACTACTCTGCTGGGTAAGAAGGTGTCCGATCTTCAGCAGCAATCCTGCCGAGCAGGAAGGGCATTATCTGGCACTGAAGTTTGATGTGACCCCTGCCGACGCGGTCACCACTGTTGAACTGGTGGGTGGCACCAAGGGCGCTGTGACTCTGGATAAGGACAAGAACATTGTTCTGCTTGTTAAGAGCAACAGCCAGAGTGTCAAGGTGGTTTCTACCAAGGGCGGCAACACCGTCACCAAGACCTACAATCTGACCGGTCTGACTCTGGATTCCTAAACGATGAATTCCAGAGATAAGTATTCTTAACAATCGAACCGCAAAGGCGGAGCTCTCTTCACCGAGGGCTCCGCTTTCTTTTATTTTTGAAAGGAGAAAAATCGCAATGCTGAAACTGACAAGGACTTTTACCGACTATAACGGTGCATCCCGCACCGAGGATTTTTACTTCAATCTGACTCAGGCCGAGGTGACTGAGATGGAGCTGTCCGTGGATGGCGGTCTGGTTGAGATGATCAACAGGATCACCGCCGCTCAGGATGGTAAGCAGATCATTGCTCTGTTTAAGGATATTATCCTGCGTGCCTATGGTCAGAAGTCTCCCGATGGCCGCCGGTTCGTTAAGAACCAGGAACTGAGAGACGAGTTTGCTCAGACAGAGGCCTATAGCGATCTGTTTATGGAACTGGCGACCGATGCGAAGGCTGCCGCTGATTTCCTCAACGGCATCATTCCTCAGGTTAAGAAGGAGAATACTTCTTCCAATCCGGCGCCTATGGCAGTTCGCTAAGGATAGAAAGGGAGACTGGGGATGCTGGAAATTGTGATACCTGGAGTGGAGCAGTATGACGAGATAAACAATCGTTTCATCATCACTAAGGCGCAGTCCCTTCGACTGGAACATTCTCTGGTCTCCCTTTCAAAATGGGAGGCAAAGTGGCGTAAGCCATACCTGTCCAAAAAACCGAAGACGACTGAGGAGCAGATTGACTATATTCGGTGTATGACACTGACCCAAAATGTCGACCCGAATGTCTATACCGCAATTCCACCCAGGATTTTGGAACAGGTAAAAGACTATATCGATGCTCCGATGACTGCCACAACATTTCGTAGTCAAAGAGGTGGACGCTCCAGCAATGAGATTGTAACCGCAGAGGTTATCTACTACTGGATGATCCGTAATCAGATTCCGTTTGAGTGCCAGAAATGGCATTTGAACCGATTGATGACATTGATTCGCGTATGTGATCTGAAAAGTGGACCGCAAAAGAAAATGAGCCAAAATGAAATCTTTGCGCAAAATCGCGCTTTGAATGCGGCTCGAAAAAAGAAAACCCATTCGAGAGGATGATCGGTATGTCGGAAGTGCTTATTTGGAACTTCTTGAAGAAGAAAGGCCTCTCGGACTGGGGAACTGCTGGTCTGATGGGTAATCTCTATGCTGAGAGCGGTTTGAAACCAACAAATCTTCAAAATACCTATGAAAAGAAACTTGGACTATCTGATGAGGACTATACCGCACAGGTAGACTCCGGAATCTATCATGACTTTGTCCATGACTGCGCCGGCTATGGGCTTGCGCAGTGGACATTTTGGAGTAGAAAGCAAAATCTACTTGCCTTTGCCCGAAATAAGGGAACAAGTATTGGCGATTTGGAAATGCAGATGAACTTTTTGTGGAAGGAATTGACTACAGGGTATCCTGCTTTGGTCGAAGTTTTGATGTCTGCCACAACGGTTCAGGCGGCTTCCGATGCTGTTCTAACTCAGTTTGAGCGGCCGGCTGACCAGAGCAAGCGAGCCAAAGCCAAACGGGCTTCTTATGGGCAAAAGTATTACGACCAATATGCAGGAAAGGGTGAAACTATGCCTTCTACAAATATTGTGCCGGCAGTGAAGCGATTGCTGGAGACAGCCCGAGCAGAGATCGGTTATGTCGAAAAAGAAACCAACGCCCAGCTCGATAACAAAACGGCAAATGCGGGTGATAACAACTGGAATAAATATGCCCGCGATTTGGATGCTATTGGTATCGTCTATAACGGGCGTAAAAATGGTTATGCCTGGTGTGACATTTTTACAGACTGGTGTTTTATTCGCACATTTGGTCTGGAACGAGGCATGTCCCTGCTCTGCCAAGTAAAATCTGGTCTTGGAGCGGGATGCACTTATTCGGCCAACTATTATAAACAGAAGGGACAGTTCCATACCAGAAATCCTCAGCCTGGCGATCAGATTTTCTTTACCAAGGATGGCGGGAAGACTATGTATCATACCGGTATTGTGGAGAAGGTTTCTGGCGGACGGGTTTATACCATTGAGGGGAATACCAGTTCTCAGCCCGGTGTGGTACCAAACGGAGGCTGCGTCAGGGATAAGAATTATCCGCTGAACGCCAGTTACATTGGCGGATATGGCCGTCCGGACTTTTCTATCGTACAGGAGGACGATGACATGGATCAGAAGAAATTCGACGAGATGTTCGCTGTTGCTATGACGAACTATCTTAAGAGTCAACAGACGAACAAGTGTGGTGATTGGTCCAAGGATGCGCGAAATTGGACCCAAAGTACCGGCCTGTTTGCGGGGAATGGCACCACTGTCAACGGTGAGCCAAACATGATGTGGCCCTCCGGGCTTACCAGAGAGCAGGCGGCTCAGCTCTTCTATCGCTTTGCGCAGATGGTGGGGCTTGCGTGATGAAAAGCAAAAAATCCAAGTCCGGAGGTAAAACCGGCAGGAAGCCCGACCTTTCTCAATTTTCAAAATGGATGATCGCCGATATCCGTCCACTGTTGTGGATTGTGACCATCGGCGGTTTTTTATTGGCATTTTACTGCGTTCACGAGGGGTACACTGGCGCACTTCCTTGGATCGGCGCCATGGTTGGCCTCCCTTGGACTGCTCATGGTGTAGTGTGCAGCTTTTATCTGAACTTGTGCAAGTCAGATCATCGTGAAGGCGGTATTACCTTTGAAACAGCGAGGGCTTCCAATTTTAATGTGAATATTTCACAGCAGCCGATTGGCTCGGTAGAGAGCCCGGCAATTTAAGGAGGGCGCGTTATGAACGCAGAAATCATTTCAACACTGCTGATGATCGTTGGCGGCATTACGGTGCTAACGAACATTATCGTTCAGGTGGTTAAGAACATCACTTGGGATAAGATCCCCACCAATCTGGTGGCGTTGATCGTTGCGGAGGCGCTGACGCTTGCTTCCGGAGGGGCCTATGCCTCGATTCATGCGATCACTATTACCTGGTACATGGTGGTAGCAGCCATCGTGGTCGGTTTGATGTCCGCCTACGCTGCAATGTTTGGATTCGACAAGTTTAAGGAAGTCATCCAGGAGTTGCATAAGAAATCTAACTGATGGGAGGAGTCGACAGTGATTCGTTTCAGACATAAGGGCGATTTTTCCAAGCTGACACGATTTCTGGAAAGAGCAAAGGAAGTGGTTCATCTCGGAGACTTGGACAAGTTTGGTCGAGAAGGGGTAGCCGCCCTCGCATCTGCAACGCCTGTCGACTCGGGCGAAACAGCGTCGTCCTGGTATTACCAGATTGAAAACAAGAATGGGGCCGTAAAGATCTCATTCCATAACTCAAATATTCAAAATGGAGTTCCCATTGCCATCATTCTGCAATATGGACATGGCACAGGGACTGGCGGCTGGGTCCAAGGGAGAGATTACATCAACCCCGCGATCCAGCCTATTTTTGACCAAATCGCAAATTATGCATGGAAGGAGGTCACGAGGTCATGAGCAAGACTATTGATGAACGGATCGTTGAAATGCGATTTGACAACCGCCAGTTTGAACAGAATGTGCAAACCAGCTTGTCCACTTTGGATCGCTTGAAGCGGGGTCTGGATCTGGATGGTGCCACAAAGGGGCTGGAAGGTCTGGGTGCCGCCGCTAAGAAATGCGATATGTCCGTTCTCGGAAATTCGGTCGAAACAGTTCGCGCCAAGTTTTCCGCCATGGAAGTCGTGGCCATGACGACCCTTTCCAATATCACCAATTCCGCGGTGAATATGGGTAAGAAGATGGTGTCCGCCCTTACCATCGACCCCATCAAAACCGGTTTTCAGGAATATGAAACCCAGATCGGTGCGGTGCAGACCATTCTGGCCAATACATCCCACGAGGGAACAAATCTGCAACAGGTAAATCGTGCTCTGGATGAGTTGAATACTTATGCGGATAAGACCATCTACAACTTCACCGAAATGACGCGGAACATCGGCACCTTCACTGCGGCCGGTGTAAACCTTCGGACCTCTGTAGACTCTATCAAGGGTATTGCCAACCTGGCTGCCATTTCCGGCTCCACCTCTCAGCAGGCGTCTACGGCAATGTATCAGCTTTCTCAGGCGCTTGCCGCCGGTAAGGTTTCTTTGATGGACTGGAATTCGGTAGTCAATGCCGGTATGGGTGGTAAAGTGTTTCAGGATGCTCTGGTTCGTACTTCTGAACTGTTGGGCACTGGAGCACAGAACGCCATCAATATGTATGGCTCGTTCCGAGAGTCTCTCACCAAGGGCGAATGGCTGACGACTGAAGTTCTGACTGAAACGCTGAAACAGTTTGCTGGGGCATACAGCGAGGCGGATCTGATCCAGCAAGGCTTTTCGGAGAAACAAGCGGCAGAGATTTTCCAGATGGCAAATACAGCTGAGCGAGCTGCCACCAAGGTTAAGACTTTTACTCAGTTGTGGGATACACTGAAAGAGAGTGCCCAGTCCGGGTGGACAGCCACATGGGAGATCCTTGTTGGCGACTTTGAAGAAGCGCAGTCGGTATTAAGCGAGGTGTCCGACACGCTTGGCGCCATGATTGGCGAGATGTCGAACGCCCGAAACGAACTGCTTTCTGGTGGACTTAGTTCCGGATGGAAGCAGCTGCTTAATCAGGGCATTGCGGATGAGGCCGGCTTTATCGAGGAGATTCGGAAAGAGGCTCAGAAAAGCGGAGATGCTTTTGAGAAGCTGGCTACTGAGTCAGAGTCCTTTACGGATGCTTTGAAGAAGGGACTGTCGGAAGGTGTCATTTCCTCCGACACTTTGACCAATTCTGTCCATAATCTGCGGGATAAAATGACCGCAATGTCCCAGGAAGAGCTTAAGGCAGCGGGTTACACCTCGGAGATGGTCAAGCAGATCAAAGAGTTGGATGACGGACTTCAAAATGGTTCAGTCTCTATGGACGAGTTCGTAGAAAAGATCCTCCGCCCATCGGGTCGTGAGAATCTGATCCAGTCTTTGTGGAATGCGGCTAAGGGGTTGATGAGTGTCATCGCCCCGATCAAAGATGCTTTCCGGGAAATTTTCCCGCCAGCTACTGCTGATCAGCTCTATTCTCTGACAGAGACACTGCGAAAGTTTTCTGAGCGGTTGACCTTATCGACTGAGTCAGCGGATAAGGTGAAACGCACCTTCCAAGGATTGTTCTCTGTTCTCGACCTCGTCCGGCAGGGTATTATGGCCGTGGTTAATGTCATTCTTCCCATGTCGGGAGGAGTCAGCTCGCTGCTTGATGGTATTCTTACTGTTACAGCGGCTATCGGCGATTTCTTAACTGGAATCAATAAGGCTGCCAAAGAAGGCCGAGTATTTCAGCATATTTCAGAAGGCATCGCTACCGTACTCGGTTTTGTATCTTCTGCTATTCAGGGGTTCTTCGGCCTTTTGTCGAAGACTTTCTCTTTCCCCGGGTTGGAAGGATTTCAGAAGATCCTCCAAAATATTCAGACACGCATTGGGCAATTGATCGACGCTGTTACCGGTTTAGGCTCTGGTACACGAAAGGCCGCAGGTGAAATGGACTCCGCCATGGAGGGCAGCAAATTCCTCCAGATGTTTCAGGCGATATTTAACGGTGCAAAAACACTTGTTACGGGCATTCTCGATGTCTTTGGAGGTCTGGCCAGCGGTATTGTTGAAGCGCTGAGCGGGGCTGATTTCAGCGGTGCATTGGACCTACTCAATAGTATTTCTCTTGGTGGTGTTGCTTTCGGCATCACCAAGTTTATGACCTCTTTGACTAAAGCGTTTGATGATGTTGGCGGGTTATTGGACAATGTCAAAAACATTCTTGACGGAGTCCGAGGTTGCTTCGAGGCCTATCAAAGCCAGTTGAAAGCAGATGCATTGCTGAAAATTGCCAGTGCCATTGCTATTTTGGCAGGATCTATCCTGATTATCGCCACAATCGACAGCAATAAGTTGACCGCATCTTTAGGCGCTATCTCAGTCCTGTTTGCAGAATTGATGATCGCCATGGGAGCATTCACCAAGATCAGCGGCCAAATCAAAGGTGTGATCAAAGGAACGACCGCCATGCTGGGTCTTTCCACCTCTATGCTGATTCTGGCCGGCGCCCTTAAAATGATCGCGACATTAGATCCCGAACAGATGGCCACGGGACTTATCGGCATTGCGGGGTTGATGACTGCAATGGTGGTGGCTGTAAGTGCACTGGGCAATGGCGGCGCGAAAGTCGTCAAGGGTGCAACTCAGATGGTGATTTTCGCCGGTGCAATCAAAATACTGGCTTCAGCCTGTACCGACTTGGCACAGCTTGACTTTGCGGGTTTGACAAAGGGTCTTATCGGTGTCGGTGCCCTATTAGCTGAGGTTTCGCTGTTTATGAACACGGCGAAGTTCAGCGGTAGAGCAATTTCTACAGCTACAGGAATGCTTGTTCTTGCAGGGGCAATGAAGATATTCGCTTCTGCCTGTGAAGATTTTGGACAAATGAATGTGGGCGAGTTGGTCAAGGGACTGGGTTCTATTGGTGTTCTGCTCCTTGAAATCACCGCATTCACCAAGTTGGCTGGAAATGCCAAGGGACTCGCTGCTACTGGTTTCGCTCTCATTGAGATCGGCGCAGCCATGAAGATATTCGCTTCTGCTATGGCTGACTTTGGCAGTATGTCTTTGGCCGGAATCGGAAAAGGGTTGCTTGCAATGGGCGGTGCTTTGGCGGAAGTTGCTATCGCAATGAAAGTAATGCCGAAGAACCTGATCGCAACTGGAACTGGGCTTATCACTGTTGGAGCCGCGCTTAATGTTCTGGCGAACGCTCTTAGTAAGATGGGCGGAATGAGTTGGGAGTCCGTTGCAAAGAGTCTTGTTGCAATGGGCGGCGCTTTAGCGGAACTGGCAATCGGACTGAACTTCATGAACGGGACTTTAGCCGGATCTGCCGCAATGCTTGTTGCCGCAGGAGCCTTGGCTGTTTTAACTCCCGTGCTCTTTACGCTGGGTAGTATGAGTTGGGCCTCCATTGTCAAAGGTTTGATTGCTGTTGGCGGCGCCTTTGGGGTGATCGGCACGGCAGGCGCGCTTTTGACGCCATTACTTCCCACGATTCTCGGATTGGGCGGTGCCTTTGCTTTAATTAGCGTTGGTATTGCCGGTCTTGGAGCAGGACTTCTTCTTGTTGGCGGCGGGTTGTCCGCCATCGCAGTAGGTATTACAGCCCTCGCTACTTCTTTAGGCGCTGGTGTCGCTGTTATTGTGGCGGGATTGACTTCTATCATCACGGGTATCGCAGCCTTGATCCCCGCTATCGCTCAAAAGCTTGGCGAGGCAGTGGTTGCGTTTGCACAGGTTATTACAAATGGAGCCCCTGCTATTGGCGAGGCTGTTAAAGCTCTGGTGCTTACCATGGTCGATGTTCTGGTAGAGTGTGTACCAGCTATTGCCGATGGAGCAATGGAATTGATCGCCGGAGTGTTGGCCGCTTTGGCCACCTATACTCCTCAAATCGTGGATTCTTTGATGGGATTCCTGATTGGATTGATTGACGGCATTGCAAGAAATATGCCGGAACTGATCCAGGCGGCGGTTAATTTGCTGATGTCGTTCTTTACCGGAATTACTTCTGCACTTGCAAGCATTGATACAGATTCGCTGTTAAAGGGGATCGCCGGCATTGGTCTGCTGAGCGGTATTATGGTTGCACTTGGTGCCCTTGCAGGGTTGATCCCAGGGGCAATGGTCGGTGTTCTCGGTCTTGGTGTGGTCATGACAGAGTTGGCTCTGGTACTGGCCGCAGTGGGCGGTCTTGCCCAGATTCCCGGGCTGGATTGGCTTATCAACGAAGGCGGCCAGCTGCTACAGTCTGTTGGCAGAGCCATTGGCGGTTTTGTCGGCGGTATTGTTGGCGGATTTATGGGTGGCGTTTCCAGCGCGTTTCCTCAAATTGGAGCGGACTTGGCGCAGTTTATGGCCAATGTACAGCCCTTTATAGATGGCGCCCGTGGGATCGATTCTTCTCTTCTTGAGGGCGTCAAGGCTTTGGCTGGCGCTATCCTAATTATTACCGGAGTGGATCTTCTGGAAAGTCTGACTTCCTGGCTTACCGGCGGATCTTCCTTGGAGGCTTTTGCTGAGGAGCTTGTTCCATTCGGCGAGGCCATGATGAAATTTTCCAACACCATTTCTGGTTTGGACGGAAATCTGGTCAGCACCGCAGCTATTGCTGGAAAAACACTGGCCGAGATGGCTGCCACTCTGCCCAATAGTGGTGGCGTAGCAGGGTTCTTTGCCGGAGACAACGATATGGGCGTGTTCGGTGAGCAACTCGTTGGCTTTGGCGAAAGTATGATGGGATTCTCCAAAAGTATCAGAGGTCTTGATGCTGATGCAGTGTCTAATGCCGCTACGGCCGGAAAGGCTTTGGCCGAGATGGCGGCTACTTTGCCGAATAGTGGTGGAGCAGTTGATTTCTTTACCGGAGAGAACGACCTGGACACCTTTGGAGAAAACCTTGTCCCCTTTGGGGAAGCCATCAAATCCTATTCCAACGCGGTCAAGGGTTTGGATGTGGATGCGGTGACCAATTCCGCTATCGCAGGTAAGGCTATGACTGAGCTTGCTTCCACACTTCCAAATGTAGGTGGTGTTGTGGATTTCTTTGCCGGAGGTAATGATCTCTCTACATTTGGCGCACAGCTTCTGAGTTTCGGATTGTCTATGCGAGCGTACTCCACGGCAGTTAAAGGAATAGATGCCGATGCGGTAAACAGTTCGGCTATTGCGGGAAAGACACTTGCTGAACTTTCCAACACATTGCCCAATACAGGTGGTTTGGTAGCATTCTTTACCGGGGACAACGATCTGGAATCTTTTGGAGACCAGTTAGTTCCGTTCGGTGAAGCGATGAAAGCTTACTCCGATAGTGTGGCCGGTTTGGAGTCCGAAGCGGTCATGGCATCTGCCACTGCGGCAAAGGCTCTTGCCGAACTTCAAAATACCCTGCCAAACATCGGCGGTGTTGTGGACTTCTTCACTGGAGGAAACGATCTTGAGACTTTCGCCAACGGTCTTACACCTTTTGGCGAGGGGATGAAGGCCTATTCCGATGCAGTGAGCGGCATGAACCCGGAAGCTGTTATTGCTTCGGCAACCGCAGCTCAGGCACTATCAGAACTGCAAGCGACTCTGCCCAATATTGGTGGAGTTCTTGATTTCTTTACTGGAGGAAATGACCTTAGTGCATTTGCCAATGGTATTATTCCCTTCGGTCAGGCTATGAAGTCCTATGGAGAAGCGGTTGCTGATATTCGCCCCGAGGCGGTCGAGGCTTCTGCTACAGCAGCTATGGCTTTGGCACGTCTTCAGTCGGTGCTACCCAATGTCGGTGGTATTGCATCATTCTTTACAGGCGGTACCGATCTTGGCGCATTTTCCGAGGGTATTATCCCCTTCGGCGACGCTATGCTGAAGTATAGTAATGCTGTGGCCGGTGTAAATCCTGGAGCAGTAGAAGCATCTGCTATAGCTGCTCAGTCTCTTGTGCAACTTCAGACTTCCCTCCCCAATGTAGGCGGGGTCGTGACATTCTTCACTGGAGGAAACGACCTGGCTCTATTTGCGGCGGGCATCATCCCCTTTGGGCAGGCCATGTCGCAGTACAGCAATGCTGTTGCGGGGATCAATCCGGAAGCGGTGACGGCATCTGCTGTGGCGGCTCAGTCCCTTGTCCAACTTCAAAATGCTCTCCCGAATGTGGGAGGGGTTATGACATTCTTCACTGGGGGAAGCGACCTTGCCACATTTGCGGCAAATATTGCCCCCTTCGGTGATGCTATGCTGAATTACAGCAATGCTATAGCCGGTGTAAATCCGGAGGCAGTTACTGCATCGGCTTCCGCTGGACAGGCTCTTGTGGAGCTGTCCAAGACACTTCCAAGTACAAATGGTCTTTTGACATTCCTTACCGGTGGAACAGACCTAAGTGCATTTGGGAACGACCTTACGATATTTGGAGAAGACTTGTCTGCATATGCAAGCGCTATTGCAAATGTGCAGCCTGAAGCAGTAGCGGCCTCGGCCAATGCTGCACAAGCACTGTCCAATCTGGCAACGGGATTACCGGACAGCAGCCTCTTTGACAAATGGTTTGGTGGAGACCAGACCTTGGCGTCATTCGGAAATGAGATTTCCAAGTTTGGAGCATCCATGCAGGACTATTACAATGAGATCTCCGGTATTGATATCGGTCAAATGTCCAGTGTGGTAGCTCAAGTTTGGGATCTTTTGGCTTTGGCAGAGGGCGTGAACGGCCTTAATACTTCTGGTCTGACTAACTTTGCTAACAGCATGAAGAAAATGGGTGATGCTGGCGTCAGCGGATTTGCCGATGCTTTCCGGAACTGTGGCGACACGATCAACGGCGCCGTGAACAGTATGCTGTCTACGGTCAGTGTTTCCATCACGGCGAATGTTTCTACAGTCAATTCTGCTATGGGCACTCTGGTAGATGCCATGGCAGAAATCGTAGATGGCAAAGTGATTGTCATTCAAAGAGCGATGGGAGATATGATGACGGACATGTGTTCCACCATCACATCTTCTTCCGGAGCATTTCGGACCGCCATGGGGACAGCACTTAATGGTTCCCTCAGTGAGATCAACCGCATGAAGGCGGATTTCACTATGGCCGGTCAGAATGTTGGACAGGGCTTTGTCATCGGTATCCGGTCCAAGTTGAGCAGTGCATCTTCTGCGGGCCGAAGTCTGGGTCTGGCCGCATTGAATGCGGCAAAGAGGGCTCTGGACAGCCATTCACCTTCCAGAGAGTTTATTCACTTAGGTGAGAACATGGGCGAGGGTTTGGCAATCGGCGCAAAGAACAGCATTGTTCCCGCTACTCAGGCCACATCTAAAATGATCGGTGAGGTCATTAAAGTCAGTTCCAAGGGCGTGAAGGCCTTTGAGGACTGGGCCAGCGAGAAGAAGTATTATGGCGAGCTGAGTCTGATGGATGAGCTTGCCGGGTGGGAGAACCTGCAAAAGAAGTATCGGGCAGGCAGTGAAGAGCGAATCAAGATCGACCGAGAGGTCTATCGGATTCAAAATGAGCTGGTGTCGTCCACCTATCAGGCTTCTCTTAACTGGATCGAAGAGGAGAAGTATTACAAGCGTTTGAGCACTGAGGAAGAGCTTGCCACTTATGAGCGGATGCAAAAGCGCTATCTGGCAGGAAGCGAAGAACGCAAGAAAATCGACCGTGAGATATTTAGTCTGCGAAATCAGTTGATGGAAGAGTCCTATCAGAAGTCCATGAATTGGATTGAGGAAGAAAAATATTACGGTCGAATGAGCCTGGCCGATGAGCTTGCGGCCTATAAGCGAGTGCAGAGTCGGTACGCGGCTGGCACTGAAGAGCGCAAGAAGATGGATCGTGAGGTCTATCGGCTGGAGAAAGAGATCTATGAAGCTCAGAAGCAATATATTGCCGATGTGGAAAGCGTACAGCAGTCTGCCAATCAACGACGGATGCAGCTTGAACAGGAGTACGCCGACAAGGTGCGCTCGATCAATGCGCAGCTGGAACGGGATATTCAGTCGCTGAATGACCAGTATCAGAATGCAGTGGAGTCCCGAACCAAGAGCCTTTATCAGTCTTACGGCCTCTTTGATGAGGTGACGAAGAAGGAAGAGGTCAGCAGTGAAACATTGATGCAAAATTTGGAAGGCCAGGTTCAGGAATTTGGCGAATGGCAAGATATTCTTGGCCAGCTTTCCGGAAGAGGCGTCAGTGCAGAACTGATTGATGAGCTTCAGGAGATGGGACCGTCGGCAATCGCAGAGATCAAAGCCCTCAATTCGATGAGCGACGACGAGCTGGAGAAGTATGTCTCCCTTTGGTCTATCAAACACGCTCAAGCCAGAAACCAGGCCACTTCTGAGCTTGAAGGTCTTCGCATTGAGACGCAGAAAAACATTGCGCAGCTTCGTGATGACGCCGCTGTTGAATTAGAGGCATATCGCGAAACTTGGCAGGCGGAAATGGCCCAGTTGGAAGCGGATACCAGCAGTCAGCTTGAGGCTCTCCGCAAGGAATTTTCTGAGAAAGTCGGTCTTATCAAGAAAGACACCGAAGGCCAAATGGCCGAGATGACAGAGGTCGCTAAGAAAATTCTGGCCGAAGCAGGATGGACAGAGACTGGACAGCAGATCCCAGCAGGGCTTGCCGAAGGCGTGGCTCAAAGTAAATCCACTTTCATCAATGAATTGACCAGTATGGCGCTGTCTGGCGTGAAAGCGGTAAAGAGTGCACTGGCAATCAATTCTCCTTCCCGGGTATTCCGCGAGCTTGGTAACTTCACCGGTTTGGGCTTTGTAAAGGGCATCTCTGATTACGCTCAGAAATCCTATGCTGCCGGAGCTGGTATTGCCGATTATGCAACGGATGGACTTTCCAATGCCATGTCCACTGTGACCGATCTACTCAATGGGGATGTGGAAGCACAGCCTACGATCCGGCCGGTGCTTGATCTTACCGACCTTTCCAGAGGAGCAGATCAGATTGACAGCCTGTTCTATCCTCGGAGATCTATTGGTCTTGTAAGTCAGGCAAGTCTGGCTTTTCAGGAGTCAGGCCGAAATAACGGAATGACAATCAATGTAGACAATGGCGATATTGTGGAAGAGCTGCGTTCTCTGCGAGAGGATATGGCCGACATGATGGATCGGATGAAGCGAATGCAGGTGGTTATGGATACTGGCAGGCTGGTCGGTGAATTGGCCGAACCTATGGACAACGCCCTCGGACAGAGGGTTACACGAAAAGGAAGGGGGAACTAAGCTTTGTACCATTCGGTTACCTTTGGGGATAAAAATACCTGGGACGATTGGCGGCTTGTTCCCGCCTCCCGGCCAGTTTTCAATCCCCCAGCTCAGAAAGTGAAGACACTGGCGATCCCCGGTGGGGATGGGGTGATCGACTTATCCCAATCTCTCACCGGGTACCCGGTGTATCAGAACCGGACCGGCTCGATTGAATTCATTGTGATGAATGACTTCAAGCCCTGGCACATGGCCTATTCCGATATTATGGACTTTCTGCATGGGCAGAAACTTCGCGCTGTGCTGGAGGACGACCCTGAGTATTTCTACGAGGGGCGGTTCACAGTAAATGCCTGGAAATCAGAAAAAGACTGGTCTCGTATTGTCATTGACTATGATGTGGGTCCCTACAAGTGGTCGCTTCTTTCTTCAACAGACGACTGGCTGTGGGACCCCTTCAATTTTCAAAATGGTGTGATCCGGCCTGCTTTGTTTCGGAATATCGCCGTAACTACAGTAAAAAAGATGCTCAAGCTGGATGCTGTGATTTTCGGTAGGGCTCCGGTTTGTCCTCAGTTCTTTGTGAGCAGTTCGGATAAACGCGGTGTGCGCATTCGATTTGTCAATCCTACGCTTGGACTGGATGAGACAAAACTGCTTACTGACGGGACAATTCAATTCCCCGAATTTGTGTTCTTTGGCGATCATGGCGCAACATTAGAGCTGTGGTGTGATACAGGGACTGGTACAGTTTCTGTAGATTTCAGAGTGGGGAGGTTGTAACCAATGTATAGCATTTATGCGGACGGTGTATGCATCTATAACGATGTATTTTCACTGGATAACATGAAGGTTATAGACCCAAAACTGATACTGGAAGACAGCGCTGCCGGCTCTTTGGAAATGACGCTCCCCCATACTAATGTTGTTTACAACACTCTTGTTCGTATGACTACAGATATTTCAGTCAGAAAAAACGGAGAAGAGATTTGGGCGGGGCGAGCGCTTTCGGAGAATAAGGATTTCTGGAACAATCGGGTTATTTACTGCGAGGGTGAACTAGCATTCTTTAATGACAGCGTTCAGCCTCCAGCCGAGTATTCCGGAAAATCCATTCGTGAGTATCTGGAAAAGTTGGTCGAGGTTCACAATTCACAGGTTGGCGCCAATCGTCAGTTCGCCATCGGGGCGGTAACGGTAGTGGATGAAAATTTCCCTACTTACTACACCAACTATGAGAAGACAATGAAGCAGCTCAACGCCTTGGTGGAGACTTATGGCGGTCATCTTCGGATCAGAAAAGTGGATGGTATCCGGTATCTGGATTATCTGAAAGAGTACCCTGATACTTGCAGTCAAGTCATCCAATTTGGTTCCAATCTGATTGACTTCACCCGTAACTGGGATTCCACAGAGTATGCTACGGCCATTGTTCCATTGGGCAATCGTCTGGATAAAAGCCCTATCGAAGCGCTGGATGCCTATTTGACGGTGGAAAGTGCGAACAATGGAAGTCTTTATGTTCAGTCGGATGAGGCTGTTAAGAACTATGGATGGATCGTGAAAACGGTTACTTGGGACGATGTGAGCGACCCGGCGGTTCTACTGGAGAAGGCCAAGGAGTATCTGGCCGATCTTCAGTTTGACAATCTGGAACTGGAACTAAGCGCTTTAGATTTGCACTATTTGGATGTGAACACCGAGGCTGTCAAACTTCTGGATGAGATTCGGGTCATTTCCCGCCCCCACGGTTTAGACCGAATGTTTCCCGTTACCAAATTGGAGATCCCTCTGGATAAACCGGAGAATACCCAGTTCAAAATGGGAGACTCTGTGCAGGTCAGTCTCACCAGCATCAACAATCAGACCAATGATGAAGTGCTCAATAAGATTGAAAAGCTTCCCAAGGCGCACGCAATTCTTGAAAAAGCTAAGGAAAACGCCACGGAAATCATGAACATGGCTACCACGGGTTATATCACGATCACACGGGATGAGCATGGCTCAGACACGCTTTATATTTCCAATGTCAGAGACTACACCAAGGCCGATAAGCTTTGGAAATGGAATATGAACGGCCTGGGGTACTCCAATGATGGTGGAAAAACCTATGGCTTGGCCATCACTATGGACGGATCTATCGTAGCCGATTACATCACGACTGGTGTCCTGAATGCGAATGTGATTCGTGCCGGCGTTCTGAAAGACTATGACGGAAATTTCAGTCTGGACTTTGAAAGCGGAAAGCTGACCATGAAAAAGGGGTCTATCAATATAGGTGGTAACTTCATCGTGGATGAACAGGGAAACCTGACTGCCAGAAGAGGTACATTTGCCGGGACACTGGCTGGCGCCAAGGGAACTTTTGGTGGTACGGTTCAGGCTGAAGACTTTCTGGACAAGTACGGCAATAGTATGCTGGATATGGCCAAGGAAAAGTTCACCGCCGGATATTTGGATCTGTATGGATTGACCGTGACCAATAAGAACACCGGAGCAGTAACATTTGCGGTCGGTCCCACTGGACATATTTCCATCAATGGCCAAATCACGATGGGAGCTGGGAGTACGATCAACTGGGCCAATATCAGCAATACCAATCTTTCCAGTAATCCGGCGTATCAAAAAGCAGTTGACGCCTACAATATGGCCGACGAGGCCTATACGGAGGCAGAAGCAGCGTATGACCGAGCGAATCGGGCCTATAAATTGGCTAATTCGATTGAGATTCCGCGATATATCAAATCAACATATATTGATTCAACAACAATCCGAGCTCCTGTCATTGAGGGCGGAGAGTTCTATGGAAGTGAATTCAATGTTATTGCCGGTGAAGATTTTGGTAGCTTTAATTTGTATGGGCCTTATGACAACAATCGATTCCATATGTTTCGTATCGAATACTATGATGCTGGAGTTTGGGGGCCGTATATCTACATCAATAGTCCGTGTGGGGGAACAATTTGCTTTGATGGAAATGTAGAGTTTACTGGCAGAGTTGAATTTTCTTCCGCAGATATTGAAGGACTTCCAACTGGAGGAAAATAACATGAAGAAGACACTGAAAAATTCCAGTGTGGCTGAGATGCTTCAACAGCTCAGGCCGCTTTTGTCTCATCGGGATAAGATCGGTTATGTGGCTGCACGGAACTTCCGCATCCTGTCCAACTCTTTGACGGAATATGAGACCATTCGCCGTAGCCTGATCGAGAAGTATGGCACGGAGGAGACGGACCCGAAGACGGGCCAGCCTGTCATCAGCATCAAAATGGATTCACCGAATTTTAAGCAGTTTTGTGACGAGTTAGCTCCATTCAATGAGATGGAACACGAAATCGAGCTTATGGTGGCGAAGTACCATGATGCGATTGGCTGTCTTACCGGAGAGGAGATCCTGAGTATTGATTGGATGTTGGAAGATTAGAAAGGGGTGAGTTGACTTGGCTGATATCAGCAGTTTTCTAAAGAAAATTAAGGAAGCAATTTATGGCGAAGAGGTGCGTGGTTCCATTCACGACGCCCTGGCTGCCATGAATGAAGAGTCTTCCAGCGCGATGGAGTTTGCGGCTACAGCCAAAGACTCTGCCGCTGCTTCTGCGGAAAAAGCAAAGGGTGAGGCTGATACCGCCGCCAAGAAGGCTGCGGAGGCCTTAAATTCCGCAGGAAATGCCGCCCAATCTGAGGCAAATGCTAAGGCATCTGAGTTGACCGCAAAGCAATACTCAGACAATGCCGACGCCGCTGCCAATCGTGCTAAGGAGTCAGAGATAAACGCAGCTAATTCGGAGGCGGTCGCTCTTCAAGAGTCCCGTGAGGCAGAGGAGTCCAAAAACGCCGCCGCACTTAGTGAGGCCGAAGCAAAGGCTGCTGAGGAACGAGTTAAGGCGGTAAAGAATGAAGTGGAAATCGCTGGCGCACAGGCTGCGGCAGACGCTAAAGCGGCGCAGGATGCTAAAGCTGCTGCTGAGAGTGCCCGGGACAGCGCCAAGACCAGCGAGATCAACGCCAGAAATTCTGAGATTTCTGCACAGCAGTCGAAAGATACTGCGGAGAATGCCAAGAATGCGGCTCAGGAGGCAAAGCAGAGCGCGGAAGATGACGCGCTTGCTGCCGCTCAATCCAAGAAGGACGCCGAGGCTGCTAAGTTGGCCGCAGAACAGGCTCGGGATTCCGCAGAGGAAAAAGCAGTCGAAGCTGCCGGAAGCGCAGATAAAGCGGAGCAATACAGCGGTAAACCGCCCAAACCTCAAAATGGAACATGGTGGATCTGGAATGCTGATACCGGTGAATATTACGACACCAAGATCAGCTGCGAGCTGCAAGGCCCTGTTGGAAATGGCATCAAGGATATTCAACTGACCAGCGGAGACCATTCTCCCGGCACGACGGATGTGTACACCGTCCATATGACGGATGGGTCGACTTATTCCATTTCGGTCTATAACGGATTGAACGGCACAGGTGCAGGCGATGTATTGGGGATTTCCTTTGATTTAGTTCTCCCCGTAATCGGATGGAAAGATGGAGCCATCACTGTCGCCGACAATCGCTTGCTTGCTTCAGCTACCTATAAATACCTTTTAAGCGTATATGACGCCAGTAAGGATGAGTTCATGGAATGCAGCGTGCAGCCCAAGGACATCACCACTTCTGGCGTCCTTTCTTTTACCTGTGAAATCGAGCCGTTAAAAGACATCACTATCAACATGATCCGGCTTGAGTTATCTGGTAATGGAGCTGCTCAATGAGGAGGTGAGATCTATGGAGATCGCAGTGAAAGAAACTTATGCCCATCTGGTCAAGGATGAGAGTTTGGTACAGAACTCCAACAAGCTTTATATTGTGGAGTTCCACTTTGACCAGAGTTGGGATGGTTATGCCAAATCGGCTATCTTTGAAGCCGGCGGCGTACAGCAGCCGCCTGTGGCGTTGACGGATGACCGGTGCATTATTCCAGCTGAGTGTTTGAAGCGAGCCGGAATCAATCTCAAAATCGGAGTTTCCGGTATTAAGGATGGGGTCCAGAAAGACACGGTATGGTGTCTGGCCAGCAAGATCATGTATGCGCTTGACCCCGCACAACTGATGCCGCCCACTCATATCGACGGAGATGTGAAGGCCCAGATTCTTGAGGTCATCCGGGAAAATACTGCTACGGATGCAGAGGTTCAGGAAGTCCTTGACAATGCGTTCCAGTCTTCCTGGATACCTCCTGAAGATCCTGAGGCTCCAGGCAATACCGCCACCAACGAAGAGGTGGAGGACATTCTCGATGATGTTTTCGGCGATACGCCGTAAACAAATATTTTTAAGGAGGACATATTTATGTCTAAGCACACTACTCTCGAACAGCTGAAGCTTCTGGCTCAGCGCACCAAGGGTGAGATCGGCAAGGTCGAATCCAAGTCTCTGGTAGGCGTTAAGGTCAATGGCGTTGCCCTGGCCATCGCCGACAAGATGGTGGACATTCTGATCGCTTCTGGTGCTACCAACGGCACTCTGTCTGTTGCCGGCAAGGATGTTGCGGTGAAGGGTCTGGCTGCTCTGGCCTACAAGGCACAGGTTTCTGAGGCAGACCTGGACACCGCTCTGAAGGCTATTCTGGACGGCAAGGCTTCCGGCACCGATCTGGCCACTCTGATCGGTAAGGATGCTGGTAAGAGCGCCCGCACCATCGCCAACGAGGAGCTGGCTGCTCAGCTGATTCCCGAGGGCGCCCAGGAGGCTCTGAATACTCTGACTGAGATCGCTCAGTGGATTCAGGATCACCCCAACGATGCTGCCACCATGAATGCTGCCATCACCAAGCTGAACGGTATCGTTGCCGGTATTGGCGGTGACGAGGACGAGTACGCCACCGTTATGCTCGCTATCGAGGGCAAGATCACTGCCGCGCTGAAGGATATTGCCTCCGGTGCGACCAAGGTGGAGAAGTCTGAGGTCAACGGCAACATCAAGATCAATGGTCAGGAGACCGTAGTCTATACCCACCCTGCTGTTGAGGCAGTTGGTGCCGGCTTCAAGAAGGTCGGCCATGATGACAAGGGTCATGTAGTGCTGGGTGACGATGTGACCAAGGAGGATATCGTTGCTCTCGGTATCCCCGCACAGGACACCACCTATCAGCCTGCTACCAGCCAGGCAAACGGTCTGATGTCCAAGGAGGACAAGGCCAAGCTGGACGGCATTGAGGTTGCGGCCGATGAGGAAGTCAATCAGATGCTGGATGAGGTCTTTGGCGCCGCTGTTGGCGTCTGATAACCGCGGAGGGGGATGGGGTATTCCTGTCCCCCTCTTATTTTTTCGGAAAGGAGCTCTAACATGGCAGAGAACAAAGCCACAACCTTAGAGCAGTTGCGGGCTCTGGCAGAAAGGGGAAAACTCGATACCCTGAACCGCGTCGACCAGCTTTTAGAGTCGATCATTCCTCTGCTGGAGGGTGCACAGCATAGCGGTACTACCGTTACTCTGCCGGCCGAGAACTGGAGCGGCAGAGCTCAGACTGTAAAGGACAACATCCTTTTGGCTGACGAAAAATACTGGTATATTGTGTGCGCTGACGCGGATTGCTTTATGGCAGTCAGCGAGACTGGCGTGAAAGCTGACAATATCACCGTTAACGGTCAGGTCACCTTTCACTGCGAGGTAACTCCAACGGAAAATCTGACCATTTATATTTTGCGACTGGAGGTCGAGCAGAATAATGAGTAATGCAAACGTCGGCAAGGTCTTTAACATGACCGGCGGCAACGGCGGAGGCGGTACTCTGAGGCTGGAGACCCTGACGATTACCAAGCCGCCCCAAAAGACCACCTACAAGTCCGGAGAGTCCTTTGACCCCACGGGCATGGTCGTTACTGCGGGCTATGGGTATGGTCTCACTTCGGACGTGACCGGATATTCCGTGTCTCCCCAAGTCCTTACGGATGGGGTGACGGAGGTGGTTATCACCTATACCGAAGGCCGCATCACCAAGACGGCAAGTGTGCCGGTTACTGTGCAGAAGGTGCTGGTATCCATTGCCGTTACCAACAACCCCTCCAAGATGGTCTATCACTATCTGGAGGAATTTGCCCCTGCGGGAATGGTGGTTACTGCCAAATTCTCGGATGACTCTGCGGAGGAGGTTTCGGGATACACCTATCCCAAGACCGCTTTCTCTACTTTGGGGAGCCGTCCGGTGGAGATCGGTTATACCTATGAGGGTGTGACCAAGACCGCCAGCTTGAATGTTACAGTCAACCCCATTGAGGTGGCTGTCCCTGTTCAAAATGGAGTCCTTACCTATGACGGGACTGGAAAAACTCCGTCCTGGACTGGGTATGATCCGTCGAAGATGACCATTTCCGGCACGACCAACGGCGTGAACGCTGGGTCCTATTCCGCACGGTTTAATCTGTCGTATGGATATCAGTTCCCCGGCGGCTTGGACGAGGTCACGGTTGAGTGGATCATTGACCGGGCGGTCATCGCTTCTCTTCCGGCGCAGAACAATGTACTGGCGGCCAACGGCAAACCGCAGGCTCCCACCTGGGCCAACTACGACATCGGTCAGTTGACCATTGGCGGAGACCGATCTGGAACTGACGCAGGCGATTACAAAGCCACATTTACTCCTACCGCCAACTACAAGTGGTGGGACGGTTCCATTGAGGCCAAGGAGGTCAAGTGGACCATCACCAGCGTTATTGTACCCATTCCTACGCAGAAGGGCTCGCCGACCTATACGGGAGCGCCCCAGACACCGGAATGGGATAACTTTGACCAGGTGAATTCCAAAGTGCAGGTGACCGCACAGACCAATGCCGGCACCCACTCTGCCACATTTATTCTTCTGAATGGCATGTGGTCGGACGGTTCTACGACCAATAAAACCGTTCAGTGGAGCATCGGCCGAGCTTCCATCGCCAAGGTTCCCGCCCAGAGCGGAGCTTTGAAGTATGATGGGGACCCCAAAACTCCGGTGTGGGACGCCAATTATGATCCAAACAAAATGACGGTATCTGTAGAGGCGAAGGTCAACGCCGGCACAGGGTACACTGCCGCCTTTACACCGGATTCCAACCATCAGTGGTGGGATGGCACGGTGGACGCCAAGACAGCTACCTGGGCTATCGGCAAGGGCGATCAGGTCGTATCTGTAAGTCCGACAAGTGTGACGCTGAATACCGGCGCCCGAAGCGCCAAGTTTACCGTGACCCGAAAGGGCGACGGCGTGATCTCTGCCGTTTCCAATAATGTTGGTGTGGCTACGATCGGTAACATCAATCAGCAGACCGGCGAGGTTACGGTGAACAGTGTAAATAACATCACCGGCACGACTACAATTATTGTTAAAGTAGCTGCGGGAGCCAACTATCTGGCTGGGGCCGATAAGCAGGTAGCAGTCAATGCCCAGTTCGTCACCATCTACGGCGTGGAATGGGACTGGACCAGCAGCGGCCCCACCAAGGGTAAGCGCACCGACGGAGCGGCGGGCTTTGGGGACCCCAACCCGGCGGTGAACAACGGCTCCGGCTCCTCGCCCTTTGACGACTTGTACCCGTGGAAGGACATGACCAAGGTCACCCGGACGGGCGGCGTGATGGTGAAGGAACCCAAGTATTGGTTCAAGTGGACCAAGACGGGGAAGAAGCTGAAGCTCCAGATCGCGGACGGCCCTGTGGAGGGGTTCCATGTGGACCCGGTAAATATGGATCGAGGCGATGGTCTGGGCGAACTAGACCTCTCCTACATCGCCCGGTATCACTGCGCCAGCGGCACCTACAAGTCGGAGACCAACAAGGCCCAGCAGGTGAGCATCACCCGGAGCACGGCGCGGACCCAGATCCACAACCTGGGAGCCAACATCTGGCAGTTCGACTTTGCCCAGATGTGGTATGTGAACATGCTGTTCCTGGTGGAGTTTGCGGACTGGAACGGCGAGCGGATCGGCCGGGGCTGCTCGGCCAACAACTCCAAGGAGAACAACGGGCGTACGGACGCCATGCAGTACCACACGGGGACCACGGCGGCCAACCGGGATTCCTACGGCTTCTGCCAGTACCGGAACATCGAGGGCTGGTGGGACAACGTGTACGACTGGACGGACGGCTGCTATTACAACAGCAACGGCCTGAACGTCATCAAGAACCCCGCCCAATTCCACGACAGCGCCAACGGCGTCCTGGTGGGCTTGCCGGTAAGCGGCTACCCGAAGGACTTCGCCATCCCGACCCAAAGCGGGCTGGAGTGGGCGCTGTATCCCTCTGAGGCTGGCGGCAGTACCACCACGTATGTCCCGGATTACTGGTATTTCAACGGTAGTAGCCCGTGCCTGCGCCACGGCGGTAGCTATAGCCAGGTCCAGAATCACGGGCCGTTCTACGTGTACTGCAACAGTGCGTCGAGCACGGACTCCAACATCGGCTGTCGCCTCCAGGAACGCCCGCCGAAGGCGGCGTGACCATTCCCCTGGGGAGGAGGGGGTTTGGGGTGAGGGGACCGCAGTCCCTTCCCCCAAGCTCCAGCCTTCCTCGCATTTCAAAATGGAGCGGAAGGGCTCCTTTTCACCTTAATAAGAACAACATTTGAAACCGCTCTTCTTTGGTAAGAGGAGAGCGCGGGGTCGACTTTGCAGCAGACGATGTCCCGGATAACTGGAATTTCAACGGTAGTAACCCGTGCCTGCACCACGGCGGTAACTATAACCAGAACCAGAATCACGGGCCGTTCTACGTGAACTACAACAGTGCGTCGAACACGAACTCCAACATCGGCTGTCGCCTTCTTGAAGCAGACGCAGGCCATTGGGCCTGTCGGGTATGGCTGAACCTCCTATCGGTAGTCAGGGTTCCTCACCCTTTCTATTACGCAGAGTTGACCGCGCAGCACTTGCTGACGATGAGCCGTCAGGACACAGCCTGGTACACTTCGGGCCGGGTTTCGCCCCGGAACCACCCGCGGCGATGGAACAGCTGTGAGGCTACAAGGAGGATATTATCCCTGATGAAACGAGTGAGAGTTTACCAACAAATCCTTTCGGAAGATAATCTGCGCCTGGCCATCCGGGAAGTCAACCGGGGGCACCGGCGCAACGGCGACCACAGCCTGAACAAGAAGGTCCTGGAGATCGAGGCGAATATGGATCAGTATGTGGCGGAGCTGCGCAGGTTCATCGAGGACCTGGTGAGCGGGGACGCGCACATGCATCCGCCGCTGAAACGGCGGCGCTGGGACCGGAACGCGGACAGCGGGAAGGGCAAATGGCGGGACATCAATGAGCCGCTCTTGTGGCCGGACCAGTATGTTCACCATGCGGTGTTACAGCCCATGATCCCGCATATCATGCGGAGCATGGACAAATACTGCATCGCAAGCGTGCCGGGACGGGGAAATTCCTACGGGGTCAAAGCCATCAAGAAGTGGATGAAGGGCGACGCCGCCGGCACACGGTACGGCGCGGAATGCGACATCTACCACTGCTTTGAGGAGCTGGACCCGCCGTATGTCATCCAGGCGCTGAAACGGCTGTTCAAGGACCGGGAGACCCTCTGGCTGTGCGACGCCCTGATGGAATACGGCGTGCTGATCGGTGCGTTCTTCTCCGCCTGGTTCCTGCACCTGGTACTCCAGCCCCTGGACCTGATGATCCACCAAAGGGAGTACGGCGTCAGCCACTACCTGCGGCAGATGGACAACTTCACCATCTTCGCCTCCAGCAAGCGGAAATTGCGGAAGCTGATCCGGGATATTCAGGCGTGGCTGGCCGACGTGGGGCTAAAGCTGAAAGACAACTGGCAGGTCTTTCGGATCGGCTTTACCCCAAGGGTAGAGAAGGCCAGAGAGCATCTGCCCGAGGTCAAACGACGCCGGAGACGGCCGAGGATTCCGTCGGCGCTGGGCTACCGGTTCGGGCACGGTTACACCATCCTCCGAAAGCACAACCTGTTTCGGCTCAAGCAGTCGCTGCATTTATATTACTACCGAAGGGATCGAAACCGGGTCATCTCGTTTAAGCGGGCCTCCGGCCTAATCTCACGGCTTGGGCAGCTCCGAAAGTGCGATTGTCAACGGATTTTGGAGCGGTATTACCAGCCGAAGACCATGTTCGATCTTAAGAAAGTCGTCCGAAAAGAGTGCAGACGGCTTTGGAAATTATATCCGCCATACCAGGCGGCGTGAAAGGAGCGGCACCATGAAAGTACAAGGGATGGTTGACCCCGGCAGTTTTACCGTGGAGCGCATTCCCGGAAGCGGAAGAAGCCTTGTGCGGCTTTTTCAGAACGTGACGCCTGTCCAGACCGAGGACTTCACCGGATATGAGTACGACGAGTACCATGTGGAGGTGGAGACCTGGGACGGCATTGCAGCAAATGTGCGGGAGAACTACGACATTTTCCTGAGAAAGGGAATGGACAATGAGATCGACCGCAGCAATCCGGCACTGTATTCCGCACAAGTGGATACGGATGCCATGAACGTGGACCAGGAATTCCGTCTGACTCTGCTGGAGCTGGGTCTGACGGAGCTGGATATTTAAGAAAGGGGAAAACTGCTATGTTGTACCGAACTTTGAAGCGCATGATCGAGAGAGGCCAGACGGAGGGTATCGAGACGAAGCTCGATATTTTCTATGCCGCCGACAAAATCAGCGAGAGCGAGTATCAGGAACTGCTCGGGATGCTGAGCCCCAAAGCCTAAGCTTTCCAAATTTGCCTGCTTTGAAGGAGGTTGGATGATGGCGGAAGAAAAGAAACCCACCTCGACAAAGGTGGGTGATCGGTTAACATGATCAGCTATATCGAGTACCTGAACATACCTATCGCTTTAGGTCTGGCTATCATCGGCGTTTTTTTGATCATGCAGATCGTTGGCGAAATTTTGGAGTTTAAGGGGAAAGTCGTTCCCGAGTTCATTAAGATCCGGAAATATTTTGCTCGGAAGAAGCAGGAGCGGCAGACCATGCGAGAAATGTCCGCGACGATTCACGATGTGAAGACTGTGTTGAACAGCGTGGAATCCCATTACAGCGAAGATAATATCGCCAAGCGTGACGCCTGGATGAAATGGGTAAATGATAGAGCAGTGGTGTATGATCAGTCTATTGAGGTTCTGAAAGAAGAAATGGATAAGAACACCGAAATCACCATGTCTCTCTACATTGAAAGCAGGCGCAGCTCGATCATAAGTTTTGCCTCGTACTGCGTTTGCCCCGATAATCCTGTGACCAGGGAGCAGTTTAAGCGAGTCTTTCGGCTCTATGCGGAATATGAGGAGATCATCAAAGACAACGATCTTCAAAATGGAGAAGTAGACATCGCTATTCGCATCATTCGAGAAGCGTACGAAAACCACTTGAGAAACGGGTCATTTGTCGAGGATGTGCGTGGATACTGATGCGAGTAGATCTGACCTCTGCTCCTGTATCTAAAGCGGCAGAACGGTGTAAAAAGAGGTGTAGGAGAGTCGATTATTCCTCGATTACTCCTACACCTTGACCGTTTTTGCCCCGGAATTGCGGGATAATTGGTTTTTAATAATACAGTATTTACAATTCTATCTTATATGTGATGAACTATTGATATCATTCAGCCTCATCTGGATATCCTCCCTTTGCTTTCGGCTGTGCAGTTGGCAGACCGTACTCCTATTATAGCAAAGGGGGTTTTGTCATTTGCATCGCCGTAGGCTTTTTTGAACCACTCGCCTAGTAAGTGGTTTTGGATGACAATAATCCGCTGGAATCAGGTGATTCCAGCGGATTTCTGGTTGCGGGAGGAGGACTCGAACCTCCGACCTCCGGGTTATGAGCTGCGGCCTGGATGGACTTTCCGCTCCTTTGAGGGCTTTTGCGCCCTTTCTGTCGGGGACGAAAATACGATTTGAGCCTCTTTGCTCCGTTGGTTCCGTCCAGTCCGAACCCCGTATGGGTCACGGTTTGGGTCAGACATTAGTTGTCCTGATAGAATAGAGAAGTACGGAATAACCGATTGAAAAATCTTAGATATATTCTTTTGAGGGTGGTTCTAACAGTTGCACGGCCAGCCAAACGGTTTTCTCTTCGCACCCAAACCTAGGAAAAATACTTGTGCCGTGCGAGTTGGAACTACACATATAATGCCTCCGCACATAACTTTTTTAACAGGGAAGCCTACTTTACAAAAAATTTCTAATTAATTATACACTCCATATGCCATAAAAATGGCGTTAATATAGCCTCCCTAAACTGGACTTGGCGACTAGGTCTGTGCAGAAGTATAGTGGGTAATGATGTAGTCAATAGTAATGCATTTTTAACGTATGTAATGTTCCTAATATTTCAGACAATGGAAATTTTAGTCGGCTTTTTAATGAGTCGGCAAAGTCTACACCATTATTTTTTAACAGCAGAGAGTTTAGCCTCCGGTTTCCAGGTAGCGCATGAGTTCTTCGCGGTTCATGCCGGCAATACCAAGCTCCTCCATTGTGCGAGCCTCTTTGTAGAAGTCGCGTGCGCAAACAGCGCACAGGACATCCACAAGCGCCTTGTGAACGGTGTAAGGGAAGCCGAACTGCTTAAAAAATTCCACACTGGGAATCAGGCCGTACGGCACATCTTCTGTAACATAACGGTAGTCCATGGTCTTAGGCATAGGACTGTAACCAAAGTGTTCCAGAGATTTTTGAATTTCGGACACAGTCTCTCCTTTGGCCCCCTGATGTTCATACCACTCGAGAACGATATTGTTTAGGTGGCGGACTTCGGTATTCTCCAGAACATTAATGTTACGGCGTTCCACATCCAACGCATCCAGAAGATTGTCCAAGGACTTAGTGCAGCATTCGCGATAAAACAGACGGTCTTCTTCATTATCAATATTCGCGGCGTTCAGGAGCATAAGGGAAGTGTGCAAGGTGGTATTAATATTCGATAGTGCAGTCTCAAGAATATTATTATATTTGATCAGGTAGGGATAAAGAACTTTTAATTTTGCGACTACCTCATCAGTATGTGCAGCAGGGAAACAGGCTACGCCCATGTTGTGCTTATATCCTCTTACCCAAACAGAACTGGGAGATTTCTTCCGGCAGGCATACATCATGCAGGAAAACTCAGCTAACGTGACCTGTGCAGTGCAGCCCTGCTGTTTCATCACATTGTGAAAATAGAGAGAACCGCCAAAGTTCGCGGGAGTCAATACAACAATTTGTCCGTCTCTCAGGTGCGGAGCACACATAGAGGCAATGGTATTCATGGAGTAAGCGGGGACCACCACGAAAATAATGTCAGATTCTGCAATGGCTTCGGAAATATTAGTGGTAATTTTATGAAGCTTGGCAAAGCCTCCCTGGAGGCCGTTATTTGCATAGGCTTCCATATCGATGCCGCCGCGTTTAATCACTTCGGACAGCCCACTGGAAAACTGAGGCAGTTCAAACAGTGTTACCTGATGACCGCGGATGGTAAGATCCGCTGCGGTTGCAAATCCGCCGTTTCCACCGCCAATAACAGTTACTTTTTCCATAATGTAAAACCTCCATTAACATCAAAATTTGTTTGCTCAAATATTGGGAAGACTGGTATATAAAATCTATAGATATAGATTTTATATTGTCTGTACGCCTCTTCCTGTATACTCGGTTTTTTATGTGGATTTATAAAGCTAGTAAATTGTTAGATAGTCAGCGATTAAAAAATAATTGGGCCAACAAAAGCCATGATAACTAAGTAGATCACTAAAAATCCAACACCAAACCAAAGTGCCTGAAGTACCTCTTTGGTATTGGAGCATTGGCTAATGCCCATTTGTACCACAAAGTTGGTGGTAGGATAGGTGTTGCCAGTCAAACGGGTAGAAGCCAGGAGAATCAAAGCCATACATCCTGCTGGCAGACCTACTTCCGCAGCCATTCCACCGAACATGGAAGCAATCAGCTGAATTTCAGCAACTACGGAAGATTCGATACCGAAACCGCCGACCAAAGAAGCGATTAGCATAACACCGGCAGGACCTCCGCTGGTAGCAAGGCCTTCAATTAAGGAGGTAAACGCCTCAAAGCCACCGGCAGCAGTGACTTGCATCAGTAGAACATTAATACACAGAGCAATAAACAGCACCTGGGTCTGTTTTTTAGCTCCTTTTACTACACAGGAAACAGCGGCCTCCAACTTAGTTCCGGAAAAAAATGCCAGTACAGCGGCTAGGAGTACCATGACTACCAGTACATAGTTGCTCCCTTGCTTTGTAATAATGCCGTAGGCAATTAATACAACGAACAGCAATAAGAAAGCAATAGTAGCGCGAACCTGTTTCGGAGTAATCGATTCTCTCGATATGTCTTTGAGTCCTTCCCCTACATCATAGCTCTCATACCCTTCGGTTCGTTTTTGGGCGCGGATACAGCCGATCCATGTGCCAATTAACCAGACCGTTGCGAAGGGAATCCCTGCCTGAAGCATATAGGTTGCATAAGAGAGCCCCGTCACCTCCAATGTCATTAGAGTAACACCGGTGATGGGCCCCAAAATCAAACCAATCTCACCGGCAGCCTTAAACAGTGCGGCAACTACAGTTGGAGTAACGCCAAGGGTAGCCATAATGGGAATCATGATGGGGGCAATCACTGCGTTTCCGCCAGAGGAAGTTCCCAGCAGTCCGCTAACCAAAATGGAGCAGACGCACAGGGATATCTTCGCTTTTGTGCGGCTGTTTACACCAATACGATCGACAATAAAATAAACCAATGCGTTGGAAACCTTGGTCTCTGACATCAGCGCGCCAATTCCTGCACCCATCATCATGATTAACGCAATCAAGGCAGGGGAGGAACTGAGGGACTCTTCGAAGGCCTCTGCCAGCATTCCTGGGTCCCACCCCAAAAGAATGGAGCCTAGAGCAACGCTGATAATCAGTGCGCTTAAATTTTCAACTCCTCGCAGTGCAAGAACGATAAACAGGAGAAGAGGCAATAAACCTAAAATAGAAGGGGCAGAAATCAACGCCCAAGAACCCAATTCCATGTAGTCAACTCCCTTTTAAAACGATTTCGTTATTCTGTACAAGTTTTGTTTAATTTTCTCAGCTAGTTTGATTTTGTTGTCGGTTTGATTCTTGTGAGAGGCAGGAACTTGCAGAAAACCTTTCATAAACAATAGAACTGGCGCTGCACCCCCCCTTAACATCTATGTTTGTGTGTCCTAGCCTTTGATGCAAGCACCGATTACAAACCGCACACAGCATATTAGATAAAGCGGTTAGTTATAGTATCCATTTGTAATGTCGCTGGAAGGAGAGAATGTTTGCTAACTGCTCCAAGATACTGGTGAATAAATCATAAACAGACTAAACAAGATGGAAATAATTCTCTTTTTCATATTGTCCTCCTAATAATGCATAGTTTGATGTTGTGAAACATCTGCAATATAGACTCAGCAATTTTGATGCCAGAATGAATAAAGTTTTAAAGAGCTAGGTAAAAAAATTAATTACAACGAAATTAAAAGGCAAACGTCTTCAAGATAAAGACAAGTTTTCCCCGCTTGATCGTATATTGAAGACATATTTATGTATTTGAGTAACGATTAAAACATAGTATGTTGGTTAATGAAAGAAACTATATTGCAAAACTTTGACAAGATGGTAATTCGTCTTGTTAAAGTGTCTATTTTTTTAGAATTAATCTATAAATATTTACACACTCTACCTTTTATGTTAAACTGTATATGCCAATACAATTGGAAGGGAAGAAAGAAACCTATGTATAAGATTGCTGTCGTAGGTTCTGACCGCTTTAAAGAATACACGCAACAGATAAAAGAGACGCAACTTTTTCCTCAGGTACAGTTGTTCTATATATCAAATAATGGGACATCGGATGAAATGATTCGTGCAGCAAAACATATCATTCGGAAGGAAAAAATAGAATGCCTGGTTCTGGGGCCATTTGATCATGAGATAATTTCCCCCCATGTGAACATACTATGTTACGCCATACATCCAAGTATTCGAGACTTTCTTCTGATCCATAACCAAATTATTGATTATAGTAAGACCGCAGTGGTTTTGTCCCGAAAAGATGCCATTGATTTTGGTGTGCTGGAAAGTTGCCTTAAAATCAAATATAACACTTTTTACTACGATAAGATTGAGAAAGTAACTGCACTGATTGAGAAACTAATTGCACTGGGCTATCAAGAGGTCATATCCAACCGAGTTGTTGTTGCACAAGCAAAGCAATATGGAATTAAGGGTTATTACTTTTACGGGCAAAAAACAGTTGAGGAAGGCATTGGCAATGCTATCCAGTTAATTCGAAATTTTAAACGTGAGCAGAATCACATCAATGAAATAACGACGCTGTTGGAAAACACATTATGCGGCGTTATTTATACAAGTGGAAGTGATTTTCTAATTAAATATATAAATAACACGGCTCTTGCATTTTTAGAGCGAAAAACGAGCGAACTGCTGCAGCAACCGCTAAAAAATGTGTTCCCTCAAAAACTGATCCAACAGACCATAGAGCGTAATACCCCGGAAGTTCAAATCCAATTTACCTTGTGCGGCGTTGATGTAATTGGAAATATAATTCCTCTAAGTATAAGTAATAATACGCCTGGAATTTGCCTGATGTTTGAGAAATCCTCAAATATTTTGGAATACGAAGCCATGATTCAGCGGGAGTATAAACGAAAAAAGTTTCATACACGATATTCCTTTTATGATATTATTGGAAAAGATACAGAACTACTTAAGACGATCGACAAAGCCAAGCGTTTTGCAGCCAGCAATTCAACTGTATTGATTTCAGCAGAGACTGGGAGCGGAAAAGAATTATTTGCACAGAGCATTCACAATCATTCGTCGCGGAGTCAATATCCATTTGTGGCAATCAATTGTGCCTCTATTCCCGACACCCTAATCGAAAGTGAACTGTTTGGCCATATGCCAAATTCCTTTACAGGGGCATCAAGTAAGGGGAAAAGTGGCCTGATTGAGCGAGCCAATCACGGAACAGTTTTTTTAGATGATGTGGATGCACTTTCAACCAACTTTCAATCGAAGTTGCTGCGCGTTATGCAGGAGCACGAAATTATTCGGATTGGTGGCGAGGCACCGATTCCCGTTGATGTAAGATTTATTGTAGCTACCAATCGAAACCTTAGAAAAATGGTGGAAGAAGGGACGTTCCGCAACGACCTGTATTTTCGTGTCAATATCTTGAACCTTTTGATACCGCCCCTTCGCAATCGAGCAAGTGATATTCCTCTGTTGTACGAATACTATATTAAAAAGTACAGTCCGGCTCTTTTTGAACAAATTTCACCACATTTTTTATCCGCATTTTCTCCCGCATTTGCATACACTTACCCGGGCAATGTCCGAGAACTGGTCAGTATTGTGGAGCGATTTTGTACGTTATTTGAACCGGAATACGCAAAGGATGAAAATTATTTAAGGGCGTTGGTTTGTGAATGTATTGGCACTGAAAGTTTATCTGTTTCGTCGAAAGAACAATGTTCTTTTGAGATTAGCGGTAATTATTTGGCTGATGTCCATAGTGCGGAGATGAGGATTCTGGATTATTATCAGAAATTGCACAGCTGCAGTGTCGCCGAACTTGCTAGAATTCTTGGAGTGAGCCGCGCGACCTTATACAATAAGCTATCCAAAAGATCGAACTAGCTGTTTCAGCATATTAAAAGTAGAATAATCAATTCATACTGTCTGCTTATCTCAGAACATAACAATACGAAAGAATAGAGTATGTCACCAATATTTACCCAATAACAAGGAAAAAATTGGATGCAATTACTCTTCGAAGTAACGATCAGAGTGTTAAGTTTGAAACGGTGCCTACCAAATATTTTTGTGGTTAGAAACCTGCATCTACTTTTTATGAAAAGCGCGGAAAAGAAGAAAACAGGCATATCAAAAACTAACGGTCGATTGTAAAATGAAGTTGGACACCTAAGAAAAAATCCATAGTGATTTTCCC
>ERZ832522.151-NODE-151-length-92610-cov-13.920350_pt1 | contig 92610 bp, 81 predicted proteins | sample MGYA00519951_ERZ832522 | MGnify/ENA primary metagenome ERZ832522 (study PRJEB31850, sample SAMEA3708728) | human gut metagenome | biome: human gut; feature: human-associated habitat; material: faeces | place: China | collected 2014 ... | reverse complement strand
CGAAGCATCCAGCAGGTCCTGCGAGTAAAGCCCACCCGGTGGGCGGAACAGGCGCGCGGAAACGCCGGTTGTCTCGGTGAGGATGCTCTGGCACTCGGAAAGGTCGTCCAGCGCTTCTTCTTTCGTCATGTGCTGCATGTAGTCGTGCCGGTTGGAGTGGAGCCCCAGCTCGTGGCCCTCTTCTGCCATGCGCTGCGCGATTTCCGGAAATTTTTCGATCCGATAGCCGCAGAGGAAAAACGTCGCCTTGACGTTTCGCGCCGCAAGACCGTCTAACAGCTTCTCGGTGATCGCGCCCGAGGGACCGTCGTCGAACGTCAGGGCGATATAGTCTGCCGTCTCCGTTGTGTTGCCCGCCCCGGCGCGTACTGCGCACGAAAACGCGAGCGAAAATGCCGTCAGGACTGCCAGAAGCCGTTTCATTGCGCCGCTTCCCTTCCTCAAAAATCAGGGCTAGTATGTGCAAAAGCCGCGCGAATATTTGACGGCGGGGGAAAAATAGAGTATGATGATAGAAGTAAAATTTGCCCGGAACGAACGGGTGCATGCGAGGAATTTATGCTGGAAAAACTGCGACTTGTCGAAGAACGATATATGGAAATGGCCGAGCGCGCCGGGCAGCCGGATTTTTATGCGGACCCGAAGGCGGCTTCCAAGCTCCTGCGCGAACAGAAGCGATTGGAGCCCATTGTGACGGCTTACCGAAGCTTCTGCAAAGCAAAAAAAGAGGCGGACGAGCTGCGCGAGATGCTGGATGCGGGCGGCCTCGACGTGGAGATGAAGACACTTTGTCAGGAGGAGTATACGGCCCTCAAAAAGCAGCTCGAGGAGCTGGAGCAGGAGCTCAAGATTCTGCTTCTGCCGCGCGACCCGAACGATGAGAAAAGCGTCATTGTGGAAATTCGCGGCGGCGTGGGCGGCGAGGAGAGTGCGCTTTTTGCCCACAGCCTGTACCGGATGTACACCATGTACGCGCAGTCGAAGGGCTGGAAGGTGACGCTTCTTAATTATAACGAGACGGAGCTCGGCGGCGTGAAGGAAGCGGATTTTGAAATTGACGGCGACGGGGCGTACTCGCGCCTGAAATTTGAGTCCGGCGTTCATCGTGTGCAGCGCGTGCCGGAGACCGAGTCCGGCGGCCGGGTCCACACCTCGACGGCGACGGTCGCCGTGCTTCCCGAGATGGAGGAGGCTGAGGTCGATATCCGCCCCGAGGATATCGAGATGCAGGTCTTCCGGTCCTCCGGCGCGGGCGGGCAGCACATCAACAAAACGTCCTCCGCCGTGCGCCTGATCCACAAGCCGTCCGGCATTGTCGTCTCCTGTCAGGAGGAACGCTCGCAGGTGCAGAACCGCGAAAAGTGCATGCAGATGCTGGCCTCCAAGCTATACGAGATCGAGCAGGAGCGCATCAGCTCCGCCGTGACGAATGAGCGGCGCAGCCAGGTCGGGACCGGCATGCGAAACGAGCGCATCCGCACCTATAATTTCCCGCAGGGACGCGTCACCGATCACCGCATCGGACTGACGCTCTATAAGATCGACTCCATCATGGACGGGAATTTAGACGAGCTCATCGACGCGCTCGTCACCGCAGACCAGGCAGAAAAGCTGCAAAACAGCAGGGATGCCGATTGACCCGTGCAAGCTTTTCGTAGGGACGGACGACTCTGTCCGCCCGCAGCAAAACCTGTTTTCCTATGAATTTTCGACGAATTCGTAACTTTTTATGGGCGGGCAGGGCCGTCCGCCCCTACGCAGTGTAACGATATAAGATCAGATTTTTGTAGAGAAGTCGGCCACGAATTCAATATCATTCACAAAGCAAGAAGGAATATCCATGAACACCATTTATTTTGAAGCGCTCACGCCGGAGAATATTGCGCGGGCGGCAGACATTATCCGCGCGGGAGGACTCCTCGGCATTCCGACGGAGACGGTCTATGGCCTCGGCGCGAACGCGCTGGACGAGGAAGCGGTTTTGCACATCTTTGAGGCAAAAGGCCGCCCGCAGGACAATCCGCTCATCATCCATGTCCCGGATGCGTCGTGGCTGGAGCGGTACTGCGAGAACGTGCCGGAGGCCGCTTACCGGCTGGCGGAGAACTTCTGGCCGGGGCCTTTGACGATGATCCTTCCGCGAAAGCCCATCGTCCCGCTTCGCACAACGGGCGGGCTCGAGACGGTCGGCGTGCGCTGCCCCGATCACCCGGTAACACTCGCTGTCATCCGTGAAGCCGGCGTTCCCATCGCCGCGCCCTCCGGAAACACCTCCGGGCGGCCAAGCCCCACGTGCATGGAGGATATGCGCGAGGACATGGACGGCAAAATCGACGCGATTTTCGACGGCGGGCCCTGCCGCGTGGGCGTAGAATCAACGATCATCGACCTCACCTGTACCCCACCGCGTCTTCTTCGCCCGGGCGGGCTGCCGCTGGAAGCGCTCGAGGACGTTTTGGGCGAGGTCGCCGTCGACAAGGCGGTCGTGAGCCTGCTCAAAGACGGGGAAAAGCCGAAAGCGCCCGGCATGAAATACCGGCACTACGCACCCAAAGCGCCCGTCACCGTCTTTACGGGGGACCCCGAAAAAAGCGCGCGGTACATCGAGGCGCATCTTCCCGCATCGGCGGGGGTCATCTGCTTTTCCGAGTTCACCGGGCGTTACCCCGGCCACATTGTCCACGACCTCGGTTCGTTCACTGACAAAGCCGAGCAGGCCAGACGCGTCTTCGATGCACTGCGGGAATTTGACCACGAGGCTGTAACGGAAATTTATGCGCAGTGCCCGGACGCTTCCGGGCTCGGCCTTGCCATTGGGAACCGGCTCAAGAAGGCCGCAGGCTTCCACATTGTCGAGGTGTAACATGGTAACGATCGGCATTACCGGCCCTACCGGCTGCGGCAAGACGACACTTTTGCAGGAAATTGCCGCGCGCGGCGGCGAAATTGTCGACTGCGACGCGCTTTATTACGAGCTCCTGCGAGAGAACCCAGACCTCAAAGCGGCGCTGGAACACGCGTTCGGCGAGATTTTTCTCCCGGACAGCAGTCTGGACCGGCCGAAGCTTGCGTCTTTGGTATTTTCCAGCGCGGACAGGCTCGCAAAGCTCAACGAGATCGTCTTTTTCCACGTCGGCCGCGCCGTAAAGCATCGGAAAGCGCAGGCAGAAGCAAGCGGGAAAACGATTTTCGCCATTGACGCGATCAACCTTCTCGAGTCCGGCATGGGCGCGCTCTGTGATGTGACCGTCTGCGTGCTTGCGCCAAAGGAGGTTCGCATGCAGCGCATCATGGCGCGCGACGGCCTGACGGAGCCTGCCGCAAGGGCCAGGATCGACGCGCAGAAGCCGGATGATTTTTACCGCGCAAACTGCCGGTACACACTGGAAAACACGCAAACCCTCGAGGCATTCCGGGAAAAAGCCCGCCGCCTGCTGAACGATATTTTAAAGGAGGAACCCCTATGACGAAGGAACAGCGAGAGAAGCTTCTCTACCAGCCGAAAAATGGCTATGACCGCCTGACAAAGGACGAAGAGGCCGAGCTGAACGCTTATTGCGAGGCGTACAAGGCGTTTCTGGACCGCTCGAAGACCGAGCGCGAATGCGTCTTTACCGCCATCCGCGAGGCAGAGGCCAGAGGCTTTGTCGAATACAAGCCCGGCATGCCGATCCAAACCGGCGACAAATTCTATTGGAACAACCGCGGCAAGGCCATCATGCTGGCGGTCATCGGCGAGGAAGATTTGTCCCACGGCGCGAACATCGGCGCGGCGCACACCGACGCTCCGAGGCTCGACATCAAGCCCAACCCCCTCTATGAGGACACCGAGCTTGCCTACCTCAAGACGCACCATTACGGCGGCATCCGCAAGTACCAGTGGGTAACGGTTCCGCTGGAGCTGCACGGAAAGGTCGTCCGCCGCGACGGCTCGGAGGTCTATGTGACCATCGGAAACGACCCTGCCGACCCCCAGCTCGTCATCACCGACCTTCTTCCCCATCTGGGGCGCGAGCAGGGCAAAAAGCCCCTCAATGAAGCCATTCCGTCTGAGAGTCTGAACATTCTGATGGGCAGCCGCCCCGAGGCAGACGATGACAGCAAGGACCGCGTGAAGCTGTCTGTTCTTCGGATTCTGAACGAAAAGTACGGCATCGTGGAAGAGGACTTCATCTCCGCGGAGCTTGAGGCCGTCCCTGCCGCGGGCGCGCGCGATATCGGCTTGGACCGCAGCATGATCGGCGCTTACGGCCACGACGATAGAGTCTGCGCCTATGCGGAGCTTGCCGCGATTTTTGACGCGAAGAGCCCCAAAAAGACCGCCGTGTGCATCTTTGCTGACAAGGAAGAAATCGGCTCCGAGGGCGTGTCCGGCATGCAGGGCGAGGCGTTCGAGTACTTCATGGAGTGCCTCTGCAAGGCCCAGAACGTCGACCTTCGCACGTGCCTGGCCAACTCCTTCTGCCTGTCCGCCGATGTTTGCGCGGCCTTTGACCCGGGCTTCTCCGAGGTCTTTGAGCGCAAGAACGCCGCCTATCTCAACTACGGTGTGGGCCTTTGCAAGTACACGGGCTCGGGCGGCAAGTCCGGCGCGTCGGACGCTTCGAGCGAGGTCGTGGGCAAAATCCGCAAGCTTCTGAACGACCACGAAATCGCGTGGCAGATGTGCGAGCTCGGCAAAACCGACGCGGGCGGCGGCGGCACGGTCGCAAAATACATGGCCAAGCGCAACATCGACACACTCGACGCAGGCGTTCCGGTCCTTTCGATGCACGCGCCGTTTGAGGTCGTCGCGAAATACGACTGCTATATGACCTATCGCGCCGTGAAGGCCATCTTTGAAGAAAATTAACGCCATCCGGTTCTAAAGAAAATGCCTCCATCATAGACTATGGTGGAGGCGATTTTCTTGCTCTGTGCAATTTCTCCCGGGTACATGACCTCCGGGCTTCAGGAACAATACATGAAACAGCTGCGCCGCGTCGCGCCGTTTGCCTACATCAAAACGCTCACCCGCACGGCGGGAGGCCGCCCGATTGTCGCCATTCAGCTTGGCTGCGGCTGCACGAAGGTGCTCGTCACGGGAACGCACCACGCGAATGAGTCGATCACGGGGACGCTTTTGTGGGAGCTGCTGCTCGCCTATTGCCGCGCCATCTGCAATGGCGGCACCTTTGGCGGAAAAAGCGCCCGCGCGCTCTACCGGAACTCCATGCTCTACTGCGTGCCGCTGGTCAATCCCGATGGGGCCGACCTTGCTGCGGGAGCGATTCCGGAAGCTTCGCCGGAATACGTCCAAGCCGCCGCGATTGCGGCCGTTTTTCCGCAAATCCCGTTCCCGGATGGATGGAAGGCGAATCTGCGGGGCGTCGATCTGAACCTCAACTATCCCGCGTCATGGGATTTGGCGAAGCAGATCAAAGCAGGCCTCGGCTTTGACCGCGCAGCGCCGCGGGATTTTCCGGGAAATAAGCCGCTCGATCAGCGCGAGACGGCGGCACTTGCGGCCTACACAGCCTGCATCCGGCCAGACATTCTTCTCGCCTACCACACGCAGGGCCGCGTCATTTACCCCGGCGGTCGGGACCTTGACCCGCCCGGCGCAAAGAATTTGGCGGAGCAATTTTCCGAAGCGTCCGGGTACGCAGTAGAAGACGTGCCGCCGGAATCGAGCAACGCCGGCTTCAAGGACTGGTTCCTCCGGCGCTTTCACCGCCCGGGCTTTACCATTGAGGCAGGCCTCGGCGAAAATCCGCTTCCCCTATCGCAACTGCCGCAGCTTATCCTGGAAAACGAACCGCTTCTTGCCGCCGCGCTCGCCGATTAGCATTTGAAGATTGCTGTGTGCGCCTGCCTCTATGATTTTTGCAAATGTCCGGGACATGCGTAGGGGGCGATGCCCACAGTCCGCCCGGCAAATTACGCTACCGAAAGGCGAAAATCTTCGGCGAAATCGTACCGTCCTTGGGCGGGAAGCCACGCCTGCTATTATGCATTTTTTGGGAATTTCCATTAAAAAAACAATCTTTGGACGACAAAAGCGCCGGTTGACAATGTCAACCGGCGCTTGACGCTATTTTGAAAGTTAAGACTTTGCCTTGGAGGCGGCGCGCATACGGGCCGAGTGGTCGAGGATGCGCTTGCGCATGCGAAGGCTCTTGGGCGTGACCTCAAGCAGCTCGTCGTCCGCGAGATATTCCATGCTCTGCTCCAGAGACAGAACCTTCGGCGGTGCAAGACGGATGGCTTCATCCGAGCCTGCCGCGCGCATGTTGGTCAGCTGCTTTCTCTTGCAGACGTTGACGGACATGTCCTCGTTGCGGTTGCACTGGCCGACGATCATACCGGCGTACACGTCCGTACCCGGGGCGATGAAGAGCGTGCCGCGATCCTGCACGTTTCCAAGACCGTAGGCGCAGGCCTCGCCGGTCTCGAACGCGACAAGAGAGCCCGTAAGCCTGCGCTCAATGTCGCCCTTGACCGGCTCATAGGTTTCAAGCGTGGAGGCCATAATGCCCTCGCCGCGCGTGTCGGTCAAAAATTCGTTGCGGTAGCCAAAGAGGCCTCTTGTCGGGACGAGGAACTCCAGGCGCATCCGGCTTCCGATCGGGGTCATGGAGATGAGCTCACCCTTGCGCTGCGCCATCTTGTCGATGACGGAGCCGACGGAAGTTTCGGGAACGTCTGCTACCATGCGCTCAATGGGCTCGCAGAGCTTGCCGTCAATTTCCTTATTCAGAACGTGCGGCGTGGAGACCTGGAACTCGTAGCCCTCGCGGCGCATGGTCTCGATGAGAATCGAAAGGTGCATTTCGCCCCTGCCCGCGACGTTGAAGGAGTCTGTGCCGACCTCCTTGACATGAAGAGACACATCCTTTAAAAGCTCTCTTTGCAGCCGGTCGCGCAGGTTCCGGGAGGTGACATATTTGCCCTCGCGGCCCGCGAACGGCGAGTCGTTGATGGAGAACGTCATTTCGATCGTCGGGTCGGAGATCTTTACGAACGGCAGCGGCTCCACCGCATCCGCCACGCAGAGCGTACGTCCGATGGTGATATCCGAAATGCCGGAGAAGGCGACGATTTCGCCCGCGCTGGCTTCCTCAATGGGGCTTCTGCCAAGACCCGTGAACTCATAGAGCGTGACGATCTTCTGCTTTTCCTTGATCGAGGGATCATGATAGTCGCAGACGATGACCTCCTGGTTCTGGCGCACGGTGCCGCGCTCAATGCGGCCGATGCCGATACGGCCGACGAACTCATTGTAGTCGATGGACGAAACGAGCACCTGCAGCGCGCCCTCGCGGTCGCCCTTGGGGGGATCGATGTAGTTGACGATCGTCTCAAAAAGCGGGGTCAGGTCGGTTCCCTCTTCGTCCGGGCTGTAGGACGCGATGCCGCGCCGCGCCGAGCAGAAGAGCGTGGGCGATTCAAACTGTTCCTCCGTTGCGTTGAGGTCGAGAAGAAGCTCGAGAACCTCGTCAATGACCTCGTGGACGCGCGCGTCCGGGCGGTCGATCTTGTTCACGACAACGATGACCTTGTGGCCGAGCTCCAGCGCCTTTTGCAGCACGAACCGCGTCTGCGGCATGGGGCCCTCGGCCGCGTCGACCAGCAGCAGAACGCCGTCGACCATCTTTAAAATACGCTCGACCTCGCCGGAGAAGTCGGCGTGGCCCGGGGTGTCGACAATGTTGATCTTGTAGTCTTTATAGTGTACGGCGGTGTTCTTCGCCAGAATCGTGATGCCGCGCTCGCGCTCGAGATCGCCTGAGTCCATCACACGGTCTGCAACCACCTGATTTTCGCGGTAAACGCCGCCCTGCTTTAACATCTGATCGACCAGGGTCGTCTTGCCATGGTCAACGTGCGCGATGATCGCAATGTTCCGAAGCTTGTCCTGCGTCATATCCTGCGCCCCTTTCTTTTCTTCGTCAAGAATCTAACAAACATGTATTCTAACACAGGAAAACCGTGATTACAAGATTTTTCGGCCAAATTTCATACCAAATTTCGCGGCGTTCCCGGTATTTTTTTGAAGCAATTCTACCCATTGGGGAACCCCTGCATACCACCGCGGCATAAAATGGACGGAAGGAGGGATTCCATGAATCAGATTGACTGCAAACAGGCGCAGAACGTCTGGAGCCGCGTCATGGCGGCGCAGGCGAACGCGCAGAGTACATCCGCAAATCCACCTGTGCAGGTGAAAGCTGCGCAGGAAGAACAGACCGCGTCCATTACCCCCGAGCAGCTGCTGTCAAGCATTGAATACGAAATGCTGGACGCTGCCACCTATCAGTGTCTGGCCGCGCGTATGTCCGGCTGCGCGCAGAAGACGCTCCGGGCGCTATCCCAGGACGAATGCCGCCACGCAAAGGAGCTTTCGGCCATGTATTTTCTTCTGACGGGCAAAAAGGTCTGCCCCAAGAAGCCCGAAAACCCCTGTATCACCTGCAACGCCGAGACTTTACGACGGCAGTATCAGGGCGAGCTTGCCGCGCGCGACCGCTATGAAGCGCTTGCACCGCTCGCCGGGGCCAGAGCCTGCACGCTGCGGGAAATCGCGCTCGACGAGTGCCGCCACGCCCAGAAGCTCTATGAGCTGCTCCAGAGCTGCCTCTGAGCGAACGTAAAATCTATTGATTTTTGCACATTTGAGCAATCCATGCGTAGGGGGCGATTGAGCACATCGCCCCAGCAAATAAACCCGATTTTACGGAAATCTCCGGCGAATTCGTAATTGCCATTGGGGCGATGTGCTCAATCGCCCCTACGAAATCAGCCTGCGTGTCAAAAACGACGCAGTGGGAAGTGCTCTGCTTCGCGATGGACGTTTTGGCCAAACGGAACGGGTGGGAGTAGTACATAACGACGAAAACAGGAGTGGTGACCGTGAGTAGAGTGAATTGCTTGACGTCATGGAAAAGGCGCGCTGCAGAACTGTTTATTCTGCAACGCGCCCTTCCACTTTTGTATGCTGTTCTGACGTTTTTCAGCGCCCAAAGAGCTCCGTGGTTTTCTGCATCCGTTCCGCGATGGGCACGCCGAAGGGACAGCGCGATTCGCAGGCATGGCAGCCGATGCACTCAGATGCGGTATGCTCCAGCGCTTCATAGTGGGAACGTACCGTAGCGGGCACCTCCGGCTGCATGGTTGCAAGGTCGTAGAACTTGTTAATCATGGCGATATCGAGCTGTGCAGCACAGGGCTTGCAGTGTCCGCAGTAGGTGCATTCCCCACGGTAGGAGTGGAACGGCGCATTGGAAAGCACCGACGCGTAGTCCGTTTCGTCATTGGACGCGGTTTCATAGGCAACCGCCTGATCAACCTGCTCTTTGGTGTCGTAGCCGCACATGATGGCGCTGACAGCCGGACGCGTCAGCGCGTAGTGAATACACTGCACCGGACTCAGGCGCACGCCGAACGGAGAACGCTTTTCGTCAAACAGTCTGCCGCCGGCGAAGCCCTTCATGACTGTGATGCCGACGTCATTTTCTTCACAGATGCGGTATAGCTTCGCGCGGTCTGGGTCCGTTCCCTTGAGTCCCGCGTCAAATGTTTCCGCAAACATCGTGTCAATATTCTCGCTCGCGGGCAGCATATCAAAGGCCGGATTGATGCTGAAGAGAATCATCTCCACATACCCGGACTCGGCGGCTTTCCTGGCGACCTTTGGGTTGTGGGAGCTCATGCCGATGTGGCGGATCACGCCGCTGTTTTTAAGCTCCATGACGTAACCCAGATAGTCCGAGTGCTGCATCTGCTCCCACTCTTTTTCGGAGTCCACATAGTGAATCATGCCGAGGTCAATATAGTCCGTCTGCAAGCGACGCAGAAGGTCCTCAAACGCGGGGCGGACATATTTCATGTCGCGCGTCCTGAAATACTGCTCGTCCTTCCATGTAGAGCCGATGTGTCCCTGAATGTACCATTGTCTGCGGTTATCTTTGATACCTTTGCCGATGATGTCTCTCGACTTCGGGTCAGGCATCCAGCAATCTAAAATGTTGATGCCCTGCGCGGACGCATAGTGAATCAGGTCGATACCGTCCTCCTCCGGGTGGCGCTCCAACCACTCGCCGCCAAAGCCAATTTCGCTGACTTGCAGTTCCGTTTTTCCCAATCTTCTGAGTTTCATGTTCTTTTCTCCATCGTATTCTATTGCATTCTTATTTATTTCTCTTTTGACCTAATTTTCGGCTGATATTGCATGTTCGACACGTTATAGACGGTGATAAATGCCTTCGGGTCTTCGCGGTTGATAAACGTCATCAGCTTCTGATACTCACTTTTATCGACAATGGTGATAATCTCATTGTGCTTTTCAAAGTTATACGCGCCGATAGCCTCATAGATCGTCGCGCCGCTGTGCAGGTCGTTGATGATAAACTTCCGGAGTTCTTCTTCCTTCTCGGTGATGATGCAGACGCGGCGCTTTTTGTTGTGGTCGAAAATAAAGTTGTCCAGAACAATGCCGTTAAAATAGGTACCGAGGACGCTCAGAACCACGGTTTTCTTGTCGTAGACAAACGCGGCCGAAAGCGCCACACACATGCCTGCCAGCGACATGGCTCTTCCCAGCTCCACGTGCAGATATTTGTTTAGAATCTTCGCCACGATGTCCAGTCCGCCGGAGGACGCGTTCCGGTTAAACAGGATGCTCAGACCGATGCTGACCACCAGAATGTAGCAAAGCACATCGAGCTCCTGACTGCCCGTCATGGAACTGAAATTCGGGAACACAAGTTCAAACAGCCCTATGAATAATGGCAGCAGGATACTCGTATAGACAGTCTTTGCGCCAAACTCTTTTCCGCAGGTTAGAAACCCGATGATCAAGAGCACCACGTTCAGAATCATTGTGATGGCTGACAGCGGCAGCGGAATAAAGTTGGACAGCACAATGCCAAGGCCTGAAATGCTGCTGACGGACGTGTGACTCGGCACTAGAAAAAAGAAGACCGCTGCCGCGATAATCGCCACCGCCGCGGTCAAGATTCCGATTTCTTTTACAGCTTCTACATAATGTGGCTTTTGATTTTGCATTGCTGCGCCTCCGAGGTTTGATTTGTGTCCATACATACTATCATACTTTTGTTCCGGTTACAATGCGCGCAAACGCGCCCGGTGCGCAATTTTGTCTTGCAATCTCTATTGCTATGATGTACAATATTATCTATAAATTAAATTTGATTGAGCAGATATATATGACAGAACCGTGACTGATTTGGGAGGCTGCGCATGAACGTACCTGTGAAAAACGAGATTCAGCTATTTGAAGACCAGAAGATCCGCGTGGCGTGGGACGCAGCGCGGGAAGAATGGGTACATCAGCGGCTGCTTGCTATCCACATCCGAAACGAGCTGACGGACGAGTGGAAAAGTGCGGCGTGCAGAAAGGCAAAGAATACGCCATTCTCACGGATGAGATCACCTGCGCATGGTCTGGCATGAACACGCGGCAGTATAAAAACCTCAAGGGCTTGAGAAAGGAAAATCTCCGTGACGATATGAGCGATCTGGAGTTGGTGCTGACCATGCTGGCAGAAGCGTCCACGACCGATATTGCGAAAGCGGAACAGCCGCAGGGCTTTGACGAAAATCAGAAGGTCGCCCGGCGCGGCGGCAATGTCGCGGGCGTGGCAAGAAAAGCGCTGGAAGTCGAAACCGGCAAGCCTGTCGTTACCGCGCAGAACGCCGAGAGCTTCCGCCAACTCGTCACGGACATTGTCACAGACGCGGCACAGCTGCCGGAGCAGACGGAGGAGAACACGGATGGGAAATGAGCCGAAAAGCAACTACCGAGGAATCCTCGGCAGCTGGCGCCAGACGGAACAATATCTCAAGGGTGAATGCAAATGATTGAACGCTTTGACATTGCGGGGTATGCCCGCATTTCGGTCGATGAAGAGCTCGACCGCGACAATGTGTCGATTGAAAACCAGAAGTCCATCATCGAAGATTTTGCAACAACGCACTTTCCGAACAGCACGCTGACATTTTTTGAAGACCGCGACCGCTCGGGCTACACGTTCGAGCAGCGCGAGGGGTATCAGGAGATGCGCCGGGGGCTGATGCGCCACAAGTACGACATTCTCATCGTCAAAGATTTCTCCCGCTTCTCCCGCCGCAACTCGCGCGGTCTTGTAGAATTGGAGGATCTGCGCGACGCGGGCGTGCGGATCATCTCGATCGGCGACAACATTGACTTCCCGAATGACGATGACTGGCTGAAGATCCAGTTCCAGTTTTTAATTAACGAAATGCCGGTCACGGACACGTCGAAAAAGGTGCGCAGCGTTGTGAAGCGGCGGCAGGAGGAGGGGCGATGGCTCTGCGCCGCGCCGTATGGCTATATTCTGAACAAGCAGCAGGTCTTTGAGATCGTGCCGACCGAGGCGGAGGTTATCCGGACAATTTTCAAGCTATACCTGGACGGCTGGGGCTATAAGAAGATTGCGAACTACCTGACGGACAACAACGTACCCACACCGCGCATGTCCGAGTGTGAGCGCCGCGCCGCCGCCGGGGAGACTGTCCGCCGCAAGACGAAAGCGGCCTGGGCGATTGTCACGGTGCAGGGGATTTTAGATAACGATTTTTATATCGGCACGCTGCGGCAGGGGAAGTTCACGCGCGTGAAAATCAACGGCAGCGACCGCAAGCTGGACGAGCGCGAGCACCGCGTCTTTGAGCACCACCATCAGGAAATCATCGACTACCGCACGTTTGCAACGGTGCGCGCGCTGCGCGAAAGCCGCTCGACAAACAACTATCGCGGCGTGAAAGTCAATGACAACGTGTACTCCGGTTTGCTGGTTTGCGGCGACTGCGGCAGTCCGATGTTCGCGATGAGCCGGAGCGATTTAGCGCCGGCCTACACCTGCGGAACGTATCACCGCCGCGGCCTCAAGGGGTGCACGAGTCACCATATCCGCGTGGAAACGCTCGACGCGCTGGTCAAGGACTATGTGCGCAAGGTGCGCGACAATTCCAGCAGCATGCTTGAACGGCTGAACGCCGATTTAGAGAAGGAACAGGCCGACATTGCGGAAACGAAGCGTACGGAAGAAAACCTGGAAGCCTTGCTGCTTGAGAAGCAGGAGGAGCTGAAAGCGACCAAGCGTCAGCGTATTCGGGACATCATGAAGCACCCGGAGCAGGAGGAACTCTTGGAGGAAACCTACGACGAGCTGGAAGCGGAGCTGACGCAGCGCATTGCGGGCATCCAGCACCAGATCGAATTTGCCAGCGACAAACGAAACACCATCATCCGCATCAACCGCGTGGCAAAAACGGCAATGGATGTATTTCACGACATTCTGGAAAAGCCAGCGCTTGACCGTAATGACCTGAATTTAATGATTGAAAAGATCAGGGTCTACGAAGATCACATCGAGGTGCAGCTCAAGGCGGACATCGACAGCCTGCTCAAGACCGGCACGCTCCCGGAGGACGCTGCAAATTTTAATTCCGGCACGGAAAATATCGAAAACACACTGATCCAGTCCTCAAAAGGTCACGAGGACAAGGTTTTCCGTGTCAGTGTTATCAGCAGCGGCGACCCGTTGGAGATTTATACGGAGAAGGACGGCGAGGTCATTTTTAAAAAGTATTCCCCGATGGGCGATCTGACGGACTTCGCCGCGCAGATCTGCGAGTCCATCGGCAAGAACACCGGCCACATCGCCGCCGTTTCCGACCGGGACGCGGTCATTGCGGCCTACGGCGTGCAGCGGCGCGAGCTCATGGACAAGCACTGCTCGCAGGAGCTCGAGCAGCTTATGGAGGCCCGAAAAATCTATCGCTATCAGCCGGGGCAGGCAAAAATTTACCCCTCCGACGCTTCGGAGCGGTACTATCTTGGCGTGAGCGCGCCGATTTTATCCGAGGGCGACCTGATGGGCTGCGTGATGCTGCTTCTCGAGGAGCAGGACGCGCCGCTTGGGGAAGCCGAGCAGAAGCTCGTGCAGACCGTCGCAGGCTTTTTGGGCCGGCAGATGGAGAATTAAACACGCATCCGGGACGTCCGTAGGGGGTGATGTGGGCATCGCCCCCTACGCGTTGGTTTCGGATATCCCGTATACGCGCGGAAAACCGCAAAATCCCGGAAGTGCGGCTTTTTTCGTGCGTTCTATTGATATTCTGCGTCATTTGGACTAAAATAGTCGCAGAAGGTTCAAAATACGTCGGGAGGCGGAGAGAAAATGGACTATGTGACAGAAGCGAAGGCGCTCGGGTTTACGGACGCGGCGCTCATGCCGGTACGGGAGCTTGTGATCGTGCCGGAATACCGCGTGTTCTGCGAAGAAAATCTCTGCGGGAATTATAACGTTCTGCCTGCCTGTCCGCCTGCGAGCGGGACAGTCGAGGAAATGACGGCGCGCGTGCGGCAGTATGAGACGGCGCTCGTTCTCATGGTCGAGCATACGCCGAAGGACTATACCGATCGGCAGGAGCAGAAGGCGGCCAAGCGGCACCAGAACGAGCTGACCGAGCAGCTGATTGGCCGCATGCGCGAAAATGGTACGACGGATACGCTCATGATGGGTGCGGGCCCCTGGAAAACGGCCTCGTGCATGTCGGCCTACTGCGTAAACGCGCAGAAGATGGCGGACTTTGTGGGCATGAAGTGCTGGGATAACGACGGGAAAATCCGCTATTTCTCGCTGATTCTGTTCTGAGCGCTTGATTTGCAGGCCGCTTTGCGGTAGAATCAAAAAGAATACGGCGCAGAATCTGCGCAGACAAAAGCAGGAAAGGAATCAAGATGGACTTAAAGGATATCGAATTGCAGATCTGCCCGCACTGCGGCGGAGACGGCATTCTGGAGGATGAAAACGGCTGGTGCTGCTATGTGACGTGCATGGACTGCGGCGCGCACACCGCGCAGGTCGATTACCATACGCCAGACGAGCGTCTGGATGCGGCCAAACGCGCCGCCACGCTCTGGAACATCGGCAAGGTCGTCTCAAGTCATCCGGGCGAATAAGAAACCCAATACATACAAAAATCCCGTCAGCGACATTGCTGACGGGATTTCTTTTTCTATTAACCTGCCGCGCTCTGGGAATTGCCCTCGAAGGTTTCGATGCGGCGGATTTTGCCGCCGATGGCGGAGAATTTGCCGATGATGTCCTCATAGCCACGCTCAATATAGTGCGCGTCCTCAATCGTTGTCGTACCTTCAGCGCAAAGAGCCGCGATCACCATCGCCGCGCCCGCACGAAGGTCGCACGCACGCACCTCGCAGCCGTGCAGCTGCGTCACGCCGTCGATGACCGCCGTCTTACTTTCCACCTGAATGCTCGCACCCATGCGGTTGAGCTCGGCGGTGTAGCGGAAACGGTTGTCGTAAATGCCCTCGGTCACGAGGCTTGTCCCTTCGGCCAGCGCCATGCACACGGCGATCTGCGGCTGCATGTCGGTCGGGAAGCCCGGATACGGCATGGTCTTCACGTTCGAGCGGCGAAGACGGTGGTCAGCCTCTACGCGGATCGCGTCGTCGTACTCCGTGACCTTTGCGCCCATCTCGCGCAGCTTCGCGGTGATGCAGTCGAGGTGCTTCGGAATGACGTTATCGACCGTCACATCGCCGCCCACGGCAGCCGCCGCAGCCATATAGGTTCCGGCCTCGATCTGGTCGGGAATGATCGTGTAATTGCCGCCCTTCAGCTGGCCAACGCCGCGAACCTTAATGACATCGGTTCCCGCGCCGGATACCTTCGCGCCCATGGCGTTCAGGAAGTTCGCAAGGTCAACGATATGCGGCTCCTTCGCGCAGTTTTCGATGATCGTCATGCCGCTGCAAAGAACGGCAGCCAGCAGAATGTTCATCGTCGCGCCGACGGAAACAATGTCAAGGTACACATGGCCGCCCTGGAGGCCGCCATCGGGCGCATCTGCGCAGACATAGCCGCCCAGCTGCTCGACGCTCGCGCCCATCGCCTCAAAGCCCTTGATGTGCTGGTCGATGGGACGCACGCCGAAATTGCAGCCGCCGGGCATGGCGACGCGCGCGTGGCCAAAGCGTCCGAGCTCTGCGCCGATGAGATAGTAGGAAGCGCGGATGCGGCGCACAAGATCGATGGGTGCCGTAGCGTTGCGCACGTGCGAGCAGTCGATCTCGAGCGTGTTCCGGCCGAAGCGGCGGATGTTCGCGCCCATATTTCTTAAAATTTCAAGCAGCAGCCGGACGTCTGAGATATCCGGAACATTTTCAATGCGGCAAACGCCGTCGACCAGCAAGCTCGCGGGCAGGATCGCGACCGCCGCGTTCTTTGCACCCGAAATATTGACATGACCAGACAGGCGGGTTCCGCCCTGCACGATATATTTAATCAAAGTTCAAATCCCTCGATCGGAAGTATTTCCTGAAAGCTCAGAAGTTACGATGCCAATTCATCCATTTGCATGGAAATTTTACTTGCGCACCCCATAAGAATACCACAGGCGTGCGGCAATGTAAAGGAAAAATGACAATTCTGGAACAAAATTCTTCATAAATTTTTAAGAATTTCGACACGGACGTTCGCGCCCTTACGACACCAGCTGACGTACCTCGCGCGTAATACCGCTGACATGGAACGTGCCCGCGTCCGTTTCGATCCGCCAGACTGGTACAAAGCGCATCGCGCTCGAGGCCGTTTCCGAGTGAACGTACCCCTGCTCACAGGAGAGAATTTCGCTTCCCACCCAGCCGAGGCTGTCGCGGCTCGAAAGCAGGCACACCAGAGCGTCCGCGCAGGAGATGCACGCGCTTTCCGATACGCGCACTGTCTCGCCCGTCGGGTAAAACGTCCCATCGACGCGGGAAAGGGCGCTGTTGCGGTAGGTGAACGTGAGCGCGCTTTCAAAAACGGGCACGCCGCAGAGGCTCTGCACCGCCGTCACGCTGTAGACCCCGGCGGATTCGCGCAGCGGCTCGGAGATGGCGCTGAGATCAAAGTCCATCGAGCGAAGATAGCGCCTCGTCGCGCGCGCCAGATCATGCGCCTGCGTTGCGCCGGTCAGCCTTGCGGTCAGCTCCCCGGAGCGGCTGAGCTGCATCGAACCGAGCTCAGAGGTGTAGCTTGCAAGCCCACGGGCCGCCGTCTCCTGCGATACCGCCTTGCTGCCGAGCAGCGCCTGCGCGGCATTGGACGCGTCCGGGTTTTCGAGCTCGATGGCATAGAGCGTCTGGCTGTCGGGAAGGCTTGATGCGTCCAGCGTCAGGCCATAGGAGCTGTAGAGCTCCTCGAGCTTTTCGTGGACGTTTCGCTCCGCGCCCGTTCTGGCCGCCTGCGTCGGCACAACTGCGGGCAAAAGCCCCAGAACGCCGAGCAGCAAAATGAGCAGAATCAGATTTTTGATCTTGGAAGCAGACATACCGGCACCTCCCCTACGACCGCCATCCGGCCGTCACGCCGGAGGAGGTATCGCTGTAGATGAGCCCCAGCTCACTGCCGTCCGGCAAAATTGCCGCCGCCTGCGCGGGCGGGAGAACGGAGACGGTCTGGGTCGTGAGCGTATACGTGCGCAGAAGGAGCCTCACCTGCACGATGGACGCGCCCGAGAAGCGGATTTCCGCGCCGTGGCCCCCAGAGGGGTAGACGGGAATGCCGTTTAAATAGTAGTCGAACGTGCAGACCGTTTCCGAACCATCCTTTTGAAGCCCGGTCAGATACAGCCGCGCGTCGCCGGAAGCGCCCGCCGTCATTGTGGAAAGAAGGCTTCTCGCGCATTCAACGAGGTCGGCTTCCTCACCCGACGCGGCGCGAAAGCGCGTGACCTGCCCGTCGGAGCGGAGCGTGAGCTCGCCCGCAGCAGAGATGGAGAGGGCGTAGCCGGTTTCCGTATAGGTCGTGTTGCCTGCGTCGTCGGTGTAGCGCGCATCGCCGTAGGGGTTAAAGCCAAGGCTCGAGGCAAGCGCATCCGAAAAGCGCGCGTCGCAGGGATTTGCCGCTGAGGCCTCGTGAATGGCGGGCGTCTGCCCGGGAAGCAGGCTCAAAGGCGCGAGCGTGTCAAAGCGGGACTGCGCGTCTTCAAAGGCGAAGAAGCTTCCGTCCGGCGTGCAGCTTTGCAGCAGTTGCTCGAGGCTTTCTGCGCGCATCTGCGTCTGGCAGGAGAAAAGCTCCTCGCCGACAAGATAGAGCGTCACATACACGCCGTCCCCGGCCAGAATGAACCAGCGGCTCTGCGTGTCCAGATCAGTATCCACATGCAGCCATGAAGCGGCAAGCGTGGATGAGATTTCGCCCGGATAGCAGAACGCGACCGAGGTTTTCCCGAGCGCCTCCTGCACGCGAAGCGCGCTTGTCCGCTCTGCATTCTGCGCCGTTTCCAGAGCCTGCCCGAGCGCCGCGCCGAACTGCTCAAACGACGTGTCCAGTGTGGAGAACGAATACTGAAAGCTCGTCCGCCCGGCGGGGTTTCGCACAGAGATAGCTACCGGCTGGGCAGCGCCCGTGACGCTTCCTGCGTCCGCCATCGGCGTATCGGTCAGATCGCCCTGCGAAATGCCCATCAGCGAGGCAAACGGACGCACAAGAGCTGCCAGCCACGGCGTATCGGTCACCGTCTTGACCGGAAGCGCCAGCACCGTCAGCGCCAGCAGGATCACCGCCAGCAGCGCAATGAGCACGTTCTTCGCGCGCTCGACCCAGCGATTTTTGTGCATGGTTTGCCTCCTTTCAGACTTTTTCGGATGTATAAAATACAGGGAACGTATCAGTTGCGTTCGTAGGGGTCGATGCCCACCTCGGCCCGGCGGTATGCACCGTTTTTACGAAAATCTTCGGTGAAAACAATGGTTTCCAATGGGTCAATGTGGGCATCGCCCCCGCAAAGGTTGTTCGTGCGTCGCGAAAAACGCAAAACTACTTCTCAGGCGGAGCGGCGGGAAGGGTGATGCGCACGTCGGTTCCCTCGCCGTAGACGGAGTCGATTTTGATCTCGCCCTTGTGCTGCGAGAGAATCTCGCGGGCGATGGAAAGACCGAGACCTGTGCCGCCCGACTCGCGGCTCCTGGCTTTATCGACGCGGTAGAATCGCTCAAAAAGGCGCGGCAAATCTTTTTCGGGAATGCCGATGCCGTTATCCGTCACGCGGACGAAGACGGATTTTCCGCTGCTGCCCGCGTAAATTTCGATTTTGCCGCCGTCGGGGGTATATTTGATGGCGTTTGAGACGATGTTCATGACCACCTGCTCGATGCGCTCGCGGTCGCCCATGACGTCCGGGATATTGTCCTCGCAGTGGAAGCTAATTTTGTGGTGGTGGTTCTGCTCGGCGTTGAGCTTTGCGGCCTCGTAGACGTTCGAAATGGCCTTCGCAAACGAGAACCGGGAGATGTTCATCTCCATCTTGCCGTAGTCGATCTTGCTGAGCGTCAGAAGGTCTTGCACGATGCGGGTCATGCGGTCGGCTTCGTTGATGATAACGCCCATGAAATTATCGTGAAGCTCGCGGGGGAGATCATCTCCTGCGGAGACGATCGTCTCGGCGTAGGATTTGATGTTGGTAAGCGGTGTCCGCAGCTCGTGCGATACGTTCGCGACAAATTCGCGCCGCGACTGCTCGCTTTTTCGCTGCTCGGTCACGTCGTGAATGACGACCAGCGCGCCGCCCTGCGTCTGATCGGACGAAAACGGCGCCATGAAAAGCTCCAGCTCGCGGTCGCCCGCCGTCTTCTGCGCCTCCAAGTATTGCGGGCGCTTCAGGGTTAAGAGCGTGTCGAGCTCGGCCTGATCGGAGAACAGCTCGTCGAACGTTGTTGTCGGGTCGAGCGGCCTTGCCAGCATCTGCGTCGCGGCCGGGTTGCAGTGAATGAGGTTTCCTGCGGCCGAGAAGGCGACCACGCCGTCTGTCATGTGCAGAAACAGCGTCGAGAGCTTGTTGCGCTCGTTTTCCGCTTCTGAGATGGTGTCCTGTAAAACCTTCGCCATGTGGTTGAAGTTCCGCGTCAAGACGCCAATTTCATCCTGCCCCTCGACTTCAATGCGCTGGGAAAAATCGCCCGCCGCAACCTGCCGCGTACCGAGCGTGAGCGCGCGGATGGGCGTAATCAGAATCTGGGCGAGGAGGAAGGATAATACCACGCAGATCACAAGGCCAAGGCCAAGCGCGCTCAGGATGATCGAAAAGAGCTCTCCTGTGAGCGCGTCAACTGTGGCGCGGCTGTCTAAAATATAGACAATATATGTGCCGTTAGTCGATACGATCGGGACCGCTAAATCCATATAGGAACTCGTGATCGAGCCCTCCTGCCCGACCTCGCCGTTCATCGCGGTCAGCAAATTCGCCGTCATGGAGACGTTCGTCTCCTGGTTGGAGCTTGCCAGCACATTTCCGGTTTCGTCTAAGATATAGACGTTCCGCGTCGCAATGTCGATGCCGAGCCCGGCCTGCGCCATCAGGAGCTCCTTCATCCGCACGGGCGCGCTCTGCTCCTGCGCGGGGATGGTTTGCAGCTGTCCGATAAAATCGGGCGAGAACGTTTTCTCCATCTGCTCATAGAACTGGGAAATATAGAAGTTGCCGACACCGTTGATCAGAAACGCGCCGATCACACACATCAGGGCCAGAATCAGAATGACCATGATCATGACCAGCTTCGTGCGCAGAGACCGCATCGCCTCGCCCTCCTCTCAATCTTTCAAATGCGCGGTTCCGCCGCGTTACGGCGCAAAGTAATAGCCCGCGCCGCGCTTGGTTAAAATATACTGCGGCTTGCCGGGGTCCGCTTCAATCTTCTCACGCAGGCGGCGCACGGTCACGTCGACGGTCCGCATGTCGCCGAAATAATCGTAGTTCCAGACCTTCTGCATGAGGTCCTCGCGCGTGAACACCTTGCCGCGTTCGCGCAGCAGATGCAAAAGCAGATCATATTCCTTCTGCGTGAGGTCGACCGGCTCGCCGTTTTTCGTGACGGAGAACGTCGACGGCTCGATGACGAGCTCGCCTGCCTTTAAAAGCGTCCCGACCGATGCTCTTGCGTCCAGGTCAAGACTTCTTCTTCGGATGTTCGCCCGCACGCGCGCCATGAGCTCGCGCATGGAAAAGGGCTTTGTCATATAATCGTCAGCTCCCGCTTCGAGGCCGAAGACCTTGTCCGTCTCCTCTTCGCGCGCGGTGAGCATGATGATGGGGACGGTGCTTCCCGCGTCTCTTAAATTCTGGCAGATTTCAAAGCCGTTCATCTTGGGGAGCATCACGTCGAGCAGGATTAAATCGGGGTCTTTCGTACGCGCCAGCTCGAGCCCCAACTCGCCGTCGAGCGCCTCGAGCGTATCATAGCCCTCGCGCATGAGGTTGAATTTCAGAATTTCCACGATTGCCCGTTCGTCTTCGACGATCAGGATGCGTTTTTTCTCTTCCATGGAGCCTTCCTCCTTTTATGTCGCGCGCCGAAGCGCCTTGGGATAGTGATTTTTGAGAACCCGGCCGTCGCCCTTTGCCCAACCGAGACTAAGGCCATCGACCTGCACCAGCGTCCAGCCCTTTTCACCGCACGGCAGAACGTCCCCCGCGAGATAGCGGCGGATCTCCTCGCTCGACTCCGCGAACGACACGGCGTTCAGGAGGCTTTTTTGCCACAGCGCCCACGCGTGCGCGGGTTCCAGCCGGTTCTTGCGCACCTCGCCGAGCTCCAGACCCGCGCGCAGGACGTGCAGTCCCTTGAGACTCGGAAGCTCGCTTGGCGCGAGATAGACGGTTTGGCCGAACAAGATGGGTTTTCCCTCCGGTATGGCCGCGCCCGTTTCCCGGCAGAAATCCGCCAGCTCTTTGGGAAGCTTTGCGGCAGGCTCCAGTGGGAGCTCCGCGCCCTCGCCGTCTCCCGCTTTGCGCAGGACTGCGCAGTAGTGCCCCTCGCCAAGGAGCCTGTGCGGCCAGAGGCGGAACGTTTTCTCTAACCCCGGCACAGGGTGCTCGATCCAGTCCGGCCTCCCGGGCGAGAACCACGGCGCGTCGACCGCTTCGATCGAAAAATCCGGATGCGTGTGTAAAAATTCGCTGACGCTTCCCTCGTTTTCCTCCGGGGAGAACGTGCAGGTGGAGTAGACGAGCCTCCCTCCCGGGCGGAGCATCTGCGCCGCCGAATGGAGAATTTCCGCCTGCCGTCTGGCGCACATCAGAACGGTTTCCTCCGACCAGTCTGTGACGGCGGCCTCCTCCTTCCGGAACATGCCCTCGCCGGAGCAAGGCGCATCGACGAGAATTTTATCAAAATAGCCCTCGAACCGCGCCTCCAGCCGCTGTGGGTGCTCATTCAGAACCAGCGCGTTCGAAATGCCGAGACGCTCGATGTTCGAGGCGAGAATTTTTGCGCGTTTGGGGTTGATCTCGTTGCAGACAAGAAGGCCGCGCCCCTGCATTTTCCCTGCCAGCTGCGTGGATTTTCCGCCGGGCGCGGCGCAAAGATCGAGCACCCGTTCACCCGGCTTCGGGTCAAGCAAAGCCGCAGGCGCCATCGCGCTGGCCTCCTGCAAATAGTAAAGCCCCGCCTCATGATACGCGGATTTCCCCGGCCTCGTTTCCGGGTCATAATAATACCCGCAGGGCTCCCAAGGGACAGGCGTAAGCGAAAACGCGGACAGATCAGGAAGGGAAGTCCCTTTCAGGGGATTCAGCCGCAGACCGACCGCGCGGGGTCGGGAAAAGCTCGCGGAGAATGCGTCGTAATCTTCTCCCAACAGCCGCCGCATCCGTAATGTAAACTGTTCCGGAATCAAGCCCGTCCCTCCCCACGTTCGAAATAGTCATACAAGTTTATTATACTGCATCCGGCGCAAAATGAAAAGAACCGATTTTGCCGCGCGCGCAAAAAGAGACTGTAGCGATGTCCTTTTCGCTACAGCCTCTGTGCTGTTTTTATGTTACGCGTGCTTCAGCTTCTCGATTTCGCGGCTGTGTTGACGAACGATGGTGTGCAGGAACGCAACCTCTTCCTCCAAATTTTCAAACCGCTCTCTCGGAATCTGCGTTTCCTGCAAGCTCTGAATGCCCTCGGCGAGCAGCTGGAACTTCGGCTCGAAGTAGGACTCCATCAACGCCGCCGCGCCCTGCATGGTGCGCTGTTCAGATTCCTTGATAGCCCCCATGGTTCTTTGCTCGGATTCTTTGAGCTTGGAATCGATCAGCTGTGCTGTCCGCTGCTCAGATTCCTGAAGCTTGGAATCGATCAGCTGCGATGTCCGCTGCTCAGATTCCTGAAGCCTGGAATCGATCAGCTGTGCAATAGCCTGTAAATCTCTTTCGTCTAACATGTTCTCTCACCTCATGCTTCTATTATACGGCTCTTTCGGCGGTTGTCAATCCGCTTCCGCGCGATTTCCCAACCGGGCTCGTAGGGGGCGATTGAGCACATCGCCCCATTGGGAAGTTACGAATTCGCCGGGGGTCTCTGTATCATCGGATTTACGCACCGGGTCGATGTGGGTATCGACCCCTACGCATATTTGGAAAATTTCTGAAAATCCGTCCGTACGCGCGTTCCGGGAAATTTACCGGGTAAAGAATCGATGAAGCATGGCCGCGGCTTCGGCTCTGGTGGCTCCATCCTGCGGGTTCAGGCGGAAGTTATCGCCGCGCAAAATCGCCTCGGCGGCTGCCCACTGCACGGCGGGAAGCGCTGTCTCGCTTACTGCGCCCGCGTCCGTATAGCGGGAGAGGTCGGCGCGCTCGATGGCCTGCTTGCCGAGGTACTGTGCGTAACGATACAAAATCAGCGCGAACTCTTCGCGGGAGATGGCCTCCTCGGGGTTTTCTCCATCGGAAATGCCGTTTTTCGCCGCCCAGTCGCAGCCTGTCTGATACCACGGGGTGCCCTTGGTATGGACCCCGTCGTGCCGCGCGAGGATGGTCAGCAGCATGCCGCGCGTGAAGCTATCCTTGGGCGAAAACTTGCCGTAGGCCGTGCCGGTGATCAACCCCCGGTCGTAGGCGTACATTACATCGTCATAGAACCAGTCGATCGCGCGCACGTCGCGGAAGGGGTTGTCGTCCCCTGCCAGCAGAAGCGCGCCCGCCGCCAGCGCGGGGAACGAATCCGTCTCTTCGGGTTCCTCCGGCGCTTTTTCCCAGCGCGCATAGAGCGTGATCGTCCGATCCTGCTGCTCTTCGATCATGCCGACGGTCCATTTTTGATCAAACATAAACGACGTTCCGCCAACCGAATCTGTGTACCAGCCGGTGAGGACGTAGCCGTCTTTTGTGGGGAGGGGCTTCGGCGGGGCAATGAGCGCCGAATACCCCAACTCAGAATATGCGACGGCTTTTGCCGTGACAATTTCCGAGGCACCGCCGTTTGCGTGAAAAATTACGTTCATGCTTACCGTGCCCTCGGCAAACTGAGACGCCACGCTGGTATCGAAGAACATGCCCGCAAGAATATTGCTCGTGCTTCCGTTGCTGCCAGCGGCCTGTACATTTTTGTAAAAAACACCGCCAAATACATTGCTCGGGCCGCCTCCGCAGAGAAAGTTTGCGTCTTCGTGGAACACGCCGCCATATACAGCTGCGTTGTTGCACCCCGCAGTGTTTACCGTGTTGTAAAACGTCCCGCCATTGACCACAACCGCGTCGGTACCGCCGCGCGTTGTTATTTTCCCATAAAAGGAGCCGCCATAAATCTTGCATACATCATTCGGCGCGAGCGTGACTTCTTGCTGGAACTCTGCGTCGCCGCAGATGGTTCCGCTCAGTGTTGCCGGGCAGTCGATCACGCCTTCGCCGGTCAGATTCAGAGGGAGTGTTTCGCTCACCTCTACGATCAGCTCCCCGCCAAAGATGGTGTACCCAGCCATGTCGATTGTGATATTGCTGCCGGAAATCGTCAGCGGTTGCCCTTTCAGGTTGATGTTGTCGGTCAGCTTGATAGGAGTTTTGCGTTGTCCAAGCAAGCTTTGCAGTTCTTCCGCCGTACCGGCTGTGTTCGCGTCGTCCGCCAGCGCGACGGTCGGCAGCAGCGAGAGCGCCAGCGCGAGAAGCAGCAGGGCGCAGAGCAGTCGTTTTTTCATCATACAGAGTCCTCCCTTTTTGATTGGCTGGGTTCGGTTTGGTGTACGTTGGCATGTGTGCCAACAGTATAGCAGAAAAGCGGCGGGCGCACAATAGCTTTGCGGAAATTTTTAAGATTTTCCCGTTACAGAAACATGAGCCCCCGCGCAAAAAAGCGGGAGCCCATTTGTGATATTCGCTTAGATGGTAATACCAGCCAGATCGAGGATCTTGGGAACATTCTTCTCCGCGCCGATGGCCATGATGTGCACGCCGTCGCACAGGTGCTCGTCTTTGATCTTCGCGATCATCTCAGCGGCCATTTCCATGCCGAGCTTCATGGGAAGGCCCTTGACGCCCTTGGCCTTGCCCTCCTCGGCGGCGGCTGCCAGACGGTCGATCATCTCCTGCGGCACGGCGATACCGGGCACGTTCTCGTTCATGTACCGCGCCATACCGGCGGACTTGAGCGGGATGATACCGGCCATGACGTGCGTCTGGATGCCCGCCGCGTCGACCTGCTCCAAAAAGCGCTTGAACGCATCCAGATCAAAAATGCCTTGCGTCTGCACGAAGCTCGCGCCCGCCTCCACCTTCTGGCGGAGCTTGTTGATCTGGAGGAAAATCGGCTCGTAGACCGGGGTGACGGATGCACCCTTGTAGAGCTTCGGCGCGCCGCCTGCGATCTCGTTGCCGCCGCAGTCGCAGTTTGTCTGCTCCATTTTGCTCAGCATATGCAAAATGCCGACAGAATCGAGGTCGTACACCGGCTTTGCGTCCTTGCAGTCGCCGACGACGGGATGGTCGCCCGTGAGCGCAAGAACGGAGTCAATGCCGAAGCTGGCCGCGGACAAAACGTCTGCCATAATGGCCATGCGGTTGCGGTCGCGGCCGGTCATCTGCAAGATCGGCTCCACGCCAGCGTTTTTAAGCGCGATGCAAAGGCCGAGCGAGGATGCTTTCAAGGACGCGGACTGCATATCCGTGACGTTCACGGCGTGAACCTTCGGGGCAAGCAGCCTGCCGGCTTCCAATTGCTCTGTAAAATCATAGCCCTTCGGGGGCGCCATCTCGGCAGTCACGCCGAACTGACCGTTTTCGAGTGCTTCTTTTAATCTGCTCATGCCTTCTTCCCCCTCTGGTTGATCGTTCTCGGATACGCGACCTTCTCATAGCCCTTGTCCGGCCGCGTCATGGACAGCTTGTCGAGCTGACCGAGCTGCTCGAGGCGCTTGTAGATCTGGATCCACGCGCAGTCGTTTTCAGGGTTCACCTCGCACTTGCCGTTCTTCTGGCCGCCGCAGGGGCCGTTGAGAAGGCTCTTGGCGCACTGGGTGATGGGACAGATGCCGCCCGTCGTGCCGAGCACGCAGTCGCCGCACATCTTGCACGCTTCCTCCCAGATGCCCACGCGCGCGACCTCGCCGAGGAACATCGTATTGTTGGCGGGATAGACGGGGATACCCGTGCAGTTTTTCGCGATGGTCTGTACGCCGTCACCGCAGGACATGCAGACGATGCAGTCCGGGGCTGCCGTCGAGATGGCCTTGCACTTGGCGCGCACGCCGAGCTTCATGCAGCACGCGTCGGCAACATCCGTCACGACGACGCTCTTTCCCGCTTCTTCCAGAGTCTTCTTCATCGCCTCGACCTCGGGCGCGCCGCCGGTCTGGCAGGTGGACGCGCACAGACCGCAGCCGATGACGGCGACGGTTTTCGCATCGCCAACCATGGCCAGAACCTCTTCCAGAGGCTTTTTCTGTGTAATAATCATAAGATGTAACTCCTTACTCTTCATCCTGTACGCCGCACGTGCTGCCCGCTTAACGGACGGCGCACTCTCCAAAGCCATCATATCGTATTTTTGTATGGAAATCAACGGGTTTTCCCGGAAAAACCTGTGAGACATGGCCGTGTCTCACCAAAATCAATGTGTTCTTGCGATGGACACGCCAGCGCTTGCAGATTCCCGCGTATGAGGCCGCGAGGACGGTTGCATTTTCGCGCATTTTGTGGTATTTTGTTACCGAATACACCAAATACACAGCAGAGCGAGGTGGAGAAGACGAAACGGATCATCACACTTTTTCTGGCGATCGTGTGCGCGCTGGCGCTGTGCGTGACGGCGGGCGCGGCGGACACAAGCGTCATTACCGATATGAAGACCGACTGTGTGGTAGACGCGGCGGGCAGCTGCCAGATCACGCAGACCGTGACCATTGACATTGCAGGCACGGAGGACACGATTGAGCTTCCGCTGGCATCTAGTGCCAAGCGCATCAGCGTCGCGGGCTACAAATACAAAAAGACGACGCAGGACGGCTATACGGTGCTCGTTCTCTCGTCAAACGGCGGCTTTGCCGGAAGCCGGACCTTTACCATCAGCTATACCGTCTCCGGGCTTGTCTCCGAGCAGGATAAAATCCAGACGTTGACGCTGCCGCTGCTTGCGCCGAAGTGGAACTGGGCAATTAACAGCTACGATTTTACCATCACCCTTCCCGCCGCCTTTGAGGGCTACCCTACCTTTACAAGCGGATACTACGGCGATGTGATCGAGGACTACATGAACTTCACCGTCCGCGAGGGCATGATCGGCGGCACGATCTCGACGGCGCTCAAGGACCACGAGTCGCTGACGATGACGCTGGACGTGGGCGAGGGCTACTTTGCGGGCCGTTATGCCAGCTGGTCTTCCGGCTGGGTGGAGACGGCGCTTGTGATCGTGTTCAGCGTGCTCGCGCTTTTATACTGGGCGCTGACGCTTCGCTCGAGGCCCCTTCGCGTATCGAGCCGCACGGCTCCCCCGGACGCGGCAGCTCCGAGCGATCTTCCGTATTTGCTCGCGGGCGGCGCGCCAGACTTCAACATGCTCATCTGCCACTGGGCGGCGCTCGGCTACCTCACGATCGAGATGGACGAAAAGGGCCACGTGCTTCTGCACCGGCAGGTCATCATGGGCAACGAACGCAAGCGGCTGGAATACAAGATTTTCTCAGCGCTTTTTGCCCGGGGCGAAATTTGCGACGGCGCGAGCCTTCCTTATAAAAAGACAGCCCAACAGGCCATGCGCGCCATCGAGCGGTACTGGGACAAGCGGCTCTACGCGCGCACGAGCGGCAATCCGCGTATCATGAAGGCGCTCTGCGCGCTCGCGATGGGCGTTGCGTCGCTTGCTACGATGAGCCAGATCCTTCCCACCATGCCCGCGCGGGGACTGGTTCTGGCGCTGTGCCTGATTGCAGGCGCGTTTCTGAGTCTGCTCATTGCGCGCATCTGGCGGTTTTTCTATCTGGGAAATATCCCGGGAATGGTCTTATCTGCGGCCTGTGCGCTCGTGTTATTGGTTACCTCGCAGCTCTCCGGGAGTGGCCTTCCGATGCTGGTCGCGACAGGGATGAGCTTTTTGTGCGGCTACCTCACGCTCCACGGCGGGCGGCGCACGGAGCTCGGCACGCAGCTCATCTCGCAGAGCCTCGGCTTCCGCAAGGGCTTAGAGAAGCTTTCCGCGCGGCACATGGAAATGCTCCTCTCGCGCGACGGCCAGTATTTTTACAAGCTCCTTCCCTACGCAATGGCCATCGGCATGGGCCCGGAACTCGCCCGCCGCTTGGGCGATACGGAGATGGAGCCCTGTGAGTGGTACGTCACGCGCGTCCCCGCCGCAAGAACGGGACTCGAGTTCTACAACCAGCTCCGCCCCGCGCTCGAAATGCTGGAGCTTTCGATCAAGAAGTAATGCGTCAATTTGGCGTAAGGGCGGACGACTCTGTCCGCCCCTGGGTACCATCGAATTCGCCGAAGATTTTCGCGTTTCAAAAGTGCTTTTTGCCGGGCGGACAGGGTCGTCCGCCCCTACGAGCCTTTTGAAATCTTCCCGTCTTTGCGTAGGGGGCGATGCCTACATCGCCCCGTGGGTACCAACGAATTCGCCGGGGACTTCCGTAAAAATGGTGCATGCTGCCGGGTCGATGTGGGCATCGACCCCTACGGACCCCACTGCGACTGCGACGTAGAAAAAACGCCATCCGGATGGATGGCGTTTTTTCATGGCAAGCAGCACTCTTTTAGCTCCCCGGCATATCGGGATGTGCTGAAGGGCATACGCACAAAATTACCGGCGAATGAGCACCATGGCAAGGTCGTTGACGTTTGTGCCGGTTGCGCCGGTGACGATGAGGCCATCGACCTTCTCGAGCGCGTGATACGAATCGTTCTCCTGTAACACATCCGCCGTGCGGATGCCGAGCGCGCGAAGCTTTCCTTCTGTTTCGCCGTCGACAATGCCGCCCGCCGCGTCGGTGGGACCGTCAGTTCCGTCCGAGCCGAAGGAGAAAACAGCGGTATCGCGTAGGCCCGAAATGCCGGGCGCGGCAGCGAGTGCCAGCTCCTGATTGCGTCCGCCGAGGCCCTTGCCCGTGAGCTTCACAACCGTCTCGCCGCCCGCTAAAAATGCAAGGGATTTCTCCGTGCCCGCGTACGTCTTTGCGATGCTGGCCAAAAAGCTTCCGGCCTCGCGCGCCTGGCAGCACAGGCAGTCCGTCAGCAGCGTGCAGGTATAGCCAAGCGTGGACGCCTCTTTTTCTGCCGCCGCGCAGAGCTCGCGCACCGAGCCCGTGATCTGCGTTTCCACGTTCGAAAGCGTCTTCGGCGTTTCCTTCTGCAAAAGCGCACGCGCGGGATCGGACAGACGCAGGCCGTATTTCTCCGCGATCCGCATCGCATCCTCGCACGTTGAGCTGTCCGGATACGCGGGGCCGGAGGCAATCATGTCAAGCGGGTCTCCGATGATATCGGAGAGCACAATGGCAAAGACCTTGGCCGGGCTCGCGAGCTCCGCGAACCTTCCGCCCTTCACGCCGGACAGGCGCTTTCGGATCGTGTTCATCTCCACAATGTCCGCCCCGCTTGCCAGCAGCTGCTTTGTCACGTCGGCCATCTCGTCCTCCGGAATCAGCGGGCACTCAAAAAGCGCCGAGCCGCCGCCGGAGACGAGGAATAGCACCGTATCGTCTTTTCTGAGCGGTTTTACCAGCTCCATCGCTGCGCGTGTGGCACGGTAGGAATTCTCATCCGGGACGGGGTGTCCCGCCTCGAAAATCTGCAAATTCCCGATTTTTCCCCGGCTGTGGTCGTACTTCGTGATGACAACGCCGTCCAAAATTGTATCACCCAGCGCTTCAAACGCCGCGTTTGCCATCGACCACGCCGCCTTGCCGATCGCGACAAGGTGAATGTTCCCGGTCAAGCTGGCCGTTTCCAGTGCCCGTCTGACCGCGCTGTCAGGCTGCACGGCGGAAATCGCCGCCTGCCAGATTCTTTTTGCGTCTTCTCTCACACCCATGGCTTCTTACTTGTTCACAACGTTCTGCGGCGCGCCGTTTAAGAACGCCTTGACATTGTCGACCGTGATGTCCATGATCCGCTGGCGGCTCTCCTTGGGCGCCCAAGAGATGTGCGGAGTAATGATGCAATTCTTTGCCTGGAGCAGGGGGTTATCGGCCTTAATCGGCTCGGTGTAGACAACGTCCAGACCCGCAGCGCCCATCTTGCCGGAATTCAGCGCGTCGGCAACATCCTGCTCGACGATCAGCTGGCCGCGGGCGTTATTGATCAGAATCACGCCGTCCTTCATCTTTGCAATCGTATCTTTATTGATCATGCCGGTGTTCTCCGGGGTCAGGTTGCAGTGGAGCGTGATCACGTCCGCTCTTGCAAACAGCGTATTGAGGTCAACGTACTCGGCAATAGCCTTGCCGGACTCATTCGGATACAGGTCGTACGCCAGAACGTTCATACCGAGCGCCTTCGCGACGCGGCCTTCTGCCTGACCGATGCGGCCGAAGCCGATGATGCCGATCGTTTTGCCTTCGAGCTCGATGAGCGGATAGTCCCAGTAGCACCAGTCGGTGTTATTGGCCCAGTTGCCCGCATGAACAGATTCGCTGTGGTGGCCAATGTGGTGGCAAATTTCGAGCAGCAGGGCAATGGAGAACTGGCTGACCGACGCCGTGCCGTAGGTCGGGACGTTGCAGACGGGAATACCCTTTTCCTTGGCGTAATTGTAGTCGACGACATTGTAGCCCGTGGCCAGAACCGCAATCAGTTTGATATTCGGGCACTTGTCAATTGTTTCCTTCGAGATGGGTGTCTTGTTCATGACCACGATCTCGGCGTCTCCAATGCGCTCGGCAATGAGGGGAGACTCCTGATAAGCCGTGCGGTCATAAACCGTAACTTCGCCCAGCGCTTCAAGACCCGCCCAGCTCAGATCGCCGGGGTTTTCCGTGTAGCCGTCCAGAACAACAATTTTCATGGGAATACCTCCAAATTCAAAATAGTCGTTTTACATGTCATACAAGCAGCGTTTCCAACGCCTTTGTTCTTATCATACCCTGTTTCTCCAATCCTGTCAAACTGTTTTTAAAATAATCTGCAATCTTGACAAAGCGGTGGGATTGCCGTACACTATACTTGTAATACAAGATTGGGAGACAACCATGAACAAGTACGAAGAAATTGCGCGCTGCCTCAAAGATCGTATTCGGTCCGGCGCATATATCCCCGGTCAGAAGCTGCCGTCCGAAGCGGAGCTCTGCCGCGAGTTTTCCACAAGCCGCCTTTCCGTGCGCGGCGCGATTGGCCAGCTTGCGGCACAGGGGCTCATCCAGACGCATCAGGGTAAGGGCTCCTTTGTCTGTCCGGGTGCACCGTCGGGAGAGCCGGAGCTTTCCTTTCAGGGCGCATCCATCAGCCGGACAGATTTTTTTGAGCTGCGCCGGATTCTGGAGACAGAGGTTGCGGGTCTCGCCGCCCAGAGAGCCGGACAGGAGACAATCGACCGCCTGCGCGAGCTCTCGTTTCAGATGCAGCGCGCCGAGCGGGAATCGGAGATGGCGGAGGCCGACGAGGCGTTCCATCTGCTTCTGGCCGAGGCCTCACAGAATGCCGCCATCCGGGCCGTTTTTCAGATGCTCCGGCCGTATATCCACACGATGATGGTGCAGAACGTCTCCGTATTGGGCGCAGACGGCTGTACGGCGCATCTTAAAATCGTCGCGGCGATCGAGGCCAGAAACTCCGAGCTCGCCAAGGCCCACATGGCAGAGCACCTCAACCGCTCCATGGAGCAGACGAATATGCTCAACTATGTGAAAAAGCTGGACGCACCGGCCGACTGACCCGCTTGTTCCGGCAGCGCGCTATCAGAACCCCGGCAACACGGACGTTTCGCTCCGTATCGCGCATCAAAATTTTTGTTTTAAACCACGAAAAGCTGCCTGTCCGCGCCTCATTTTGCCGGATATGCAGCTTTTTTCCAATCCCGCGCGCAGCCGCGCAGGCGCAGAATTCTGCATAATCTCCTGCGCACGGCAAACAATAGCCATGTAGTATTTAACAGACAAGGGAGATTTCGATATGAAAGCAACAGGAATCGTTCGCCGCATTGACGACCTCGGGCGGGTCGTGATCCCCAAGGAAATCCGCCGCACCCTCCGTATCCGCGAGGGCGACCCGTTGCAGACAGCATTGACACCGTGGGAGCGGTTTTGTGCCGCAATGGACGATTTGGCCAAACGAAATGGGTGGAGTTAGTACATAACGCCGAAAACGAGAGTTGTGACCGTAGGTATCCGAGAAGGATGAATCATGGAAACGAATCGTCCACATCCATTGCACGGCAATGGATGCGGACGATTTACTCTGTGCCCATGAGGCCAATAAGGGCGGGATTCAAACAGCGATAGGTATATATAACCACATGAATTTCCATCTCTCATCCTACTGCAACTTCAACCTTTTTCCCACTGAAAGCCACGCCGTATTTATAAATTGTCTTGACCCCGGCGGCAGTCAGTTCAGCATCGTATTTCTTCTCATTGATTTGCTGCAGTGCAGTTTCCGCCGGCTTCTGCGTATCTGCCGGGATCATCCAGCGGTTATGAGTTAGAGGCGCGTTTACAGGCAATTTTGAAAGGGCACACTTGGCTGTTCGCTGCTCACTGCCCAGTAATTGATGTCAAAGCAACTGGCCGGAACATTTGCTCCCGCTTGGAAGCACATGAAATCCTGAAATCTGAGTTGCGGCTATATTTGGGCTACACATCGGCTGAGGCGATTTATCGTTGGCCGAAGGGCAAAAACCTCCCCACGCTCCAGAACTTCTATGCAATTAGCCGGATTTTAGGCGTATCCATCAACGATTTGCTTGTAACGGTTCCGGCTTGACGTGTAATTTGTTTCACGGTGTTGCAGTTAGTTGTAAAAACACTGAAAAATTTGCGAAAAAGATAGAAATAAAAAATAATTGTTTTCCAGTGCAACTCGCGATCCAATTAAGCTAGAAACTGAATACCTGCACCAGACAGGCATGAAAGCAGCAAGACGCGTCTTGCTGCTTTTTTATCCGCATTTTTGCATCCAGAAGGTCAAATTGGTATGAAAACAGGGGAAATGCGGAAATCATACCCATAAGGAGCGTGAGGCCATGGAAATGACCGTCAAAGATGAGCGGAAGCTGGTTGAGATTTGGCTGACGAATGCAGAAAAGTCAGACCCGGTTCTGCGCGCCGGCTTACAAGGCATCTATGACACATACAAAAAGAAAAAGTATCTGGTGGCAGTTTTCGAGTCCGGAAATTGCGACCTTTATGCACAGACGCGGGATTTGCTGCTTTATAACCGCCAACGGCTGGCGGAGCAGGAAATCAGGCGCGAAAAGGCGCAGCAGATGACCATGTAGCGCCGGAACCATTGGGAGCGAAGAGAAAATTTCTCTTCGCCCCCCGTTTTCTTTTTTATATGATGTTCTATCGTTTTTCCGCACCCAAAGAGCTCCGCGGCAGGAGTGGAACGGCGCGCTGGAAAGCACCGACGCGTAGTCTTTCTCGGCATCAAGCGCGGTTTCATAAGCCCACTGCCTGATCGACCTGTTCCCTGGTGTCGTAGCCGCATAGAATGGCGGAGACGGCCGGACGCGTCAGCGCGTAGTAATGCACTGCACTGGACTCAGGCGCACGCCGAACGGAGAGCGCTTTTCGTCAAACAGTCTGCCGCCGGCAAAGCCCTTCATGACCGTGATGCCGACGTCGTTTTCTTCACAGATGCGGTACAGCTCCGCGCGGTCAGGGTCAATGCCTCTCAAGCCAGCGTCAAATGTTTCCGCAAACATCGTGTCAATATTCTCGCTCGTGGGCAGCATATCAAAGCTTGGCACCATCGAGAGAATTTCGCCCGTCTCGCGGGAGCGGAGCAGACCGTAGTTCTGCGAAATCCTTTGAAACAACATACGCACCGCTCGCCGGAGCCAGAGCCTGCACGCTGCGGGAAATCGCGCTCGACGAGTGCCGCCGCGCCCAGAAACTCTATGAGCTGCTCCAAAGCTGCCTCTAAAAATCTGCCTGCTTCCGATTTTTGCGTAGGGGGCGATGCCCACATCGCCCCGTTGGGTACCATCAATTCGCCGAAAATTTTCTGAAAAACGGTGCGATCTGCCGGACCGATATGGGCATCGGCCGCTACGAACACGAATCGGGGCTGCATATGACGTGACACCCGACACACAGCGGGGATGACAGGCGGCGCAATGTGTGATAAAATAGAAAAAACATGCAGTGCCGCGAACCGCGGAAGAAAGAGGACGCCATGTCAAAGCGGAAGCCGAGCTTCAACACGATCTATATTTCCGAGCGTGTGCAGGAGTGCCTGCGCCCGATTGCGCGCTGCGCGCTCACGACGGTGGTCGCCCCCATGGGCTACGGCAAGACGACGGCCATCAACTGGTTCCTCGCTGAAAAGACGAAGGGCGGGAGGGCCGTCGCCATTCGCCTGAGCATCTACTCGGGAAGCATCCCCATTTTATGGCGAAGCGCGCAGGACGCCTTCCGGTACGCGGGGCTCGACGTGCTGGATGCATTCGATTTCCCGGGCGACGAGGCTAGCGCCGGGCGCGTGATGGAGGAGCTCTGCCGGACGTTTGCCGCCGGGAAAACGTCCTACTATCTCTTCCTGGACGATTTCCATCTTCTGCGCGATGAGCGCGCCGTCCGCTTCATCTGCCGCATCAGCGCGCGCCTGCCCGAAAACGCGCATCTGATCGTCGCCAGCCGTGACCGGTTTTTGCCCGCGGGCGAGATCGTGCGCCTCGGCGGGAACCTCAACCAGATCGGCATGGAGCAGCTGCGGCTCAACCACACGGAGCTTGCCATCTACACCCACAAGTGCGGCGCGGCGCTCTCCGAGCAGCAGCTGGAAAATCTGTTCCGCTCGAGCGAGGGCTGGTTCTCGGCCATCTATCTGAATCTGCGCGCGCTTTCCGAGCGGGGGAGCCTGCCGGACGGAAGCTCCGACATTTTCGAGATGTTCACCGCCGCCATGATCGAGCCCCTCCCGCCCGAGCGGCAGGAGTTTCTGGCGGTGATGGGCCTTGCCGACGAGCTGACTGAGGATATGGCGCGCTTTGTCACGGAAAATGAGGAAACCAGCCGGATCTTGCAGGACCTGACCGGCCAGAACGCGTTTGTTACGCGATTGCCGGACTCGAAAAACTACCGTTTCCACCACATGATGAAGGAGTGTGCCATCCGAAAATTCCGCACGCTGCCGGAGGCATCGCAGATGGCCTATTGGAACCGCTTCGGCGACTGGTACGGCGCGCACGGGCAGTATCTGCACGCGTTGGACGCATACCGGATGTCCGCAAATAACGACGCGGCGCTTGCAATCATTGAAAAGGACGCGGGGAACCTGCTTTCTGCCATTGCGCCGGAGGATCTGCTCCAGCGGCTGGACGCGTGCCCGGCGGAGGCTCTGATGCGCCACCCGACGGCGCTGCTTGTTCTGATGCGGCGGCTTTTTACGTGGCGGCAGATTCCGAAGATGCTGCAAATGAAGGAGCTTCTCTCGCGCGCGATCGCGGAAAGCCCGGACATGACGGCAGAGGAACGAGGGAACCTTCTTGGTGAGTGCGACCTCATCATGAGCTTCCTTTCCTATAACGATATCACCGAAATGAGCCGCCTGCACCGAAGCGCCAGCCGCCAGATGACGCGCCCGGCTGTGACGATCCAGGCGGGCAGCTGGACGTTCGGGTCTCCGTCGGTCCTTATGATGTACTACCGCGCGCCGGGGGAGCTGCAAAAGGAGCTCCATGAGATGAACGAGTGCATGCCGCACTACTATCGGATCACGAACGGCCACGGCCTTGGCGCAGAGCTCGTCATGGCGGCGGAGGCCAGCTTCATGCAGGGAAGGCTCCACGAGGCGGAGATTGGCCTCGAGCGCGCACGGACAAAAATTGCAGGCAGCGGGCAGGAAAACATGGCGCTCTGCTGCGATTTTCTTCAGCTCCGGCTGCGGCTCGCGGCGGGAAAGGGGCGGCTTCTTGACATGGAAAGCCGCAAGCAATCTCTTCAGGCGCGGCACGACGTGGTGCTGCTCAATATGTTAGATGCGATTTATGCCTATTACTACGCCCTGCTTCAGGATACTGCGCGTGTCCCAGAGGTTTTCCGGCTGCACCGGCTCGATACGGTCAACTACTTTGCGCCCGGAAGGCCCATGATGGAGCTGACCCAAAATCAGGTGCTGCTGGCGCAGGGTGAATACGCGCGTGTGATCGGACGGAGCGAGGCGCTGCTCACGGTGTGCGATAAGCTTCACTATGCGCTCGTCGCGCTGCATATCCGCCTTCAGACCGCAAGCGCTTACGAGATGCTCGGAAACCGCGCGGAGGCAAGGCGGCTTCTGGAGGCGCTGCTTCGTGACGCGGAACCTGATCACTTCATTCTCCCCTTTGCCGAGAACGCGCCGTACCTGATGGCGCAGTATGAATCGCTCGGCCGCGAAAAGCCGTCGGCTCTTTTGGAGGAAATCTGCGCGTGCGCAAGGCGCTGGCTCTCCACGAGGCAAGCCTCCGGCGAGATGCAGAGACTGCACCCGGTGCTGCGGGAGCTCTCCGAGCGGGAGCTGTCTCTGGCGCGGCTCATGGCCGAGCGGAGGACGAACCGCGAGATTGCCGAAGCGCTCTTTCTCTCCGAGGGGACCGTCAAGCAGTACATCAACCGCATCTATTCCAAATTACAGCTTACCGGCTCTGCGCAGGAAAAGCGCCGCGCGCTCATCGCCCTTTTTGAAAACTACTAACTTTGGTTAATAGCGTTTTTGAAGAATCCACCGTACAATAACATCGTACGGTGGATTTCCTTTGTTGCCGGATCAAAGGGGGATTGGGAGATGTATCGGAAGTATATTCAGACGGTCGAGCCGCTGGACGACTTTGTTTTGCTGATCGATTTTACCTCTGGAAGTCGTCTGCTGCTGGACATGAAGCCGCATCTGGATTCGATCCGCTTCCGTTCTCTCAAGCGCCCCGAGGTCTGGAAGAGCGCGGAAACCAACGGCGTTTTTGTTCGCTTCGGCTCTGTGGAGCTCAGCCATGACGAGCTTATGACCATGGCAGAGCAGGGGCGGCGAGCCTTTTGACCGGCAGCCGGGTGCGGGAATCAGGCAGCCCGCGCCCGGAAGCGAGACGCCTGCCAGAAAAGCTGCTGCTTCTCTGGCAAAAGGATGCACCTCGACTGCGCGCATAATTTTTGTCCCGAAGGAACAAAAATTCTACACTTGCAAGGCGAGTGGAATTTTTCCGGTCGGCGGAGCCGCCGGATAAAATAGATTGAAAATTTATTTTGCGCCTGCGGGTGCAAAACTCTGCGAGGCTTTTGTTGGATTCGGGACTCTGTGCGGGTTTCGGATCACTGACTTTATTAGGAGGATTTTATGGGGAAGGGCTGGAAGGTTGTCGGCGGGCTGGGACTGGTGCTGGTGGCTGTGGGGTTCTGGTCAAAATCCGTGGTGGTGATCGTGCTTGGGATCGTGCTGACGCTGGTCGGCGAACGGCAGGGCGCCCGCGCGGCGAAGGAAAAGCACGAGCAGCTCGAGGGCGCGGCGATCCTGCCGGCCTTAAGGGGCGTGTTTGATTCGGCGGCGCTTCAGACAGGCGAGCGCCTGACAAGACAGGATATTGACGCCATGCAGCTGCTTCTGCATCAGGATTTCCATTATGTCGATGGCTGCGACAAGGTGACGGCGAAGTATCGCGGCATAGAGGTTCTGCTTGGAAACGTCCGGCTCATGCAAACCGATACATTCCGAGATGAGGAAACCAATATGGAGCGATCGACGGAAAAAGAGGTCTGGCAGGGCCTGATGCTCACCTGCAAGGTCGGCCACGCGTTTCCCATCGGCTTTGCCATCACGCCGCGCGGCAAGATCGATGGCCTTCTCCGCTACGCCGACGTGAAAACGGAAAACGAAGCCTTTGACAAGCGCTTTACCGTCAAGACTGACAGTGCCGACGCCGCACTTTTGACGCTGACGCCGCGGATGCAGGGAAAAATCCTCGCCGCCGCGAATGCCAGCCCCGGCGCGTTCTTTGTGACCTTCTGCTGCGATGGCCGCGTGTCGATGGCTGTCCGCACGGGGCGGAACTTCTTCGTGCCCGAGAAGAACGCCAATGACACAGAGGCTGTTCGGAAAAACCTACAGGAAAATCTGCGCCGGATGCTCGACATCATCGACGAAACAAACCCCATCGCGCCCGCAAAGGCGCAGGAAGAGGAGGTGTAAGCAATGCCGGTCGGACTTGCCTGTCTGCTTCTGGTTCTCGATCTTGCCGCGCTGGCGCTGCTCCCCCCAAAGCTGCGCAGAAAAAAGAGCACACGGATCGCCGTGATCTGCGCATGCAGCGTCATCGCAATCGCGCTGGCCGGCTATCTGCTGCTCACCGCAATTTTCCTCGACGCGGCTTACCATCACTGAACACATGAGGGAGGAAGAGCCATGACGCTTCCGCTGACCGAGCTGCTTCTGGGCCTGGATCTGGCCACAATGGTGGTTTTTGGAATGCTGTTGCGCCGGAAAAGAGGGATATGCGCAGTCGTACTTTGTCTGTGCGCCGCATTGGCCGTGGCGCTCGCGGTCCATATCGCAAATCTGCTGCTGGAAGACATCTGGCCAAAGTGCTGGGGTCCTCTCCCGGAAATTCAATAACAAAGCCGCCCGCCTGTTATGGTTTATAACAGGCGGGCGACTTTTTTGTATAAAGAAAACCACCGGCACGGCCGGTGGTTATGATTACAAACCGTTCAGACCTGTTTGTAGGGGCGGACGGCCTATATCGACACCTACGCATAAACCGAGAGATTTCAGAAAACCCGTAGGTATGTCTGTCTGTATGAGCGGTTTGGCGACACAAAAAGCGACCCGGATTTCCGGGTCGCTTTGGGGGTACGATTGAAATTAAGCCTTGCCAGCGCAGCCAAGAACGTCGCGCAGCTTGTGGCGGACGAGCTCCTTGATATTGGCGCGGGCGGGCTTGAGATACTCGCGCGGGTCGAACTTGTCGGGATGCTCGTTGAAGAACTCGCGGATGGTGCCGGTCATGGCAAGACGCAGGTCGGAGTCGATGTTGATCTTGCAGACGGAGAGCTTTGCAGCCTGACGCAGCTGATCTTCGGGAACGCCGACAGCGTTGGGCATCTTGCCGCCGTTTTCGTTGATGATCTTCACGAAGCTCTGGGGAACGGACGAAGCGCCGTGCAGAACAATCGGGAAGCCGGGCAGGCGGCGGGAGACCTCTTCGAGGACGTCAAAGCGCAGGGGAGGCGGAACGAGAATACCGTCAGCATTGCGGGTGCACTGCTCGGGCTTGAACTTGTAAGCGCCGTGGCTTGTGCCGATAGCGATGGCCAGAGAGTCGCAGCCGGTCTTGGTGACGAACTCCTCGACCTCTTCGGGGCGGGTGTAGGAGGCCTCGTGTGCGGCGACCTTCACGTCGTCTTCGATACCGGCGAGCGTTCCGAGCTCGGCCTCGACGACCACACCGTGGTCATGTGCGTACTCGACGACCTTCTTCGTGATCTCGATGTTCTCAGCGAAGGGCTTGGAGGACGCGTCGATCATGACGGAGGTAAAGCCGCCGTCGATGCAGGCCTTGCAGGTCTCAAAGTCGGGGCCGTGGTCCAGATGCAGAACGATCGGAATTTCGGGGCACTCGATGACAGCCGCCTCGACGAGCTTGACGAGGTAGGTGTGGTTCGCGTAGGCACGCGCACCCTTCGACACCTGTAAAATGACAGGAGCCTTTTCTTCCTTGCAGGCCTCGGTGATACCCTGCACGATTTCCATGTTGTTGACGTTGAAAGCGCCGATGGCGTAGCCGCCGGCATATGCTTTCTTGAACATTTCGGTAGAAGTTACCAGTGCCATATTGGACATCTCCTTATTCATATCAAATTCTACAAAAGATTCTAGCATTCTTCCATTATTTTTGCAATAGAGTGAATTTACAATTTCTTTGTTTTATGTTATATTTTCTTTGTTCAGTATTTTTATTCAACGTATTTTTTCGTCTGGAGGTTTGTTTCATGTCTACTGCTTTAAAAGGTTCTTTGATTATCGGCCAGTCCGGCGGCCCTTCTTCCGTTATCAATTCGTCCGCTTACGGCGTCATCCGCACCGCGCTTGATTCCGACTGCATCACGAAGGTCTACGGCGCGTACCACGGCATCAAGGGCGTTCTGGACGACCAGCTTCTTTGCATGGACGAGGAAGACCGCGCAGAGCTTGACCGCCTGCCCTATACCCCCTCCTCCGCGCTCGGCTCCTGCCGCTACAAGATTGCCGATCCCGACGTCGACGACACCGACTACAAGCGCATCCTTGAGATCTTCAAGAAGTACGACGTGCGTTATTTCTGCTACAACGGCGGCAACGACTCCATGGACACCTGCAACAAGATCTCGAAATATATGAAGAAGGTCGGCTACGACTGCCGCGTCATGGGCGTCCCCAAGACCATCGACAACGACCTGTTCGGCACCGACCACTGCCCGGGCTTTGCCTCGGCCGCCAAGTATATCGCAACATCCGTCATGGAGGTCGCGCGCGACTCCCGCGTCTACAACATCGGCCAGATCACCGTCATCGAGTGTATGGGCCGCCACGCGGGCTGGCTGACGGCTGCGGCTTCTCTTCCCAATACGAAGGAGCCCTGCTGCGACTTTATTTACCTCCCCGAGGTCGACTTCGACATGGACAAGTTCATTGCCGACGTGTCCGAATGCTACAAGAAGAACGGCAACTGCATCGTCGCCGTCTCCGAGGGCATCCATTACGCGGACGGCCGCTTCGTCTCCGAGGCGAAGACCGCGGCAACCGACGGCTTCGGCCATGCCCAGCTCGGCGGTCTTGCGGCGCTGCTTGCCAACATTCTGAAGGAAAAGACCGGCGCGAAGGTCCGCGGCATTGAGCTCTCGCTTCTGCAGCGCTGCGCCGCGCACTGCGCGTCCCAGACCGATATCGACGAAGCCTATCTGTCCGGCAAGACTGCCGTCGAGGAAATGCTCAAGGGCACGACCGACAAGATGGTCGGCTTCGCCTGCGACCGCACGAACGGCTACAAGTGCGAGGCCAAGCTCTTTGATCTTTCCGACGTTGCGAACTTCGAGAAGAAGTTCCCGCGCGAGTGGATCAATGCTTCGGGCAATAACGTCACCGCCGACTTCGCAAATTACTGCCTGCCGCTCATCCAGGGCGAGACGAAGCTCGAAAAAGAAGACGGTCTGCCCCGCTTCGCGCGCCTGAAGAAGGTTTTCGCAAAGTAATTTTAACCGCCTCTACCCCCAGTTCCCCGTCCGGGCGCGTCCCGGATGGGGAATTTTTTAACTTGACTTTAGTACGAATTCGTACTATAATGCCTTTCACTGCGCAGCCGCGCGTTTTACAGAGGAGGGCTTCCCTTTGGACGGCAATGTCACGCAATTTAACCGGCGCATCAACTATCTGATCGAGGAAACCGACGCGGTCTACCACGAAATCGCGGTACGTCTCGGCCTGTCGGACAGCGTCATGCTGATTTTATACGCACTCGAGGACGCGGGCGGTCAGATTCCGCTTACAACTATCTACCGCCAGACCGGCGCAAGCAAGCAGACCATCAACTCCGCGCTTCGGAAACTGGAGACAGACGGCCACATTCTTCTTCGCATGGCCGACGGAAAGCGCAAGATCGTCTGCCTGACAGAATCCGGGAAGATCTATGCTGCGCGGACAGCCGGAAGGCTTCTGGCGGCCGAGAACGAAATCTACGGCGCGTGGCCGAAGGAAGACCTCGAGGCCTATCTCCGACTGACGGAGAAATATCTCAAGGAGCTGCGCGAAAAAGCAAAGCAATTGGGAAAGGACGCGTTATGATACAATTATCCGATCATTTTACCATCCGGCGGCTGCTGCGCTTTACTGCGCCGTCGATCATCATGATGGTCTTCACGTCGATCTATGGCGTGGTAGACGGCTTCTTTGTCTCGAACTTCGCGGGCAAAACGCCCTTTGCCGCTGTCAACTTCATCATGCCGGTCCTGATGATCCTCGGCTGTCCGGGCTTCATGTTCGGAACCGGCGGCAGCGCGCTGATCGCGAAAAAGCTCGGCGAAAAGCAGCCGGAAGCAGCGAACGGCATCTTCACAATGCTGACCGTCTGCGCGGCCGTGCTGGGCCTCGGTCTCGGCGCGCTCGGCATTGCGCTTTTGCCTGTGATCGCCCAGCTTCTCGGCGCAGAGGGCGAAATGCTGAGAAACTGTGTGCTCTACGGAAGGATCGTTTTGCTGGCCACGCCGTTTTATCTGCTGCAATATTACTTCCAGTGCCTGTTTGCCACGGCGCAGAAGCCGAAACTGGGGCTCTATGTGACCGTGGCCGCCGGCGTGTGCAATATGGCGCTCGACGCGCTGTTTGTAGGTGCGTTCCGCTGGGGACTTACGGGTGCGGCTGCGGCGACGGCGTTCAGCCAGTTTGTCAGCGGCGTGATTCCGCTCATCTATTTCGCGAAGCAGCGCAGCGGCAGTCTTCTCGTCTTCACGCGCTTCCGCTTTGACGGACGGGCACTTGCCAGAACCTGCACCAACGGCTCGTCGGAGCTCATGAGCAACATTTCCATGAGCCTTGTCAGCATGCTCTACAACGCCCAGCTCATGCGCTACGCGGGCGAAGACGGCGTGTCGGCCTATGGCGTTCTCATGTACGTGAGCATGATCTTCATGGCAATTTTCATCGGCTACTGCGTGGGCTCGAGCCCAATCGTGAGCTATCACTACGGCGCGGAAAACAAACAGGAGCTCCATGGCCTTCTCAAAAAGGGCTTGACCGTTCTGTCCGTGACGGCAGTTCTGATGTTCGCGGCGGGAGAGCTCGCGGCAAGGCCATTGGCGAAGCTCTTTGTGGGCTATGACGAAGGGCTTTTGGATATGACAGCGCACGCATTTTCAATCTTCTCGTTCTCGTTCCTGCTTTCGGGATTTTCGATTTTCGGCTCGTCGTTTTTTACCGCGCTCGGAGACGGGCTCACCTCGGCGCTCATTTCGTTCTTGCGGACGCTGGTGTTCCAGATCGCGGCCGTGCTCCTTTTCCCGCGCATCTGGGAACTCAACGGGATCTGGCTGTCGATCGTCGCGGCGGAGGTCATGTCTGTTCTGGTTACGGCGCTGTTTCTTATCGGCAAGCAGAAAAAATACGGCTATTGAAAATAGAAATCCGGCCTGTAGAAAAGCATCTACAGGCCGGATTTTTCAAGTTGCATCAGTAGAATTCGTAGGGGTCGATGCCCACATCGACCCAAGGGTACCATCGGATTCGCCGGAGATTTCCGTAAAAACGGATCGTTCCGCCGGGGCGATGTGGGCATCGCCCCGACGCAAAATTCGGAGATTTTATGCGATATTTAGAGGTTTTCCGCAAAATTCGATGGCGCTACGAAAGAAAGCGTGATTCCAATGTGCGCACCATCTGTGTATAGCGCGCCTTACAATCAGCCATTCTGCCGTTTTGCAGATCGTCGTAGCAGGGAGCGAGCCATGTGTCGCGAATCTCGCGGTACGTTTCGTGCCGGTCGGAGGCCAGATTGATGCACGTGACGATACCGGGGGCAATGTCATAGTATTCGCGAATCAGCGCTTCGCCGTCCGGGCAGGCCCTTAAATACCCGTCGCGGAAGGCGCGGAAGGCGGTGAGCTCCTCGCAGTCGTCCGGTTTCCCCAGCTCCTCGCAAACAGCGGTCGTGATAAAGCACAGGCCGAAGAGCTTTTTGCGGAAGCCTGTGGAGATCGCTTCGTAATCTCCCAGGTAAAACGGCGTTTTGGGGTACCGGCGCACCCACTCAGCCTGCAAGGCTTTGCAGAACGCTTCGCTTGTCGGAAGCTCCAGCTTCCGGATGGCGGGCACCAGGAAAATGGCGATGACCATCTTGTCGTCGTCCCGCGCACCGTTTCGGTTCCGGTTGGCCGCCCAATCGAGCTCCAGCTCGTCCAAAAACGCGTTCGCGCTCTCAAAAAGCCGCGCATCCGTCTCGTCCGGCATGGCGCAGACCGCCTCGTCGAGGGAGCGGAAGACCGGCTCCGTCATCGCATAGACGTCGGAAAAAGCGGCCTCAAATTCGCCCTTCGTAATTTTCTTCTGATAGCCCCGGAAGCTCCGCACGCAGCCGGGCAGCTGCTTTTTTGCCGCATCCAGCCTCTGAAGCGCCTCTTCCGGCGCGATCGAACCGGAGCCTGCGGGCTTGTCCAGCAGCTCGTCTGCCGTCAGCCGCGCGCCGCAGTACATGCAGGAAAACTGCGAAAGCTTCGCCGGTACCTTCAGGCTCTCGCCGCACTTGGGGCAAAACCCGCTCAAAAATTCCTGTTCACTCATGAAGATACCTGCTTTCATGTAAAATTCGCGCCGCACAACCGGCAATGGTAGGTTGTGCGGCGTAGGTCTATTTTTTCATAAAATGCGCGGGATGTCAAGTCAATCGGTGCACAGAAGGTACGCAGAATCCTCCGCTTCGCCTTTTGCGCCGCAGATGATCATGGCGTAGCTGCTGTCTAAATTCGCTTCCAGCTCATCCAGCTCCGCCTCGCTGAGCTCCCGGCGGTAAATGCCGTTATCGAGCTTCGCAAAACCGCCGCCAAGTGCTTCCGGCGTGCAGTGCTCAACCAGAATGACGCGGCAGCCGGTCTGCTTGGAGAGCTCCTCCGCGTACTTTCTCGCGCTGTCCGTCTTCGGGAACAGAGAATCGCCCATCGAGACGGCAGCCTCGCCGTGGTCAAAGCCGGGGAGGCTTACAAGCTTGAATCCTGCCAATACAGCAAGCAGCGCGGCGGCCGCGGCCATCACGCCGACAAAGCGCAGAAGCGTCTTTCGCTCCTTTTTCCGTCTCGTCTCGCGGCGGAGCTCCCGCATGACCGTATCATGAAGGAGCTTCGGCGGTTCCTGCTGTAATCCGGGCAGCGCCTCATCCGCCATCCGGAGCTCGCTTTGGATTCTGCGGCACTCCGGGCACGCGGCCAGGTGCTCCTGCAAAGCGGTTTGTTCTTCTATCGTTATCGCGCCATCGAGCTGCACGCTCAGCAGCTCCAGCGCTTCATTGCATGTGATCATAGACGCACCTCGCCTTCTACTGGTTCAGACGAAGCGGAATCAAAATAGTTCCCGGCTTTTAAAATTTTTCTGAAAGACAAACGCGCTCGGGCCAGCCGGGATTTCACCGTCCCCACGCGCACGCCCAAAATATCCGCGATCTGCTCGTATTGCAGATCCTCGATCACGCGCAGCTGCAAAATCTCCCGGTGCTCGGGCGAAAGCTGCTCCATCGCGCGGGCAAGCTCGATTTTCGTTTCGTTCGTCATCGCCTGCTGCTCGGGCCCCGGCTGCGCGTCGGGAACGGAGAGCTCGGCTCCCTCGTCGCTGTCGTCGTAGCTCTCGGTGAGAGAGGTTTCCTGCCGCCGCTTTTTCCGGCGCAGAAAATCGATGCAAATGTTGCTCGTCAGGCGGAACAGCCACGTGGAAAAGCTCGCCTCAAACTGATACTGCCCCAAAGAGCGCCACGCGCGCAAGAATGCCTCCTGCGACAGATCTAATGCGTCGTCCGGATTGGCGCTCATGCGCAGACAGAGGTTATAGACCTTTTTCTGGTGCAGGAGCAAGAGCTCTTCAAATGCGCCGTTGTCGCCCTGCTGCGCGCGGCGGATGAGTTGTTCTTCTGACATAGGCTTACCTCAAATCGTGCTTAATGCCGGCGGCAATGGCGGAAATGTCGTCCATGGTGGAAATCTTCGAAATTTGTTCCTTATAATACCCGCTGTGAGAAACGCCGCGCAGATACCACGCAAAATGCTTGCGCGCCTCTAAGCACGCGATGTGTTCGCCCTTGTCCGCTTTCGCAAGTTCAAACTGATGGAGCGCCACGTCGACCCGTGAGGCCAGCTCCGGCCGCTCGGGGACAGGCTTTCCTTTGATCGCCGCCTTGCACTGTAAAAGCAGCCACGGGTCTCCGAACACGCCCCGGCCAAGCATCAGCCCGTCCGCTTTCGTCCGCGCCATGCAGCGTACCGCATCCTCGGGCGAAAAAATGTCGCCGTTGGCAATCACGGGGATATGGACGGCGGCTTTTACATCGTGGATGATGTCCCAGTCGGCAACGCCGGAATAGAGCATTGTCTTCGTCCGGCCATGCACCGCGATGGCGCTTGCTCCCGCCTGCTCTAACATGACGGCGAGCTCGACCGCATTGACGCTCCCCTTGTCCCAGCCCTTTCGCATCTTGACTGTAACGGGAACCGGCACGGCTTTTTTGACCGCTTCGACGATTCTTGCCGCTTTTTCCGGGTCCTTCATCAAGGCGCTTCCGTCACCGTTTCCGGCGATTTTCGGCATGGGACAGCCCATGTTGATATCGATGAAGTCCGCGCCGGAGTGTTCCAGCGCCAGCGCCGCACCCTCCGCCATCACAGACGGGTCGTTTCCAAAAATCTGCGCGCCGCAGATACCTGCATCGGTTTTGCGGAGCAGCGAGAGGCTCTTTTTGTCCTTATAAACCAAGGCGCGCGAGGAGACCATCTCCGTTACGGTGATGTCCGCGCCGAGCGAGGCCGCAATGCAGCGGTATGCCCAGTCGGTCACGCCCGCCATCGGGGCCAGCACGATGGGGTTTTCAATACGAAATGTTCCGAGCTGCATGCGCGCGCCTTCTTTCCGGTTTGGTGTCGTGCCATCTATCATACCACAAACCGGCAAAAAACGCAACAAAGCCGCGACCACCCCTACGGAATTTCCGCACCCAACGCGTGGGGACGTCCGCTCTTACGGAATTTCCAAAACCAATTCGTAGGGCGGACAGGGACGTCCGCCCCTACGAGGCTTCTGAAAACTTCCCGTCTTGCGTAGGGGGCGATGCCCACATCGCCCCATGGGCACGAGCGGATTCGCCGGGAACTTCCGTAAAAACGGTGCACACTGCCGGGTCGATGTGGGCATCGACCCCTACGGACCCGATTGCGACTGCGACATAGAAAAAACGCCATCCGGATGGATGGCGTTTTTTCATGGAGCGGGGTACGGGAATCCTCCGGCGGCTTTGCCGCCTCCGTGCCGTCTCGGCAATTGTTTTGACCTTCGGCCAAAACCGTCGGTATTTCATACCGCCGCCGGTCTTGCGCCCGGAATTGCCGGACGGTCGAACCACGGGTTCGTTGCGGGACCCTTGCAGCAAAAATCAGCACCCATCTTTGAGATGGGTGCTGATTTTTGGAGCGGGGTACGGGAATCGAACCCGCCTCTGTGGCTTGGGAAGCGACCGTTCTACCGATGAACTAACCCCGCGTTCAATTGTGGTGCTACTATAGCACGGAAGCGGGAAAAATGCAACCGTTTTTTGTCGCGGCTGGCGGAGAAACCCAGATATGGTAGAAAAAGATGGTGCGGATGCAACATTTTGCGGGATGGGCGGCGGATGGACGGGGCTAAAAAAATTTTTACCGAACTGGAAAACTTTTTTTCGGCCCGGGAGGAAAAAACGCCGGTTTTTCTTTCCGGAAACAGCAAAATTAACTTGAAAAGGGCGGAAGATTATGTTATTCTATGTAAAAGTCCATAAGGCGTATTCTGCCCTTCGGGGTGTGCGCCGGGCTTGCGGTCAACGGTTGTACGGGGACATGCAACATTTGTTGCGGTTTCTTCGCCGCGCGGTGAAAATGGAAAATTCTATTCGGAGAACCGGATTTTATATAAATATTTCAGAATTTGGAGGAAAGAACGATGAAAAAACGCGTTTTAGCGGCGCTTCTGGCGCTGGTCATGCTCTTTGGCGCGCTGCCGATGTCGGTTTTCGCGGAAGATCTCGAAACCGGAGACGAATTCAGCGACACGTATGAAGAACCCACAGCACCCACAGAACCGGACGATAACGACCTGAAGGACACGCAGCAGCCTCAGCCCGATATCACCGACCCGACGGAGTTTATAGGCATAAAGACTGTACCTGTGCAATGCGACAATAAGGCCGACCATTATATGCAGTATGCGATTGATGGCTTGATTGAAAAGAAGTGTGCGGAACTCGTTTGGTCGACCGGCAGCAAGGAGGCCACGCTCAAGCTGTATCCGGAGAAGATTGCAAACCGTTTTTCCGCTCTTAAAGGTACGCACACTGCGGTCAGCACCAGTGTCGTTACTGTTACGCTGACGTATAACGGCAGCTGGAAAATCGATGGGGCAATCCCGGTTATCTATGTTACTTGCGCCGCGCCGGAAATTCCCGACCCGACGGATTCCGTGAAAGACCAGTACGTGACGGTGGTGTGCGATAATAAGACGGCGCATCCAAACATTCAGTATCAGTTGAAGAATCTGCCCGCCGGCAGCGTGGACGTGCAGTGGGACGGAACGGCTAAGACCGCGAAGCTTGTCCTGAAGCCGGATAAAATTGCGGAACATTATGGCATGGCCTACGGCGCGCATACTGCTGTCAATTCGGCCGACGTCGAAGTTTCGCTGACCTATGCAAATGACGCGTGGAGTCTCAGCGCAGCGATCCCGGATGTCCACGTCACGTGCAAGCCGGCGCAGGAGATCCCGAGCCCGAAGAACTCTTTTGACAAGCTGCTTGTCAATGTCGTCTGCAACACGGAAAATTCCGGCCACGACCCGATCGAAGTGCCGCTGACAGAGGTTGCCAGTAGCGTCGAAGTGCAGTGGGAGCCGAATACTGCTGTTGCGTACATCACGCTCAAACCGACCGCTTTTGCAGCGTATTATAGCCAGCACAACAACGGCGCGCACGACCCGGTCGACCCGGCAGCGGTCAAGGTTGAAGCGCACTATGATAGCGAGAAGGGCTGGACTTGGACGAAGCCGACGATCAACGTCAAGTGCGAGCCTGTATATACCATCACCTACAACTGGCGCGGTGTGGTCAAGCCCGCGGACGTTAAAAACGTCAATAACCCCGAGACCTTTACTGCGGATGAGCTTCCGATCACCCTCCAGACTCCGGATTTCAAGAACAACGAATGGCCGCAGAAGTTCCTCAACTGGCGCGATGCGGCAGGCAATGTTGTCACGCAGATCACCACGCCCGGAAACGTGGAGCTGTACGCGTACTATCAGTTCCCCGTGCGGTACACGGTCTATGACGAGAACGGCCAGAAGGTCGACAATCTCTCCGTCACCGACTGGTACAACGAGGACGATTTTGCGGACTATAACCTCAAAAGCGGCGAACAGACCGGCCACGACTTCGACGGCTGGTATCAGACCACAAAGGACTTTGGCAACACGAACAAGCGCGTCACCAAGCTCAATATGGCCAAGAAGTATGAACTGGTCGGCAAGCTGACCCGCAAGGAGTACACCGTTACCGCATCGCTTTTCCTGAATGGCAGCGAGGAGGCCACCAAGGATGCCAGAGGCGTGGTTATTTCCAGAAGCGTCAAGGGTTTGTATGGCGATCTGATCGACTACCCGGAGCTGGAAAAGCAGCTGAAGGAAGCGGCGCTTGCGGCTGACGCGGCCAACGAGCCGAATCCGGACATGGCCGACATCAACATCTGCCTGAACGACAAGAGCGGCAAGCCGTTTGACGCGGCAACCTATGGTCAGGAAGGCTACAACTGGCGCAATATGCAGTGGCCGGAAAACAACCCGACCAAAAAGTGGATTGTCGCCTATGCATGGGCTTACGTTGACACCTACTACGACGTAACGTTCAACGTCGACATGGAAGGCGTGACGCCGGTCGCCACGCAGACGGTCAAGTGCAATGAAACCGCGAACGAGCCGACTGCACCCACCAAGGAAGGCTACAAGTTCCTCGGTTGGTTCAAGGACGGCGAGAATACTGCGTTCGATTTTGATACCCCAATCACACAGAAGACTGAACTGACGGCGAAGTGGGAGCTCAACTTGCAGACCGTCAACGTTGTGATCTACCGCAACGGCGACATGACCAAGGAATTCAAGACAGTTGCGCTCGAAAAGCAGCCGAAGGGTACAGTCATTGATCTGACTACGCTCGACATTGCCAACTACTACACTGCAAACAGCACCGGCAAATACGACTTCTACGGCTGGTACAACGACGGCAAGTGGAACGAGTACAAGGCGAACCCCGAAACCCCGCCCGCAGGTCTTGATTCGATCACGGTCAACGGCTGGACGAATATCATCTGCATGGTCTATGACTATGAGAATGTCATCGTCAGAGCGATCACCGACGATGACAAGACCACCGAGACGCAGCTTTTCTCCGGCATGGCTCGCAGAGGCAGCAACCTGCTGGACTACCTCGCAGAGCAGAACATCGATCTGGAGAAGGTCGGTCATACGCATGACGAGTGGTATAAGTACGATTCGCCCAAGTGGAAGTTCGGCGATGCGGATACCGTCAACGGCTGGACGAACGTTCTGGTGAAGTACACCCGCAAGGCGTACACCGTTGTTGCGAATATGTATCTCGACGGTGCGCCGCACTACCGCCAGAACACGGACTTCTACACGTATCAAGTTACTGGTCTGTACGGCGATTCCATCGACTTTGCGGATATCAAGGCGCAGGCCATCGCGCAGGCAGAAAAAGACCGTCCTGACTCCGCTTCCTATGATGCGTCCGTCATCGAAGACTGGGCTGGCAATGCGACCTGCACGACCTTCGGCGAGCATCAGCCCGACCAGGGCACGCATTATGTAAACGTCCACGTCAACACCACGCAGCACGTCTATGTCTACAGAATGATCGACGGCAAGATGGAGCCGACTGAGTACCATCACTCCACCGCTCCGTTCGGCGCAAATGTGGTCGAGCATCTCAACGCGAATGTGACAAATCTTGATATGCCCGGCTACTCGCACGACGAGTGGTTCATGAAGGACGTTCCGTCGCTGGACGTCAAGTTTGGCAACACGGATACCATCAACGGCTGGACGAACGTTGTCATCAAGTACACAAAGAACGAGTTCCCCGTGACGTATGACTACGCATGCACAGACCCGGCACTTGAGCCGAACTGGAAGGTGTGGGCAACGCTTCCTGAGAATCCGTACACTTACGCGCCCGGCGAATCGGTTCGTGTGGCCATGATGCCTGACGATGTGGAAGACGGCGAGTATATCTGGAAGTTCGTCACGTGGAAACTGAACGGCGTTGACGTTGTTCCCAACGCACAGGTTCCGATGGTCGAAGGCGGCCTTACCTTCGTCGGTATCTGGGAGCGCACGCAGAAAGAATACGGCGTGAAGTACAGCTATGATCCCAACCTCCCGGCTGAGGTTCAGGCAACGATTCCTAAGAACCCGCACACCTACACGGTGGGCCAGATGGTCACAACGGCAGCCAAGCCCGATTCTGTGAGAGTTGGCGAATATATCTGGACGTTCAAGACGTGGAAGCTTGATGGCGTCGAGGTTGCACCGAACACGCAGGTTCCGATGGTTTCCGGCGGTCTGCACTTTGAAGGCATCTGGGAGACGAAACTGATCCACTACAGCCTGACGATCCAGTACGTCGATAAGAAGGGCAAGGAACTGGCCGAGAGCCATATGGATCTCCTGGCCAAGGGCGAAGCGTACAAAGTAGACTCTCCGAAGATCAAGGGCTACAAGCTCAAGGAAAAGGAAGACGCGGTGATCGAAGGTAAGATGCCCGGTCATAATCTGACCATCGAGGTCGTCTACGTCAAGAAGAGCACCGGTGGCGGTTCAGGTACGATCGACTCCCCGAACAAGCCTACGACGAAGGCACCGGCGCTGACGCTCAACACCGATGACCACTTCGCATTTATCAACGGTTATCCCGACGGCTCCGTGCAGCCCGAAGGCAATGTCACCCGTGCGGAGACCGCAGCGATCCTGTACCGCATCATGGGCGACGCGTGCCAGTCCTACTACAAGACCAACAGCAGCTCCTATTCGGACGTTGCCCGCGGCGACTGGTACAACACCTACGTTGCTACACTCGAGAATGCCGGCGTGATCGTCGACACCAGAACGAACGGCAAGTTCCGTCCGAATGACGCGATCACCCGCGCAGAGCTCGCTTCCATGATCGCGCAGTTCGCCGGTCTTGAGAGCGCTTCCGCTGCGAAGTTCAACGATGTTGGCTCGCGCTACTGGGCAGCCGAGGAAATCGCGATTGCCGCGAAGATGGGCTGGATCAACGGCTATCCCGACGGCAGCTTCCGCCCGGACCGCAACGTCACCCGTGCGGAACTGATGGCAATGGTGAACCGCGCGCTCGGCCGCACGCCGAAGTCTGAGGACGATCTGCTGTCCGGCATGAAGACCTGGCGCGACAACGCGAACGTGAACGCATGGTACTACCTCGACGTGCAGGAGGCCACCAACGACCACACCTACACCAAGTCCGGTACCCATGAGACCTGGAAGAAGCTTCTGTAATCAAAAGCGTCTGACAGAAAACAGCATACCCCCAAGGGGCGGCGAAAGCCGCCCCTTTTGCCAGTCCGAACACAGGAACCGAAAAAGCGCTCCGTTACCGAGTTTGGTAACGGAGCGCTTGCGTATTTGAAAAGAGAACCTGCGGTTACTGCGGACGATCCTCCCATGACTGATTCAGAGCGGCAATCAGGTCACTCGGATGCTGATAGCAACGGTGATCGTAGACGAAACGCGCGTCTGTCCGATAATCGATTTCAATCGTGTATGGTGCTTCCAGCGGGCGGACGGAGAAGGCTTCCGGTGCGGATACAAACCTGCGCGCAGCCTCGCAGGCACCTTCATAAATCCGGCGGCGCGCCTCCAACGGGTGCAAATGGATCGCCGCTGTGTTGCGCTCGCGATATTCCTCTGTCAGGCATTCCCTGCCGCTTCCGGGAATCACGCCCTCCTTGACGCTGACGGCGACCATTCCCGGGCAAAGCGCGGCGGCTTCCTTGCAAAATGCCAGATCCCCGCTGCCAAAAATGGGCTGGATGCCCATGACAACGCCCATAAAAACGCTCATGCCGAATTCGCCTACGGAGATACCGTTGATGCGCTGGTCGACAACGCGCATGGAACTTGTATGCGCCAGATGAGCAAAGGGCGTGCCGGCCTTCGCGTGCTGCCCAACCCATGCGACCGCGTCGAAATCCGGCGTCATACCCAGCGGGTAGGGCCCCGCAAAGCCGCGCTGATAGCGCACACGCTCGTCAAGCCGCAGCAGGTCCAATCCGCCAAGCCCGTGCGCGTCAGCGACGAGAACCTCGTCGAACCCATACTCCAGGAAGCCTCTGACAGCAGCATTGACCTCCTCGGTCAGCAGCATCCGCCCAGTTTCGTAGCAGCGGCCGCCGGGAAAACACCAATCCTCAGAATTGAGAACGCCCGCGCAGCCCTCCATATCCGTGATCAGGAACAGTCGCATCCGACAAAACTCCTTCCATAAAAAGCATTCTCCCATATTTTATTATACTAAACGATTACTACGTGTCAAGAAAAAGCACACCGTAAATTTGTACAGTAAAGCAATAGTAAAACCGTTAAAACAGAAAAAATTGTGCAAAGTATTGAAATACTTAAAATATACTGTTATAGTTTGGATAGTAAACGTATTCTTCTTCGCGGAGGATAACATATGGCATCAGACAAAAAGCAGGCAACGATCGTCGAGCTCGCGCGGCGCGCCAACACCTCAACCGCAACGGTCTCGCGCGTCCTGAACGGCGCAAACTATCCGGTCAGCGAAAAGCTCCGCGCCGCTGTCCTGAAGGCTGCGGAGGAAATGAACTATGTTCCGAACGCGCTCGGACAGTCGCTGAAAAACGGACGGAGCAAGGACATCGGCGTCATCATTCCCAGCTTTTCCAACCCCTTTTACACACAGCTGATTTCCGGCATTGAGGCGACCTGCCGGGAACGAGGGTTCAACCCCATTTTCAGCAGCTCCAACGGCAGTGATACGCGGGAGCTGCAAAGCATTGAGCTGCTGCGCAGGAAATGCGTCGAGGGTCTGATCCTGTCCACTGTACACGCCGGGCCCAAAGGGATTCAGACAGCCCTGCAGTTTCACAAAAACGTCATTCTTTTTGACCAGGTCGAAGAGCAGAACGTCTGCGACTGCGTAACGTTTGATTATGAAAGCGGCGGATATCTCGCGTTTCAGTATTTGCTGGAAAACGGGCACCGGAACCTGGCGTTTTTGAGCGCGCCGCTGGAAAAGCGGCTGAGCCGCCGGGCGCTGTACCGCGGATGTCAGCGGGCCGTGAGCGAATGGGGAGACGGCGCATCGTGTACGCTGGTCGTAGAGGATGCAAAGGTTGCCGACAATACCTACTGGGAGTATGAAAACGGCAGATTGCTGGCCGAAGCGCTCCTGGAGCTCCATCCGCGCCCGACGGCGGTGCTGATTTATAACGACGTGACGGCAATTAGTGTGATGTCCCGGCTGATCGCAAAGGGCGTCCGCGTGCCGGAAGACTTGTCGGTCATCGGCTTTGACAATATTATCATGTCGGAGTACGCGACGCCGGCGCTTACGACCATCATGCAGCCGGCCTTTGAGACCGGCGCAATGGCGACAAGGATCCTGCTCGATAAAATCGAGGGCAAGAGCGCCACAAACTGCCGCATTGCTTTCAGTCCAAAGCTGATTGTCAGAAAATCAGTGAATAAAATAGGATAGCTCAAGGAGGAATGTAAATGCGTATAAAAGAGCAAACCGTTGAAAAATTGCGCGTCCGCATTTTTGAAAACCGGCGGGATCTCGGTGCATACGCCGCATCGGAGGCGGCCGCCGCGCTGCGGCAGCTGCTGCAGCAGAAGCAGGAGGTCAACCTGATCTTCGCGGCAGCGCCGTCCCAATCGGAGTTTCTGGAGGCGTTGTGCCAGGAACCGGACATCGACTGGACAAGCGTCAACGCATTCCACATGGACGAATACGTAGGCCTCAGCATCGGTCAGGCCGGTTCCTTCACAAATTTCCTGAATCAGGCTGTGTTTGACAGACTCCCGTTCAAAAATGTCTACCGTCTGAACGGAGCGGCCGACCCGAAGGAGGAATGCGCGAGATATGCAGCGCTTCTGCGGGAGCATCCGATTGACGCTGTGTTTATGGGCGTCGGAGAAAACGGCCACATCGCGTTCAACGATCCTCCCGTCGCGGACTTCCACGACAGCGCCGCCATCAAGATCGTTACGCTTGACGATACCTGCCGGATGCAGCAGGTTCATGACAAATGCTTCCCAACATTTGATGATGTGCCGAAGCAGGCCTTTACGCTGACCGTACCGACCCTGCTTTCGGCCGGAAGGCTGTTCTGCATGGTGCCCGCCGCAACGAAGGCAAGCGCGGTCGCACGAATGCTGACCGGACCGATCAACGAGTCCTGCCCCGCTTCCATTTTGCGTACACACGACAATGCGACGCTTTATCTGGACCCGGACAGCGCCGCAGAGTATCTGAAGAGCATCTGACGTTCCTTTGCCCGGGCACATATACGTAGTCCGCAGCATTCGTTGCTGATTTTCTTATATCTAAAATAGTAAACGTTTGCTGTAATTAAAAAAATAGGAGGTCCTTATGAAAAAGACAAGTTTACTCGCACTGCTTCTTTGCCTCTGCATGCTGTTGGCTGCCTGCGCGACATCCACCAGCGGCACACCCGCGAACGAGAAAACCACTGCCCCCTCAGCAGAAACCTCTGACACCACGCAAACCGCAGCATCCGAAGAAACATCCGCAGCCGAAACGACCGGCGAGACTCCGCTCAGCGGCGACATTGAGGTCGGTATTCTGCTGGCTGAGGGTACCGCCGGCTACGAACTGATCGTAAATAATGTCGGCAACTGGCTCATCGAGCGCAACCCCGACCTCAGCATCGAGTACACCTTCGCCAACACCAAGGCGCGCTCCTTCATGGAACAGAAGTGGCGCTCCGGCGACGCACCGGACACGGATTACTTCGTGTTCAATGCGCAGGTCCCGTCCACCTATGAATTCACCGACCGCCTGCTCGACCTCAAGCCGTATATGGAATCCGACGAGGGCTGGAGCAAGTACAAGGACTCCGCAATGTCCATCATGGAGCTGGACGGCAAGATCTACGGCGCGATCACCGACACGCACGTCCAAGGCCTGTATTACAACAAAGCATACTTTGAACAGTTTGGCATCAATCCGCCCGAGACCTGGGAAGATCTGCTGGCCGCCTGCGAAACGCTGAAGAGCAACGGCATCGACCCGATTGCCGTCACCGGAACCTATGCGCCGTACATGGGCGCGTGGCTGGACTATCTGATGATCCGCGAGGTCGGCTATGACGCCGCATACGAAGCAATCCGCAACGGCACGCTCAGCGAACTGCCCGGCGTCAAGCGCGCTGTGGACAAGTGCAAGCAGCTCATCGACAACGGTTATTTCCTGCAGGGCTTTGAGGGCACGGACTTCACCGCCGCGCAGATGCAGTTCTTCCAGGGCAAGGCCGGTATGATCCTGATGGGTACTTGGCTGACCTCCGAAATGGCAGACTCCATCCCCGCCGACTTCCAGCTTGGCATCTGCCCGTTCCCGTCTGTGTCCACGGGCGAGGTTGAGCAGACCCAGATCACCAGCCACAGCAACGTGATCAGTGTCAACAAGGATTCGGAGAACCTCGACGCCGCCATCGCCTTTGTCAAGCGCTTCACAAGCGAAGAGGTCCAGACGATGCGCGCTGAACAGACTGGTCTGATTTCCGCTGTCGAGGGCGTTGCTGCTCCGACGAACGTTTACGGCCTTGGCGATCTGCTTGACAGCGCCACCAGCATGCACGTGCGTCACTTCGCGCTCGAGTTCGAGGCGGACAAGAACACGGCGTACTACAACGAGATCGCAAAGCTGTTCATGGGCCAGGTTAGCGGCGATGAGTTCATCGCAAACGCGGATGCCGTCATGAGCGCTCTGAAGTAATTCTGCTCAAAAAGGGCAGGCTCTGCCTGCCCTTTTCCCCCTTGCGAACTTCGCGCACAGTTATTCTGTTTGAATCCTGCGTTTTGGAGGCTGATTATGTCCGCTCGAAAGAAACTGATTTTCCCCTTTCTGCTGCCGTGCCTGCTGCTGATTGGCGCATTTTTCATTTTGCCGGCAATCAATACATTTGTGATCTCCTTTCAAAACTGGGACGGCACATTCCGCACGACCGACTGGAACGGGCTTCAGAACTACGCCAAATTGCTGAAGGATCCCACCTTTGTTGAGGCGGTAAAGCACACGTTCCAATACTTCCTGATCTCGATGATCCTGCTGTTTCCGCTGGCGCTTCTGTTGGCGGTCTGCCTGCAGCGCATCAAAAAGGGCAGAATGCTCATTCAGTTCTGTATTTTCATGCCGGTCACGCTTTCTGTCGTCGTCGCGGCAATTCTCTGGAAATGGTATATCTACGACCCCAATATGGGTATGGTCAACACGGTTTTGCGCGCGATCGGTCTGGAGGCCGCGGCCAAAGCATGGCTTGGCGACGCAAAAACGGCAATGACCTGCGTGATCCTCATGTCCACATGGCACGGTCTGGCGACATGGGTCATCATGCTGATCTCCGGTCTTGACCGGATCCCACCCGAGCTGATGGAGGCGGCGCGCATCGACGGCGCCAATGAATTCCGGGTGTTCATCCGTATTACGCTTCCGCTGCTGTGGGAGGTTCTCAGTTCGCTGATCGTCATGTGCTTTATCGGTTGCATGCAGCAGTTCCCTGTGGTTTTCGCCATGACGCAGGGCGGCCCGCACGGCGCTACAGAGCTCATGGGCACATACTTATATAAGATCGCCTTTGAAGGCCGGCAGTTCAGCTACGGCTCAGCGATGGCAATCGTGATGCTTCTCACCATTCTGGTGGCGAGCGTGATCGGCAACCGGGTCTTGAAAACCGACCCGATCGAGTATTGAGTATCATTTGAGTTCATTGAGGAGAAGCAAATGAGAAATACTGACACAACTATCCGCCGCAAACGACCGCATGGAATGCGGATCATCTATATCGCACTGAGCTTATACTGCCTGTACAACATTTCCCTGTTTGTCCTGCTGTTTATCGGCTCGCTGAAGGGAAAGGCCGAGATTTTCAGCAGCAGCATCTGGGCGCTGCCGGAGGCGGCCGTCTGGCAGAATTACGTTGACGCATGGAACATCGGCAAAATCGGCACCTATACGCTCAACAGCATTTACGTTACGGGTATGACCATGCTGCTGACGATCATTCTGGCGAGTATGGCAGCGTATGTGCTTGGGCGCATTCCATTCCGCGCGAGCAATCTGATCATGACCGCCATCATGATCGGTATGATGCTTCCGCCCTTCGTAATTGCGATCCCGCTGTTCGATATTCTCAAGCAGTTAAAGCTTCTGAACAATCTGAACGGTTTGATTCTGGTCTATGTCGCAAAGCAGCTCCCGTTTTCTACCTATGTGCTCACCAGCTTCTATAAGGGGCTACCGTATACGCTGGAGGAAGCCGCGATCATTGACGGCGCTTCCCCACTGACGACCTTTGTGCGTATCATGCTGCCGCTGACCGGCTCAGCCATGATCTCCGTTACCATCAACAACATGCTAAATGTCTGGAACGAATTTTTGCTGGCGCTGATTTTCCTGAGCGACAAGAAAATCTATACGCTCCCCATTGGCTTATTCTATCTCAGCCAGAACGCGGAGTACTCGTCTTCCTGGACGATCCTCTTTGCGGGCATGATCATCAGCGTGATTCCGGTGCTGATCGTATTTGCCCTGTTCCAGAAGCAGTTTGCACAGGGCGTATCGCAGGGCGCGGTCAAGGGCTAACCCAGGCGCCCTGCCAGAGAAAGAAGGAGGAAAAGACAACATGCTTTTAGGAACCGCCAAGGCGTGTATCACGCCGCCGCTCGGAACCTGGATGGCCGGCTATGGCTTCCGCACGAAGCCGTGTGAAAGCATCAGCGAGGATCTCTACATCCGTGTCCATGTCCATCGATTCGAGGACGGACAGATCGTATACATCTACGCCGATCTTGCACATTGGGACAATCTGGTCGTCCGCGATGCGCGCAGGCTTCTGCAGGAACGCTATGGTCTGCAGCCGGGAGAGCTGGTATTCATGGCCTCGCATACACACTGCGGCCCGATGGTCGGCCATGACAGCCTGGAGGTGCAGGAGGATGTGAACTACACCGCGCATGTCCTGTCGCAGATCGTTTCGGCAGTCGGCGAAGCGCTTCGCGATCTGACGCCGGTTCATATGACGCGCTACAACGGGCGCTGCCTGCAAAACGTCTACCGCCGCGTCTGGGAAAACGGGCAGGTTTTGATGATGCCGAACTATGAAATTCCGGCGGACCGCAATCTGACGGTGCTGGTTCTGCGCGACGATGCCGGGCAGGTTCGCGGCATTCTGCTGCACTATCCCTGCCACGCGAATCTTGCCAAAGGATATTCCATTCACGGCGATTATCCGGGTGCGGCGCTTCGCATGCTGGATGAGCGATATCCGTCGTCCATTGCACTTTTCATGCAGGGCTGTACCGGAGATCTTCGGCCGAACAGCGTCTGCGGCGACGAGTTCGTTCCGGCGTCGTATGAAGAGGTTGTCGAATTTGCTTCGCGCTTCCTGCAATGCTGTGAGCGTGCGATGGCCGGGGCGGGTCTTCCCGTTGAGGAACGGCTTTCTGTTTCGGAGCGGTGCTTCGATCTGCCGCTCGAGGGGCTGCGTGATGAGCAGACGCTCCGCGAAATGGCCGAAAACGAGCGCGGCGTACCGCAGCTCTGGGCGAAGAAGGTACTCGAGCGCGGCAATCACCCCTATGAAACGCTGGAGCTGCGCCGCATCAGCTACGGAAAAGGCCTGGTGCTTTATACGTACAACGCGGAGGTCGTCCAGTCCTACGCCGCCTATGCGCGGCTGCTGGAGCCCGAGGCAGTCTCCGTAGGCTACACAAACGGCATGATCGGCTATTTGAGCAACGCGCAGCAGATCGTGGAGGGCGGCTATGAGCCGCGCGACTCGGCGACATATTTTGCGCTTGCGGGCACCTATACCATGGAAATTGACCGGATCATCCGCGCAGGTCTGCGCGAATTATCCGGAAAGAACGAAAACCAATAAATCTTGTCATTTCAGAAAGGATGGAAGCATCATGCAGCAGGGAACCGTAATGGACGCTTATTACAAAGAAGTTATCGGCATCATTGACGATATTCACACGCATGAAAAAGAGCGCATTCTTCAGGCCGCGCGCGTCATTGCCGACCACGTGGAAAAGGATCGTCTGGTATACGTATTTGGCCCCGGCGGCCACTCCAATCTTGCGGCAATGGAGATTTTCTTCCGGGCGGGCGGCCTGATGCACGTTTCCGCGATTCTCAATCAGGATACCATGCTCAGTAACGGCGCCATGAAGTCCATGCATGCCGAGCGCCTGCCGGGCTACGGACGGATCATCGTTAACGATTACAATATCGGAAAGGACGACCTGCTTCTCGTCGTCAATGCGTACGGCATTAACTCCGCTACCATTGACGCGGCACTGACCGCAAAGGAAAACGGCGCAACGGTCATCGGCGTCTGCTCGCATGAGCACTCCAGAAATACCCCGCTCGATCATCCGGCGCGCCATCCGTCGAAGAAGAACCTGCAGGACATTGTGGACTACACGGTCGACTGCAAGGTCAAGGTGGGCGACGCTGTGCTGCAGCTTCCCGGCTGCGAGCAGAAGATCGGCGCGCTCAGCACGTTTGCAAACGCCTATGTTCTCAACAGCATCGTCATCGAAGCGGTCAACATGATGGTGGACGACGGATACAATCCGCCCATCTGGCGCAGCGGCAACTGCGCGGGCGGCGACGAATACAACAGCCAGTTCATCGACCGCTTCCGCGACCGCGTCCGCTGCCTGTAAATGAGGGCCTCGTAACATGACGACCTGCTATTATCACGCGAAGCTCGTTCTTCCCGATGAGATTCGCCCAGGCAGCGTTCTGGTAGAAGACGGAACCATCGCACGCGTTGTGCTCGATGACGACGCCGCGCTTTCCGCCGACCGTTCCATCGACTGCGAAGGCAACTACCTGTCTCCCGGCTTTATCGATATCCATAATCACGGAGCGGGCGGCTTCGACTTTATGGAATCGGAGGAATCGGTTTACGGCGCCTGCCGGTGCCATATGCTGCACGGCACGACCACAATTCTGCCGACGACGGTGACCGGCAGCCGCGAGCAGCTGCTGGAGTTCGTGGAAATGTTCAACCGTGTTCAGCTCGAGCGCGAGGGTTGTCCGCATATCCATGGCCTGCATCTGGAGGGGCCGTATTTTGCCGCCTCGCAGGCCGGCGCGCAGAATCCCGCATGGCTCCGCAACCCGGAGCCCGAGGAATATGAGGAGGTTTTGCGCCGCACGGACCGTATCCGCCGCTGGTCCTTCGCGGTGGAGCTGGACGGGTCGGACCGTTTTCTGCAGACGCTGCACCGCCATGGGATTATCACGAGCCTCGCGCACTCCGATGCGGACTATGCACAGGTCGCGCACGCGCACGCATTGGGCCTGAGCTGCCTGACGCACTTTTACTCCTGCATGACCACGGTCCGCCGCAAAAACGCCTATCGGTATGCTGGCGCAATTGAAGCAGGCTATCTGATGGATGAGCTTTACGTGGAAGCGATTGCCGATGGAAGTCACCTGCCGGCGGAGCTGCTGCGGCTGATCTACAAGGTCAAAAAGCCACACCGTATTTGCCTGGTAACGGACAGCATTGCGGCTGCCGGTTTGCCGGACGGCGAGTATTCACTCGGCGGCGTTGCGTGCATCAAGGAAGACGGCGTTGCAAAGCTCCTGGATCGCAGTGCCTTTGCCGGAAGCGTCGCAACGACGGATATGCTGGTCCGGACCTTCCGCCGTCTGACAGGTGCACCGCTTGCGGATGTCGTCCGTATGGTGTCGCTGACGCCGGCGGAGCTGCTTGGAATTGACAGAAAAACCGGCTCTATCAAGGCAGGAAAAGCCGCCGATCTGCTTGTATTTGATGAGGATATTCAGATCCGGCACATTTCGGTCGGCGGCAGGATCGAGTTTTCCGAGCTTGCGGGGAGTTGACACAGAAAACAAACGTGCATCCCCTGTTCTGGGATGCACGTTTTGCCGCAAAAGGGGACCTGGCCGCGTTTCTAAAGCGTAATGACAGTGCCTGTCCGCGAGGCCTCCAGAATGCCGAGGATTAGCGCCAGCGCGGTGCGTCCCTGCTCGCCGTCAACAAGCAGCGGCGTACCATGCAGCAGATGGGAAAGAATGTTCGTGTACTGCTGCGTGTGACCGGACTGCAGAATGCCGGTCGGACTGGCCGCGCCGGAGCTTCCGGACGCTTCCTGCAGCGGCACAGGGCAGGGCGCCGGCAAGGACCATAGCTCGACGGAATCTTCATCGAGAACGATCGTTCCGTTTTCGCCGCAAAGCGTCAGCCGGCGGGGAAAGCCCGGCTGCGAGCATGTCGTTGCATCAATCGTGGCAACAGCGCCGCTGTCAAAGAGAACCGCGGCTGCGACGGTATTTTCGGCCTCCATTTGCCGGCAAGCCGTACGCGCAAATCCGCACACCTGCGTCGGCCGCCCCATCAGCCAGCACAGCAGATCGATTCCGTGAATTCCCTGATTCATCAGGACGCCTCCGCCGGGCGTGGCACGCCGCCAGGCTGCCGTATCATAATAGTCCTGCGAACGGAAATAGCGCATACGAAGCGCGGCCGAAATACGCTCGCCAAACGCGCCGCTCCGGATCGCCTCCGCGGCAGCCTGCACGCCGGGCGAAAACCGGGTCTGCGAGATGACGCTGATGGAGCGCTCCGTCTGCCTGCCGAGGGAAAGCAGCTCGTCTGCCTCCGGAAGCGTAAGGCATATGGGCTTTTCGATGATGACGTGCTTGCGATGCAGCAGCGCCTGCTTTGCCAGCGCAAAATGCGATTCGCTCGGCGAGCAGATCGCAACAGCGTCCACGGCCGGATGCTCCAGCAGCTGCGTGTATGTGTCAAATGCCGCGCCGCCAAACGTCCGGCAAAACGCCGCCGCATGCTCGTAGGTCCGGCTATATGCGCCAACAAACGCCGCATCCGGCAGCGCTCTGATCGCACGTGCGTGATAGGCGGCAATTGTGCCGCAGCCAGCGATTGCAAAGCCAATACGCGTCAAATCTCCCATCGGTTTCGCCTCCACGTTCCATGTAATAGCTCTGATTTTAAATATAGTATCACAAAGCCTTTCTAAAAATCCAGTTGGATTACGCACAAGTTCTCGGGCTGCGCACTGTGCGTTTTGCCGGAGCATCCGTTCAGGCTTCCCGGCAGCACGCAAAAAGGGGCGCAGGCCTGTTATCCACGAAGAAGGAGGAATTATTCAGATGCCAACAAAAACCTACCGCTACGCGCTTGCGAGCCCGACGAGCATGGGCCTTCGCATCACGCCGGAGAACCGGATGGCGGTGCAGAACAGCAATCTGTTTTATTTGCAGGCAACGAGCGCGGAGTCGAACGTCCTGAACATCGCCTCGAGCCTTGGGCGGGAATGCCTTGCACTCACAAAATTCGTCAAGGGAAGTCCGATGGCGGACTTCATCAAGCGGCAGCTGCGCGCGCGGAACATCCGCTTTGAGGGCTTGGAAGTCGAGCAGGGCGGCCCGTGGGGTTACCGCCATCAGTTCAACATCGCGGATTCCGGCTTCGGCCTGCGCGCGCCTCGCGTCTGGAATGACCGGGCAGGCGAGGTGGGCAGGACACTTTCCATCGAGGATTTTGACATCGACCGCATCTTCGGGCAGGAGGGCGTTGAAATTTTGCATCTTTCCGGCCTCATCGCGGCCATGAGCCACGAGACGACCGAATGTTGCCTCGCCCTCGCGAAGGCCGCCAAGCAGTACGGTACACTCGTCTCGTTCGATCTCAACTACCGCGCCACCTTCTGGAAAGGCCGCGAGGAAGAACTCTCCAAGGCATTTCACGAGATTGCCTCCTGCGCGGACGTTCTTATCGGCAACGAGGAAGATTTCCAGCTCTGCCTTGGCTTTAAAGGTCCCGAAGCGGGCGGCAAGGATTTGTCCTCTAAAATTGAATCCTTCCAGGCCATGATCACGCAGGTGCAGGAAAAATACCCGAACGCGAAGATGTTTGCAACAACGCTTCGTCAGGTGATCTCTGCGAACGAGCACCTCTGGGGCGCGATTTTGCTCGCAGATGGCAGGTGGTACGTCGAAGAGCCCCGCGAAATTCAGGTCATGGATCGTATCGGCGGCGGCGACGGCTTCTCGGGCGGTTTACTCTACGGCGTTCTGAACGGTTGGGAGCCGGAAAAGTGCCTGCAATTTGGTTGGGCAAGCGGCGTTCTGGCGGCTTCTAGTCTCAACGATTACGCTGAGCCCGCCGATGAAAAGCAGGTCTGGGACATTTACAAGGGCAATGCCCGCGTGCAGCGCTAAGGAGAAACATACATATGAAAAAAGCAGATATTGGCCTTATCGGCCTTGCCGTGATGGGGGAGAACCTCGTCATGAACATGGAGTCGAAGGGCTTCACGGTGGCGGTTTTCAACCGCACGACCGAAAAAGTGGACAAGTTCGTAAGTGGCCGTGCCGCGGGCAAGAACATCATCGGCTGCCACAGCCTTGAAGAACTCGTGGACAATCTGGAGAAGCCGCGCAAGGTCTTCATGATGGTGAAAGCCGGCAATGCGGTCGACGACATGATCGAGCAGCTTCTGCCGCTTCTCGAAGACGGCGATATTTTAATTGACGGCGGTAACTCCCATTTCCCGGACACGATCCGCAGAACCGCATACGTCGAGTCCAAGGGCAAGCTCTACATCGGCACCGGCGTGTCCGGCGGCGAAGAGGGCGCGCTGAAAGGCCCCAGCATGATGCCGGGCGGAAGCCCCGCTGCATGGCCGTATGTGAAACCGATTTTCCAGGCCATTTGCGCGAAAGTCGAAGACGGCAGTCCCTGCTGTGACTGGGTCGGCGAGAATGGCGCAGGGCACTTCGTCAAGATGGTGCATAACGGCATCGAATATGGCGATATGCAGTTAATTTGCGAGGCGTATCAGCTCATGCGCGACCTTCTTGGCATGTCGGACGATGAAATGCACGAGGTCTTTGCTGCGTGGAACAAGACGGAGCTCGACAGCTACTTAATTGAGATCACCCGCGATATTCTTGCCTACAAGGATACCGACGGTGAACCCATCGTGGAAAAGATTCTCGATACCGCCGGTCAAAAGGGTACGGGCAAGTGGACGGGCATCGCGGCGCTGGACGAAGGCGTGCCGCTGACGCTCATCGGCGAAGCGGTCTTTGCACGCTGCCTGTCCGCGATGAAATCGGAACGCGTCGAAGCATCGAAGGAGTACGCCCGCACGATTCCGGCCTTTACTGGCGACAAGGCGGAAATGGTCGAAGCCATCCGGCAGGCGCTCTACGCGTCCAAGATCATTTCCTACGCGCAGGGGTACACCCTTATGCGCACGGCAGCAAAGACCTACGACTGGAACCTGAACTACGGCGGCATTGCCCTCATGTGGCGCGGCGGCTGCATCATCCGCTCGGTCTTCCTCGGCAAAATCAAGGAAGCGTATGACAAAAATCCAGAACTCAGCAACCTGCTGCTCGACCCGTATTTCAAGAGCACGATGGAAAAACTCATCCCCGCATGGCGTAAAGTCGCAGCGGCGGCTGTCTCTTACGGCGTTCCCGCGCCCGCAATGACGGCAGCGCTGAGCTACTTTGACGGCTACACCACCGACCGCCTGCCCGCAAACCTTTTGCAGGCGCAGCGCGATTACTTCGGCGCGCACACCTACGAGCGGCTGGACGCGCCGCGCGGTCAGTTCTTCCACACCAACTGGACGGGTCACGGCGGCAACACCGCCGCAAGCACCTACAATGCATAAGCATAAGGAGGTATATTTATGAATCTTCCCCTGAATACAGATCTGACCGGTAAGGTTGCCGTTGTCACCGGCGCAGGCGGCGTGCTGTGCGCCATGTTCTCCAGAGCGCTGGCGCAATCGGGCGCAAAGGTTGCTGTGCTCGACCTCAACGAAGAGGCCGCGCAGAAGGTTGCCGATGAAATCACCGCAAACGGAGGCGTTGCCAAGGCTTACAAATGCAACGTCCTCGACAAGGACTCCATGGAGGCCTGCCATCAGGCGGTTCTCGCGGACCTTGGTCCGTGCGACATCCTGCTCAACGGCGCGGGCGGCAACAATCCCAGAGCCACGACCGATAAAGAGTATTATGAGGCGGGCGATCTGGACGCCGAGACGAAATCGTTTTTCGATCTCGAGCAGAAGGGTGTGGAGGTTGTCTTCAACCTCAACTTCCTCGGTACGCTGATTCCGACGCAGACGTTTGCAAAGGATATGCTCGGCCGCGAGGGCTGCTGCATTCTGAACATTTCGTCCATGAACGCGTACACACCGCTGACCAAAATCCCGGCGTATTCGGGCGCAAAGGCGGCCATCTCGAACTTTACGCAGTGGCTTGCCGTGCACTTCTCTAAGATGGGCATCCGCGTCAACGCCATCGCGCCGGGCTTTTTCTCGACGAAACAGAACGCGGCGCTCCTCTGGAACGCAGACGGCACGCCAACGGCACGCACCGGCAAGATTCTTGCCGCGACCCCGATGGGACGCTTCGGCGAGGCGGAGGAACTGGTCGGCGCAGTTTTGTTCCTGCTCAATAACAACGCCGCATCCTTCATTACCGGCGTTGTCCTGCCCATCGACGGCGGCTTCTCTGCGTATTCCGGCGTCTGATTCATCCCAGCGCCCCGCCACTTCCTTTCCGGCGGGGCGCAAATTTATCATTTGGAGGATTCTATGGAACTGTTTTTACACGAAACGGATCAAAACGGCTTGACCTTGCAGGAAATTGAAGCGGCGCTCGGAAAATCGCTGGAAGGACGGAACCTGCATAAGGTTCTGATCATCCCGCCGGATTTTACGCGCTTTCACTCGCAGGCGGGCAAAATCACAAGCATATACTACCAGCTACTGACCAAACAGGGCACACAGGTCGATGTGATGCCAGCCCTCGGCACGCATGAGGCGGTGTCGAAGGAGCAGTGGGAAATCATGTTCGAGGGTATTCCGTACGAAAACATGCTCGTCCACGACTGGCGGCACAATGTGGTCAAGATCGGCGAGGTTCCTGCTTCATATCTGGAAGAAATCACGGAAGGTCTTTGGAACGACCCAGTCAGCGTGGAAATTAACCGCCGCGTGATGGATGAGCGCTACGATCTCATCATCTCCCCGGGTCAGGTCGTGCCGCACGAGGTCATCGGCATGGCGAACCACTCGAAAAACCTCTTTGTCGGCGTCGGCGGCAGCGACATGATCAACAAATCGCACATGGTCGGCGCGGTCTATGGCATGGAGCGTATGATGGGAAAAGACCATACGCCGGTGCGCAAAATTTTCGACTACGGTATGGAGCACTTTTTGAACAAGCGCCCAATTCTCTTCGTCTTGAGCGTCTGCACCGCGCCGGAGGGCGAGAGCATCATGCACGGGCTTTTCATCGGTGAAGGCAGAAACTGCCTGACGGAGGCAGTCAAGCTGGCGCAGGAGAAGAATATCGACTTCGTTGAGCACGGCATTCAGAAATGCGTGGTCTATCTTGACTCGAGTGAGTTCAAGTCCACGTGGCTCGGCAACAAGGCGGTCTACCGCACGCGCATGGCGATTGCAGACAGCGGGGAGCTGATCATTTTAGCCCCCGGCGTAACGAAGTTCGGCGAGGACGCGCAGGTCGACAAGCTGATTCGCAAGTACGGCTACCGCGGCAGGCTCCACACGCTGGAACAGTTCAACAAGCCCGAAAATCAGGACCTGCGGGACAACATGGGCGCGGCGGCGCATCTGATTCACGGTTCGAGCGATGGCCGATTTACCATCACATATGCCGTGAAGGAAATCACACAGCAGGAGATTGCGGATGTTGGCTTCCAACCGGCAGACTATGACGAGCTGGCGAAAAAATTCGACCCGGCAAAGCTTTCCTACGGCTATAACACCGTGGACGGCGAGGAAATTTACTTCATCCCGAACCCCGCGCTGGGGCTCTGGATCAACCGCGAAGCATTTGAGGGAGCCTGACGCATCCCATTCCTCTCGCCGCAAAAACAACCGGCCGGAGGAACGGCCTGAAAAAAGCAAGATCAGCAGCCGAATGACAAGACCCCCAACCAGCTAAGCTGGTTGGGGGTTTGCGCGCCATTTCGGGCTGGTCCCTTCACGTTGCCGTAATTGCGGCCTAGAGATGTGCCGCTGTCACCCTATACAAAGAAGAACGAAGAAGGCACGCGAAATCTTGGACAGGTTTGCCATTGCAAAGAACAAAGAAATAGTGTAGTATATTAGCGCGATAACACGGTAGCGAAATAAAGCAAAACCGAATTGTGCCTGACACAAGCCGCTGCTGCCAGTTTCAAGCCGAATTGAAAGGAGTCTTCCACATGAAAACCTTCCCGAAACAGCTTCTATGCCTCTGCCTTTCGCTGATGATGGTGCTTGGGCTTGCCGCCTGCAGCATAAATGGTGCGGCAGGCAGCAAAAAAGCGGAACGACTCGAGCTGTCCGCCAGACCGGACGCACCCAGCGAGATTCCGGACGGACTCGACATCGACTGGAACAAGCGCTACACCTTTGCAGAGCTGGAAGCGCAGCTGTCCGCAATGGCGGAGCAGTACCCGGACATCACGGAGCTCTATTCCATCGGCACGTCCTGGCAGGAGCGGGACCTCTGGTGTCTGGAGATCACCAATGAGAAGATTCCGGCCGAAGAAAAGACGGGGATCGGCGTGTTTGCCAACATTCACGGCGGCGAACGCGAAAGCGCCTCGTCTGCCATGTACACTGCGTGGTGGTTGACGCTCTGCTCGGACGACGCGTATGTCAAGGGACTTCTCGACAGCTACATCGTCTACGTCATTCCGGTCATCAACCCGGACGGCTATGAGCAGTCCTTTGTCATCAACAACCGCCCGAACCTGCGCCCGAGAGACGCAAACGGCGACAACATCCCCTTCAGCGACCCCTACATGGACATTGACGGCGACGGCTTCATCGCCACGCTCTATCGCGGCAAAGAAGACGACACGCCCTCGCGTGAGCTTCCCGTCTTCGGTATGGAAAGCCCGGACTGGGATAGAAACGGCATTCTGGGCGACGATCCCCGCACGAGCGGCATCGATATGAACCGTACCTTTGACTATCAGTGGAATCGCTATGACATTGAAACGAAGGATGGCCAGCAGATCGGCAACGTCAACTGGACAACCGCTGGCACCGCGCCCGCCACAGAGCCTGAAATCAAAGCGCTTCAGCAGTTTATGTATACGCGGAATATGGCCGCGCTGGTCACGCTGCACACCGGCATTCAGTCCGTCCTCTATCCGTGGTGCTACCGCGCGTATGACGAGACGAACCCCGACGACGCGGAGATCCCGTTCATGAAGGATACCGCCGCCGAAATGGCGCAGGCATTCCAGAACTACACTGGCCGCGGTTTCTACTCGATGAGCTCCAATGAGGACTATCCCACCGCAGCAGAGCTGATCGACTATGCGTATGGCCGCTACAACATCCACGCCTATACGATCGAGGTATACAGCCCCGGAAAGTCGGAAGACGGCGATATCAGCAGCTGCAAGTGGGAAAACACGATGCCCGAAGCAACGTGGGTCTTCTACTCCCGCGAGGAAATCCGCGATACGCTCGGGCTGGATCCGGACGCGATCACGGACGCAGATGGCGTGGGCCTTGCAGAGGGCGAAGGACTGTGGTTCTACACAAGCTCCACCAACCAGATGGTAAACCGCGCGCCCGAGGAGCAGGACGTGATGGTTCGCGGCTGCCGCGACGCGATTCTGACCATGATGGAGAGCGAACCCAACGGAAAAGGCTATCAGAACCCCGGCTTTTACAAGTGAGGTTTGCTCAAATAGAAACAACGAACGCAGGACTTCGCCCTCTGGCGGAGTCCTGCGTTTTGCGTAGGTAAACGTACCGTTTGCCTGCCAAGCAGCATCGAAATCCCCCAACCGGCAAGCCGGTTGGGGGATCCGTATCTTTTGGGGAAAGGAATTACTTCTTCTTCGCCTTGATCGCAGCCTGCGCGGCAGCGAGGCGAGCGATGGGAACACGGAACGGGCTGCAGGAGACGTAGCTCAGACCGATGTTGTGGCAGAATTCGACGGTCGAGGGATCGCCGCCCTGTTCGCCGCAGATGCCGAGCTTGATGTCCGGGCGGGTCTGACGGCCGAGCTCCGCTGCCATCTTGACGAGGCGGCCGACGCCCGCCTGGTCGAGCTTGGAGAACGGATCGGATTCGTAGATCTTGTTGTCGTAGTAGGACGCCAGGAACTTGCCCGCATCGTCACGGGAGAAGCCGAAGGTCATCTGGGTCAGGTCGTTCGTGCCGAACGAGAAGAACTCAGCCTGGTTCGCGATTGCGTCAGCGGTCAGCGCAGCGCGCGGAATTTCGATCATCGTGCCGACCTTGTAGGTCATGTCGGAACCGGCAGCCTTGATGATCTTCTTTGCGGTCTGGTCGATGACGGACTTGACGAACGCAAGCTCCTTCTCTTCGCCTACCAGCGGAACCATGATTTCCGGAACGATCTTCCATGCAGGTCTGCGGCTGCGGACAGCCAGCGCTGCCTTGATGATTGCAGCAGTCTGCATCTTTGCGATCTCCGGGAACGTGACGTCCAGACGGCAGCCGCGATGACCCATCATCGGGTTAAACTCATGGAGGCCGGAAATGACCTGCTTCAGATGCTCGACGGAGATGTTCATTTCCTTGGCGAGCTCTTCAATGTCCTTCGGGTCGGTCGGGACGAACTCGTGCAGGGGCGGGTCCAGAAGACGAATGGTAACAGGACGGCCCTTCATAGCCTCGTAGATGGCCTCAAAGTCGCTCTGCTGGATCGGCTCGAGTTTGGCAAGCGCCTTTTCGCGCTGCTCAGAGGTCTCGGAGACGATCATTTCGCGCATCGCCTTGATGCGGTCAGCTTCAAAGAACATATGCTCAGTACGGCACAGACCGATGCCCTGCGCGCCGAAAGCGAAGGCCTGCGCAGCGTCGTTCGGGGTGTCGGCGTTCGTGCGCACATCGAGGACGCGGAACTGATCCGCCCAGTTCATGATGCGGTTGAAGTCGCCGGAGATGGCAGCCGCGGCGGTCTTGATCTTTTCGCCGTAGATGTTGCCGGTCGAGCCGTCGATGGAGATCCAGTCACCCTCTTTGTAGGTCTTGCCGCCGAGTTCAAACTTCTTGTTGGCTTCGTCCATCTTGATCGCGCCGCAGCCGGAGACGCAGCACGTGCCCATGCCGCGCGCGACGACAGCCGCGTGGGAGGTCATGCCGCCGCGGACGGTCAGGACGCCCTGCGCGTAGTGCATGCCTTCGATGTCTTCCGGGCTGGTCTCCAGACGGACGAGAATGACCTTGTGGCCGGCCTTGGCCATGTCGGTCGCGGTTTCAGCGGTAAAGACGACCTTGCCGCAGGCAGCGCCGGGAGATGCGGCGAGACCCGTGCCGATGACCTTGGCCTTCTTCAGAGCGGCCGCGTCAAACGTCGGGTGCAGCAGTGCGTCAAGGCTCTTCGGGTCGATCATCGCGACAGCCTCTTCCTCGGTGATCATGCCTTCGTCGACGAGATCGCAGGCGATCTTCATCGCGGCGGCAGCGGTGCGCTTGCCGTTACGGGTCTGGAGCATGTAGAGCTTCTTGTCCTCGATGGTGAACTCCATGTCCTGCATGTCGCGGTAGTGGTACTCGAGCTTGGCGCAGATGTCGGTGAACTGCTTGTAAGCCTCGGGCATGACCTCGGCCAGCTGGTCGATGGTCTGCGGGGTGCGGACGCCTGCGACGACGTCTTCGCCCTGTGCGTTCATCAGGAACTCACCGAAGAGCTTCTTTTCGCCGGTGGCCGGGTTGCGCGTGAAGGCAACGCCCGTACCGGAGGTGTCGCCGGTGTTGCCGAAGACCATGGACTGGACGTTGACAGCGGTGCCCCAGTCGGAGGGGATATCGTTCATGCGGCGGTAGTAGATCGCGCGGGGGTTATCCCAGGAGCGGAAGACGGCCTTGATGGCGCCCATGAGCTGGACCTTGGGGTCCTGCGGGAAGTCTTCGCCGAGCTTTTCTCTGTATTCGGCCTTGAACTTTTCTGCCAGCTCCTTGAGATCGTCAGCCGTCAGTTCGGTGTCGAGCGTGACACCGCGGGCCTGCTTCATCTCGTCGATGAGCTGCTCAAAATACTTCTTGCCGACTTCCATGACGACATCGGAGTACATCTGGATGAAACGGCGGTAGGAGTCGTAAGCGAAACGCGGGTTCTTCGTCTTCTTTGCGAAGGCGACGACGACCTCGTCGTTGAGACCGAGGTTCAGGATCGTATCCATCATGCCGGGCATGGAAGCACGCGCGCCGGAACGGACAGAGACGAGCAGCGGGTTATAGAGATCGCCGAACTTTTTGCCGGTCATCTCCTCAAGCTTTTCAACATACTGCATGATCTCCGCTTCGATCTCGCTGTTGATCTGGCGGTCGTCCTTGTAGTACTGCGTGCAGGCTTCGGTCGTGATGGTGAAGCCCTGCGGAACCGGCATGCCGAGGTTGGTCATTTCGGCGAGGTTCGCGCCCTTGCCGCCGAGCAGCTCGCGCATATGGCCGTTGCCTTCCGAGAACAGGTAAACGTATTTATGAGACATTTTGTACCCCTTTCCTGATGGTGGCCGCCTCGTCACTCGATGCGGCCGAGCATACTTGCTTTTGATATTCAGACAATTACATACTATAGCACAAAGTTCGGTTTTTTCAACCGGAAAATGAAAAATATAAGTAAATTATTTAAATTTGTTGGATTTTTCGGTTCTTTCGGGCGAAACACACAAGACCCAACTTTTTCGGACAGGCATTTTGCCCGAAATAAAAACAACACAACGCGGCAGCCCAAGCCGGACTGCCGCATTTTTGTGAAACCTGCTCAATATGCCGTCAGCGGCCGCTCACGGATTTGGGAATTCGGATGGTCAGAACCAGCTCGCGTTCTGTTTCCTCCTGTTCGGTTTGCGGATTGAGCCCGGCGGCGCGGATGAGATCGAGCTGGTGGTTGATCCCGTTCAGAAACAGGCGCATATCGCGCAGCACGAACCGCGAAAGCCGCGCCTTTCCCTTTGCCGCGGAGAGCTGCTCATCGACATAGCGCTCGGTCCTTGCGACCGTCCAGTCGTTTTCCGTGATCAGACGAATGGCGCGCAGCTGCGAGGTCTCGTCTTCCAGCCGCAGAAGCGCCCGCGCGTGCCGCTCGGAAAGGCCGCTTACCCGGAGCGCCGCGCGCACCTGAGAAGATAACCGCAGCAGCCGCAGCTTGTTCGCAACCGCCGGCTGGCTTTTGCCGAGTCTGCGCGCCGCCTGCTCCTGTGTGAGATGGTACTCCTGCATGAGCCGCTGGAGCCCCTCGGCCTGCTCGAGATAGTCAAGGTCCCGCCGCTGTAAGTTTTCAACGAGCGCCAGAAGACCCGCATCCTGATCGTCCACGCTCACAAGCAGGCACGGCACCTCGCAGAGCCCTGCAAGACCCGCTGCGCGCAATCGCCGCTCGCCCGCGACGAGCTCAAAGAAGCCCGCCTTTTTCCGGACAGTCAAGGGCTGCAAAACGCCGTACTGCCGGATGGACGCGGCAAGCTCCTGCAAGCCCTGCGCGTCAAAGATTGTGCGCGGCTGCGCGGGGTTGGGACGGATGGACGACAGCGGCAGAAAGACGACTCTTCCGCCCTGTAATGCTCCAGATCGGGCCTTCGTTTGTGTCAGCATGGCGCGCCTCCTTCTCGTTTCTTCCTATATTTTACGAAAACGATTGAGAGAAAACGCGCGAAAAAAAGACTTGACACAAGGAATTGTAGCGGTGGGACAGTGTGGCACAAAATGTGGAGAACCCTGTGGATAATGTGTATAAGTGTGGACAACTGTGTGGATGGTGGATGCGCAGCTGTGCAAAAAGGGCGGCCGCCGCACAAATATCGCAGCTGTGCGGCGGCCAGAAGGAGCGTGAAGTATGGACTTGCGGGGAATGCGGAAATCAAATATGGAAAGACGCGGAAGGACCCCAGGGCCTTCTCAAGCCTGTGCGGCCGGAGCGTTCCTGCCGGTCAGGCATTGGTGTCGGGCTCGGTGCGGTTGAGATAGATCTCCTCCGCGGTCTGCTGCGCTTCGATCAGCATCTGCTCCAGACGGCTCAGCTCCTGCCGGGCGCATTCGACCATATGGAACAGATACGCATATTCCTTTGTGATTGTCTGCATGCTGAGAATCCTCCTTTCTGACGCACTTCGTCAGCGACATCTTGCGTACATCTCACTGACTGGCTACATCATACACGATTTGCTTCCAAAAGGGTGTCGAAGCCCGTCGAAGGACAAAAAATAGCAAAATGAACAGAAAATCTTAACAAAATCTGTGCAATTTGGTGAAAAAGACGAAAGAAGATGGTAATTAGGGAATTTCTGTCAAACCGTACTTGCGCTTTACGCGCTCGAGCTTTTCGAGCATCGGCTCCGCGCCGAACCAGAGGAACAGCGCCGTCGCCGCCGCGTGCACAAGGTCAAACGGGAAGCCCGTCAGATAATACGCTTTCAGCACGCTCCACGAGAGATTCGGCTGGTAGAGAATTGCCGACGCGGGATTCATGAGCCCGCCGTAGATGAGCACCACGCTCACCGCGCCGAAAATCGCCAGCGGCGCACGGCCCGCGCGCAGTAGCCCCTTCTGAAATGCTAGCCCTGCCAAAAAGCCGATGAGCCCCATCGCGAACATCTGAAACGGCGTCCAGGGACCCTGACCAAACAGAACGTTCGAGGTCAGCATGCTCATCGCACCGACCAAAAATCCCGTTTCCCCGCCAAAGGCCACGCCCGATAAAATCACCAGCGCCGCCACGGGCTTGAACCCCGGCAGCATGAAAAGCGCCGCCCGTCCGGCGACCGCCAGCGCGCAAAGCGCTGCAATGAGCACCAGCTCGCGCGCCTTGGGTTTGCGCCCTTCAAAAATCAGGGCGAACGGGGCCATACACTCGAGAAGCACGAGAATGGAAACAGCGCCATAGCTTTTCTTGCCGAAGTAGACGATGCCGACGAAAATCGTCAGCGGCACGAGAAGCAGCGACACCGCGCTTGCAAGCCTCGTTCTTTTAGACAGCGGCCGTCCGCCAAGGCTCGAGTGGACCGGCTGCGGCGCGGCGCGGCTGAAGGAGACAGCGACAACAAAAAGGCTGACGAGCATCGCAAGATAGAGCTTAAATGTATCGCCCGCCAGACTCGTGAGCCCGCCTTCGGTCAGAAGCTCTGATAAATCGCTGATGCGAAGGATTCTTACAAGGCAGACGACCGCGCCCAGGATCCCGAGCCCGCCTGTCAGCTTGCGCCACAAGGGAAGCGGCGGGATCTCGCTTGGAAGAAGATACGTTTTCGCCTCGGCTTCCGATTCCCGCTTGGCCTGCATCTCCTGCAACGCCTCGTCCGGAAACTCCGGCTCGGGCGGAAGAACGCCGCCGCAGGCTGTGATCACATCCTCGGGGGTAATTGCGCCGGGAAGGAGCCCGCGCGCCATGCGGCTGGCCGAGGTCGTGTAGAAGCTGCCGGAGGAGAAAAATTCCCGGGGCGTTCCTTCGGCGACGATCGCGCCGTCAAAGAACATCGCGCACCGATCGGCAAAGCTCGCGCAGAACTCCGCGTCGTGGCTTACCATGATGACGCACACGCTGCGTGTTGTCAGGCGCCTTATGATCCGGGCAAACGTCTTTTTGAACTCCGCGTCAAGTCCCTTCGTTGGCTCGTCAAGCAGCAGCACCTCGGGCTCCCGCAGAAGAACCTTGCAAAGTGCCGCCCTCTGCTGCTCGCCGCCGGAAAGATCGTAGGGGTGCCGGTCTAAAAGCTCTGTCAGCTCGCAGAGCTTCGCCTTTTGAAGCGCCAGCGCTTTGCGCTTGTCCTTCGGCTGATCGTCTAAAACGGAAAGCAGGTCCTCAATGACCGTATTTTTGACAAACAGCGTCTGCGGGTCCTGCGGCAGCAGCGCAACGCGGGACAAAACCTCCTGCGGCGCATGCCCCAAAACGGAAACCTTGCCGCGATAGGCGCGGTTCACGCCGGAAATCAGCCCCATCGTCGTGGATTTTCCCGTGCCGTTGCCGCCTAAGATTGCGAGAAGCTCGCCCTTATAGGCGCGCAGCGACAGCGCTTTGACAACATCGGGAGAGTCCTTATCGTACCGGAAAAATGCTTCCGTCAGTTCAACAACGGGGGCGTCCTCATGCTTCGTTGCGGGTGCGGGCTCCGGAACGGGGGAAAGCTTGTGCGTTTGCGAGAAGTTCTCCAGCCAGAGCCTTCCCTGCGCGACCGTGACGGGGCAGGAAAGCGCATTCGGAACGCCCGCGTAGATGCGCATCGGAACGGGCATGGCGGAAAACATGTCACTGTCCGCTGCTTTGAGCCGCGCGCCGACCTCGCTTGCCGTCCCGGTATCCAAGACGCGCCCGCGCTCCATGAAAACGACGTTCGTCGACAGGGCCAGCGCGTCCTCGAGTCTGTGCTCGGAGAGGATGATCGTTGTGCCGAGCTCGCGGTTGATCCTTCCGAGCGTCGAAAGAAAGTCCGTCGCGGCGATGGGGTCAAGCTGGCTCGTCGGCTCGTCGAGAAGCAGGACAGACGGCTCGAGCGCCATCACGGACGCCAAATTTACCAGCTGCTTCTGCCCGCCCGAGAGCTCGGCCACGGGCTTATAAAACCAGTTCTGGATGCCGAAATACGACGCAATTTCCGCCACGCGGCGGCGGATCGTCGGCGTGTCCAGTCCCAGAGACTCCAGGCCAAACGCCAGCTCGTGCCAGACCTTGTCAGTCACCAGCTGCGCGTCTAAGTTTTGCAGCACAAAGCCGATGCGGGCGCTTTGTTCGCGCTGGGAAAGAGACTCTAGAGGCTTTCCCTCAAAGAGAATCTTGCCCGTTTTCGTCCCGTGCGGCTGCAGGATGGGCTTTAATTGCCGCAGAAGCGTCGACTTGCCGCAGCCGGATCTGCCGCAGAGCACGGTGAACGAGCCTGCCTCGATCGAAAGCGAGACGTTTTGGAGCGCGGGGGCGGTTTCTGTGGGATACGTAAAGCTCAGATCTGAGATTGTAAACGTCTGCATACAGCCGCCTCCTTTTGCTCTAAGATGACCGGGATGAGATTGAGGATCAAGAAGCTCAGATAGCAAAGAACGCTCAAGGGCGCGAAGCCTGCGCCCTTGACGCTCGGATAATACCGCCACGAAAGCGCGCCGAGGCCGTAGCCCGCGATGACAATGCCGCCGAGCAGTCCCATGACCGAGAGCAGCAGCCTATCTCGCTTTGTGAGCGTGAAGATCGAAAACGCGCTCCTTCCGGGAAGGCCGTAGCCCCGGGCGCGCATGGAGTCCGCCGTGTCGACCGCGTTTTCAAGCGACCACGTGACTAAGATTGAGAAGACCATCAGCGCGCATTTGACGCGGTGAACGGGGCTTCCCGTGTGCATGTCGTTTCCGACGGCGGCCTGCGCTCTGGAAACCCGTCTTGCCTGCGCGGAAAAGCGCGGGACGAAGCGGAGCGTCATGGAGAGGACCAGACTCAGCGCCGGGACGATTCTTCCGAACAGATAGACGAATTTGTCGGACGTCATGACCCGCGTGTAATCGGAAAACCAGATGAGCGCCGTGCAGAGCGTGAGCCCTGCACCAAGACCGTATAAAATGGACTCGAGCGTCAGGGGGTTTCCGGACGGGAGATAGCGGAGGATCGTCCGTCCCTCGTGGCTGAACGCGGGATTCACGGCGGCGGTCAGCACGAACAGCGCCAGCGCGTACCACAGCCGGAAGCCGCCCGGTTTTTCTCCCCCGAGGCAGCAAAAGCAGGCGATTGCGCCGATCAGCGAAATCACCTGACACGCCGGGTGCCGCAGGACCATCGCCCCCAGCAGCACGAGCGCAAAATATAGAAAGTTCACCAACGGATGGCACCGGGAAAACGCGTCGTTGTGGTTCATGGTTCCCCTTTCCGAGTTGAAGAGACTTCATAGGAGCGGACAGCGTCGTCCGCCCCTACGAACCTCCCGGGAAAATGTATTTGTCCGGACAAACGAAAGAGCCGCGCATTTGCGCGGCTCTATGAAGGCCTTACTTACTGAAGAAGATTTGCGCGGAGCAGCAGTCCGCAGAGCATCTGTGCGATCTCGCCGCGCGTGATCTGCCGGGTGGGGGTGAGCGCCGAAGCGCCCTGTGCCCAGAGGCCGGAGGCCGCGCAGTAGGCCATGGAGGGCTTTGCCCACGAGGAGACGCGGGACGCGTCTGAGTACGCGCGAAGGGCCGTGTCCGGATGCTCCAGCGCCGGATCCATGCCGCAAAGAGACGCTGCGCGCGCCGTCATGGCCGCCGCCTCCTGCACGGTGATCGCGCCGTCGGGGTTAAATTTCCTATCGCCCACGCCGTTGACAATGCCGTAGGCCGCCGCTGTGTCGACATAGGGTGCGTACCACGCCGACTGCGCCACATCCTTGAACGTACCGCGGTATTCGGGGGTGAGATTCAGCGCGCCGACGACAATTTTTGCGAACTGCGCGCGCGTAAGATTCGCGGCGGGCTCGAAGGTCGTCTTCGTCATGCCGTTGAGAACGCCGTAGGCCGCGAGTGTTTCAATCGCCTGCTGCGCCGCGATCCCCTTCGTATCGGTAAATGCCGGAACCTCTGCCAGACGCGAGGTGTGCGCCGTCACACCGGACTGCGGGGTGTGTACGTGCTTTGAAACGTCCGTCATCGTGAAAAACGCGGATTTGCCGCTCTCCTGCCGGACTGCCGCCGTAAGCGCGCAGAGCGCCTGCATGGTCGCATACGCATCGAAGCTGTCATCGTGGCAGAAGCTGCCGTCGGAGAGCTGATAGGTCAGGAGCTTGTCAAGAACGCTCTTGCCGTTTTTCACAAAGCGGCTGTCGTCCATCGAGATTCCCAGCGCGCAGAGCGTGAGCACGACCTGCGAGCAGGACTCGGAGCTTTCATAGCCCCAGGAGGTATAGCCGCCGTCGTCATTTTGAAGCGTAGAGAGCCGGTTTACGCCGAGGGTAACTGCATTTTTGACCGGGGTGCTCTCCTGATAGGGCGCGAGCGCCTGCAAAACCATCGCCGTTACGTCGGGGTCCGCTTCCTCCGAGCCGATGGCCCAGCCGCCGTCTGAGAGCTGCCGACCGAGCATGAAATCAACATACATCGGCCGCGTGGCCTGCGTTTTACCTTCCTCTACGGTCGGAATTTTATAATTTCCGCAGTCGAGCGCCAGCAGCACGTAGGCCGCCGACGTGACCCCGGGCTGGGTCGCCGCATCGTAATCGGCAAGCGGCGCAAGCAGATTATAGCCTGCGACATTCCGCGGATTTTCGCCGATGGCCGTGAGCCCGAGAATGACGCGCGCATATTCCGTCAGGCGGGTCTTGGACAAAACGCCATTTGTTTCTTGCAGTCTGGCCGCGATCGCGCGGTAATAGGAATCCGTCCAGTGCTCGGGGATGTCAAAGCCGCCGCGCACTGCGCCGATGACAGCCCAATCATCGCCCGCGCCGGGATGCGGCACGCTTGAGACGGCGAAAGCCGCCGCCTTTTTTGCGGCAGTATCCAATGTTGCGGACGACGCACCCGCCGGAAGGGCAAAGAGGCCCAAAAGCAGTGCGAGCGTCAGAAAAATCGTTAAAAATCGTTTCATCATCGTACCTCCGTTTTCAAAAACGCGCCCAAGCATGGGGCGCAGAAACATCGAACTGCGGTGTGAAAGCATCATAGCACAGAATTTAAAATCTTGCAACGAAATTAGCCCGAAATTGGAAGATATACGTGATTTACCAGATCGATTTCGTATCCAAAGCCGGGTTTCGGCTGCCATGCGTAGCCGTCTTTTCCCTCTTCCGGGAATAAGTTTGCCATCGCGGTGAGAATCGTCCCGCCATGGCAGACGCAGATCGTGTTATCCTTGCGGGAAAGAAGCTCATCCAATCCGCGCAAGAGCCGCGCTTCGCTGTCTGCGAATGATTCTCCCCTCGGCGGCACGTTCCGAAACCAGTCGCCCGCGAGCCAGTCCTGATAGACCGGCTCGGTTTTCAGGTCTTCATAGCTCTTCATCTCGAAAATGCCAAAATTGACCTCGCGCAGATCGCCGATCACGGAAAACGGCACATCGCCGTAAATCGCGCGCAGCGTCTGGTTCGCGCGCAGCATGCCGGAGGTCGCGAACGTAAAGCCGTCCGGAGATGGGTAAACGCCGCGCGCGGCCGCAAGTTGTAAATTCTGAACGCCGTCTTCCAAGAGCGGAAGGTCGGTCGCGCCATAGTATAAGTGCCGCTCGGTGCCCTCGGTGCGCCCGTGGCGCAGGAGAACGAGCCGGTTCATGGCTTTACCTCCAGCGGAAGACCGCAGAACACCCGCGTCACCGTATCCGCACGTTTTGCAAGGAACGATAAAAGCCGGCCGGACGCTTCGCGCCATGCGCGCTCTTTATCATCGAGCGGGACAATGCCGCAGGAAATGTCGTCCGCGATCAGGCAGACAGCGCCCGGGTTTTGCCGTTCAAATTCTTCCCGCGCGTCCAGGCCTTCATCCGTGCACGCCCTTGCGAAGCGCTCGAGATGGCGGATGCAGCGGGCGGTCCGGTCGAGCTCGATACCCTCGCAGGTGAAAATTTCCTCGTCCTTGCAATGATATTTCTCTGCGGCATACTGCGTTTTGCCCTGATACGCGCCGCCAAAAATCAGCTCCATAGCGCCCCCTGTCCGGCAAGCAGCAGCAAAAGCCCCGCCAGCTCGCCCAATGTCAATGAAAATCCCGAGATATCGCCCGACATGCCGCCAAGGTTCCGCTGTGCACCGAACGAGACCAGCAGCGCAAACGCTTCCGCGCCGATGGCCGCCGCGGTGAACCATGCGTGCGGAAGCAGCAAGAGTCCCGCAAGAACAGCAAGCACATTTAAAATCACGAGCACGGTCAGCTGCCGCTTGTTCTGCTTCGCTTCAAAGCCGGATGCGTACTGGCTCGTCTGCATCGGGCGGCAGGCGAACACGCAGAAGCTCGAGGCAAAGCGCGAGAAGACCGGAATCAGAATCAGCCCCCAAAAGCCGTTTTTCGCGTCGAAATCCCGGAAGGCTGCGAACATGGCGAGCATCAGGAAAATCGTACACACGACCGAAAACGAGCCTACATGCGAGTCCTTTAAAATCTTCTGCCGTGTCGCTAAATCCCGCCGGGATAAAATTGCGTCGCAGCAGTCCATGAAGCCGTCCAGGTGAATAAAGCCTGTGAGCAGAAACGGAAGCGCGGCTAAGATCGCGGCGCAGATGGCTGGAAGTCTTCCGAAAAGGCCCGTAAGATACGCTGCCAGCGCCCAGATTGCACCGACGAGCAGCCCCACAAGCGGCAGATACACCAGCTGCCAGGGCCGCGCCTTTTCGTCCCAGATTTTTGCCGGGCACGGGATGGAGAGAAACATGCCCCACGCCATAAAAAAGGCAGTGATCTGTGTTTTCATTTCGTCCACCCTCCTTTATACCACACGGGGATCGACGCCGAGAGCTCCGCGACATTGCAGCAGGCCGCGGCCAATTTTACGCCGATATGCCCCAGTGCTTTTTTATAGATTTCTGTGAGTTCCCCATAGTCGCGCCCGTCGGAAAAGACGAAGTCCGCAACGAACACGACGTTTGAGGCAAGCTCCGCGAACCGGACAAGATCATCTGCCAGCCGCTCGCCCGCGGCAGCATCCACCGAGCCGTCCGCGCGGAACATTTCGTTGGCCAGAAGCGCGGTCACGCTGTCGAGCAAAAACGTACCGTTTTCGGGTGCAAGGGTGAGGGCCGACAAAATGCCGCTTTCGCACTCGATCGTCTCAAAGCCCCAGCCGTCGCGCTCTTGTAAGTGCCGCCTGACAATGGCGCGGTCTTCTTCGTCTGTCGGGCGAAGGGTCGCGAGATAATAGTGCGGCGCGGGAAGGGACTTGGAAATTTGCTGGGCGAGCATCGATTTGCCGCTTTTCGAGCCGCCGGAAAGAAAATACGTCATACCGTAAAGCTGTCCTTTGCGCGGATATCCGTTAAGTATTCGTCGTCGATGGCGGCCTCCGGGAAGGTCGCCATGGTACACATGACGGCGCACGCCGCCTCGACCACGCGGAATGCAATCGGGCAGCCGCTCCCCTCTCCGAGCCGCATGCCAAGCTCCAAACAAGGATGAAGCCCCAGCTCGGTTTCCGCCAGCCGGTAGCCGATCTCAAACGAGCGGTGCGAGCCGATGAAATACGCCTTTGCGTGAGAGGCCAGCCGGGAGGCGCAGAGCGCCGCGACGATGGAAATAAACCCGTCGACCACGACCGGCACGTGCTCGATGGCCGCGCCCAGGAACACGCCCGTCATTGCGCAGAGGTCGAATCCGCCGACCTTGGAAAGAACGTCGATGGGGTCGTTTTTGTCCGGCTTGTGCAGCGCGAGCGCGTGCTCGATGACGTGCTTTTTTTTGCGGAACGCTTCGTCCGTGAGGCCGCCGCCGCGCCCCGTAACTTCTTCTACACTTGCACCTGTAAGCGCGGAGAGGACGGCAGACGAGGTCGTCGTGTTGCCGATGCCCATTTCACCGACGCCAAGAATCGATACGCCGCCCAGCTTCGCCTGCGCGGCAAGCTCCATGCCGGTAAGAATGCCGGAAACAGCCTGTTCGCGCGTCATGGCGGGCTCACGGTACAGATTCTTCGTGCCCTTGCCGAGGCTGCGGTTGACGATCTCGGGGCAATGATACGGGAGCTTGATGCCCATGTCGACGACGACGAGCTCATCGCCAAAGTGCTTGGCAAGGCACGACGCGCCGGTAAGACCTCTTGTGAGGTTGATGGACTGCGCGAGCGTGACCGTCTGCGGCGCGGAGCTTACGCCCTCTTCGACAACGCCGTTGTCCGCGGCGAGCACGTAGATGCGCGTTTTGGAAAGTTCGTTTTTGACCTGTCCGGTGATACCGGCCAGTTGAACGGAAAGTTCCTCCAGAAGTCCGAGGCTTCCGGGGGGCTTGGCGAGCTCTGATTGCCGCGCGCGGGCCTTTTCCATCGCGCCTGCGTCAAGGCCCGTGATCCGGGAAAGGTTTGCCTGTAATGTTTGTTCCAATTCTGTCATGAATCAATCCTCCAAAAGGTTCTGCCGGACGAGCCATTCGACCGATTTCCGGCACGAAGAGAGCTCCAATGTCACGCTTGCGTCCGAGCAAAGCGCGCCGAGCTGCTTCAAAAGCGCGGCAATGTCCATCGCGCCCTCAAAAAGCGGGGCGTGCAGGTCATGGATACCGTCGTTGTTGTGTAAGTGAACATGAGAAAGATAGGGCGCACAGGCTTTGAGCCAGTCCGCAGGCGTTTCCCGGCTGGCGGACGTGTTCGCGTGGCCGAGGTCGAGACAGATCCGGAGCCGCGCATCGTTCACCTGCCGGACAATGTCCAGAAGCATCGAAGCGTCAGGCTCCATGACGTTCTCGAGGCACACCGTAAGATGTTCCGGCACATCCCGGATCAGCTGCTTCCAGACAAGCACGGACCGCGAGACGAACCACTCCGGGTAATACACCAGCGGCACAAAGCCCGCGTGCAAAACTAGCTTCGGGACGCGCAGCTGAGCGGCCTTATCGATCGCCTGCCGGTAGCGCTTTTCCGTGATTTCAAGCACAAGCGGGTCGATCGCAGCGGGGGTCAGCTCGTTAAAAGGGCCGTGCATTACAAAGCGGTCGGATGAAGACAGGCAGACCGCCAGCGATTCCTGCAAAAAATCCGCGCATGACGCGTCCTGCGAAAAAAGCGAGCCCGCCGTCTCGGGGCTATCGAGAAACGCCGCCGTGCAGAACTGGGCAAGCTCCAACCCAAGGCCATATTCTTTTGCAGCCTCCGGCGCGTCTGGCGCGATGGAGGAGAGATAAAGATTTTGTTTTTTCATCGTAAAAAATGCCTGCGCCGGAGTCTGGGCGCAGGCAAACAGATGCTTGCTTCCGGTTCCGGCAGAAACAAATCGTCTGGGCGGCAGTCTGGCTTATCCGGAAACCCGGCTTCACAGTGACCGACTCGCGGGGCCTTGCACCCTCTTTCCCATGGGGCGTATGAATACACCCCGCCCGGACGGAACGGATATGAACTTACAGCTTCCCCTGCTGGCGCAGCAGCCAGATCTTGAGTAACGCCGTCTGCGTCTTTGCGTCGGGGATATTCCCGGAGAGCACCTCGGAAACAGCCTGCTCCAGCGGCATGGTGAACACGTTCAGAAATTCATCCTCGTCCAGCTTCTGCTCACGGAAGGTGATGTTCTTCGCGGCGTACATGTGGATGGCTTCGTCGCTGTAGGCGCAGGCCGGGAAAAACAGGCCAAGCTCGATGAGCTCCCCCGCGACCGCGCCGGTCTCCTCTAACAGCTCGCGCTTCGCGGCCGCCTGCGGGTCTTCGGCCTTGCTGTCGAGCTTCCCTGCCGGGATCTCGATCAGGACCTGTCCCACGGGATAACGGAACTGCCGCTCGAGAAGGACGCTTCCATCATCCAGCAGCGGAACAACGCACACCGCACCCACATGGCGCATATACTCGCGCGAAGCGTCCGCGCCGTTCGGAAGGCGCACGGTGTCTTTAAAAACGTGCATGATGTGTCCGTCAAAAATTTCGCGGCTGTCTACCTGCGTTTCAACTAAATTTTCAAAATTCTGCATGCGTTTCACCTCGTATCGTGTCTTTCATCTTACCTTCTGGCGCACGGAAAGTCAATGACGGAAATGCAGGAAGAAATTGGCGAACTAAAATCGCAAAGCCTGCGTACAATAGAACCAGAGTTTGCGGCAGATGCGCGGAGGATAGAAAGTACGCTTCCATAGAAGATGCTTTCAAACGGCCTTGCGCCAACGCCCGCTGGCTGTTTTGTTCCATACTGCTTTTGACCTGCGCGCGGTTTCATGCACAGCCGCTGTTTGCCGGCGGCGGCAGGAGCAAAAAGCAGATCCTCGCCGGTGGCTTTCCGGGAGATCACGGCGGACAGCTGCGGCAAATTCTCATACGCGTGCAGCCGCAGCTGCGCCTGTGATGCGTTTTTCCGGCAAAGGCCGCCCGCAAGATACTTGCGGGCGGCCTTCTGAATGTCCCAAATCGACCCCTACGAACGTCCCCGGAAAATTTTCAAAAGAATCGTAGGGGCGGACGACCCTGTCCGCCCATGGGAAGTTGCGAATTCACCGTAGTTTTTCATAAAAAGCGGCTTTTTCCGCGGGCGGACAGAGGCGTCCGCCCCTACGCAAAAGGGTACAAGATACAAAAAATAGAAAACTGTCAGCCGAGACGCTTATCTTTTTCGATAATGGCGTTTACGGCCTCGATGACGGCGGACTCGAAGCCCTGCTTTTTAAGGACATGCACGCCCTCGATCGTTGTGCCGCCGGGAGAGGTGATCTTGTCGACCAGTGCCATCGGGTGCTCGCCGGTTTCCTGGCAGAGCTTCGCTGCGCCGAGCGTCGCCTGGCAGGCGATTTTCTGCGCGAGCGCACGGGAAAGCCCCGCCTTCACGCCCGCGGAGGAAAGCGCGTCAATATACATCTGCACGAACGCGCCCGAAGCTCCCCCAAGCGCGGAAAATGCGGAAAACTGCGCTTCGGGAATATCATAGACCTCGCCCACCGAGCGGAACATCGCGCGCACAAGCTCCACCTGCTCCGGCGTGCATGCTGCGTTCGGGCAGACGGCGCTTGCCGAGCACAGCACCTGCGCACAGATATTGGGCATGACGCGCACAAGGGGCACATTTTCTCCAAAATAGGATGCATAGAACGAGAAGCCCTTGCCTGCCGCAATGGTCACGACGAGCTTGTCGGGATGAATCGCGTCTTTGATCGGCTCTAAAACATCCGGCAGCATTTGCGGCTTCACGCCAAGCACGAGAACGTCCGCCTTTTCCGCGACCTCCTTCGCACTTTCGCACGGCACGAGGCCGATTTCCTGCGCAAGTTTCCGCGTCTTTCCGGGCGAGCGGTTGAAGCCGCAGAGCGTGTCGGATGCGAAGCTTCCGCTTCCCGCCATCCCGCGCAGAATCGCGCCCGCCATATTGCCAAGACCAATGAATCCGTAGACCATCGTATATACCTCCGTTGCCTCGCAGAGTTTCGCACCTTTAGGTGCGAAATAAAATGAAAATTCATTTTATCCGGCGGCTTCGCCGACCGGAAAAATTCCTATCGCCTCGCAAGTGTAGAATTTTGTCCCCATAGGACAAAATTATGCGCGCAGTCGAGGCGCAATTTCAGGGAAACGGCACAGCCGTTTCCCTGATGTTTTTAGCAAAGCTTTGCGCCCGCGGGGATCGCGTCGTCGACCATGATGAGGTGCAGCTTTTCCTCGCCCTTTTCGGTGTGGACGGCGGAAAGGAGCATGCCGCAGGACTCCAGGCCCATCATCTTTCTCGGCGGCAGGTTCACGATCGCGACGAGCGTCTTACCAAGTAACTGCTCGGGCTCATAGAACTTGTGGATGCCGGAGAGGATCTGGCGGTCGGTGCCGGTGCCGTCGTCAAGCGTGAATTTGAGCAGCTTGTCGGACTTTTTGACCGGCTCGCAGGCCTTGACCTTCACAGCCCGAAGATCAGACTTGCAGAACGTGTCAAAGTCGACCTTTTCGGTAAGATACGGCTCAACCTCCAGCGCGGGAAGCAGGCTCTTGAGCTGCTCCTGATGGAGCTCTTCGAGTTTCGCCAGCGCTTTTTCCGCGTCCACACGCGGGAAGATGGCGTCTCCCTTGTGGACCGTCACGGTCTGGGAGAGTTTGCCCCATACGTTCGCGGTATCCCAGACCTGAACGTCAGCGCTTGCCCCGATCTGCGCGAAGATCTTCTCGCAGGACGCGGGGATGAACGGAAGCAGCAGCGTTGCGCAGATGCGGATCGTCTCAAGAAGGTTATACATGACCGCGGCAAGGCGCGCCTTGTTGGCTTCGTCTTTTGCAAGCGCCCACGGCATCGTCTCGTCGATATACTTGTTGGCGCGCTGGATGCACTTGAAGATCTCTTCAAGCGCGTTCTGGAACTGGAACTTTTCCATCTGCGCTTCATATCGATCACGTAGGCCGGAGACGAGAGAAATCAGGCTTTCGTCAAACTCGCCTGCGGCGCGCTCCGCCGGAAGGGTGCCGCCGAAGTATTTTTCAACCATCGCCGTCGTGCGGGAAACAAGATTTCCGAGATCGTTGGCAAGGTCAATGTTGATGGTATTGATGAGCAGCTCATTGGAGAAGTTGCCGTCCGAGCCGAACGGGAACGTGCGCAGCAGGAAAAAGCGCAGCGCGTCTACGCCGAACATCTCGGCAAGCACATAGGGGTCAACGACGTTGCCCTTGGATTTTGACATCTTGCCGCCGTCCATGACGAGCCAGCCATGGCCGTAGACCTTCTTGGGAAGCGGCAGGTCGAGGCTCATGAGCATCGCCGGCCAGATGATGGAGTGGAATCGGACGATCTCTTTTCCGACGAAGTGCACGTCCACCGGCCAGAATTTTCCAAGGTCGTCATAGCGGTCATTTTCAAAGCCGAGCGCTGTCATATAGTTAAAGAGCGCGTCGATCCAGACATAGACCACATGACCCGGGTCAAAGTCCACGGGAACGCCCCAGGTAAAGCTCGTGCGGGACACGCAGAGGTCCTCGAGGCCCGGGTCAATGAAATTGTTGACCATCTCGTTCACGCGGGACTTCGGCTCGAGGAAGTCGGTCTCGGTCAGAAGCTTGCGGACACGGCCGGCGTATTTGGAGAGGCGGAAGAAATAGGCCTCTTCCTCTGCGTCATGCACCTCGCCGCCGCAGTCGGGGCATTTGCCGTCTTTGAGCTGGCTCTCGGTCCAGAACGACTCGCACGGCGTGCAGTATTTTCCTTTATACGAGCCCTTGTAGATATCGCCGTTTTCATACATCTTGCGGAAGATCTTCTGAATTGCCGCGACATGATAGTCGTCCGTTGTGCGGATGAAGCGGTCGTTCGAGATATTCATCAGCTTCCACAGATCAAGAACGCCCTTTTCGCCCGTGACGATGTTGTCGACAAACTGCTGCGGGGTCACGCCCGCGGCCTTGGCCTTCTCTTCGATCTTCTGGCCGTGCTCGTCCGTTCCGGTCAGGAACATCACGTCGCAGCCCTGGAGCCGCTTGTAGCGCGCCATCGCGTCGGCGGCCACGGTGCAGTAGGTGTGGCCGATATGGAGCTTGGCCGAGGGGTAGTAGATCGGCGTTGTGATATAAAATTTTTTCTTACAGGTATCGCACATGGGAATTTCCTTCTTTCTGCGCCTGCGCCGAATGAAAGCGCGGCGAATATTGATCGAGGTTAGCATACCCGTTTTTGCGCTTTTTGTCAACAAATACCGCCCCGGGCGATTGACAGATGTAGTATACTATTAGAAGAACAAAGAAAAACAGTGAGGTTTTTATGCTGAACTTTCATAAACCGTCGATTGACGACTACGGCTGGATCCATGATATCCTGTATCCCGCCAATCTTCCCGGTGCGGACAACACGTTCCACAACATGTATTTCTGGGAGTGCTACTACGGCGAGGTCGCCGAAGTCTGCGGCCACGTGACCCAGCGGCTGTCCCAGGACGGTGTTTCGACCTATCTTTATCCGGCGGGAAATGGCGACGTGCGGCCCGCCTTGGAGGAGATCATGCAGGACGCAAAGCAGCGCGGAGAAAAATTCTGCCTGCGCGGTGTGACGGACGACCGGAAAGCGCTTCTGGAAACGCTTTACCCCGGGAAATTTACCTTTACGGCCTATCGTGATTCCTATGACTACATTTATACCGTCGAGGAGCTTACCGAGCTTCACGGAAAGAAGCTGCAGGCCAAGCGCAACCACTGCAACCGTTTCGAGCAGGACCACCCCGACGCAAGGACCGAGGTCATTACGCCGGAAAATCTCGCCCTTTGCCGCGAGATGGTGAAAAAGTGGTACGAGGTACACGAGTGGAACGAGCAGATCGAGCAGGAGAAGACGGCGATCTCAAGAGCATTCGACCATTTTGAGGCCGTGCATATGGACGGGCTCATGCTGATCGATAACGGTGAGGTCATCGCGTTCTCCATGGGTGCGCGGATGAACGAGCAGTATTATGATGTGTGCTTCGAAAAGGCGTATTCGGCTATCAACGGCGCGTACGCGATGATCAACCGCGAGTTTTCCCGCATGATCGCGGAAAAATACCCCGCGCTCGAGTATCTCAACCGCGAAGACGACATGGGAGAGCCTGGTCTTCGCAAGGCGAAGGAATCCTATCAGCCCACACTGCTGCTGGCGAAATACAACGCGACGCTGCGGGAGGAAGAATAATGCGCACAAGAAAGACGACCCCGGCCGATATCCCGGCCTTGAAGGCAATCTGGAACGAGGCGTTCGCCGAAGACTCCCGGCAGGATATCGACAACTTTTTTGAAACACTCTACCCGAACGCGACGGGCTTTTGCGCGGAGGATGAAACAGGCTGCGTGTGCGCCATGCTCTTTGCTCTGCCGCAGACGATCGTGAAGGGCGAAAAGCAGCTCAAGGCCGCCTATCTCTACGCTGTTGCGACAAAGAAAGAAAGCCGCGGCCGGGGCTATTGCAGAGCCGTGATGGCGTATGCCGAAAAGGAGCTTCGCAAGCGGTACGTGGACGCGCTTCTTTTAAGCCCCGCGACGCAGGACCTTGCGGATTTTTATGCCAGACTCGGCTTTTCCCGCCAGACGGGCGGAAGCAAGCAGATTTTAGACTGCGCCGAGGCGAAGGGACAGGCGACCGAGATCGGCGTACAGGACTACGCGGGTCTTCGCGAGACGGCGCTCTGGGATATTTCACATGTGCGCTACGACAAGGCACAGCTGGAGTACGCGGTATCGGGCGGGAAATTTTACTGCCTGATGGCGGGCTACAGTATGGGCTGCGCGGCAGTGAAAGCCGGAGAAAACGGCGCGCGGGCATTCGTCTACGAGCTGCTGCCCGACCGGAAGATTTTGGGCGCGCTGGGTGAAAAGCTCGGCGCGGGCCAGTACGAGGTGCAGACGGCGCAGGATGGACAGGACGGCGAGACGTGGTGCATGCTCAAATGGCTGGATAAAGAATACCCCGAGTTCGAGCCCGTCTATATGGGCTTTGCGCTGGAATAAGAAAGCGAATTTTGTAAAAGAGGAACCAACATGCAGGAAGCGGGCATTACCATCTCCAATAGCGATCTCAAGCGGCTGCTGGCCTGCGCAAACGGCGACGCGGCGCTTTTATATCTCTACCTCGCGGCAGGAAACGAGCCGGAGCTTGCAGGGCAGGCGCTCCGCATGCCGAAGACCCGGCTCGACCTTGCGACGGCAAGCCTGCGGCAGCTGGGGCTCTGCGCGCAGGAAGCGCCGAAGCATTTGGCCCCCGCCGAAGCGCCGAGCTACACGGAAGAAGACGTGACGCGCGAGTACCGCACGAACCCGGAATTTCCAAGCATGGTCGGAGAAGCGCAGCGGCGCCTGGGAAGGTTACTCAGCACGGAGGAGATCAAAATTCTGCTCTCGATCTACCGCTATCTCGGCCTGCCGCCGGAGGTCATTTCGATTTTGATCAACTACTGCATCCAAAGAGGCAGAGGAAGAGGCCAGACGCGCATGCCGTCCATCCGGAATATCGAGAAGGAGGCCTACCGCTGGGCGGATCTCGGCATCGACACGATGGAGGAGGCCGCCGTCTACATGCAGAGCCAATTGCAGGTGCAGGCAAACGTCGGAAAAATCCAGCACATGTTCGGCATCGAGGGCCGCAAGCTGACCCCGGGCGAGGAAAAGCTCATCTCGACGTGGCTCTCGTGGGGCTTCGGCGAGCGGGAGATCCAGAAGGCATATGAAAAAACGTGCATGAACACGGGCGGGCTCAAGTGGCCGTACTTAAATTCGATCTTAAAGAGCTGGCACGAGCAGGGGCTCTTGACACTCGAGAAAATCGAGGCGGGCGACCGCATGCCGGAGAAGGCCGCAAGAAGCCCGGCAAAGCCCGGCTACAACGTCCAGCACCACGACGACGATCTCAGCGACATTCAGCGCGCGGCCATCCGGCGCATGCTGCAAAACGGGGAGGGATAACGCATGGCCTACGCGAAGGAGGTTCTGCACCGGGCAGAAGCAAGGCTCGACGAGGCGCGCCGCCAGAACGATCTCGACTGCGACCGCCGCATTTCCGCGATCTACGAAAAGCTACCGCGTCTGCGCGAAATTGACCGCGAGCTTCGCAAAACGAGTGCGAAGGTCTACGCCGCCGCCTTCCGGGGAAGCGAGAGCCCCGAGCAGGCGATGCAGACGCTCAGGCAGGAAAATTTGTCGCTCCAGCGCGAGCGGGACTGGATTCTGGAGTCCGAGAATATCGACCCGGAGGATTTGGAGCGCGAGCCCGTCTGCAAGCTCTGCGGCGGAAGCGGCTGGCGCGGCGCTGCGATGTGCGAGTGTTTGAGAGAACTCTGCCGGCAGGAGCAGAAGAAGGCTTTGATGCAGGCTTTTGGCGCGGGCAAGGAGAGCTTCGAGAAGTTCCGGCTCGATGTGTATCCGGATCGCATTGATCCCAAGCTCGGCATTTCGCCGCGGGCGCTTATGAAGCGGGTCTACGAGAGCGCGGTCAGCTACACGAAGACGTTTTCCGAGGGAAGCGATTCGCTTTTATTTATGGGCGCAACGGGCCTTGGCAAGACGTTTCTCTCCGGCTGCATCGCCCGCGCGGTGGCGGATAAAGGGTACTCTGTTTGCTACGTGTCGGCGGGGAAGCTCTTTTCCGATTTTGAGACGGAGAAGTTCCGCCTGAAAGAAGACGGCGCGCTGACGGGCGAGTACATGGAAACAGACCTCCTGATCATCGACGATCTGGGAACGGAGATGACGACGCAGTTTACGGTGTCGGCCCTCTATCAGGTTGTAAACGGCAGGCTCCTTTCCGGAAAGCCCACGATTGTCTCGACGAATCTGCCGGATTCCGAGCTCGAGGCACGGTACTCGGCGCAGATCGCATCCAGGCTCCTGGGGGCTTATACGCTGTATCAGTTCTGCGGAACGGATGTCCGGCTTCTAAAAAAGATGGAAAGCGGCAGGTGATTATTTTACTGCCTGTCGTGGCCAGGTATGGCCAGTGTGATTCTGGCAGAGACCTGCCAGCTGGTTCTTTTTCGACCCCACGCTTCTTAGCTGCGCAAAGAAGCGCCGTGTCGAGCCGCCGGGA
>ERZ832522.146-NODE-146-length-93426-cov-8.946686_pt1 | contig 93426 bp, 84 predicted proteins | sample MGYA00519951_ERZ832522 | MGnify/ENA primary metagenome ERZ832522 (study PRJEB31850, sample SAMEA3708728) | human gut metagenome | biome: human gut; feature: human-associated habitat; material: faeces | place: China | collected 2014 ... | reverse complement strand
AAACCTTATTTGCGGGGGAATACCTAAAGATACAAAAAAGCCAACTAATTCGCAACATTTTGTGTATGAATTAGTTGGCTAATTTTATACTATTTACTGAATATCCCTACATATGATAAAAGAGACACTGAATTCAATTCTTTACAAATAATTATCGATAAACTCAATGATCTTTTCTGAAGAGGGACGCGGAGCATGGATATCGATAATACGTCCTTCTTTACTGAACATCATAAAACGGGGAATACCGTTGATCCCGTATAGTTTCAGAAAAGTGTCCCGTTGTTTGTCAGGGATGACAAACTGTTTCCAGGAGGTATCGTGTTTTTGTAAAAAATTTTGCCAGTCTTTCAGATTACGATCCAAGGAGATACTGATAAATTCGATATTCTCATTGTCTTTATAATGCTCGGCCAATTTTGCCACATAAGGAATTTCCTTACAACAGGGACCGCACCAAGTTGACCAGATGTCGAGGTAAATCACTTTTCCCCACACTTCCGAAAACCGGACCATTTTCCCTTCGGGTGTCATCATCTCGAAATCGGGGGCTAATACATCGGGGACCAATTCTGTTGTCAATTTAGTATACAGATCTTCAAGTTCTTGGCCGCGTTCTGCCGACAATAATTCCATAGCCATTTTATATGTTTCATCGGCATGTTGTTTTTGGCCACTGGTGAGATAGATCCGGGCCAAACGAAAAGCCAGATCGTCGGCTACACTTCGGTTCTTCACTTTTTCGTGGAGAATTTTCAGCATTTCGTAATAATCTGTCCCCACTTTTTTATTCCGGCACGAAGCTTTCCATTGTAAATAAGCGAACGAACGATGAGTTGCTAAATTGGCTTCATCATTCACATCGATCGTTTCCATAAATCGGTTATATGCCGTATCACTGTCCAATTCTTTATTTTGATTCCCTAATAAATTAAAATACCTGACTTTCAAATGATCCACTTCCTGATTCAACTGCCTGTGTTCGTAATTATAAAAATACTCATCGCCGAATCGCCTGGCAATTCCTGTTAAAGAATCCGTTGCCTGACCTAACAACCGGTCGTATGTACTAAAATTCTCCACATTACGTTGACTCAACTGTCTGAATAGCTTTCGTCGTTCCCCGACATAAGCATAGATTTCCTTTAAATCCCCTTCAATCTTTACTTCTTGCGGCCGGTTTATATCTACTTCAAAATAATTATGTTTACCATTTTCCATGAAAACACTGGCATAAACACAGCTTGCCGGAATGTATAGGCTATACATATCGGGAACTTTCACATCCATCGTAAAAGCAAATGTCCCGTCGGCGGCCAGAGGGATCGTATCGTTACAGCTGCTGCTCAGCAGTACGATAAAATCCGAAGGTGCATGACTTATTTTTCCAGACAGCCGGGCTGGCTTGTTTGTCTGTGGCTGAACAACAACAGATAGAAGCTGCCCTAACATCAATATCCAAAATTGAATCATAATTTAGTGATTTAAAAATGATAACTTGAACGTTTTATTTTTTCCAATCTTCATTCCAATTCAATATAGTCTTCGGATAAGCTATTTTCAACTGTGCTTCCCGAAGGGTAAATACCTGCTTCCCTACAGTATGGGTAATGGGTTTCCAATCCTGAAACAAAGGGTCGTTCCACAAGCGGCGTACATTATAAAAACGGTAACCGGTACCGACAAATTCGCGGGTTTGTTCCTCTACGCAAAAACGAATCAATTCCTCTTTCGTTTTAACGCTTGCAGGCACGTCTTCATACCCGTCCAATAACCGGTAACTTCTGAATTCTTTCAGTATGCGCTTGGCTTCGCTTTCCGAACCGGCCCGAGCCTCACATTCGGCCAGCATCAGATATACCTCGGGCAGGGCACAGCCTAAATTGGTATGTGCCCCCAAGGCACCGCAATAAGGATAAGGCAAAGACTCTCCTAAAGTGTTTTTCGTACTGATCAGATTACGACGTAGATCTTTTTCGCTGAATAAAACATAAATCTCCGGCTTCAGATAATCTGTCGGGGCCATATTGTAATAAGGCAAATAATAATTCCGCATTGTGGGATTGAATTTGCAGTATAACGTTTCATTGTCGGAATAGACAAACGGAATAAAAGACATAATCTCCATCATTCCCATTTCCGTGTAACCGAAAGATGCCTGCTTATTTTTATAATCGGTCAGATATACATTGGGGTCTCCCTGTAAAAGTCGATAGGAAATGCGTAAAGGTTCCAATGCTTTTTCATATTTTCCCATCTGAAAATATACCTTCCCCAACAAAGCATATCCCGTCGCCTTATAGCAACGCATCCGGTGTTCTTCCCGTTCTTTCAGCAAAGGACAGGCTTCTTCCATTTCGGTGATAATCCAGGTATATAACTCTTCGACAGTCGCCCGCTTATATTTCGAGACTTGGGTATTAGCTTCTGTGACAATGGGGATAGCCCATTCGGTGGAAGCGGTCGTTTCATTGTAGGGCATAGCATACCATTGAGCTAATAAAAAGTGCATATACGCACGGGATACCCGGGCCTCTGCCAACAGAAATTTTTTCTCCGCTTCATCTCCATCGGCCTGCATTACCCCATTGGCTATTGCATTGAAAACATAGATCTGGTTGTAACACTTTTCCCATTCCAGGGAATTTTCATCGTCCCGGTATACTTGATCCCGGTATTCAATAGCTGCCTGTACCGATGTTGGGTAGGATGCCAGCTGAGCGATCGTATTATAACAATCTTCTGTAAAAATCAGTTCGTCGTTTTTCCAGTAAGTATAATAAGCTTCATTAAGCATCATATTCATAATCTGTGAAGCATTGAACATTCTGTCGTAATCCTCCGCTGTCTGCGCAATGGCATTTCCCCGGGGAGCATCGTCCAAAAAATGATCACAACCGGTAAATATTCCTGTTCCGGCCAAGACAATCCATATATATAATAAATTTTTCATCCTTTGTTCCTTAAAAATTAATATTCAGTCCGAGCGAGTAAGTAGCACCGAATTTTTCTTTCCGGCTGTCTTTATAGCTGTCTAAACGATAATATTCCGGATCTATACCGGCAGAATTGGCTGCCCAGTAAAATAGATTTCCGGCTTGCAGGATCAGTCTCACGTTCTCCATGCGGAATTTTCTGCAAAACGTAACCGGTAAACGGTAACTCAACGATATATCCCGAAGTTTGATATAAGAAGCGTTCAGAATATTTCTGTCACTGAAATAAAACAGATTATAGTTCGCCGCACTATTTTTCTGTGGTGTCCAGACCGGAATATCCGTATAACGTTCATCTCCTTCCGTTCTCCAGCGTTTATCGAAATCTTTGTGCAAATTAGCTGTAGGACGTCCGTAACTGAGATCTTCACAGTCCCTGCGCATTTTATTCCCGAAATTGTAGACGAACATCAAAGAGAGTTCCCAATTTTTATAGACGAACCGGTTGGTCAATCCACCATAAAACTTAGGAACAGTCGTACCGCTGTATTCCACATCTCCGGCTTCCATATCAAAGCTATCATTCCCCGAAACGATATTTCCTTCCTGATCGTAAGCTTGAGGTTCGCCTTGCTTGTTCAGGCCGGCATACCGATAGGAAAATAAGGAATTGACAGGATATCCTTCTACATTTACACTACTTAGATAAGCTAATGTTTTGGCCGTATAAGGCGTTTCAACCTCCAGTTTCTGGATTTTATTGACATTATGTGACAAAGTAAAAGTAGTATACCAATCGAAGTTATTTTTCGTCAGGTTATGACTGTTTATGGTTAACTCGAATCCTTTATTGCTCAGTGTTCCTAGATTGCCGACGGTAGATAACCAACCACTGACCGGATTCAGCATCATTGTACCGATTAGGTCGGTTGTTTTCTTGTTATAATAATCGAAAGACAGACTCAAACGATTATCCCACCAATCAGTATCGAATCCTATATTCCAGGTCCGGGTCTTCTCCCAGATAATTTTATCGTTAGCAGGGGTCGTAAGTGCAAACCCATTGGTTTCGAAAAAAGAGCTACTGGTAGCTGACAGGATGTCATAACTTCCTCCTTGTCCGGGTTCCGGTGAATTTCCTGCAAAACCGTAGGTAGCACGTAAGCTAAGCATGTTCAAACCTTTGATCCCCTGCATAAAAGATTCCTGAGAGATTTTCCAGGCTCCTCCGATTGCCCAGATCGGTTTATACTGATTATTCGGATCACTTCCGAAAAGATTGGACTGGTCGATTCGTAAGCTGGTATTCAGGGTATATTTGGAATTAAAAGTATAAGCTGCATTGGCATACAAAGAAAAATACCGGCGCATCACCTCACTTTGGGTATAATATTTTGTATTGAAATTATTGACGCTTCCCCCGAATACGGCACCTGAAACCCGGTTTAAATTGTAATCGTCATACGGCGTATACTGCATGGTATGCATATCGTATCCCCGGAGGAAATTGCTGTAAACCGTGTTTTTATATTCCCGTATTTCGGTCCCTAAAAGAGCGGTCAGCTGATGACGTCCTTCGCTGAATTCATTGTTATAAGTCAACTGATTCCGTACTGTCCAGTCGGAGGTCAGAGCATTATCCAGAATAAAATTTCCTCCGGTGGAAGGCAAGGGACATTTCAACGTACTCGCCGGCGTTGCACATAGACGTTCTTCCCGTAATTTCCAAAGTGTACCGGGGTAATAATTCTCTGTCTTAGAATGAAAGCGACTGTATTGCACTCGTCCTTCGTAACGTAGGCCATGAATCAAATCGACAGATAAACCTGTATTCAAACGTAAATTCATATCTACCGTTTTGCTGGAGGTGCTGTTAAATTCTTCTACAGGATAAAAACTCATATCTATTCCTGTCAGTCCCTCTACCTGCTCTCTTTTTTCTGCCGAAACAGCATATTCCGACCAATCGATCGCTTGGCCGGCAGCATCGTAAAAAACGGCATAAGGTAGACTGGTATAATAGGTAGAACCGGCATACATCTTATCTACGGCAAATTCTTCTTTCCAGGGGGACAAATGTCCTTTCTTATTTCCGTACGAGGCATTCACTGTTATATCCCATTTCAACCAAGGAGCCAAAGTGTATTCCTGTCGGGCATTGACCGAAACGCGGTCTTGCCAATCTTTCGATATACCCTGATCCCCGACATACCCCAGGGAAAGATAAAAATTTTGTTTGTCACTCCCTCCGCTGAAAGACAAGGTGTGACGGGTCATCAATTTGTTGCTCATAAAGTACTTTTCGTAATCCTTGCGGCCGTCCGAAACCATCAGTTGTGCTAACGCCTGATCCCGCTCTGCGGCACCGATTTCATTGTTCTGATAACGATACATAATTCGTTCGTGGGGGAGGACCAGTGGATTGAAACCGTTTACTAGTCCGGAAACTGAATTTTTCACAGTCTCATAAGGATAAACAGTCGAATACTGATCGAACATCTCCTGTACATTTTTCAGAAACAGGGCATTACCCATTTTATGCTGGTAATCGTAATCGGGTTTACCTGTATAAGCAAAAGACCCATCGTATGAAATCTTTAACTTACTTTCCCGGCTTCCTTTCTTGGTCGTGATAACCACTACTCCGTTAGCAGCCTGTGATCCCCAGATTGAAGCGGCCGTAGCATCTTTCAATACTGTAATACTGGAAATATCATTACCGTTCAAGAGTGACTGTACCTGACTGCTTTCTAGGGGAACACCATCCACGACGAACAAAGGGGAACGGTTTGAATTGATAGAGGTAATTCCACGGATAACATATGTATCGGCACCTTCGCTTAGGTTGACACTCAAGCCGGCTGTCAACCCCTCCATACTCTGTAAAATATCACCGGTCAAACCGACTTTGTCACTAATGGTCTCTCCTTTGACAATATCATACGCCCCGGCGCTTCTTTCCCGTGAAATTGTCTGATATCCGGTCACCACTACGTCCGATAATACCGTATTATCCGGCTGCATGACGATATGGAATTCTGTTTTGTCCTGCAAAGGTACCAGCAAGGTTTTCATACCGATAAAGGTCACTTCCAGAGCCGTGACACTGGCTGGAATCCGTAACGTAAAGCGTCCTTCGATATCGGTGACTGTACCGGTAGACGAACGGACTACGCGGATCGTCGCCCCGATCAATGATTCTCCTTTATCGTCTACAACCTGTCCCTTGATGGTCTTCATCGCCTCGAATTTTTCCGATGGACGGTATACCACCGAGATATATTTCCCTCCGGTGATATCCGAAAAGCTGAAAGGTTTATCCGCAAGCACTTTTTGTAAAGCTTCCGTAATCGTAACGTCTTTCAGCGATGCCGTCACTTTGTAGTTCTGTACATCGTCGTAAGTAAACAGTATCTTATAAGAGGAAAGTTTTTCCAGTTTTTTCAATACCTCTGCCAAAGGTGTGTCTTTGAATTCAGCAGTCAGTGTCCGCTGTTCCTGAGCATATGCCTGCACTCCTACCGTCACGATCAGGCAACATACCAGTGCTACCATTCGTAAAAAAACGTTCAGGCATATTCCTCCCGAACCGGAATATAATTTCTGTTTTCGCATAAGTTTAAAGGTTTATAATCTATAAATTATCTTAATAACAATCGATTGTTTATTAAGATTTCGGAAAAGCGAAAGAATCGGGTACCGGAAAAAAGAAAAAAATTAGCGGACAATGATTTTATTACCTTCCTGAACAGCTTTTACCTTGCCAAGCATATTCAGCAATTGCAAAGCTTCTTCGACGGGACGGTCGCGTTCGGCCAGAAAATGCAAACGATAATGCATGGAAGCGGAGTTCTGAAATTCGACCTGCATATTATACCATCTTCCCAATTCGCATACGATCTCCACTACCGGTTCGTTGTCGAAATAGAAATATCCCTCGGTCCAAAGATAATAATGGTCGGTATCCACTTCGCGCACTTCGAAAGTGCCGTCGGCCAGCAAGAAAGCATCTTCGCCCGGACGGATGACAACTTCGGTTGCCGAAATGTGGTTGCGTACTTTTACGCTCCCTTTCAACAAGGTGACATGCGCATCCTTTTCGTTATAATTACGCATATTGAATTCTGTGCCCAGGACCTCGGTAACGATCTTCCCGGATTTTACGATAAACGGATGTAGTGGATCGGGAGCCACCTTAAAATATCCCTCTCCCTGCAATTCCACCTCCCGGCGATTGCCGCTGAAACGGTTAGGATATACCAAGCGGCTTTCGGCATTCAACCACACTTCTGTACCGTCGGCCAGTTGCAATTGATAATAACTGCAACGGGGTACCGTAAGCGTATGCATCTCCACCTCGGCGGAAGTTTGGGTATAGGTCAGTTTTTCTTCTTCACGGGTTATACCGGTGGCTTGTAGTACACTGTCGGCCGAGGAACCGGAAAGTGATACCGCCCGTCCTTTGCTGGTAGTCAGGATCACCTCCTGGGGCTGCCCGCTGGCAACGAGGGCAACGATATTCCCTTGTTGCGAATGCTCGGAAACAGTCGGAAAGAACAATTGCCAGCCTACGAACAATAGGATGGAAGCCGCAATCCCTACGGCAACTCCCAACCACAACTGCCGTTTCCCTTCCCGCCGGGGCATCCGCTTTTGCCGGAATTCTTCCCAGGCTCGCCCGGCATCGGGACGGACCATCGGACTACGACGGATAAAAGCCTGACGACAATCGGCCAGCAACCGGGCGTCCTCCAGCTTTCCGTTATCGGCTAGTAAGCGTTCACGCTCCTGACAATCCGGCGAGCCGGAATTTTCCAGAGCATCCAGAAAATCTTCCTCCGTATCGATGTGCGTATCCTTTACCTCCATAGGTCCTCTATTTATTACATAACGTTCAATCCTCTTTTTCGGGTACCTCTTCCGGGCCAGTTTTTAGCCGGAATTCTTCTCTCAACAGATTCAATGCCTTCATAATATGTTTTTTCACGGCATTAATACTAATTCCAATATTTTCGGCCACTTCTGCATATTTTTTCCGGTGAAAATAACACTCTTCCAGTACATAGCGGGTACGCACCGGCAATCGGTTCAATACCCCGGCAATACGCGCCAACCGTTCGTCCTCCTCTTGCAGCGGCACTTCCTCTTCCAGGGTCAGCTGCAAATACAGATCGGCATACCGCTCTACCACTTTCCGGTGGCGGAAGAAATCGATGCTCCGGCTACGCACTTGCTGAAACAATACGGCCACCGTATCGATCTTCCGCAACGCTTCGTAATGCTCCCACACATAACCGAAAGCGTCACTGACGATGTCTTTACTGATTTCAGTGTCATTGACGTAGTGATAAGCCCGGTAATACATGCGATTGTAGTATTCCGCGAACAACCTTTCGAATTCTTTTCCGTATTTCAGACGTTTCAGCATACAAATCTCCCAAATCTGTCGGCTAAATTAATATATATTCCGGGGGAAAAGCAAATTTACTTTCAAAAACGACAAATTTTTCCTTCCTCAGGTTTCTGCATCAGAAAAAATTACAACCTACTTTGGGACTAACGATAAAACTGCTTCTGTCTTTTCCAGAAGTTTATGAATAAAAACAGCAGCTTCCGGGGAGCATTTATTTAGTTGCTTTCGAATGAATTTTGTAGTTCGTTGTAATGAAAGGTGATTTTTATTTTCGATCAATTTATCGATATTCCCGGTCAACATCTCTTGTTGATAAACATCCAAATGGTCGAACTCCCTCACACAGGTTTCGATAAATTTTTTCAGATTACCCCTCATACGAACCTCGATTAACCGGAAAATCGGTCCGAATGTTTTTCGTTCTTTCTCCGGTAAAAGAAGCGCTTTTCGCTTCCATTGCCGGTATTGCTTTTTATCGGATATTTCATTTCTTAATACACTGGTTAAGAAATAGCGTTTAGCTTCATTTCGATACAAAAAAGTAAAATGCCTGTTTATTGATTCTATTGACGAAGTGTCAAAATCCTTTAGGTGTTTGACAAAGAACTGCGCCCGAGTACTGTTCCAATCCGACGTATTGCACAGATAAATAAAAAGATTTTCTTTCAGCATACGTTGTTCGTTGGACAGGGAATCGAAATAATTTTCAATCACCTCCTTCCCTTCCTTATATTTACCATTTCTTTTTAAAACAGAGATATAATGCTCTACCACTTGAGGAGTTCTTTCTCCGGTAAGATAACGCTCGGCAATACGAACGGGTGAGCATTCCGGATCAGTGTTTTCGTTCATGCGAATGATGAAATACCTTGCCTCCATTCCCCCTACAATACGAAACATATACTTTCCCTGTGCATTGGTTACGATAAACGTCGGATAAGCTTCTACTTCGAAATTCTCCGCCAGCTCTTTACCCTCTTTCTCCGCATTCAGTTGTAGACATACATACCGTGTATTCAAATAATCCCCGACTTCTTTCTGTGGGAAAACATCTTTTGCCATCCGTTTGCAGGGTGCACACCAATCCGTATAAAAATCGATAAAAACATGTTTATTTTCTTTTTTTGCCAAATCCAAAACATCAGTATAACCGAGTGGCTGAAAATTCGTTTGTGCCTGAGTCTTTAGACTCAAAGCACAAACGAAGGCAATTAATATAATTTTTCTCATCAATAGATTTTTAATAATTAGAGAACTTCCAAACCACCTTTACCACTTTGAGATCGGTTTTCCAAACCTCTTTTTCATGAGGAGTAATCCTGATCGCATTTACGTCATCTGCTATGGAATATTTTTGAACAAGTCCTTTTTTCGTACTGTCATAAGTAGCCACGATAAAATCGGTTACCGTCAGGGAGGATTGATGTTCCATTGCCAGGTAGGTAATCTCCGCCCCTAGGTTGATCACTTTAAGATCATTCCGGTTATAATCGTAAGCATATAGCAAATTGTCTACACTATACAAGATGATCATCTGCCCGGAAAAGAAAGCATAATGACTGGCCCGGGCAAAATCCCTAGCAACCGATAGGTCGATTTGTTTGGCATAATGTTTTATCGGATCGGATGCATATTCGGTAGGCGCTGTAAATGCATACACATAATAATTACCGTCTGCATCGTTCATCAGGGCATACGAACGCCCGGCATTTCTATAACCGTTTTCTCCATACACGATCTGACGGACCGGAGTGTAATTATTCTGGTCGAAGAAAAAAGGTGTTTCGGAATCGACAGCAGGTTTATCGCATTTTATGGCACTCGACATGATCTGATGACCGGGCTTTTTGAAACAATGATTGGTCATGTCAAAAAAACAAACATAAGAAACCGATGATTCTGCAGCGGAATAGAACGCTACCGGATAAGGTTTGAATAATTGTTCCGTCGTAATATTGTCTCTGTTAATCGGGTTTCCATAAGCTTCGCTCAAGACCATATTACACGTGAAAATTTCATTTTCAGTCATAATAAGCCGCATTCTGGCCGTACCGCTCAGACTGATACATTGCGGTCCCCATGTCCCTGGACAAATATTCGTTAAATGATAAGGTTTTTGGACAGAAGAAATAGTCGCATAGATTCTATCTTCCAGACGTTGATCCGGAACGATATCAACCTTTTCCAACTGAGCACTGTATTCTATCGAATATTGGTTATCCCGTGTGACCGCCCATAATGCGTTGAATCCGTTATCCCGGTGTCCGGTGAAAATCAAATCTTTCGCTCCTTTGATCTGCTGAGAATTGATAAAGATATCTTTTATCAGAACGGTATCTTTACCCATCGGCATACTTACAAAATCCAAGCCGACCAAACCGTTTGGCTTATCCCCGTAAAGATAAAACCCACGGACAAACTGGCTGCTGGTATTCAGCGTACAAGAAGCGTCGTATTTTATACCGGTGCTTTTATCGGTTACCTGCAGGTAAATCGTGTACGTCCCTGGAGGAACATCCACCTTATATACCAGCTCCCGTTCCGAACCGATCTTCTCATGCTTATGATCGGTCATCGATTCGGAGTTCAGACAGAAAAACCAGGCGTATTCTAGGTTATCTTCGGAAAAATTTTCCAAAGAACATTCGATTGTAGGAGTAATCCTCAAGGTATCGAAATAGGATGTCCGGTCATATTGAAGTTCGATACCGGAAATCTTGATTTCATTAATATCCAATGTGATTTCGGAGCCCTTATCTTCAACACACGAAAAAAGGAAACTTACTATACTTAAAGCGATCAATATCGCATATATTTTATTCTTTTTCATTTTATCATTTTTCATTTATAATAATCTTCCGGTTTAGTCCCCGCAGCCCATGCAGCCGAGCCGCCTAATGTCTTCACATAACTCACATACATCATTGTCCCATCTTCATCAAGTATTACGGTTTCCCGGCTTTTAGCCATTTCTAATAAATATCTGGCAAATTTCTCACTTATCGCATCGGCCCGGTTCATCGGCATCGTTACCGTGAGATTGTCGTAATCATTTATAGTCGTCTCTGTCACCTGCATCATCAGTCGCCATTTCTTAGCAGAAAAGTTTCCGAACTGTTTTCTCCACCATCCTTTGGGTTGTGTTACCGCATCGTATAAATAAATGTTATGGAAAGCTGCATTATGATTATTGGAAAATTCTTTATTGTCATTAGGTGCAAAATTATTAGGACCGTCTTCATAATCGGTGTATAATAATTTGAAATATTCATTTTCCAGAAGCTTTAATTGCAAACGAAGTGTGTCACCGAACATTTCGGCTGTCCGGTGAACCGTTAATTTAACAGTAGCATACCGTTCTCCGGCCTTTATAACATAGGTGTCTGTCAGTCCTTCATAATCTCGTCCCTTTTCAGCCGTCGTACTATCCGGATTAACGATTACGTTGAACTCCCTGTCGTAACTTTTCGGATAGCCGGAAGTCATCACACGACATTCGAATTCCACATCGTTCTCTATGATACTACCGAAAGGCACTGCTGTAAAAAATTCATGCGCACCAAGTGAAGAACGAACATCGAAATATAAAGCGTCTTCACCTTCATAATTCATCATTTCTTTTTCACAACTGTTCAGAGTCAACAGCAGGGTGATAAAAATGCCCGAATAATATATGTACTTTCTCATCTCTTTTTCAATTTACATTAACACGTTGATCAGTCTCGGTTTTAGGTAAAGGCCATACATAATATTGTAAATCCATACTTTCAGTCCATTCTTCTTCATTAAATTCGCTTCCCGATAAGATTTCCTCCATAGCTAACCGTTTGTAATAAAAGTAGAGCTGTCCTTCACCTATTACCTCACGCATAAATTCAGCCGTGATATACTGACGAATGGTTTCTTCCGTATCCCCCGGTTGTAATTCAAGGTTCACGCAATTCCGGTTAACACGAACTTGATTGATATACCCAATGGCTTCGGTCAAATCATCCGAACATTCCGCCGCCATCAAATAAATTTCACTCATTCTGACCAGTGGAATCATATATCGGTACGGCTTGGTATTGTTCGATAAATCGGCATATTTATTAAAACAAATTGACGGCTGGGAAGCTACCCCCGCACTGGTCATCTGTTCCAATGTCTCTTCACTCCAGAAATTAGTCCCCCGGCGAAGATCCGTTTCATCTGAAAAATAATAAGGCAACTTACACGAAGCATCGTTCAATTTCTCTCCTTTAAATACAAGCGCATTGTTAATGGTTGTGGTATTTTTAAAATTTTGATCGAATATTTTCACCCGACTCGTATTGTATAAACCGAACATGACTTCTGTCGAAAACAAAAGATCAGGCGAGGCGGAATTGATAACATCAGCCCTGGGAGTCCAGGGAAATATTTGTTTTTCCTCATTTTCCTTTATCAACTCCTTGCAAATGGTCAATGTATTGTCGCGATCGCCTATCCAGAGATAGGCACGTGCCAACAATGCTTTCACGGCATAATAATTCAAACGATACTGCCTGTAACGAAAATCATTGGTTTCGTTCACATTTTTGGAATCCTCCGCCATCACTCCCTCTGTGCGGACGGGATCTTCCTTCAGTAGATCGGCAGCAGCATTCAAATCACGGATAATTTTCTCCATCACTTCTTTAGCTGTCAATAAAGGCTGTATTGCTTTGGAATCGGTTTCCTGATAAGGGATACCTATTTTTTCTTCCGTTTCCGCACTGTAAATAGGTCCGTAAATCCGTATCAAATCAAAATGCAGGAAGGCACGCAATCCCAATGCTTCGCCCTTGATAAACGGGTAATATAACTCTTTAATGGCAGCTCCCTCCGCATCGATATGAGCCAATAAAGTATTTAAATCAGCAATTTGTGCATATTGACGCGCCCAAAGGGTTGCGTTTGTCGATTCAAAAGAAGCTTCTGAAAATTGGTACGTAGCGTAAATATGAAACTTGTGATCGCTGTTTTGGCGGACATTATAATATTGAGCCATCACATCGAGCACGGTCATTGTCAAGGTCGAAGCATAATTTTCGTTCAACCGGTTATATACTCCGTTTAGTGCACTTTGAAAACCTTCATTATTTTCAAAAAGCTTATCTTCCAGCATACCGTCCTCCATATCTACCGCCAACCAATCATTACAAGATGCAAAACCCAAGACGAGTACGCCTGCTAAAATCCAATGTTTTATTTTACTTATTGTCTGCATAGTTCCCATTTTTTATTAAAACCGAATATTCATCGAGGCCGACACCGCCCGTTGAAACGGATAATCGATACCCCGTTCATCCTTAATCGTTGACAGCCGGAAAATATCATTCATGTAAATACGGAATGAAAAAGAAGATATTCCGACCGATTTCAACCAGGTAGCTTGGGTTGTTTCGTACCCCAATGAAATGGATTTACACTCCAATGTATTATCGTCCGCAACAAAACGACTTGACATTGGAGTTACCGAAACATCGTCAATGCGCTTGAATTTAACAATATCACCCGGTTTTTGCCAACGATCGTACAAAGCCCGTTTATCCTGATTGTATTGCAAATCACCATCACCCAATCCTTCCACCTTATTGAACAAGGCCGACATAAAAGCCTGTCCGCCATATCGATAGCGGAAATTAATCCCCAAAGAAAAACCTTTATAGCGCACGGTAGAACCGAAATTTCCTTCGATATCGGGATTAGAGTCCCCCACGATAACCTCCTCTTTTGCATCCCAAGCGTACGTGTAAGAGCCGTCTTTCCGCTGAAAAACTTCATCTCCCCTCATCGGATCTATACCCATTGACTTTACAGCCCAAAGTGCCGTAGAGCTTACCCCATCATAATACCGACGGAGAGTTTGATTTTCCTGTCCCTTTTCGTTATATTTTTCAAGCATATTCCCGATCTTGTGATAAGTGGTCCGGGTATGCAACAAATTTGCGTTAACTACCCACCTGATGTTTTGTTTCTGGATAACCTGATAACTGGTCATCAATGAATAACTATTGTTTTTAGTTGCTCCGATGTTCATCGGAATAGCGCTAGCTCCCGTTGACGTCGGTTGAGAAATAGTCAATAAAATCGGATCGCTGTTTTTATAGGTATAATCCGCTGTCAACCGCAACCTGGAATTGAAAAGCTCCAGATCAAAACCGACGTTCTGGGTTCGGGTACGTTGCCATTTCAAATCCTTATTTCCCCATTTGCTTACTACGGAAGCCAAGCCGAACATATTTGGGTAGGCAGTATAATACGTATACACACTGTTGGCCGTCTTAGCTTCGATATTCTGGTTCCCCGGATTACCTAATGAATAACGCAACTTCAAATAATTGACGACATTGCTCTCTTTCAAAAAACGCTCATTGTGCAGGTTCCAGCCCACTCCGAACGACCAGGTGGTAGAAAAAGGATTGTTGACCCCGAACACAGAGGCTCCGTCACTACGTATGTTAAAATCCAATAAATACCTCATATCATAAGCATAGTTACCGTTTAAATAAAAACTGGCAGAACGCTGTTTATCGACACTCGAATGAGGACGTTCCCCTTCCGGATAGCTATTGGAAAAATTCGGATTAGAAAACTGGTCGGTGATATACCCAATGGCCGAATAACCCTCATCCTCGCTATTGTCTTCAAACAATTGCGCCCCACCAATAAAATTATAGGTATGCACACCGATGGCATTGCCGTAACTGATGAGTATACTTCCATCATAAGAAGTCTGCCTGTATTCCGTCCGGTTGTACGAACCTTGTTTGGTGGATTCCGTACCGATGAAATCCGTAGCATAAGGAGACACAAACGTTTCCGTAGCACTTCTCGACGTGTTGAAACCGAATTTTCCCTGTACCCGCATTCCATTGATCGGGCGATATTCGAGAATGAGATTATTTCTGAAATCCAAAGCATCGCTTTCGTCATAGCTTTTCTGAATAAAATCCCATAAAGGATTATAGACAGATTTTTCTTCGAGTACTTTCAAAATCTCACCGTTCTCATCGTATGGCGATTCATACGGATTCATGCGGGAAAACGAACTGAAGGGTACGGTACTATTAGGCGCATTCGTATATCCGATTGTTGTTTGATTACTCAAATTGAATTTCTCCACCCGATAGAGCAAATTGATCGTACCGTCGACATTTTGTCGTTCGGATTTTTTCATCACTCCTTGATTGTTCTTATATCGGAAAGTCAATCCATATCGGAAAGCCGCATCTCCCCCCTCAATATTCAGCGAATGTTCGTGTGTCCAAGCCGTACGTAAGGGTTTATCCATCCAGTATGTATTCAGACCGGCAATGACACGCGCCAGTCGTTTATAATAAAGCGCCCGATTTTTATCGTGGAGAATCTCTCCATTTTCGTCCAATTTGCCATAATGCCCGGACAGACGTTCAAACTCAAGTTTTTCGCTTGCATTCATCAGATTATAATCGGTCAAGTCTGCCCAAGCCACCTGATAATTACCATTGTAGCTAAAACGTAATTTTCCTGCTTCCGGTTTTTTCGTCTCTACAACAATCACCCCGTTGGCCGCCTTGGCTCCGTAAATAGCGGCAGATGCTGCATCTTTCAATATTGTGATACTTTCAACCCGATCCATACTCAAATCTGAAATGGCTTGTAAAGTCGATTCGAATCCATCCAGTATGAACAACGGCTGATTCGCCGTAGCCGAATAGGTATCCGACAGCCCGGTAATACTGGTCGTCCCGTTAATGGTAACATCCATAAGGGTGTTAGGATCCGAACCCATTAAATTATTATCGGCGATTATAAAAGAGGGATCCAAAGCACTCAAACTTTGAAGAATGTTTTGGTTCCCGATTTCTTTCAGATTCTCCGCTTTATAAGTTTTGGCCGATCCAGTGAAACTCTCCGTTTTACGAGCGAACATACCGGTAATTACAACTTCGTCCATTTCTACGGCATTCTCTTTTAACGTGACATTGATGACATTTTTACCGGTATACCCGATTTCCTGACTTTCCATTCCCACAAACGAAAAAACCAGTGTAAGATTTTCACTTCCTTCTGCAAGTGAGAGTGTATATTTCCCGTTCAAATCCGTAGAGACCCCTATGGCGGTATTTTTTACCCGCACAGTCACTCCCGGCAACGGATTTTTTTTAATGTCCACCACTTGTCCTGTGATATTCAAGGATTTTACTTGGAGCTGTTTGGTACTCCGCTTAATGACGTAAACTCCGTCCAGTAGTTCACATTTAAAGTCTGTCTCTCTCAATACCCGGTCAATCGCTTCTTTTACAGGAAGGTTCTCGAACGAAATGTTCTCTTTCCGAATAGTGGCAAGCTGGTTTTCATTAAAAATGATTCGTTCCCCACTTGCATTTTTAATAGTAATTAAAATCTTGCTTAACGCTTCCGACTTAATGTCCAACGAAACCCTTTTGCTTTGGGCAAAAGAAGGTATTGTCATTAGACACACCAAAAACAAGGTAAAAAAAGCATACAGTCTCATGCCTTGAAATTTTTTTTTGTAATAAGCATGGACTTTCCGCCTGTCAGGTAATTTTTTTTTCATACTTTTGTATTATTTATATTAATAAATAGATAAATTGAATGCGGATTCCAGTCGCCAAACTTTCGATCCGCATTCTTTTTCTTATTTTTCCACCACCGTTATTTGTTTACCTTCGATCTTAAATTCTATATCGTATACTTCTTTGAAAAAACGCAATAGTTGTTCGATGTTTCCGTAACGATCTAAAGTACAGGTGAAATATAACTTCTTTAAATGTTCGCTTTCAAACGAAATGCTTACATCGTACCAACGAGCGATATCCTTCATGATCTCTTCCAGTGTACAGCTCTCGAAACAGAACAGTTGGTTGCGCCAGGCAATCTCATTGGATATGTTCACTTTTTTTACAACTATTTTTTCACCCACTTGGTAGCTAATCTGATGGCCGGGTTCGATGATTACATAATTTTCCGGCTTATCTTCCCTGAGACAAAATCCAACGCTTCCGTTAACCAGTGTCGTTCGAATATTATGTTCTTCTTCATAACGTTTGACATTGAATTCGGTTCCGTAAACTCTGACATTTCCCAAGTCTGTCTCTACAATAAAAGGATATTGGTCATGATGAGCCACTTTAAAATAGGCCTCTCCAGTTAATACAACCCGACGTTCTTTTCCTTTGAAATAAACCGGAAATTTTAAATAAGAATCGGCATTCAGCCATACTTCAGTTCCGTCGTTCAATACAATATGATACTCACCATTCCTAGGAACCACAAGGGTATTGTATGCTGTTTCCTCGCTGAACTCATCATTCATTACAAATGTAACAGTACCTTGCCGATTCCTGATTTCTGTAGTTCCAACCTTTATATTTAGGCTGTCCATCGTTTCATCCAAACAAATATTCGTTCCATCGTATAGAGAAAGGTACGCTTTACTTTGCCCAGGAACAATCGCCGTAAAAGGGATCGGCGAAATAACTTTCGATTGAAAGCCTTCTATAATCCATGCGACACCGAATCCGATAAACAATACGGCAGCCACACTCCAGTATAAAATCCTTCGACGGATAACCTGTAAATGACACCTTTCCCGCGTTTGGAGCAATGAGTCGTATTTTGATAAAATTCGGGATAGGTTACGTTCACGCAAGGTTTCACGATTCCATTCGGATATCATGCGTTCATAATAATTCCGATGACTTTCATGCGAGGCATACCAATTTTCGAAGGTATTTTTTTCTTCTTCAGAAAGTTCATGGTCCATACTTCGTTTTAGTATATTCCAATCTATATATTTACCTTTTTTCATTAATTTTTTCTTTTATATAACCACTCTATATCGAAACGGGGGACAAGAAAATGTTTTTTTTGCATACGAATAAATAATTACATTTGCAAAAAAATTATCAGGATGAGGCAGGAGGTAGATATAAAAGATCTTGGACGTAAGATAAAAGAACGTGATGAGGAGGCATTTCGTTTTTTGTATGTAGAATATTTTCATAATTTACAATCTTATGCAATGCGTTATCTTTATGATTGGGAGGAAGCTGAAAACCTCGTACAAGATGCTTTTCTCACTTTATGGTGTAACTTACATAAATATGATGCGGAACGTAATATCATCACCTATTTGCTTACTTTTATCCGGAATGCCTGTCTGAAATATATTCGGGATCTGAAAATACAAGATCGTCATCAAAACAAAGTAATTGAAGCTTTGCTTTTTTCTAATATGACGAATAGTGAGCCGGACGAAAATTTACTCTGTCGGCTGAATGAAATTCTGGATCGTCTGCCGGATAAACAAAGAGAAGTTTTATTGAAACATGTCGTTGAACGTAAAACACTTCCCTCAATTGCCCAGGAACTTAGTATCGCAGAATCAACGGTAAAGACTCATTACAAACGGGCAATTACTTTATTGAGAAAAAATCTGCGTTTTGTCATCTTCGGGATTTAAGAGAAGGATAGAAAATCACTGCACCTTTATTGGTATCGGTTGGGGTCAAATGGATAAAAGCGTTCCGTTCCCGCTGTAAAGTGAATGATTTTTTTTACTTTTGTATAGATTGTCGAATGTAAACGGCGAAGTATGAGACAGGTTCCTAAATTTTTCAATACGGCAGGTCCAATCCAGCCTGATATCCACTATAATATCGATCCGTTGACGCGTATCGATCTGGAAGAGTTGGAATCGTTGATTTTCAGCGGAAATATTTTGTGCTCCATGCTCCGCGTCAGACGGGTAAAACGTCCTGCCTGCTGGCTTTGTGTGATTATCTGAATGCCCTGGGCTATGAAGTGACGAGCCGTATGAAAGAAAAAAGAGACCGTTGCATCCGCATCATTCCTGAGATGATATACCGGGCACAGGAACAAATCATTTACCGCTGTGACACGCATATCGACATCCTAATCGACAAACTGCGTGAAGACCGTGTCCGCCGTGTCATCGGTCCGATACTGGCGAACGAGGACGGAGAAGTGGAGGCGCATTTGCAGGACGATGATATCCAGTATGTGGTGGATATGGGTCTGATCGTGTGCGATAAGCCCTTGTGTATTTTCAATGCCATCTATAAAGAGATCATTCCTCGTGAACTGACTTGGGCCCGTCAGCAGACACTGATCCAGCAGGCAGCATGGTATATGAATCCGGATAACAGCATCAATATGGAAAAATTACTTTTGGATTTCCAGCAGTTCTTCCGTGAGAATGCGGATTCCTGGATTGAGCGTTTCGACAACAAGGAGAGCGGCCCGCAGTTGCTGTTGCAGGCATTCCTGCAGCATGTGGTGAACGGTGGCGGATACATCGATCAGGAGTACGGGTTGGGCCGTGGCCGAACGGATTTGCTGATCCGCAAGCCCTTGACGGACGGTTATGGGGGCCCGTGCAGCACATTGTGCTGGAACTGAAAATCAAGCGTGGTGATCTGGACAAGACCATCGCTAAAGGCCTGGAGCAGACGGTATGTTATATGGACCGCTGCGGTGATGTGAGCGAGGGGCATTTCATCGTCTTTAACCGGGACAAAGGCGTAAGCTGGGGTGATAAGATCTGGCACTGTCAGGAGGAATACGGTAGGCGGACGATTACTGTGTGGGGGATGTGAGATAAAATAAGTCGGAATGTAAGATAGATGATTAAAAATAATAGCCTGAATCGTGAAGAATGGGATGACCGTTTATTTGCGTTTTGGCAGAATGAACCATTGGATGAGAAGGAAGGGGAAGATATCCGGTATTGGTTGCAGGAAAATGAATCGCACTGCTGTCATTACCGGCAATTACAGAAAAGTTATTTACGTCAATGTTGGATTATCTATGAGCCGCTGATCTATCGGTCGTCACCGATATCGGCGTGACGACTGTTTAGGAATGTTGTGATTATTTTAGGGAATTTTATCGATTTAATACAGAAGTTGTTTCCAAATGGATTTTTGGATACAGCCTCTTTTTGTCATTAGACCGGCAGTCGTTCATGATTCAAAAACTTTTATCTTATGAATCGGAATGCATTAAAATCCCCGGCGGACGTACCGGTATGCCGTCACACCCGCGATGGTATTTATATACGTCACAAAGATTACTTCCGTAAGTATTTGTACAGCGATTTGCTTTGGGTGAAAGCGAGCGGTTGCTATTGCGACCTGTATTTTCGCGATAAAAACCGCCTGACGGTGGCCTTTTCCTTATCTGTCGTTACAAGTAAACTCCCTGCCGATTTGTTTGTCCGGCTCCATCACAGCTATGTCGTCAGCCTCTACGATATCGAAACGTTCTTTGGCAATACGGTACGGATAGCCCAACATGATTTTCCTATCGGCCCCTCTTATCGTGCTGACTTCCTTGCCCGCCTGAATATTCTGAGCGGTGGCCGGCCTTCTTTTCCGGGCGAAGCCGTTGCTTCGGCTCCCAATTAACCAATAGATAAACTAACCTGTTGTGGATGATTTGCCGGTCTGAAAAGCGTCAGGTTAGGGATTATCCCTTATTCATCTCCTATTCACGCCCTATATACATACGTCGGGGATAAGGTGTGAATAGGGTATGAATAGGAGGTGTAACGGCTATGTTGCCTGTCTTCACCCTGTTTTCTCCTTGTGTGGAGCATTGTTTCAATGTTTTCTGCAAATATCGTCCGGATACCCGGATCTTATTCCATATAGGATTTTCCTGTCTTTATATACGTATTTCCCTGTCTGTATAATAGATTTTGAAAGGGGGAGGTGATGGTGCTACTTTTACTTCCGAAATTTGATTCCGGCCGGGATCTTTTGTATAACCTATTAAAACAAAATGTTATGGCAAAGAGTGAAAATGTGATTCGGGGCCGTATCGGGAACATGATTTTTTACCGGGTGAGGGGAGTGACCCGGATTCGTTCTGTTCCGTTGTCGGCGGTCAGGCCGGATGCGTTGAAGTGCCGGACCGCCCGGTTGCGTCTGATTGCGGCAGTCCGGTTTTATCAGCGTTTGCAGGATACCCGGTTACGGGATATCTGGCGGATGGCGGCCAAAGATACGGCGATGAACGGGTATAACCTGTTCGTGAAACAGAACATCCATGTGTTCAACGAACGTACGCTTTTCGATCCGGCCCGGTTACTGTTGGTGTCCGGCACCCTTCCACCGATGAATTGTCTCGAATTGGCGGAACAGACAGGGCGGCGCATAGTCCTGACCTGGAAAAACAGTCTGGAGCCGGCGGGTGTTCGGGCAACCGACCGGGTGGGGGTGGTGGCTTTGTGCGAAGGGAAAATGTATTCGCCCCTTTGGTTGGATAAAGCCGTGAGTTACCGGCAGGAGCAAAGGGTGGCCGTAGAGTTGGAAGGTTTGCCGGCGGGGACGGTCCACCTGTATTGTTTTTTCGTTTCGGCAGACGGGACGGCTTATTCTCCCGGCAGTTATTTGTGTATTCATTTAAAATCTGACGTATGAAAGGAATAGTGGAAACCGTGGCCGGTGTCATAGAACGCCTGTCGATATCTTCGACCGAGAAAAAACGGTTGAAGCAGGAACTGGAAACTCTTTTGGTGGATTATGAACGGGAACATTTGCAGGTGCAGTCGGGCGTGCTGCGCAGCGAGGCACAGGGCAACTGGTTGCAGCGTTCGTGGCGTCCGGTGATTATGCTTGCCTTTACTGTGGTGATATTGGTGGGAATGTTTACCGATTTGCCCATGCCGGAAGATACCTCCCGGTTCTGGGATTTGCTGGAAATCGGATTGGGCGGATATATCGTCGGTCGTTTCCGGATGAGAAAGTGATAAATTTTATTATTGTCAATTATGGAAATCTTGAAACATCGTTTGGTGGATGGTGGCGTGCAGCATCTGGTTTGCCGGAAAAACAGCCGGAAGCTGTCAGGTCCCGATATGATTGTGGTGCACTACACGGCCGGGACAAGTGCACGTACGGCAGCCGAGTTCCTGGCAAAAGAAGAAGTGAAAGCTTCGGCGCATTTGGTCATTGGCCGGCAGGGCGAATTGTTCCAGCTGGTGCCTTTCGATACGGAGGCCTGGCACGCCGGGCGGAGTTGTTATGGCGGGCGGGCGAATCTGAACCGTTATTCCATCGGCATCGAGTTGGATAATCTGGGGCGTTTACAGTGGCAAGAGGGGCGTTTCGTGGCGGAGTGTGGCGTGGAAGTCGCTCCGGCGGATGTTTATGTCGACGATACGGGTGAATTGGCGACTTTCTGGCATCGTTATACAGAACGGCAGAAAAGGCTGCTCCGGGAAATATGCCGGTTACTGAAACAGCATTATCCCATCCGTTACGTCGTAGGACATTCGGATATCACCGACCGGAAACAGGACCCCGGTCCTGAATTGCACGGATTTATGTGCAAGTGATTCATTATGTTAAACTTTAAATTAAAAAATCATGGCAGAATTTAATTCTTATTTGTTGGGCAAGGTTACCAAATCGGTAGGTAATATTACGTTGGTTTACACCAAACGTAAAAATATCGCGAAAGCGAAAGTGTTTAAACGGAAAGACAATCCTACGCCGGAAATTCTGGAGCAACGGGCAAAAATGAAGACTCTGGTGCAGTTCGGCAGGCGTATATTGCCTGTTGTCCGTAAAGGTTTTGCCGGAGTAGGGCGTGGTACGGCATTCAATGCCTTTGTCGCGCTCAATATGGATAAAGTATCGTTCGGTGCCGGTTCGGTGGCAACGATAGATTACGGGCGGCTGTTACTGGCTTCCGGTTTGTTGGTTACACCCCGGGTAACGGTTGGGTATGATGAGGAATCGGGGACTTATACTTTCAGTCAGACAGCACAGGAACCGGAAGAAGGTTTTGCTTCTCTGGCGGACAAAGTATACGGCGTGTTGCTGGAAACGGCGCTGCAGCGGGTGCGTATCGTTGCTTTGAATAATCGCGGTGTGGCGGGCGAAACGGAATATGCCTTACCTGAAGAGTGGGAAGCATCGAAAGTGGAGGCGTATTGTTTTGCCACTTCCCCCAATGGACGGATGGTGTCGGACAGCATGCATTTAACGGTCTGAAAAAAGAAAGGAAATGGAAGAGTGTATAATGACCGGTAATGCAGCGGGCGGCCTCCGTGCAAGGCCGCCTCCGCCGCCCTTTCCGGTAAGAAAGTCCACCCAATTCTGCATCGTCGGTCGATGAGGCATGCGGAAATGGTTTTGTAGAATGATCTGATTAATTTGAATACCGGTATTCATTAGGAGCGATGCCCGTAATTTTTTTGAATAACAGACTGAAATATTGTACACTGGTATAGCCTAACCGCTGTGCTACGACGGCCGGGGTGTTTTCCGCTTTGAGCAACATCCTTTTAGCCGTTTCAAGCCGTCGCAGTTGGAAATACTCATCCAACGTCTTGCCGGTTTCGAATTTCAACAAATCGTTGAAATAAGGGACGGATAGGCCCAGTCCTGTGGCACAATATTCCGATGTAGGCAACAGAGCACCCTGTAACCTGCCGGAGGCGATATAGTCATCGAGCAGGGTTTCCAACTCTTCGAGCACAGTCTTGTTCTTATTCTCGCGTGTGATGAACTGCCGCTCGTAGAAACGGGTGCAATAGTCCAGCATCAACTCGATATGCCGTGAGAGAATGGTTGCGGTGTGCGTGTCGATGGAGTGGTGCAGTTCCTCTTCGATATTTTCAAGACAGCACGTAATGGTTGCCGTTTCCCGTCCGGACAAGTGTAATGCCTCTTCCTTGTTATAAGAAAAGAACGTATAGTTCCTGATATGATTTTTCAGTGAGGTACGGTACAGTAAATCGGGATGAAACGCCAACAGCCACCCTTTGTCCGGTAACACGCCCGCTTCGTTCATGCGGAAAATTTCCCCGGGTTTGAGAAATACCATCGTGGCATTGGAATAGTCGTAATACTTACGGCCGCAGCAGCCACAGCCGTCCGGGCATTCCTCGATGAGCAGCACGGCATAGAATTCGAATTTCACGGCTTCCTGCTCCAAATCCGGGTGTTCCAGATTGATGATACTTGCCTGGGGATGCAGTGTTTTACATCCCAAACGGCGGTTGCATTCACACACGCTCTTTATGTCCAACGTCTTTTTCATCTGTCCTTTCAGCCAATCATCTTTGCCCGGTATTCATTCGGTGTGCATCCGGCCCGTTTCTTAAACAGGCGGCACAGGTGCTGCGGATATTGGAATCCCAGGGAATAAGCTATCTGGCTTACCGTATCCTGGGTGCCGGATATACGGTCCTTTGCCACTTCGATTATTTTCTCCTGAATATATTCCTGCGGAGTCTTTCCGGTTTCTTTTTTCAGCATGTCTCCGAAATAATTGGATGAGAGACACAATTTGTCGGCGAAGTGTTTCACCGAAGGGAGTCCGTCCCGCTCGGCGGCGGATCCTTCGAAATACTCGTCCAGCAACTGCTCGAAACGGGTCAGCACATCCCGGTTGCTTTTGCTGCGCGTGATAAACTGCCGTTCGTAAAAACGCATGCAGTAACCGAGCAGTAATTCGATATAGGTAGCAATCAGTGTTTTACTATGCTTGTCTATATCATGCTCCAGTTCTTTCCGTATGATTTTCAGACAATCCAAAATGATAGTCTGTTCCTCCCCGGATACGTGCAACGCTTCGTTGACTTCATACGAGAAAAAGGTGTAGTTCTTTATCGTTTTATTCAATGACGTGCCGCGAAGCAGGTCGGGATGGAAGATGATGCCATAAGCATCGGTTTGTATATGCCCGACTGTCGGCGTCGTCTCTGCTGTTTGTCCGGGAGCGAAACAGACGATGGTCCCTTCTTCGTAATCGTATTTCTGGCGGCCGTACTTGATGTCGCATGCCTTTTCCAGTTTTAAAAACAAGGCATACACTCCGTAATTAAAACGTATGGTGCCCACCGCGCGGGTCGCTTCATTGAGATTGATCACACTGACCAACGGATGCAGGGTTTCAAGACCGTACAAACGGTTGTACTGATCTACATGGTCCAAATAGAGTATCTTATCCATATTCTCTATGTCTTTATTTTTCACTGTACAAAATTAGAGGATGATACGGATAATCCCATAACCCCGATTACAGATAATATAACCCTGGCTACAGATTTATGCCGTTTTTTCCGGAAATCATGTAATTTGGGTTATCATATCTGTAATTCATCTACACTGTATTTTCAGGTATACGCTTAACTTTGTATCAGGAATCTGAAACTCTGAATCAATAAAATCAAATGACAATGAAACGAATATCAACTATTATGATTGCAAGTTTGTTAGTTATGGGAACGACTGCCGTAGCACAGTCCGAGCCGGTTCCCGGGAAAAACGGTAATAAGTATGTGCCTTACGAAGAGCGTACCGGCAACGAGTCCATCGTCTATTTCACGCGTAACCTTAGTGCTGAAGGACTTATCGAAGCATATGAACAGGTAAGTGCGGACATCAAGGGACATACCGGAGTGAAGCTGCATACCGGGGAGCAGAACGGACCGAACATTATCCCGCGGGAATGGGTTAAAGCCCTGTTCCGGAAAGATTTGTCTGATGCCAATATCGTTGAAACCAATACCTATTACGAGGGCGACCGTTATACCACCGAACAACATCGGCGGACATTGGAAGTGAACGGCTGGACATTCTGTCCTGTAGATATTCTGGACGAAGAAGATACCCTGACATTACCTGTTCACGGTGGTAAATGGTTCGGAAAAATGTCAGTAGGCAGCCATACTACCGACTACAACTCCCTGGTGGTGCTTACCCATTTCAAAGGACATACACAAGGCGGTTTCGGCGGAAGCAACAAGAATATCGGTATCGGCTGTGCGGACGGGCGGATCGGAAAGGCCTGGATTCATACCACACCGGGACAGGATAATCAATGGGATATCCGTGAAGAGGAATTCATGGAACGCATGACCGAATCCACAAAGGCTGTCATCGATTACTTCGGCAAGCAAATCACGTATGTCAATGTGATGCGCAACATGTCGGTATCGTGCGATTGCGAGGGGGTGAATGCCGCTCCTGTCGTGACCCCGAATGTCGGTATCCTTTCTTCTACCGATATTCTGGCTTTGGACCAGGCATGTGTGGATTTGGTATATGCCATGACCGAAGCCGAACACCATGATTTGGTGGAACGCATCGAAAGCCGTCACGGGTTACGCCAGTTGTCATACATGAAGGAACTGGGAATGGGCAATGACCGTTACATCCTCATCGACCTGGATAATGGCGGCAAGCGCATTACCGCCGCGGAAGCTGTCAAGGGTCTGAAACCGTTTGTCAAGGAGTAAATGTATTTGAAAAAACATATAAATAGATAAACCATGTCGAAGAATATTCTGATTTTATCGTCCAGTCCCCGTCGTGGCGGCAATTCGGACACGCTTTGCGATGAATTTATGCGCGGAGCCATTGAGAGTGGAAACCAGGTAGAGAAAATTTTCCTGCGCGACAAGAATATACATCCTTGCACGGGGTGCAGCGTATGCAGCCGGTATAAGAAGCCCTGTCCGCAGAAAGACGATGCGGCTGAGGTGATTGAAAAGATGCTTGCGGCAGATGTCATCGTGATGGGAACACCGGTCTATTTCTATGCCATGAGTGCTCAGATGAAAATGATGATAGACCGTTGCTGCGGACCTTATACCGAAATGAAGAATAAGGAGTTCTATTTCATTGCCACGGCTGCCGAAGAGGATGAAACGATTATGGACCGTATCGTTGCCAATTTCATGGGATTTCTCGATTGTCTGGAGAACCCGACGGTAAAGGGAACGCTGTTTTGCGGCGGTGTATGGCATGCGGGAGAAATTAAGGGAAGCCCGAAATTGCAGGAGGCATACGAAATGGGCAGACTGGTATAGGGAAAGGAACGGATTATGACACTTTTACCATCCTGCGGGGGGTGACCGTGGGTGACAATGCCATTATCGCCGCCGGATCGGTGGTGACGAAAGATGTGGCGGCCAATACGGTTGCAGGAGGCGTACCGGCAAGGTATATCCGTGACATTGACAGGAACGAAAAGCCTGATTTTCCTTGTCCGTCTGAAACGGGAACGGTGGATAAAAAAAGTATGGGATAACCTCTGTAATTGGGGTTATACAATCTGTAATCCATCTACCGGGCCTCTTTGCTGGGCGCTGTAACTTTGCGATGTGAAAAGAAAACAAGAAACAGTAATTATTAAAATCACATCGGTTATGAAACGGATAACTTTTTTAACGGCCGCTTTCCTCTGCCTCTCCGGTTTGACGGAAAGCCCGGCACAGGACACTCAAAGTAACAGGAATATGGAAGAATTGAAACTGACACAGGAATGGGACAAAACGTTCCCGAAGAGCGATAAGGTGAACCACAGTAAAGTAACCTTTGTCAACCGTTACGGCATCACGCTCGCTGCCGACTTGTATGTACCGAAAACGACCGCCGGGGGAGAACTGCCGGCTATCGCTGTCAGCGGTCCGTTCGGTGCCGTGAAGGAACAATCGTCGGGGCTGTATGCTCAGACACTTGCCGAACGGGGTTTCCTCACGATTGCTTTCGACCCCTCGTTTACAGGTGAGAGTGGCGGACAACCTCGCAGTGTGGCTTCGCCGGACATCAATACCGAAGACTTTTCGGCAGCGGTGGATTACCTGGCGACGCGTCCGGATGTGGATGCCGGGCGTATCGGCATCATCGGCATCTGCGGCTGGGGAGGTTTTGCCATCAATGCGGCAGCCAACGATACGCGTATCAAGGCAACCGTGGCCTCCACCATGTACGATATCAGCCGCTGTACGGCGAACGGTTATTTCGATGCTGCCGACAATGCGGACGCCCGTTATAAAATGCGTCAGGAGTTCAATGCCCAGCGTACGGAAGATTATCGCACCGGCACTTATCCCCGCACCGTGATGAATCCTAAGCCTGCCGGCGACGCACCACAGTTCATGAAAGATTATTATGACTATTACAAGACCGAACGAGGCTATCATCCCCGTTCCATCAACTCCGGTCTGGGATGGAACAAGACCTCCTCACTGGCTTTTGTCAATGCTCCTATACTTGCGTATGCCGATGAAATCCGCAGTGCCGTGCTACTCATTCATGGCGAAAAAGCCCACTCCCGTTATTTTAGCGAGGATGCCTTCAGGAAGCTGAAGGGTGACAACAAGGAACTGATGATTATTCCCGGAGCCGTGCATACGGATTTGTATGACCGGACGGACATTATTCCGTTCGACAAACTGGAGGAATTTTTCGATGAATACTTAAAATGAATTACAAACCGGGAGCAGAAGTACCGGGCTTATTCGGATGATTATGCCGAGGTGCAGCCTTTTATTGTAATGAAATTAAAAATACCTGCTGCCCCGATGATGGCGGCAGGTATTTTTTCCGGTGAGAAAATCCACAAAAATGGGTGGAGAATTTGCGAATACGCCGAAAGCTTACTATTTTTACAGCCCGGACGGAGTGAATCCGTTATTTGGGTATATTGTTGATTGTTTATGGAAAATTTTATTGTTTCGGCGCGAAAATACAGGCCTGCAAGTTTCGATACGGTGGTGGGGCAGTTGGCTATTACTTCCACTTTGCGGAATGCCATTGTGAACCATCAGTTGGCTCAGGCCTATCTGTTTACCGGTCCCAGAGGGGTCGGTAAGACGACTTGTGCCCGTATTTTTGCGAAAACGATCAATTGCCTGAATCTGCAGCCCAATGCAGAGCCTTGTAACGAATGCGAATCCTGTAAGGCTTTCAATGCCGGGCGTTCGTTGAATATTCACGAATTGGATGCCGCTTCCAATAACAGCGTGGACGATATCCGCGGATTGGTAGAGCAGGTGAGGATTTTGCCTCAGGTAGGGAAATACAGCGTATACATCATCGACGAAGTGCATATGCTCAGTACTTCGGCTTTCAATGCTTTCCTGAAGACATTGGAAGAGCCGCCTGCACATGCTATTTTTATTTTAGCTACCACAGAAAAACATAAAATATTACCCACGATATTGTCCCGTTGTCAGATCTATGATTTTAATCGGATGAAAGTGGGAGATACTGTCGAGCATCTGAAGTATATTTCGGCAAAGGAGGGGATTACAGCCGAGGAAGCCGCTTTGGACGTGATCGCTCAGAAAGCCGACGGAGCTATGCGTGATGCGCTCTCTATTTTCGATCAGGTGGTCAGTTTTTGTGGCAAAAACCTGACTTACGAAAAGGTCATCGAAAACCTGAACGTGCTCGATTACGATTATTATTTCCGTTTGACCGATTTGTTCAATGCCGGAAAAGTGGGGGAAGCCTTTTTACTTTTCAACGAGATCATCGGAAAAGGATTCGATGGCGGGAATCTGATTGCCGGCTTAGGAAAGCATTTCAGGGATGTATTGGTTTCTAAAGATCCGGCAACCGTCCAATTACTGGAGGTCAGTGCGGGAATAAAAGCACGCTATGCCAAACAGGCGGCGGATTGTCAGGTAGATTTTCTATACGAAGCTTTGAAGATCGTTGAACAATGTGAAATGCAATACAAAGTACGCATGGAAAAGCGGCTGTGCATCGAATTGGCATTGATCAAACTCTGCCAGATCAATGAGCTAAAAAAAAAAATCTGAGGGCTTCTGAGGTCGGTTTTCTCCTGAAAATAGAAGGTTTTGCGGGTAAATTTCAGACGGCAGCTAATGCTTCAGAAGGGGGACAGGCTGTCGCTACTCCTAAACCGGTCAGGCATTTTGCTGAAAATGACCGTCACCGCCCCGATGCTTCTTTTAAAATAAAGGATTCCCTGAGGCAAATCAGTCAAACCCAGCCTGTCGTCAAAGTGCAGAAAACAGAGGTGCAACAATTCAAAGTAGAAGCCCGTGATGTGATCGACGAAAGGAAGGTCGTGGCTGCCCTGGAGCGTTATATACAAGATCATCGTCCTGAACCGACGGTTGCCATAGCTCTCAAGACCCATCGGCCGGAGATCGACGGTGAAAATATTGTTTTAGCAGTAGATAACCAGTTGCAACAAGATAAGCTCGAAGCTTTAAAAATGCATCTCCGGAATGTACTGATGAAATTGTTGAACAATGGCTTTATCACCTTGTCATTTAAGTTATTCGACGATCAGAATTCGACAGAAGAAAAAAAATTATTCACTGCCGGAGAAAAATTCCGGCATTTTATAGAACTCAATCCCGTCGTTGCAGACCTGAAATCGATATTCGGGTTGGAGCTCGATTAAAAAAAGTAAAAGGCTTAACCTTTTACTTTCTATCTACGTCTCTGGAGTTGGCTTGGGCGGTAGGCATGATGACGATGTCGTTCAGGCAGACGTGGGCCGGACGGGTGATAGCGAAAATGATGGTCTCGGCAATATCCTCGTTGGTCAACGGAGTCATGCCCTGATATACTTTGTCGGCAGCCTCTTTATCTCCTTTGTAGCGCACGATGGAAAATTCGGTTTCTACCATTCCCGGGGCGATATTGGTTACTTTAATATGATGTTTCAGCATATCTGTCCGCATAGCCCTGGACAAGGCATCCACAGCATGTTTGGTTGCACAATACACGTTTCCTCCGGGATATACTTCTTTTCCGGCGATGGAGGCCAGATTCACGATGTGACCCGTATTCCGGGCGATCATCAGGGGGGCTACAGCACGGGTGATGTATAACAGGCCCTTTACATTGGTATCGATCATTCTTTCCCAATCGTCGAGGACACCCTCCTGGATGGGAGCGACTCCCACTGCCAAACCGGCATTATTGACCAATACAGAGATATCCCTCCATTTCCCCCCGAGATTTCGAATGGCTGTCTCGACTTCTCCGGACTGACGGATATCGAAGGCTAAGGGGAGTACATCGGCTCCTTTCTGGCGGATACTTTCAGCCAGTTCTTGTAAACGGTCGTTTCTCCGGCCTGTAATGATTACATCGAATCCGGCTTCCGCAGCTTTTAAAGCTGTTGCCTGGCCGATACCGGAAGTAGCTCCGGTGATTAATGCTATTTTATTCATCTTTATCGTATTGTAAAATGATTATCCGAATGATTCACAAACTTACAATTTTTAGCTTTAAAATCGGACAAGATTTGTTGAAAAGAATCAAAATAACTACTTTCGTTCCGTATGTTGAATAAAGCGTTCTATATAATCCTATTCCTATCCTTATCCTGTTGCGTGCAGGCCCAGAAAATAATGCGGAATACCAGTCTGTTGAATTATCAGCGGGGTGACCGGACCGTATTACATTTCGGTTTTAGCCTCGGGATCAATTATATGGACTATAAAGCCGTCTTGTCGGGAGCCAATGGATGGAGGGCGGAATCGGGCAAACTGGATGTCGGATTTCTGGTGGGTATTGTTTCTGAACTGAGATTAGGTGATGATTGGGGGCTGAGATTTTTGCCGGGACTGGAATTCGCTACCTGTTCGCTGGTGTATACGCAGGTGCCGGAGGTTGAAAATAACAAACAATATGCTTATAATGAGTCGGTTTATGTCTCTTTGCCGTTGATGTTGAAATACAAGGCCAAGCGGATTAATAATTTCCGTCCCTTTATTACTGCAGGAAGCAGTTATAAATTCGATTTTCAAAAACACGATAAGATCGATCCGGACAAGTCGGTTTATTTCCGAACCCGTAGAGGGGATGTTTTTCTGGAAATGGGAGCTGGTTCGGATTTTTACCTGCCTTATTTCAAATTTGGAATAGAGTTGCGTTTTTCATTGGGATTGACGGATGTATTGGTACATCGGCCTGATCCCAAAAATCCGGGATATGAGGATTATACACAATCTTTAAGTAAACTACGTGCCCGGATTTTCACGATTTGTTTTAATTTTGAATGATATTCAGCATTCTTATTTATCAGAGATATGTATACAGAAATTCAGATCAGAATAAAGCCAGAACAGGCAGGTGTGGAGGAAACATTGCGGCAAATCGCTGCCCGGGTTGCAGGAGTCGGTGCAGAACGGATCTGCCGGGTAGATATTGTCCGTAAGTCGATCGATGCCCGGCAAAAAGAAGTGATGTTCAACCTGGTCGCCGGACTTCATATCGACCGTATCGAGGAGAAAGAAAAGGTTTTCGTTCCGGCCTACCGGGATGTGTCCGACAGAGAAACGGTGGTCGTGGTCGGTGCAGGGCCTGCCGGTTTATTCGCAGCTTTGCGTTTGATCGAACGTGGTTTCCGTCCTTTGGTACTGGAAAGGGGAAAGGCTGTCGAAGACCGGAAAAAGGATCTGAATGGTTTATATAAGACCGGGATGGTAGATGAGGATTCTAATTTCGGTTTCGGGGAAGGAGGAGCCGGGACTTTTTCCGATGGAAAACTCTATACCCGTTCGAAGAAAAGGGGAGATGTACGCCGGGTTATGGAAATTTTGGTCTATCATGGAGCCAATCCTGCTATTCTGGTCGAAGCCCATCCGCATGTCGGAACCGACAAATTACCCGGAGTGATCGTCAATATCCGTAAAACTATTCAAAAACAGGGAGGAGAAATTCGTTTCGGTTGCCGGGTGACCGGTCTGATAATCCGTGAAAACAGTATACAGGGAGTGATTGCCGGAGGACAGGAAATTGCGAGCCGTCATGTCATATTAGCTACCGGCCATTCGGCCCGGGATATTTATCGGATGTTGCAAAGGCAGGCGGTACGGATGGAGCCGAAAGATTTTGCCGTCGGATTGCGTTTAGAGCATCCCCAGCAGGAGATCGATCGCATCCAATACCACACCCCGGAAGGGAGAGGCAAATGGTTACCTGCTGCTGAATATAATTTTGTCACCAATATAGACGGACGGGGAGTATATTCTTTTTGTATGTGTCCGGGTGGGGTAATCGTACCTGCGGCAACGGGGCCGAACCAACAGGTCGTCAATGGAATGTCCTCCTCCTACCGGAATACCCCCTGGGCAAATTCAGCTATGGTGACAGCTATCGGCCCGGCCGAATTGGAAAGTATGAATTACCGGGGATTATTTGCCGGCATGGTATTTCAGGAAGCCTTGGAACGACAGGCATGGGAGGAAGGGGGCGGTGGGCTTTTCGCTCCTGCTCAGCGGTTGACCGACTTCCTGGCCGGAAAGGACAGTAGCACTTTGCCGGCGACGTCTTATAAACCGGGAGTACATACTTCTGCTATCAGTGAATGGTTGCCCCGGATCGTTTATCGGCGTTTGGCGGCCGGACTGCAATATTTCGGACAACGGGCCAAAGGATTCGTATCCGAACGGGCACTTTTGCTGGGGGTAGAAACCCGTACCTCTTCTCCGTTGAGAATTCCGCGCAATGAGCAGCTGATGCATCCCGAGATACGAGGGTTATATCCTTGTGGTGAGGGGGCTGGATACGCCGGAGGAATCATTTCGGCAGCCATGGATGGCGAAAAATGTGCCGAAAATATCTTCTGAGCAGAAAGCCTGTTATTTTTTTTGAAAAAAATGGATTTTTTTTTTGAAAAGTATTGACATCCTCAATAAAATTGCTACATTTGCCTTTAGAGAGAGGTTTAAAATTCTAACCCTAAAAATTAATATTATGAATAAAGCTCAATTAATCGACGCTATTGCTGAAAAGGCAGGTTTAACAAAAGCAGATTCTAAAAAAGCTCTGGAAGCTTTCGTAGAAACAGTTGGTGAAGCACTGAAAGGTGGTGATAAAGTGGCATTGATCGGATTCGGTTCTTTTTCTGTATCTGAAAGAAGTGCTAGAAGCGGTAGAAACCCACAGACTGGCAAAACGATTACTATTCCGGCTAAGAAAGTTGTTAAATTCAAAGCAGGCGCTGAATTGGCAGAAAAATTCTGATCAGGAAATTAAGATAAAAGAAGGGGTGTTTCGAAAAAGCACCCCTTCTTTTGTATGGGATTGTATATGGAAAAACAGAAAATAGAGAATTGGAAGGTACTCCGTTCGGAGTATATCGCCAGAGAACCCTGGTTTACAGCCCGCCGGGATGAAGTGCAATTGCCGAACGGTAATGTCATTCCTACTTATTATGTATTGGAATATCCGGCCTGGATTTGTGTGATCGCTCTTACTAAGGAAGGGGGGATGATCATGGAAAGACAATACCGGCACGGAATCGGACGGGTTGATTATGAATTGTGTGCCGGGGTTGTAGATCCTACAGATGCCAGTCCTTTAGAAGCAGCCAAACGGGAATTACTCGAAGAAACCGGTTTCGGAAACGGAGAATGGCAGAGCTACATGATCATAAGTGCGAATCCCGGAACGCATAATAACCTGACTTATTGTTTCTTGGCTACCGGAGTGGAGAAGGTGATGGAGAGGCATCTCGAACCGACCGAAGACATTGTGGTGGAAGTATTAAGGCCGGAACAAGTGAGAACTCTCTTACTGAAAAATGAAATCATACAGGCGACTCACGCAGCTCCCCTTTGGAAGTATTTTGCTGAGAATCGTTGAATCTTGTTGTGTTTATTATGAAATCCATCAAAGAACAAGTAGAATATTTACGGGATTTTGTTGTCGATGAAAAAAATGCTCTGTTCGATCGGTTGATACAGGAGCGGACCGATTATGTAACGGTTGTGTTAGAAGATTTATTTCAATCACATAATCAAAGTGCGGTGATGCGCTCGGCCGATTGTTATGGGATACAACATGTCCACCTGATCGAAAACCGGAATTCATACGATATGACTTCCACAGTTTCGCAGGGTGCGCGGGATTGGCTGTCTATTCACCGGCATAAAGAACTGGAAAACAATACCCAGGCTACGATCGATCAGTTGAGGGCCGAAGGTTATCGTATCCTGGCTACGACTCCCCATGCCAACGATATTTTTGTCGACGATATCGATTTGGAAAAAGGGAAAATGGCTTTTTTCTTCGGGACAGAATTAACCGGTTTGTCCGATTTGGTTATCGGACAGGCAGACGAATTTGTAAAAATACCGATGTATGGGTTTACCGAAAGTCTGAACGTGAGTGTTTGTGCGGCTATTACGATGTACAGTGTTACCCGTCGTTTGCGCGGGAGCGGTATCGACTGGCATTTATCCGATCGGGCGAAGGATGAAATCTTATTCAAATGGTATAAAAATGCCATCAAAGCTTCCGGCGAAATTCTGGAAAGATTCAATGAAGAATAGGAACAGAAAACTTCGGGGTATGAAATGGTTTTGGATTCTGGGGGTACTATTGGGGGCCGGAGGGCCGGTGCGGGCACAAATGGATAGTGTTGTCATCTGCTTGGAAAAAATCAAGACGGCGACCGAAGATTCGGTACGCTTGGAATATGCCGGCGAGATCGAATATTTTATACGGTCTTCGGCTTTCGGTAGTTATCGGACTGAAAAGCCTGTGAAATATTTGGGGTATAAGAGATCGGACGATGCAGGGATCGAGTTGTTTTCCTGGGCCGTACCTCTGCGCGAAGGGCAGGCCTTTTATAATTTATTCCGCTTTAAAAATCCGGAGCGGAGTTACCTGATCAAAGCGTTGCCCGGAGATCGGATGGCTTGGTTGTTTTATGATTTTGTCCCTTTCGAACATCAGAAGCAGGGGTATGTACTTTTGCTGGGATGGTCGAAAACCCGGAATACCAACCGGAAAGCGGTATGGGTGGCCTGTTTCCATCCCGACGGAACGGTCACTTATAATCATCCTCTTTTGAGAAAAGGAGAGAGCAGAAGTGCTTCTCTGACCTTTGAATATGCGCTGGATGCGAGTATGCTTTTGAAACAAGATAAAAACGGAAAACGTATCCTTTTCGATCATCTTGCTCCTACAGATCCGAAATATGAAGGCTATTTTATGTTTTATGGGCCCGATGCTTCCTGTGATGCTCTGGTTTTAAAAAAGGAAGAGTGGTGGTATGAAGAGAATCTGACCAATTAATTCAACATATACAAGACAGATGGAAGAAGATAAATTTAATTTTTTAACAGAACAATTCGACGATATAAAAATTCTCCGGTATCAGGTACCGGCTTTCGGGCAACTTCCATTACGGGAAAAGATCTTTGTCTATTACCTGAGTCAGGCTGCTTTGGCAGGCCGGGATATACTATGGGATCAGAATAACCGGTATAATTTGCGTATCCGGAAGATTCTGGAACGGATTGTCCGGGAATATCCCGGGGATCGGAATACCGATGAGTTCGGGCGTTTTCTGATTTATACGAAGAAGGTGTTCTTTGCCAATGGCATCCATCATCACTATTCTATGGATAAGTTTATCCCTGGTTTTTCTAAGACTTATTTTCAGGAATTGTTGGCGTCGATCGGTATTCCGGAGGTGTTTCCCGAATTGGAACGAGTTATGTTCGACTCCGGTTATATGGCCAAGCGGGTGGTTTTGGACGAAGGGAAAGATTTGATCCGGGCTTCGGCTAATAATTATTATATGAATGTAACCCAGCGGGAAGTCGAAGAATTTTACCGCACTTCCGGTGAAGAGGATTCCTGTCCGGTATCCCGGGGATTGAATTCGACCCTGGTCAAAGAGGAAGGGGTAATCCGGGAAGCAGTCTGGAAAATAGGAGGAAAGTACGGTCAGGAATTGGCCCGGATCGTAGCATGGCTTGAAAAAGCGATACCCTATGCTTATAACGAACAGCAGCAGAAAGTAATTCGGTTATTGATCGATTACTATAAAACGGGAGATTTAAAACTTTTTGACCGGTATTCGATCGAATGGTTGAAAGAGGATCAGGCCCCGGTCGATTTTATCAACGGGTTTATAGAGGTATACGGGGATCCTCTGGCTTATAAGGCCAGTTGGGAATCGGTGGTGGAGATCGTCGATCAGGAAGCCGGAGAACGCACCCGTAAACTGGCCGGAGAGGCACTGTGGTTCGAACAGCATGCCCCTATTCGCGAAGAATTTAAGAAACAAGAAGTGAAAGGCATCACTGCTCGTGTTATGCAGGTGGCTATGCTTGGCGGAGATTGTCATCCGGCTACTCCGATAGGGATCAATTTGCCCAATGCCGAATGGATCCGCGAACGCTACGGAAGTAAATCGGTGACTTTGGACAATATCACTTATGCCTATGATATGGCAGCTAAATCTTCCGGGATGATCGACGAGTTTGCCGGTTCGGACGAAGAAATTCGTTTGGCTCGTGAATGGGGAACTATCGGGAGTAATGTGCATACCGATCTTCACGAATGTCTGGGTCATGGGTCGGGAAAAATGTTGCCGGGTGTGACTACCGAAGCATTGCGTAATTATTATTCTACGATAGAAGAAGCCCGGGCGGATTTGTTCGCCCTCTATTATATCATGGATCCCAAATTGGTCGAACTGGGAATTATCCCTTCGTTGGAAGTGGCTAAAGCGGAATACAACAGCTATATCCGGAACGGTTTACTGGTACAACTCACCCGCATTAAATTCGGAGACCGGCTTGAGGAATCCCACATGCGTAACCGCCAGACGATAGCCGCCTGGGCTTATGAACAGGGGAAAGAAGCGAATGTAATAGAGAAAGTGCAAAGGGCAGGTAAGACCTATTTTATCATTCGTGATTTCGATGCTTTAAGAGTACTTTTCGGGCAATTGCTGGGAGAAGTACAGCGGATCAAATCGGAAGGAGATTTCGAGGGAGCCCGGAAATTGATCGAGACCTACGGAGTAAACGTCGACCGTCGGTTACACCGTGAAGTGTTGACCCGTTACGAAGCTTTGGGAGTGGCTCCATATGCCGGTTTTATCAACCCTGAATATCGCCTCGTCGAACAAGATGGAAAAATTATCGATGTCGGAATCACTTATCCCGACGACTTTCTGGGACAGATGATGGGGTATGGGGAAAAAAGGTAAAAGGATGAAAGGCTATAGGCTAAAAGCAAAAAAGCTATAGGCTTTGGGTTTTCTTACCTTTTGTCTATAGCTTTTAATGCTTCTTCGCCTTTAGCCTTAAGCTTCCTTGCCTTTAGCTTTTTTAATGCTTCTGCCGTGCCGTAATGATAGCCATAAAGTCGTCGGCTTTCAGGGAAGCTCCGCCGATAAGGCCACCGTCGACGTCTGCCTGACAGAATAGTTCGTCGGCATTTTTGGGGTTGCAGCTTCCGCCGTATAAGATCGAGGTGTTGTCAGCTACTTCTTTACCATATTTGTCGGCGATGGTTTTACGGATAAAGGCATGCATTTCCTCAGCTTGTGCAGAGGTGGCTGTTTTGCCGGTACCGATAGCCCACACCGGTTCGTAAGCTACGACGATGTGTGCGAACTGATCGGCAGAGAGGTTGAATAAACCGTTTACCAATTGAGATTTTACTACTTCGAAATGTTTGCCGGCTTCCCTCTCGGCTAAAACTTCTCCGACGCAGAAAATGACATCCAGGTTATTTTCCAGGGCACGTTGTACCTTCTTAACCAGGATTTCATCGGTTTCTCCGTAATAGCTTCTTCTTTCAGAGTGACCGAGAATGACATACCGGCTTCCGGTAGAGGCCACCATAGCTGCGGATACTTCACCGGTATATGCTCCGGAGACTTCTGTAGCGCAGTTTTGTGCAGATACGGCAATGACTGCAGGATCTACCATTTTACTTACTTCGGCCAGATGAATGAAAGGGGTACCGATGATGACCTTCACATCCTTTGCATTAGCAGCTTTTACTTTGCTGTTTACCTCTTTAGCCAGTTCAATCCCTTCCTGCAGGGTTTTGTTCATTTTCCAGTTACCGGCAACAATTTTTTTTCTCATGATTCGTTGTTTTAAATTGCTTTATATTCTTTAATTGTCAGTTTGATTTCTTTCTTTATTTTATCATCCTTTTATATTTCCGGATTATATAGAGAAATATGCAGGCGATATAGAGCATAATCAGGCTGTAGATCAGATATCTGTCTGTGATAGCCTGTTGTTCTTGCAGGCAATAGGAAGCTAAGTCTTTGTTCTGTAATTCCTCCACTTCCGGCAGATCCCGGTGGCCCCATTTGTCGAGGATAGTCCCCTGACGTAAAAGGATCAAGCCGGGGTTCGAGCGTACGATCGTTTTCAACTGTATTTCATCGGTTGAACAATAATCATAATTTACCTGATGAGCTTCGGTATATTTCCGGATATCATCGGCGGCAGAAGCACTCAAACCATAAAACCGGTAACCTTTATCTTTGGCATATGCTGCCAGTCGGTTCAATTTTTCCTGATTTTCAGGATCGGTTTTATTGATGTTGTAAGCGATAACCAAAAAGGTATATCCATTATCTTCTAATACTTCCTGGGTGATGTCTCCCAATTCCGGATGTTCGATGACGAAATCATGAATCGGAGCTTTATATCCTTCTTTGATCAGTTTCTGATCCGAGCTGACATATTCCCAGTTTACGGTATCTTGCCAGGGATAGTTTTCTTCTGTAAAGTCTTTTACTTCTCCTGTCTGTTTGTTTTTGTATTTGAGCGTAATCGCATATTCGTCATGCGGAGCTCCGTCGGGGATGGCCATACCCTCGGAGATATTTTTACCGATAGCATAGGGACGGAAATCCACGATAGGCAGGTGACGGAAAGAGTACCATTGTACACAGAACATGAAAATAACCGTCCCCACTAAAACCACAGTTTGTTCCAGAAAGTTGAAAATCGGTTTATACTTATCTCTTGTGTAAAAGATAACTAATGTCATCGCCAGCAGAATGATATTTTTCCAGAAAGTTTCCCAATTGGTTAAGATCAGGGCATCCCCGAAACATCCGCAGTCTGTGACCGGATTCTTGATAGCCAGGATCAGGGTGAGAGGAGTAAAAAATCCCATAAACAAAATGGCTCCCCAGGCAGCTGTTTTTATCTTGATATTCAGGAACAGACAGATACCGATAAGAAATTCTGCCATAGAGAGCAAGAAGGAGAAAAACAGGGTACTGAATCCCATCCAACTCATGCCGAAAGCATTGAAATAATCGGTGAACTTGTAGTCTGAACCGAGCGGGTCCACTCCTTTTACAAAACCAGAATAAATAAATACAATACCGACTAAAATACGGCAGATATTTCTCAATAATTTCATATGGTTGTGTTTATTATAGATTGACATTTTCTACAGTCAGCCGGATCAAAGCGAATACGGCATAATTGATCATATCGTAATAGTTTGCGTCGATGCCTTCCGAAATTAAGGTGTTGCCCTGATTATCTTCGATCTGTTTCGTACGGTTGATTTTCATCAGGATCAGGTCGGTATAAGAACTGGTCCGCATACTTCGCCACGCTTCACCGTAATCGTGATTTTTATCCAGCATCAGGGCTTTGGCTTTTTGAAAATAGTTTTCATATAATTGGGAAATCCGTTGCTGATCGGTCGGGATATCTTCTCCCGGTCCTAATTCCAGCTGAATCAGCCCCATGATGGAGTAATTGACGATACCGATAAATTCAGGGACAACCCCTTCGTTGATTTTGCAGACCCCTTTTTCTTCGATACTCCGGATCCGGTTGGCTTTAATAAATATTTGGTCGGTGATCGATGTCGGCCGTAAAATTCTCCAGGCCATTCCATAGTCGTGCATCTTTTTGGTAAAGATATCGCTGCATGTTCCGATCACTATATCGTATTCTCGAGCTGTTTCAGGCATAGTGTTAAATAATTAAAAACGTACCGATAAAATCGGGTTTATAGACTTTACAGACAAAATAAAAACGGTACGATAAATTTGTTATTATTTTGAACGTGTAAAATTAATGAATAGATTTGAGAAGTAAAAAAGATTGAGGTGAAAGATTGAGGATTAGAAAGAAAGATGGAAAAGAAAAAAGAACTATAATAAATTGAAAGCATTGAAAACAATAAAGTTAGGAAATCAGGAATTGGATTTTACTGTTCCGGCAGTGATGGGGATACTGAATGTAACTCCAGACTCTTTTTATGATGGTGGAAGATACCTGAGTGAGGTAAAAATTGTCGAACGCATTCATCAGATTATGGATGAAGGGGCGGACATGATCGATGTCGGGGCTTATTCTACCCGTTCCGGAGCCGATTATGTAGACGATCGGGAAGAAATCAGACGTTTGTTGCAGGCGGTGGAACTGATTCGGAAACATTATCCGGAGGCGATCGTTTCGATCGATACTTTCCGGGCAAAAGTAGCCGAAGAAATCGTCGCTGCTCAGGGACCTGTTATCGTGAACGATATTTCGGGAGGAACGATGGATGAGGGGATGTTTGATTATGTGGCCCGGACCGGTGTGCCTTACATCATGATGCATATCCAGGGGACTCCACAGACGATGCAGAAAAATCCTCATTATGAAAGTATCGTAAAAGAAGTAAGGAAATTTCTGACAGATCGGATCGCTTGCCTGAATGCCGAAGGTTTTGATAATATTATTCTGGATCCCGGCTTCGGTTTCGGTAAGACTTTGGCACACAACTATGAGCTGATGAATGGGTTGGAGCATTTTCAGGACCTCGGTTATCCCCTGTTGGTCGGAATTTCCAGAAAATCGATGATTTACAAATTGCTGGGTAATTCACCGGCAGAAGCATTGAACGGTACCGCTGTGTTGAATACGGTCTCTTTACTGAAAGGAGCGAATATTTTAAGGGTGCACGATGTCAGAGAAGCTTGTGAAGCGGTAAAGATCTTCAAGGCATTGTCCGGAGAAATGTAATGCCCCATTTTTGGTAACTGGCTTTCCTTGCAGAAACCGATCGGAAGACCGGCGGAGTTAAAGTTCGGGTTCAGGGCCGAAGTGTGTGACTTCGCCGGTCAGCCTTTGGGGCTTTTAATCGGTTTTCAGGGTTCCCAGAAGAGGAGCGATGATTTGCCAAAGGACGATCCCGACAGTCACCGAGATATTGAAAGAGTGTTTCGTCCCGAATTGGGGAATCTCTATACAACCGTCGGACAGATCGATTACCTCTTGTTGCACTCCCTTGACCTCATTCCCGAAGATCAGCGCATATTTCTGACCGGGTGACAGAGAAAAGTTTTCCAGCGAAGTGGTATTTTCGGCTTGTTCGATGGCAAAAATCCGATAACCTTCCTTTTTCAACCGATCGACCGCTTCTGTGGTATCTTTGACATATTCCCAATCGACCGCATCTTCGGCTCCCAGGGCAGTTTTATGCACTTCCCTGTTTTCCGGAGTGGAGGTGATACCGCAGAGAAAGATTTTTTCGATGCGGAAAGCATCGGAGGTTCGGAAGACCGAACCTACATTATTCTGACTGCGGACATGATCCAATAGGATGACCACCGGGAGCTTGGGAGCTTTTTTGAAGGCTTCGGTACTGATCCGGTTCAATTCTTCGTTTTGTAATTTTCGAAAGTTCGTCATGGCGTCTCTTATTGTGTGTTGGCAATTTCTCCGATGAGTGTGGCGGAAGTACAATCCTTGATTTTAACCTGAATCAAAGAACCGATCGGAATATTTTTAGCCGGAAAAACGATTACTTTATTCTGACTACTCCGTCCGAACATCTCGTCGGAGCTCTTTTTAGATACGCCTTCTACCAATACTTCGAAAGTTTTACCGATATCGCGGCGGTTACTTTCCAGCGACCATCCGGTTTGCAGGTCGATCAGTTCCTGCAGACGCCTGCCTTTCGTGGTTTCGTCGATGTTATCCGGGAGGCTTTTGGAAGCTTGGGTACCGGGGCGTTCCGAATATTTGAACATATATGCCAGATCGAACCCCACTTCCCGCATCAATTCCAGTGTTTGCCGGTAATCTTCTTCGCTTTCGTTATGGAAGCCCACAAATACATCTGTCGAGATGCCGCAATCGGGGACGATGCGGCGAATGGCAGCGATCCGGTCGAGATACCATTCCCGTGTATATTTGCGGTTCATATCTTTCAGGACAGAATTACTTCCCGATTGTACCGGCAGGTGAATGGCTTTGCAGATATTGGGCCAACGGGCGATCGTTTCCAGGGTTTTATCGCTCATGTCTTTGGGATGTGAGGTGGCGAAACGAATCCGCATATCCGGGACCGTACGGGCTACTAATTCCAGAAGAGCCGGAAAGTCGACCCTCGTTTGTTCGTCTTTATAAAGATAGGAATTGACGTTTTGTCCCAATAAAGTGACTTCTTTGTATCCCCGGCGTTGCAAATCGATCACCTCGCCGACGATACTGTGCGGACTCCGGCTGCGTTCCCGTCCACGGGTATACGGGACAATACAGTACGTACAAAAATTGTTACATCCCCGCATGATAGATACGAAGCCCGAAATCGCCGTCTCGTCTATGCGCGAGGGGCAAATGTCTTTATAAGTCTCGGTGGTAGAAAGTTCGATATTGATGGCTTTTTTGCCTTGTGCTGCCTGTTCGATCAATAGAGGCAGGTCCATATAAGCATCGGGACCGACGACGATATTGACATTTTTCTCTTCTTCGAAGAGTTTCGCCCCCAGGCGTTCGGCCATACAACCCATCACGCCTACCAGGAGGTGAGGGTTGCGTTTCCGGATTTCCGAGAATCCCTGTACCCGGCCTCTTACCCTTTGTTCGGCATTTTCCCGTACAGAACAAGTATTCACCAGAATGACATCCGCTTCGTTCTTATCGGTTGTATGTTCGAAGCCGGCGGCGGTCAGAATGGCTGCTACAACTTCGCTATCAGCCACATTCATCTGGCAACCATAGGTTTCTATATAAAATTTTTTTACCATAATTTTTGTTGTTTCTTTCTCTCCGAATAGATCGTCCTATTGTTTTTAATCTACCGCAAAAGTAATATTTTCAAATGGAAGAGCTGTCTGATTCATAAATTTTATGGTTGAATGACTAGCGCGGGAGAATAATTCGTTTAAATTTGTGGGATGGATAGAAAACGTATATATTATATGGTTAGTTTTCATCGTTTGATTCATTATCAACTCAATGGTCAACTGCACCATATGGATACGTTTGCCGTGCGTGGTTAACGATACAAAGATACGAATTTATCTTATTTATGTCTTTATAGACTGCATACTTCCCACAAAACATACAGTCTATGGAAGACGTGTTTGTGATTTTCGGTCACTGTTCGTGTTATTAAAAATCATTTTTTTCTTTTGATCGGGAGTCTGGGAAATAATTTCCTGAAACGCACCAGATAAATGGTAATATTTCCTCCTGCAATAATCAGAGTGACTGCGAGAATAATCATCAACATACCGCAACTCAACCGTAGTGTCAGGGATTCTCCGAAAACGACTACTCCGAAGAAGACAGCGGTCAAAGGCTCTAAAGCCCCCAAGATAGCTGTAGGGGTGGAACCGATATATTGTATGGCCTGGGTAGTACAAAGAAATGAAATCGCCGTTGGAAAAATAGCTAAAGCGATCAGGTTACCCCACAAATACCAGGTTTCAGCCACACGAAGACTTTGGCCGAAATCGACCCGGACCAAAAATAAGACTAATCCAAAGAGTAAAACATAGAAAGTCAACGAAAGCGTCGCTAAATTCTTCAGGGTCGACTGGTTCACTCCTACAATATAAATAGCATAGGATAGGGCAGAAATCATCACCAAAATAATTCCTGTCAGATTAAGTGTGCTACCGTCACCGCTTTTATATAGCAGGCCGATACCTCCCAAGGCCAGTAAGATACATAATACTGTCGGTAAGGTTAATTTTTCTTTAAATGCGATCCACATGATCAATGCAACCAGGATAGGATAGACAAACAACAAAGTGGAGGCAATACCGACATCCATATAATTGTAACTCTGAAACAATGCCAGCGAGGAAAGGGCTACCAGTAATCCCATTATGATCAAGGGCAACACTTCTTTACGTTTCAGCTTAAAACTTCTCCCCCTTGCCACGATCATCATCCCCAACACGGGTATGGCAAAAAGATAACGGAAAAAAAGAACCGAATCCGGATTCATACCTGCTTTATACAACGGCAAGGCAAATAGCGGATTCATCCCATAAGTGGCCGCTGCAACAGCGCCTAAAATATACCCCTTGGCTTTTACGTTCATAAAATTGAATTTTGTGGTCAAAAATAATTCATTTTTAGTTATCTTATCAGCAACAGGCAAAATTTATCGAGGGAATTAGAGTTACAAGAATTAATAGAATTACAGGAGTTATAAAGGGCAGGATACACCTTTTATAACTCCTTCTTCCAACAAGTAATGAATCAAAAACAGTACCGACAGGTAAGCAGGAGGTAGTAAATAAAACTATAAAGACTTATATTATGTGGTATTTTTCGTAACTTTGCCTGTCGTTTTACATATTGCATTCACTTAAAAATGAAAATAGAAAAATTGCAATCCTTATCAGACGAAATTTTAGATGAATTATTGATCGTATGGGAAAAATCAGTACGTAGTTCTCATCATTTTCTGAAGGAAGAAGATATCGAATACTTCAAACCCTTAGTGAGAGACCAATATTTCCTGGCGGTCAAACTGTTTGTCATACGCAATGAGAACGGAAGGATTGCCGCATTTATGGGATTAAGCGATAATATGCTGGAAATGTTGTTCGTACTGCCCGAAGAGCAAGGACACGGCTACGGTAAAGCATTTGTGGATTATGCCATCAACAAATGTAATACCTATAAAGTGGATGTTAATGAAGATAACACACAGGCTTACCGATTTTATTTGCATATGGGTTATAAGGTTATAGGACGGGATGAATTTGATTCTTTCGGTAAATCTTTCCCTATTATACATTTACAGCAGCCGTCTCTTCCGGATTCAAAACTTTGAATTTATGCACTACAATATCGGATATGGTGAATGGTTTGGGGGTAATCATATGGGTTGCTGCTATGATCTTCGGGGCGAGAAAACAAGGGTTTATCAAATAATCGTGTGATGAAACAATGGTAGTTTTACATATGGGAAAGGCGCATAGCTCTGATGAAGTGACAGATTGTTCGCCAGCAACCAAAATTACGTTGTCGATACTTGTAGCTTTTTTTCTCTCAAATTGCCCTGATATTCTCCATCTGTTATCGTTCTAACATATTCATACCCTAATTTTTCATACCATGAATTCAGTTTTTGATTGCCTACTATACAATCGAGCCTCACAAAGTGCATACCCTGCAATCGTGTATACTCCTCTATTCGTTGGAGAATCTCTTTTCCGGCATTCTTTTCTCCGATAGCAGCTACAAGGTTATGAACATAATATGCTTTGCCATTCGATTGTCCACAACGGACATCTTGCGTTAACAATACAGCACCTGCTATAATCCGATTGCTGTCTTTAGCAGTCAATACATACAGCAATCCTTTTTCAGCAGCCTGAATATAATAACCGTCAGGATAACGTTCACGATAATGGCTTTTATTCCATTGATTTATACCGTTACAATCCATCCATTCAATACGGCGTTCTATAAGTCCGATAATATCGGGGACATCGTAAATGGTTCCTGAACGGAATAGGGAATTATGTAATACCATATCATTTGAGTTCTTTCATTTGGCAGTTACAAAATTAATCATTTTCCGCATATCACATGATGAACAAGTATATATTAGCTGAATAAACCACTTCCTTTTATTTCAGAAAAAGAATTAATTTATCCTTCCGGTAATAATATCGGTATTGTAAAACTTTCGAAAGGAATATTGTTCCTGTCTGACTTCCAGACAGTATCGAAAATACCGAGGGTTACAGATGTTAATTCTAACCGCTGTAACCCTTGTTGCTTAAAAGCGCTTTGATCTTGTTTTTAGAATCTGATTCCCAACGTGATTCGGGCTTCATTACTTAGGTATTTGTTTTTTACAGGTTCGGCTTGAATGTCGTAGTAGGAATAAAATACGGTTTCATTCTCCGAGAACTTATGAATAAATGCTGCATCACAATAGAACATACCGAAATTGAGGCCGGCTCCTGCAGTAAAAGCCTGAATGCGGTTATAATTTTTATGAGTTTCGTTGTGGTAGGGGGAATCCCAGAATGCATAACCGGCCCGCAGGCTGAACAGACTGTTGAAACGATATTCGGCACCAACCCTGAAATTATGGGTAGCACGAAGATAATCTTCGATGTCCTGGTTGGTGGTTTGTTCCATAGAACCGTTATAATCGTCTTCAATCTCGCTGATATTGGCATTCTGGTAATTGACATATTCGTAATCGACACTGACGATAGCCTTTTGGTTGAGTACCGTGGCCATGCTTAACATAGCCCGCCAGGGGGTACGCATATTAAAGTCTATCGAATAGTCCGGACTGTAAAAATCGAACTCGTAGCCCTCTCTGCCATTTGACGGATCTTGTGACGTATAGAAAGACGAGTATATCGAAGTGGCCATGCTGTAATTCATATTGTACCAGGTCGGGGTATGGATGGCAGCTCCTAACCGGATTTCCGGGATAGGACGATAAATTACACCGAATTTCAGATTGGTACCCACTCCATTCATTTTCTTATATTCATAATAAGTATAATAATCTAATCCACTGGGTGAATTTTCGGAGGGAGCTTCCGTATACCCGGAATGCATTTTATACCAGATGGACTGAATACCGATGGTCAATCCCAGGTACAATTTGTCTTTATAATTGGTACCGAAAGAAAAAGCATATTCTCCCTGGTTACCGTCTTCTTTCATGCGTTTGGTCTGGGCCACAATTTCTCCATTATGGAGGATAGAGTGATAGTAGCCGAAATTAGGATCTTCTTCATCCTCGTTCCGGTTGATCAGGTAACATTGATAAGCCAGATAGCTGCTGAAAGAATTCAATTCGTCGGAGGGATAATCTCCGCTGCTTGCGGCCAATACGTCCAGCAAAGAGGTGGAGGAGTTCCAGATCACCTGATCGGTTTTTCGGTTGAAATTATTCAAATTGGTATAATTGATACCGAAATTGATGCCTTTCCAGTCGAAGTTGGGAGAATAAAAAGCGAATACAGCTCCCAGATCTCCCAATTGGAAAGAATTATCTTTAGGACTATAGTCGGTAGCCTTGGTGTTGGCAAAATTTAAACTGGGCGTAATGGAGATTTCCGATTTCCTGAAAACGCCGATACCGGCCGGGTTAGCACTTAGGGTTGACAGATCACCCCCCAAAGCTCCGAAGGCACCCGCCATACCTGCCGAACGGGCTGTTCCCCAGTTCTGTATCCTTGAAAATTGTACGGCATCCTCGAAAGTCTGGGCTTGTGAAGCAAATGTGAATCCCAGAAGAACGGATAATATGATTACTTTTTTCATGATGTGCTGGTTTAAGTTTATCTTCTAGTTGGACGATTTACTGTGCCCCGGGAGGAACCACCCGAACTCCGGGAAGGGCTGTAACTACTGCCTGAACTCCGGGAAGGCGATGAACTCCGGGAAGGGGTATAACTGCTACCCGAACTCCGGGAGGCCGATGAAGATCTCCGGGGAACATAATTCGAAGAACTGTTGTTATTATAAGTCGGTCTGTAACTATTTTGAGGACGATTATAAGTTTTTACATTACCTGAACCGCTACCGGACGGACGGGTATACCGGTTGTTCGTAGTGGTTGAAGGCCGGGTTGTGGTAGATGGCCGGTTAGTCGTCGTTGATGGCCGCGTTGTCGTTGTCGGGCGATTCGTCGTTGTCGACGGCCGGGTGGTTGTCGACGGCCGGGTTACCGGACGTGTTCCCCCTTGTGAGGGACTGGACGTATTGGTTCCCGGGCGTATATTCGAGCCTGTATTCGGCCGGGTGATCGTTCCTGGACGGGTAGTTGTCGTATTCGGACGTGTCGTACCTGTCGGCCGGTTGATACCGGAAGTATTGGGGCGTGTTGTGCCCGGACGGTTAATCGTTCCGGTTGAACTGCCCGGACGGGTGGTTGTTCCTGTTCCTGGCCGTAAAGAGTTGCTGGTGCCCGGGCGTAACGCACTTCCTGTACCCGGACGGGTGCTGTTCGGGCGGTTCAACCCATTGTTGCTGTTGGGCCGATTTCCGTTTGGGCGTATGCCGCTTACTCCGCCTCCGAATCCTGGCCGTTGTCCTGCCCAATGAGGCCGGTTGGGCCTGTTGGGATAATGACCGCTTCCACCGCCCCAGTGCGGATAATCCCAACCGGGATGTCCCCAATGTGGGTGATGCCAGTGTGGATAACCCCATCCCGGATAGTAACCACCGTACCAGGGGCGATACCAGGGATCGTACCAACCTCCGTACCAAGGATCGTACCAACCTGAATTCCATCCGAATCCGATGCTCCAGCCCGGACCGCCCCAGCCCAGATTCAGACTCCAGTTGAAACGGTTGTTGAAAGTAGCGTCGAAAGCCCAACTGTCGAAGCGGGGATTGTTCCATACGATGGTCCAGATATATTTCGGATAAGTACCGAAAAGCAGGGAAGAATATAAATTGATATTCGTATTGGACGGAAACCACCAGTAACGTCCGTTATCTGTATAGACATTCCAATCCGAATCGAACGAAAGGTTGAGGGCTATTTCCTGCCCATTGCTGAAATTGGCGAATCCTTCGGGATACATGTTGATGATCCGTTGTATTTCTGCCAAATCGCTGGCCGGGCCCCGGTAGCCTCCGATCCAGTATCCGGTATTTTCGTACAAGGTCATATCGATCTCTTCATTGTTGGCAAGCTTCTCTTCTGCTTCCCGGGTCAAGCTTTGGATATTCACTTGCTCCAATTGCCCGCTACGGGCATTGATCTTCGTGTTGTTACTACTCGAGAAGGTGGCAGGAGGTGTACTGCTACCTGTTGAACGGGAGATTTCCCCGGCTAAGACAGTCGGATCGACCGGTTGTTCGGTCCCGATATCATGTCCGGTAAGATTTTCTACTTCCCGGATAGCCAGCGCTTTTTTCCCGGGGACGTAATAGATATCGTCCTCCATGATAGAGCTGAAATTCCGGGTAGTGGAACAGGATACTATTATAAAAGCAAGACCTGCTATGTATAAAGAAAATTTCATGTTGTTTTATTTATTCGTTTTATTATTAATATCAAAAAGTATACCAAGAAAAAATTTGCTATTGTTTTTATAATTCTTTTTTAACCTGTTGCCGATCATGGAATAAAAATAATCAAATTCGGTCACATCTACTATTTTTTTCTTTAAATTTGCTCCCGTTTTATCAAATAATAAGAAGATGGGCAAGTTTTTAACATCAAGAAGCGAAGATTACTCACAATGGTATAATGAATTAGTGGTAAAAGCCGGTTTGGCCGAACAATCCGTAGTGAGAGGATGTATGGTGATCAAGCCTTACGGATATGCGATCTGGGAGAAGATCCAGCGTCAGTTGGACGATATGTTTAAACAAACAGGGCATGTCAATGCTTATTTCCCGTTGTTGATTCCCAAATCTTTTTTCTCTAAGGAAGCCGATCATGTCGAGGGGTTTGCAAAAGAATGTGCTGTTGTGACGCATTATCGCTTGAAAAATGACCCGAACGGAGGAGGAGTTGTTGTCGATCCGGCAGCAAAATTGGAAGAAGAGTATATCATTCGTCCGACTTCGGAGACCATCATCTGGAATACTTATAAAAACTGGATACAATCCTATCGGGATCTGCCGATTTTGTGTAATCAGTGGGCTAATGTGATGCGTTGGGAAATGCGTACCCGGATGTTTTTGCGTACGGCTGAATTTTTGTGGCAGGAAGGACATACAGCCCATGCTACGAAAGAAGAGGCGTTGGAAGAGGCCAATAAGATGGTGAGGGTGTATGCCGGTTTTGCACAAAATTGGATGGCTGTTCCCGTCATTATGGGCTCGAAGAGTGAGAGCGAGCGGTTTGCAGGTGCCCTGGAAACCTTTACGATCGAAGCTCTGATGCAGGATGGAAAAGCTTTACAAGCCGGAACTTCGCACTTCCTCGGACAGAATTTTGCCAAAGCTTTCGATGTACAGTTCACCAATGCTGAGGGAAAACTCGAATACGTGTGGGCAACTTCGTGGGGGGTATCGACCCGTTTGATGGGTGCCCTGATCATGGCTCATTCGGATGATAACGGTTTGGTATTGCCTCCGAAATTAGCACCTTTGCAGGTGGTTATCGTGCCGATCTATAAAGGGGCCGAAGGATTGAAAAAAATCAGCGATAAAGTACAGGGGCTGATCGAAAAACTGAGAGCTAAAGGAATCTCCGTAAAATATGACGATCGCGATACCCAGAAACCGGGTTGGAAATTTGCCGATTACGAATTGAAAGGTGTGCCTGTGCGTTTAGCGATGGGAGAACGGGATTTGGAAAACGGTACCATCGAAGTGGCTCGCCGCGATACTTTGACGAAAGAAACTTTGCCTTTGGAGGGTATTGTCGGACATATAGAAAAATTGTTAGAGGATATCCAGGAAAATATTTATAAGAAAGCATTGGATTTCCGCAATAGTATGATCACTAAAGTGGATTCGTACGATGAATTTAAAAATCTGCTGGAAAGTAAAGGCGGATTTTTCCTTTGTCATTGGGATGGTACTGCAGAAACTGAAGAAAAGATAAAAGCCGATACCAAAGCGACGATCCGTTGTATTCCTTTCGATAGCCCTGAAGAAGAAGGAAAAGATATGGTGACCGGTAAACCGTCTCATCGGAGAGTGTTGATTGCGAAAGCCTATTAATGTAATATGTAAAAAGCTAAAAGCTGGCAGGTAAGTTTGCTGTTTTTAGCTTATAGCTTTTTACTTTTAGCTTTTTTGCTTTTTATGATGAATGTTACTGACCGTTTTTTGAAGTATGTAGGTTATGGTACTCAGTCTGACCCGAATACGGGATTGAATCCCAGTACACCGGGACAGATGGAGTTTGCCCATGTATTGAAGGAAGAGATGGAAGCTATAGGTATCCAGGAGGTGGAACTGGATGAATTCGGCTATGTGATGGGAGTTATACCTTCTACTGTGGAACGGGAAACACCGGCTATCGGGTTTATCGCCCATATGGATACCAGCCCCGAAATGAGTGGCAGGCATGTGAACCCCCGGATTATCGAGAATTATGCGGGCAATGATATTGTGCTGAACAAAGAGAAGGGAATCGTACTTTCGACGGAGGAATTTCCGGAATTGATGAATTATGTGGGGCAAACATTGATCACTACAGATGGGAATACCTTGTTGGGTGCTGACGATAAAGCCGGAATCGCCGAGATTTTGACCGCAGCCGAATATTTGATCGGACACCCCGAAGTTAAACACGGTAAAATATGCATCTGTTTCACTCCCGATGAGGAAATAGGGGAAGGGCCCGATCATTTTAATGTAAAAAAATTCGGGGCTAAGTTTGCCTATACGATGGATGGAGGAGAGATCGGAGAATTGGAATTTGAGAATTTTAATGCCGCTAATGCCCGGATCGTTTTCAAAGGACGGAATATTCATCCCGGGTATGCGAAGAATAAAATGGTCAATTCGATTGCTGTAGCCAATGAGTTTATGGCTAGTCTGCCTAAAAAAGAAGTGCCTGAAAATACTTCCGGTTACGAAGGTTTTTTCCATGTGTATTCGATAAAGGGAGATGTGGAAACTACCGAGATCGAAATCCTGATCCGTGATTTTGACCGGGAACGTTTTGAATGGCGCAAAAATACGATCGAGAACGGGGTGCGTGAATTTTCCAAACGTTTGGGGTTGAAAATCGAGTTGGAATTGAAGGAGCAGTATAGCAATATGCGTGAAAAGATCGAACCGGTTCACTACATTATCGATATTGCAAAGCAAGCCATGCAGGAGTTGAATATCAAGCCGTTGATCGTGCCGATCCGGGGAGGTACGGATGGGGCACGGTTGTCGTTTATGGGGTTACCTACTCCGAATCTTTTTACGGGAGGACATAATTTTCACGGGCGCTATGAATATATACCCGTTTATGCAATGGAAAAAGCCGTACAGCTGATTATACGGATTGCCGAATTGTGTACGAAAATCTAGTTTGACTTTTTAAATCGTTTCATAAGGCAGAAATTCAGAAAACCGACTTTCTTTTCCGGCTTCGGATTGTTTTCTGGTTAGAGATGAAATTATATCTCGTCATCACGTTGTGATTGTCATTGATATTCCGGTCCGATCGGGTGATGAGCCGGTAAGAATCGGTATTGTTGCCGAAACCGGTTCAGGAACCGGTTTCGGTTGGGAAATATTGTGATAAATTAAAATAAATTCACTACTTTTGAGGAAGTGTTTTTAAATAGCGTGGTTATGAAAAAGTACATTTCTGAAATGATCTTTACTTTCATCTTTGTACTGGTTGTTTTGGGTGTAACCGATGACAAGAAGGGAACACCGGTGATGTGTGGTTTGGCGATCGGACTGACGTTAGTGTTGGTACATATCGTTTGTATCCCTATCACAGGAACTTCTGTAAATCCTGCCCGTAGCATCGGACCGGCTCTTTTCGAAGGGGGGAAGGCATTGACACAGTTATGGTTGTTTATTGTCGCTCCTTTTGCCGGTGCTGCTTTATCGGCTGTCGTGTGGAAGAGTATCGGCAGCGAAAAATAACGATTCGAATTCTTTCGTTCTTGTCGGGAACAGGACTGCCTCTGTTTGGATAGTCCTATAAATTCTCCCGACCAGAACGAATGAAGTTTCGGTGAACTGAAAAGCGGATAAAGTATAACAATGGGCGGGGAAAGCATCGTCCAATCGACGAAAGTCCCCGGGGGAGCGGGAATCTGACGTATTTCCCTCTTTTACGATGCTTTCAGGCTTTATGTTATCGGAGTAACCGATAGGGCTGTTAATTCAGCATCCGGTATTCGTTGGGAGTGACTCCTACCACTTTCTTAAATAGGCGGCTGAAATGTTGCGGATATTGGAAACCGAGCTCATAAGCGATTTCGCTGATGGTTTTGCCGGTGTCGAATACTTTTTCTTTTGCGATATCGATCAGTTTGGTCTGGATATGTTCGGAAGCGGTTTTCCCGGTCTCTTTTTTGATCAGATCGCCGAAATAATTGGCGGACAGATGCATTTGATCTGCACAGTATTTTACTGTCGGCAGGCCCGAACTCTCCGGTTTTTCGGAATAGAAATAGTCGTTCAGCAAATTTTCGAACCGGGTGAGAATGTCTTTGTTGACATTTTCGCGGGTGATGAATTGACGGTCGTAGAAACGGACACAATAGTTGAGGAATAATTCGATATTGGATACGATCAACCGCTGGCTGTGTTTGTCGATGGTGTGATGCAGTTCTTCTTCGATATTACGGAAACAGTCGATGATGATATGACGCTCTTGCTCGGAAAGATGAAGGGCTTCGTTCACCTGATACGAAAAAAAGGTATAGTCTTTGATCGTACGGCCTAGAGTGGTTCCCCGTAAAAGATCCGGGTGAAAGACCAGGGCCATCCCCTGCGGTTGATAGACTTTACCGTCGTCTTCGACACCGATGACCTGTCCGGGAGCGAGAAAAACAAGTGTTCCTTCCTGATAATCGTAATAGTTACAACCGTACCGAAGGTTTCCGCATTTTATTTCTTTCAGAAATACCGTGTAAAAGCCGAAAGAATGGAGACCGTGCCGTAGACGGCATGATTTGGCCAGATCGATGACATTAACCAGCGGATGTAAAGTCTCTTGTCCTAGAAGTTCATTATACTGATGAATCGTGTCGAATTTTTGAATGGTATTCATGGCTGTTGTATTTTATTCGATACAAATTTAAATATTTTTTTATTGCCTGATTCATAGGATGTACCGGATCGGTAAAAATGGTAGGATAATCCGTAATTGGTGTACTCCCGACCTGTTTGTCTCCCGTATTTTTGTCATGTCGGAAAAACTTTATAATTTGGAAGATGAAAAAATGTGAAGACTATAAAATTGAAGAACGGTATTGAAATGCCGGTTTTGGGTTTCGGAGTCTGTCAGGTGGCTTATTTCATTGCAACCAGGGCGGAGACGGAGCCGGAAAAGATCGAACGTACTTTCGATTGTTTACGGGGTACGGCTTGTCTGGAAAATTCCTGCGGGAAAAGGGTGATCGCTGTCACCGGACTATGGCAAAAGGGAGAAATGAACGGTTTGCTTGATATGAAGCAGACCAATGAAATGGGTAAAGCGGTTTAAGGCCGGGAAAATAAGTCGGAGAAATATGGGTAAAAAAAGATTTCGTATGATGTGGGTGATTTTGAGTGTTATCGTTTTGTCGGCTCTAGTTGGAGTCGTATTTGTGAATATGCCGCAATTCGGTCGTTTACCCCGGGGAGAACGTTTGGCTAGAATCGAACGCTCGGCCCATTACCGGGATGGAGAATTTCGTAACTTACACGAAACGGTATTGATGACTTCCGGCAAAGGATTTTTTCAAAATTTGACGGGCTTTTTATTCAGGAAACAAGCAGGACTAAGGCCGGATAGTACTCTGCCTGTTATCAAAACCGATTTACAGACCTTGAACCTCTCAGAAGATCTGTTGGTTTGGTTCGGCCATTCTTCCTATCTGATCCAGATGGAGGGGAAACGTTTACTTGTCGATCCGGTATTTTGTACGGCTGCACCTGTTTCGTTCGTAAACAAACCTTTCAAAGGAACGGAGGTGTACCGGCCGGAAGATATGCCCGATATCGACTACCTGATCATTACCCACGATCATTGGGATCATTTGGATTACCGGACAGTGACGGCTTTAAAAGATCGTGTGCAGAAAGTGGTATGTCCGTTGGGGGTAGGTGAACATTTCGAGTATTGGGGGTTTTCTCCGGAGCGGATTGTGGAATTGGATTGGGAGGAACAGGCCCTGTTGGATGACGGCTTCCGGATACATTGTTTGCCGGCTCGTCATTTTTCGGGACGCGGATTGGCCCGCAACCGTTCGTTATGGGCCTCATTTCTTGTGACCGGCTCCCGACGTAAAGTTTTTATCGGCGGGGATGGTGGATACGACACGCATTTCGCTGAAATCGGTATGCGTTTCCCGGATATCGACTGGGCTATTCTGGAAAACGGTCAGTACAACGAAGGGTGGAAATATATCCACCTGATGCCCGGATATATGGCAGCGGTAGCCAGGGAATTGAAAGCGGCAAAAATTCTGACGGTTCATCATTCTAAATATGCTTTGGCTGCTCATCCCTGGGACGAACCGTTGAAGAATGCACGGAGGATGCGGGATAGAGATTCGCTACCTGTAGTTATTCCGCAAATAGGCGAAGTTGTAAATATGACGGGACATTAACCGGATGCTGTATGGATATGCTTATCAATCATCATCTGAGGTCAGCTTTTCCCGTTCTTTTTTGCTTAGGCTTCGGACTACGATTTCGTAGGATTTGCCGACCAGTTCTTTTATCATGATATCGGGGACATCCTGGTTAAAGTAAATACTGATCCAATATTTCTTGTTCATATGCCAGCCCGGTTTTATTCCAATATATCCGGCTTGTAATTCTCCGGATTCTTCGGGTTGGCATTTGAGGCAACAAAAATCGAAAACTTCGATATTGACGAAGCAAAACCATTTATCCGCTACGTAGAAACACAGGACGTCACGGCTGTATTTATCGGCAACTCCTGAAAATGGCATCTTTTCGTATACTCCTTTGAATGACAAGCAATATGCTCTGAACTCTTCAATATTCATTTCTGTTACGATGGATGAGACCGGACAAAAATACGGTATATTTATTTAGATTCAAGCTTAAATTCTCCTGTTTTTATGGATAGATATCCGGAAATGTGCCGTAGGCCGGGTATTGAAATTATCTCTCTTTCTTTTCAGGGTTTGGCTGCAACGTATGGTTATCCGGTCGGCTGGAATAGCAGAATGTAAAATGTGGTCGGTTGGATGATTTTGTAGAAAGGGGTAGACTTGTAAATAAATAAATTTTTTTCAATCCTGACTACCCCATTTTTCGTTTGAGATTGTTATAAGAATGAAAACACAATAAATTTCAGCAGATTTTTCAAAATTTAATGAATGTAATTAATCCGGAATGAGGAGCTTAAATCTGTAAATAGAAAGACTTTGAAAGTGGCAGAAAGCTATTTGACGATTTTTGATTTAGGATAGATTAAAAAATGTTTTTATGCGATTGGATATGAATATTTTTCAGATAGCGGCTAAGTATGCAGCCAACTTAATGGGGATTGCTACGCCGGAAGAACGGGAGGCGTTGGAAAACTGGAAGCAGGAAAGCGTGTGGCATACCAATCTGGCGGAGAGATTGGATCAGGAAGAAGATTTTAAAGAAAACCAGCAGTTGTTGGAACGTTTTTCTGTTACAGAGGCCTGGAAAAAAATGGAGAAGAATCTGGATAAGGCTATGGGAAGACGTGCCGGGGGGAGGAGGTGGTGGAAATATGCTGCTGTCATTTTAGTGATGTTGGGAGGTGGATTCTGGTATTTTCAGATGAAAACAGCTGTGCCCGTAAAGCCGCCCCTTATTGTGCAGCAGAGTATTCCTTCCGGAAAGCGAAGTGCAAAATTAACCTTAGGAAATGGAAAGGTGGTAAAGCTTGTTCCGGACGGTCGGTTTACTTTGGCAGAGATGGATGGTACTGTGATTCAAAAGGATTCTACGGGGATTGATTACAGGCAGATCGGAGTAGGTGAAGATACGCTTGTTTATAATCAGATGGAAACTTTGACCGGGATGGAGTATACGTTGACTTTATCTGATGGTACGCGGGTTTATTTGAATGCTGAGAGCCGGCTAAAATATCCGGTAGTATTCCGTGGCACAGAGCGGGTGGTAGAATTGAGTGGAGAGGCTTATTTTAAAGTGTCTAAAGATGCACTTCGTCCTTTTGTAGTAAAGATGAATGGGGTGAATGTACGGGTGTTGGGGACTTCGTTTAATGTTCGTTCATATGCAGATGAAGGGCAGGTGGTAACAACTTTGGTGGAAGGAAAAGTGAAGGTGAACGATCAGGATATTGTGGCAGGAGAGCAGGCCGTGTATTCGAAAAATGACGGTAAAACGACCGTACGGCAGGTTGAAGTAGAACAATATGTGGCCTGGCAGGAAGGAACGTTTGTATTCCGGAATGAACGATTGGAAAATGTTATGAAAACATTGGGGCGTTGGTATGGGGTGGAATTTCATTTTATAGACGAAAGAGCTAAAGAAATCCGGATCGGTGCAAGGTTTGGAAGGTATGATGATATGCAACCGATTGTTGATATGATAAAGAAGACAAATTTAGTAGAGGTGTTGCAGACAAACCGTTGTTTGTATATATCGGAGAAAAAATGAAATTAAAGATGATGATACTGAATACGAATAGGGTGGATGGCAAGGGGATATGAGGATAGAGAAATGAAAATATAGCGTTTGGGGTATACGGGTTTGAAATAAAAATGTTCCCGGTGGTCTGCGAAACTGGCCGGGAACATGCTTAAATAATCAAAGTGTGTTAAACTTTAATTCAACAAATTTATGAAAAAAAATCCTGGAATGGTTTTTCCCGCCCGGGGAAAACTCTCTAAAATTTTATTTGTGGTGAGACTGAAGTTTTTTTTTGATTTTGTTTAGCTGTTTTCAGCTGAATGCAGCAGTACATTCTCAAAATAATGTAAGAATCAGTTTGGATTTGGAAAATGTGTCTTTGGAACAGGTGATCTGGGAGATTCAAAAGAAGACGGATTTTGTGTTTATGTACGGAACCCGTGACATTGAAGGAGTGAAGCAATTGACGGTACAGGAAACGGATAAGGAGGTGAATGAGATTTTGAAAACGTGCCTGAAAAATACTGGTCTTTGGTTTGAGATTTCCGGAAATGCCGTAGTGATAAAAAAAGAAGTGACAGCAACCGAAGGTCGTAAGATCACCGGAAAAGTGGTGGATGAAAAAGGGAATCCACTACCGGGAGTGACGGTCATTATCAAGGGAACTTCTTTAGGGACGGTGACTAGCGTAGAGGGAGAGTTTACAATCACTTTACCTGTGGCTGATGGACAAGCCTTGTTGTTTTCTTTTGTGGGGATGGAGACGATGGAGGTGAAGATTACGGATAAGAATGATTATAAGATTGTCTTAAAGGAGGATGTAAAGGCACTTGACGATGTGGTGGTGACCGGATATTTTAATAAGAACAAAGATAGTTTTACAGGGGCACAGGTAACCGTGAAAGGGGACGAGCTAAGGAAGGTGACTACCGGGAATGTGCTTCAGGCACTTTCTGTATTTGATCCTTCTATCCGCTTTGAGGACAATATAGACATCGGATCGAATCCTAACCGGATTGCTGATTTTACGATTCGGGGAAATTCTGGAATCGGGCTGACTGAATTTGAAAAGGAAGCAGTGAGCCGGGATAATCTGAAAAATAATCCGAATCTGCCTACGTTTATCATGGATGGTTTTGAAGTAGATGCAGAGAAAATTTTTGACCTCGATATTGAACGGATCGAATCGTTGACTATTCTGAAAGATGCTTCGGCAACGGCTATTTATGGTTCTCGGGCAGCGAATGGAGTGATTGTTATCAAAACGAAAGCTCCCTCGGAAGGACAGTTGCGGGTGAACTATAATTTTACTGCTTCTATCGCTATACCGGATTTAAATGGATACGACTTATTGGATGCCCGTGAAAAGTTGGATTTTGAAAAGAGCATAGGCATGTATAAAGATAATAATGCTGATGCGCAGATCAATAAAGATAAAGATTATAATTATAAACTGAGTCTTGTTGAGAGTGGAGTGAATACCTATTGGTTGTCTCAGCCTTTGAAGGTAGAGTTTAATCAAAAGCATAGCATATTCATTGAAGGTGGGGATAAAGCGGTTAGATATGGTATTGATTTTAAGTATGATAAAGACAATGGGGTGATGAAAGGATCGGCTCGTGACCGCGGAGCTTTAGGTTTTTCACTTTCTTATAATCTAAAAGATAAACTTTTAGTAAGGAATTATCTGACTGTCAATAAAGTAAAATCTAAAGAATCCCCTTATGGTGACTTTTCCCAATATGCCTTGCTGAATCCCTATTATCCTTTTCAGGATGAGCACGGTAATCTGATCCGTAAGATGACGCAATACATAAATACCAATAAACAAATTTGGAACCCTGTGTATGAAGCAACGGTAGGAAATCGGGATGAAAGCGAGTATCTGGACGTGACCAATAATTTCAGTCTGGAATGGAGTATCGTACAAGGATTACGTTTGCGGGCCAATTTCTCTTACGGTGAAAAGAAAGAACAAGTGGAGACTTTTATTTCACCGGAATCATTGCAGTATGAAAGTTATGAGTTGTCGTCCGGTGAAGGATTGTTGAATAAAGGAGAAGGGTACCACGGGACGAGTAATACGTATAGTATGGATTTTAACTCGGTATTGACTTATTATTTGGGAGTGGGTAAACACTTTATCAATACGGCATTAGGTGTCAATCTGACAGAAAGTGGTAGTCGTAGTGTGAACTTCGACGTGAGAGGTTACCCTTCCAAGATGATGGATTATATCTCTTTGGCGAAGGAGTTTACCAATACCCATCCCGGAGGAAGTGAGGGAAAAACCCGATTGGCAGGTTTTTTTGCCAATGTCAATTATTCTTATGCGAATCGCTATTTATTGGATTTATCGGCTCGTTTGGATGGTTCGTCCATGTATGGTTCGGAATCTAAATTTTCTCCTTTCTGGGCAGTTGGTTTGGGTTGGAATATACACCATGAAAAATTTATGGAAAATACCGGTATTTCCAGACTGAAGATCCGTGGGTCTATTGGAACGACAGGAAAGGCTTCTTTTCAACCCTATCAATCTCAGACGATGTTCGAATATATACAGGACGGCTGGTATGCGACAGGAATCGGGGCAACCCTGATGGCTTTAGGGAATCCGAATCTGAAATGGGAAACGACGACTGCTTACGACTTGGGATTGGATTTCGGCATGTGGGAAGATCGGTTGACGGTGACTTTCGGGTATTATCTGAAAAAGACCAAAAACCTTTTGAGCAGTGTTACTTTGCCTACTTCTCTGGGATTTATTGATTATAAAGAAAACCTGGGACAGATGGAAAATGAAGGAGTGGAATTGGCTTTACGGAGTTTTGTCTATAAATCGAACGATTGGAATGTCAGTCTGTTTGTGAATATGGCTCATAATAAGAATCGTATCGTATCCATTTCGAATGCTTTGAGTTCCTATAACGATAAAGCCGATCAGGAACAGGCTAACAATGACGACTATAAAACCAAGCCGATGGTCCGGTATAAAGAGGGAAGATCTTCAACCGCTATTTATGCGATGAAATCGTTGGGTATCGACCCCGCTACCGGAAAAGAGTTATTCCAGCGTCAGGATGGTACTAATACGTACGTTTGGGATCCGAAAGAGAGTGTGGTGTGCGGTGATACAGAACCGAAAGTGACCGGAGCATTCGGAACGAATATAACCTGGAAGCAACTCAATCTAAACATGAATTTCAGTTATCGTCTGGGAGGACAGGTGTACAACCAGACCTTGATCAACCGGGTAGAGAATGCTGATCCGAGAGATAATGTAGACCGTCGGGTATTGGAGCAACGCTGGCAGAAACCAGGCGACCATACATTTTATAAAGACATCAACGATAAGTCGACGACTCCGGCTGGTTCCCGTTTTATACAGGATGAAAATGTATTACAGTTGGGATCTTTGTCATTGTCTTATGATTTGAAGAAAGAATGGCTGAAACCTATCGGTTTTGATATGGTTCGTTTGACAGCAATGATGAATGATGTGTTTCGTTTGTCGACAGTGAAGCGGGAGAGAGGGATTTCTTATCCATTTGCCCGTAGCATGAGTTTAGGTGTAATGGTTCAATTTTAATGCAATAGAATATGAGTTACAAAAAAATTAAAAATATGACAGCTGCAATCCTGTTGGGATGTGCTGTCCTCTCACAGTCCTGTACGTCGTGGTTGGATATTACTCCGGAGGCACAGGTGAACGACAAGAAAATATTTTCTACTCCTCAGGGATTTAAGGATGTATTGAACGGGATTTATATTACCGCTTCGGGTGAAAAATTGTATGCCAATAATTTATTGTTCGGATTTACGGATGTTTTGGCTCAGTATTACGCTATTCCGGACGAGACACATGAGTTTGCCCAGTTGGCCAAGTACCAATACAAGGATGTGAATATTTCGCCTAAAATTGATGAGATGTGGCTGGAATTGTATTTCTGTATTGCCAATTGTAATATTTTATTGGAAAGATTGGAGGAAGTCGGTCCGGATTTTTTTGAGGATGAGCGTACTTATTATATTTTACATGGAGAAGCCAGGGCTTTAAGGGCTTTTTTCCATTTTGATCTGTTGCGTTTGTTTGCACCTTCGTATAAAGCAGATCCGGGATATACAGCTATTCCGTATATTACAAAATATTCGAATAAAGTGTCGCCTCAAAAGACGGTCAGTGAAGTGATCGATAGTGTGATTGTAGATCTGAAAGCTGCCGTTACCGATCTGGAAGGCCGGGATCCTATTTTTGATCCGTTGTATCAGGCAACTACTGGCTCGGATATGTATATGTGGACCCAGCCGATGCCTGACCGGAATGAATTTTTGTCTTATCGTGGATTCCGTCTGAATTATTATGCTGTGAATGCTTTGCTAGCACGGGTATATGCTTATAAACTGGACAAAAAACAGGCTTACGATTATGCTAAAATTGTGTTGGAATCGGGAGTATTCAAATTTACCGATTATTGGAAGATTACTAGCGATATTCAATATCGGAACCGGATTTTACGGCCTGAGATCGTCTTTGGATTCAATGTACCCCGGATGACTAAAGTGTTTGAACCTTATTCGCCCAGCTATAGTAGCAGCAAAAAGTGGTTGACGATAAAGAATAGTGAACAGATGTTTGAAGGAAGTGCCAATGATTACCGTTTGAACTATCTGATGGAGCATGAAATATTGGCTGCTTTCGATCGGCCCAGTTGTATCAAATTTGTGAAGCCTGAGAATGCTGATGAGATGACGGAAGAGGAGATGGGGAGGATAGCTCCGATGATTCGGATTAGTGAGATGTATTATTATGTTTGTGAATATCTGATGGATAGCGATCTGAATGGAGCTAAAACAGAATTACAGAAATTACGGAATGCCCGGAATGCCAAGGAGGCCTTGATTGCAAATTCACCCGCAGAGCTGGAAGATGTGATTGTTAACGATGCCCGCCGGGAGTTTATGTGCGAAGGGCAGCTGTTTTATTTCTACAAACGCTTGGGACGGAAAGTAGTAGATGAGTCCGGAAATTATACCATGACGGAGAAAGATTTCGTATTACCGTTGCCGGACGTGGAATTGGAATTCGGTAACAGATTGTCTGAACTTTATAAATAGAAAGGTATGAAAGCAAAGATATTGGCATTGATCATAGGGTTGGGAATGGGATTGGTGTTCTGTTCCTGTGAAAAAGACCTCGAAAAGTATTCGGGTACGGACTATATACGTTTTGTATCGGTGTTTGAAAAGGACAGTGTGGATTATAATTTCGGATTGGCTGGAAAGACAACGACAGATCGTATTGGCATAGAAGTGAAAGTGACAGGCGAAGTGTTGGATTATGACCGCGAATATAAGGTAAAGGTAAATCCGGCAAGTACGGTTCAGGAAGGGGTGCATTTCAATATTCCGGCGCAAAACTGTAAGTTGCGGGCCAATCGGGTTACGGATACACTTTGGGTTGAAGTGATGAATACAGAAGAATTGAAAGCGGAAAAATTGTATCTGCAGTTGGATTTGGTGGAGAGTGCCCATTTTAAATTGTGTTTCCCGGAGAGTAATAGTTGTAAAATATATCTGACTGATCGGATCGTTCGGCCCGGATGGTGGGATGAGTGGCATGAAACCGAAGGATTGGGTAGTTATTCTGAAACGAAATATCGTTTGTTTATCCGGATTAGCGGTACTTTTGATTTGGAAAATATTGCTTATCCGGAAAAGAGGGCCGCTATCCTGAAGTTTAAATATTATCTGGAAGAAGAAGCCGCTCAGGGACGGGTAATCATGGATGAGAATAATCAACCTATGCAGGTGAAGATGGTGGGATAGTAATAAAGGGGTACCAATTAAATTTAGATCGAGTTATGAATAAGATATATATATTGTTACTGGCATTACTGGTAATGGCCGGTTGCTATAAGGATAAAGGAAATTATGATTATAAAACAATGTATGCAATTGAAATTGATGGGATCGATGAAAATAAAAAATATGAACTCTGGTTTGGAGAACCTTTTACGATGCCGGAACCGATTATTCGTTTTACCGATAGTACACAGGCACATGATGATCTGTCCTATCAATGGAAGCTGGATACGTTTGTGGTTTCTACTGAAAAATGTCTGAATGTTACTTTTGGGATAGAACCCCAAGGGTGGAATGATATTTTCGGTGCTTTTATCGTTAAAGACGAACGTACGGGAATCTCATATAGTCAGCGTTTTCGGGTGACTTTGCTAAGTAATTTTACGAATGGTTGGATGTGGATGACTGAAAATCAAGGAAAAGCGGAGTTGAACATGTTGGCGAGCAGTAAAAAGTTTTTTCAGAATGTTTATACGGCAGTTAATAACAGGGAATTGGGGCCTAAAGCTTATGGAGTGGTAGAACATTTTGATGCCGGTTTGAATGCAAACGGTGTATTGATGATGGCCGGAGGGCCGGGATCGGACGGACCGGTAGAATTAGACTGGAGTAACCTTCGGAAAGAGGTGTGGACCGGAGAGGAATTTGTCGGCGGAAGCTTGCCGGAAGATTTGCAAGAAATTAAGGCAGCTTGTTTTATAAAGAATTATTCCTGTTTGGTTTCCGGGTCCGGGAAATTGTATGTCCGTTATTCTCCCGGAGGGTATTTGTACCAGGACCGGTATCCGGATTTTCCTTTCTACGGGGATTATAAGCTCTCTTCTGTGGTGGGGTATAGTTTCCCTCCTGATTATAATGTTGCTTTATTTTATGAAGAAAATGAAGGAAGATATTTGTTTTTGGATAACGGAGAGTTACGGGGATTAGATCAGGTGGAGGATGCGGGACAAAAATTCAGCCTGGTTGATCCTGATAAAGAGTTGATCTATCTGGCTCCGGCTTCTCAGCAGCAGGGGAAGAGTTTGTTTTATGCCGTTTTGCGGGATAAGTCGGATGGAAAATATTATACTCAGCGTTTTCAATTCGGGATCGTGGGAGGACAACCGACATTGACAACAATTGCACAGGATGTATTTCCGGCAGTTGTGAATGAAAAGACCCGTTTTGCAGTGGGATATACAACGAAGGAGGCTTATTATTCTCAGGGAGCACAAATTTTCCGGTATAATTTTGAATTGAACGATACTCCGGTAGCTGTAGCCGATTTTAAAACAGGAACAATAACAGCTTTTACCCTTGATTCTTATGGAGAACAGTTCGGTGTGTGTGTACAAAATGGAAATACTCATGACTTCTATTGGACGAGTACGGATGGACAGGAGTTCGAGCATGTGAAACAAATTCCCGGAGAAGTCAAAGGTTTGATATATAAATCGGGTGGTTCTTGGAAGTATGAATAATATCTAATGGAATAAAATTTGATGAGAAGATTAGTTGTTTTATTTTGTCTGTTCTTGTTGTGTATACAGGAAATATATGCACAACAGCAGGTGTCTGATGAGCTGCGTGCTTATAATGATTATCTATTGAGTTTATCCTGCTATAAAGCTTCGGGTGAGTTGAATATGGCTATCGGTGAGAAGTTTATGGAGGGAGATATTGCCGGAGTACGCCGGCTGTCGGCAGAGAGAGAAAAGTTATTGATGCAATCCATTGATAGTGTATTGGCTTTCCGTGCAGATGCCAAAAAAAGTGAAGCGGCGGCACAGTTGGTTACCCGGTTGGTATTTAATCTGGGATTTGAAAATACCGGAAAAGTATTGAATCGGTTTGAACCGGGATTCGATCCTTTGTGTTTACAGGAAGTGAGACAAAGTTTAGAGAGGGAGAGTAAAGTGCGTCCGGGAATGCCTGCTGCCGATTTTAAGGTGTTCGACCGGGAGGGAAAAGAGTATACCTTGGCTAGCTTTAAGGGAAAATATATTTTTCTGGAATTCAGTGCATCCTGGTGTAGTTGGTGTAAGAAGGAAATTCCTTCCATCCGGCAGGCTTATGAACGGTTTAAAGATAGTGTGGTGTTTATCACCATTCATTTAGATGATAACCGGGATAAATGGTTGAAGGACCTGGAAACTCATGCTGTGCCCTGGTATTGTCTGACAGATCTGAAAGCCTGGAAGAGTCCGGTGGCTAAGGCATATAATATTGCCGGAGTGCCTGATTGTTTTATCATTGGTAAAGACGGTTTGATCAAGGCGAAGGAGTTGCGCCGGGAAGAGATTACGCAACAGTTGGAAAAGTTATTGGCTGCCGGCAAAGGAATTCAATTCAGGACCGGTAGTTTTCAGGATGCTTTACAAGAGGCTGAAGCGACGGGTAAACTGATCTTTTTGGATGGTTATACTTCGTGGTGTGCTCCTTGTAAAATGATGAATACTACTGTCTTCACCGATCCGGAAGTGGGGCACTTCTTTAACGAGCATTTTATCAATGTTAAATTTGATATGGAAAAGGGCGAGGGACGGGAGTTATTGAAGCGTTATGGGATGCAGGTATTTCCAACTTATTTATTGCTGGATGCAGCAGGGAACGAGGTACACCGGGTCGTTGGCGGACATGATGCCGGTGAATTTATCCGGCTGATCCGGGAAGGAATGGATCCGGAAAATTCGATTGCAGGGATGCAGAAACGTTATGAAACAGGTGACCGGGAGGCTGATTTCCTTCGCCGGTATATTACGACTTTGGGGGGGGGATATCGGTTTGATAAAATTCCGGCCGTATTGGATGAGCTTTGCCGGAAAAATGGAGAGACGGTTAACGAAGAGAACTGGCAGCTGATTCGGCGTTACCTGTCGGATCCTTCGTCGTATACATTCCATTTTGTCGCAAAACACCGGGAATTATTTACTGCCTATATTGCTCCGGAGGAACTGGAAGCATGGATTCAGAAAGTACTTTACGTTCCGGTATTCAATACTGTCAATAGTCTTGTATTTGATGAGAAAGAATATGATGCCGGACGTTTTAAGACTCTGAGGAAGGATATCAAAATTGTTCGGCCGGAACGGAAAAGTTATTTGTTGTCCATATTGGATTATTACGATGCATTTCGGATGGATAAAATGGATAAAGTACTTTCTATTTTTAAAAAACAATTTATGTCCCTTCCTGCTTCGGACCGTTGGGGATTGACGATGCAATTAAATGCGATGTTGTGTGCAAAAGGAAATAAAGCTCAGTGTGAAGAAGGATTACATATATTCCGTCAGCTTTTTAATCCGGTTGATCCTATACTGAAAAATTTTGAAAATGCTTTGAATAAACGGATCGGTTCGTTATAGATCAAGGAAATGTGGCGATTGTGTGGAGCTCCCACACAATCGCTCCCGTTCCTGGAGCGCTGTATTATACTTTTGAATACAATCTTATCGGCTATTCGGGCTTCTTACCTTTGTATCCCGGCCGGGCACTGAGTTGAGTCCTGGTAAACTCAGAAAGAAAACTTATAGGTTAGCTGGAAACATTTTTTTGTTGAACCTTAGGACTGGTTTTGTGTTGTTGTTTTTATTTCTTTCATTTGTGATATAAAAGGCAGATGCATGATGGAAAACCAGTATTGTTATAAATATCCCCGTCCCGCGTTGACGACCGATCAGGTTATCTTTGGATTCGGCGAGGGGGAGTTGAGGGTATTATTGATCCGGAGAGGGAACGAACCGTTTAAAGGGAAATGGGCTTTGCCGGGAGGTTTTATGGATATGGATGAAGATGCAGAAACCTGTGCCCGCAGGGAGTTGGAAGAAGAAACCGGATTGAAAGTAGTGAATTTCGAACAATTATATGCTTTTTCGGATGTCGATCGTGATCCTCGTTATCGCGTTGTCAGTATCGCTTATTATGCTTTGGTCAGATGGGAGGATTGTAAAGTGAAGGCAGGGGACGATGCCGATAGGGCCCAATGGTTTCCTTTGTCCGGAATACCGCCCCTGGCATTCGATCATCGACGAATTCTGCAAATGGCTGCCGACCGATTAAAGTTAAAAGCCCGGTATCGGCCGATCGGGATCGATCTGTTGCCCCCTGAATTTAAGATGGCCGATCTTCGGCATTTATACGAATCGGTTTTACAGTGTACACTCGACCGGGATAATTTTCGTAGAAAGATGGTAGGGACCGGATTATTGGTCGATGCAGAACAGGAAAATCGGGCGAAGAACGGTAGGAAGGTCAGGTATTATCGCTTTGATCGGGTAAAATATCGGTATTTTACGGAAAAGGGTTTTTATTTAAAATGGGAATAATGAAGATTACCCGGATTCAGGCGGAAGCTGGGGGTATGGAAGCCTAAGGTCGACGGACAAGTGGTGCCGGACTATTTAAAGGCATTATGTACATACGATCTGGCCTGAGCCTTTAGGTGCCCGTTTTACAACGACAACGGCGCTGAGGTCGAATTTTTAATCGAAGGCATATGATAATCAAAGATTTTACAGATAACGATCTCTACAAATTTACAACGATGAATGCCATTCAGAAGAAATTTCCGGATGCCGAAGTCGTATATCGTTTTGTCAACCGGGGAGAAACCGATTTCCCGTCAGGATTTGCCGAAGCTTTACAGGCAGAAGTGGAAGAGATGCGCGGATTGACTTTGACCGACGAGGCCGAACGGTTTATGCGGCGAAAATGTTATTATTTCGATTCTGTATTTTTCGATCTCTTGAAAGGATATCGTTTCGATCCTTCAGAAGTAAGGATTCTGCAAAATGGGGGTAGCCTGGAACTCGAGATCCGTGGATTATGGTATCGTACGGTACTCTGGGAGGTCCCTTTAATGGCGATGATATCGGAACTTTATTTTCAGATGACCGGCCAGTTTGCCCGGCAGGTGGAAGAAAAAGCGATCCATAAAGCCCGTCGTTTTGCAGAGATCGGTGCAGAAATATCGGAATTCGGCACACGGCGCCGCTTTTCATTCGAGGTACAGGATCGGGTGATCGGAATATTGAAGGAGTATTCCGGCAAATACTTGAAAGGGTCCAGTAATGTATGCCTGGCGATGAAGTATAACCTTACTCCTATGGGAACTCATCCCCACGAATGGTTTATGTACCATGGGGCACATTATGGCTATCGGTCTGCCAATGCTCTGGCTTTGGCTAATTGGGTGGATGTGTATGACGGGCATTTGGGGATAGCCTTGACGGATACCTATACAACCGATAACTTTTTCAGCAGTTTCGATACGCAGTATGCTAAGCTATTCGACGGGTTGCGTTGGGATAGCGGTGATCCTTATGTATTTACCGAGAAAGCTTTGAAACATTACCGGGAGAAACGGATCGATCCGCGGACAAAGACCGTGGTCTATAGCGATGCTCTCGATCTGGAAGGGGTAGAAAATATTCGCTCCTTTGTGAACGGACGATTACATGATGTTTATGGGATCGGTACTTTCTTGTCTAATGATGTCGGAGTAAAACCGCTGAACATGGTAATCAAAATGTTCGAGTGTAAACCTCAGGGAGGAAAAGAATTTTGGCCTGTCGTAAAGCTTTCCGATGTGGAAGGTAAACATACGGGTGACCCGAAGGAAATAGCCCTTTGCCAGGGATTGTTAAGGATTTGAGCGGATAAAACGGTAATGACGGATAAACGGTCACTACACTGGAAATTGGAGGGGCGATAGATTACACTTATTCGATCGTAGCTTTTGCCGGCATCGTAAAATGCGGAATTTTAGTTTGCCGGACGATCCTGTTCGCTGGAGGTATCGCTATGCAGATGGGCCAGAAGAAGTTGGGAATGTTGTAATGAACGGATGAAATTGCAGCGTTCATATTCGTTTTCACAGAGTTCTTGTAATATTTCGATCGATTTGCGGTAACATTGCTCTGCTTTCGGATAGTTTTTTAAATGTACTTCATAAAGTTTTCCCAGGCTTCGCTGGCATTGTGCCGTTGCAGGACGATACCGGTATATATCTTCCCGGTCGAATTCGGATCGGGTATCCAGACTGGCCGAATACAGCCGTTCCGCCGAATTGAAGCGTCGCATGTCGACATATAGATTGCCTAGCCGCCATTGGGTTATTGCTACATCTTCGAGGTAAATCCACCAATAGTTTTCTGCCAGTTTCTTTTGTATTTCCAACATTCGCAGTAGTATTTGTTCGGAAAGTTCCAAACGATTCGAACGGTTGTATAGGTTTACTAAAAAGTCCATAATCTTCAATTTATGACTCTGTATGATGATTCTGCGCCCTGAATATTTTTCGTAGTTCTCCAATGCCTGAAGAAATAACTTTTCAGCTGAATGGTAATCTTTATAATCATACCAGTAAATTTGAGCCAGATTAGCTTGTAATTCGGCTATTTTAGGGCGATAGACGTTGGGCCTTCGGGAGAGGTTGGATCGGTATTCGGCGATATGGTTATGGATTGTTGTGATCATTTGTTGTATTGAGTCGATTTCGGTATTTTCTTGAAATAATATTTCGGATGTCATAATTTTAAGATTTTTTAATCGATGGTTTTTACTTTTTGTCGATAAATCTATTTACGGGCTGATAGATGAGGATATGTCAAAGAACGATATAAACCGGACCCATTACGGATCTTGGTTTCACTTCAAACAGTGATAAATAAATTTAACGGTAACTGGCAGTCCGGATATCCGGCGGTATCCGGACAAACAATTTGACTGCGGTGGTATTTTCGTGGCAAAGATAGTGATTATTTTTTATACAAAGAAAGTTTTTTCAATGACATTAGGCGTTAACTTGATTAGCGGGAGATTCGTATATGCTTTGTTAATCCTGTCGGAGAGATATTAAAAGTGTATATTTACAAAACATTTTCCTTTGAAGAAATACCGGAGGCACAAAAGTTGATGGAAGTTGGAAAAGTGGTGGTGAGAGTAGGAAAGAAGACTTCTGAGGAGTGAAGATTGAATTTTTAGAATAGGAGAAAATGAATATCGATTTAAGTCCGATCGACCGCCGGAAAGTAAAAAATCTGGGTGAGGTTTTGGAGATGAATAATGAGGTGCTGGGATTAATGAGCAGATATCTTACGGTATGTCCTGATTTTATCACGAAAGAACTGATAGAGGGGATCACCGGTGAGTGTGAAATTACGTTAGCAGAAGCCTATACCAGCTTGTTGGTCGCTGCTTGTGGACTGGATGTGGAAAATAATCCCCGGGATCGTTATCTGTCGACAGCTTATCTGAGGTCCGGTATCCGCCGGCTCGATCCGCAGGAATATCGGATGAATCCTTATTACCGGCAAATTCGGATTCCTGAAGCTCATTTTGGAAATTGGAAGCTGACCATTGAAAAATATAAACCCTATGAAGCGTTTGTTTGTGATGATATCCGGACCGATGAAGAGTTGAAAGAAATTCCACAGATCGGATTTTTCGATACGGAATTTTCATTCCCGGCAGTCATGGAGGACGGGCAGGAGTGGATGGCTATTAAACCGAATGAAATAGAAACCATGCGGCAACCCATAGCCAGGGCAGCGGGGCAGGTTGTTGCTTTCGGACTCGGAATGGGGTATTATGCTTTTATGGTTTCTGAAAAACCGGAAGTGAAAACGCTGACTATTGTCGAAAGGGACGAAAATGTCATCGCTCTGTTCCGGGAGCATATCCTTCCTCAATTTCCTAAAAAGGAGAAGATCGATATCGTTCGGCAAGATGCTTTTGAGTTTGCGACGAATTGCATGTCCGACGGCTATTACGACCATGCTTTTGTGGATTTATGGCACGATGTATCCGACGGATATCCTCTTTACAAGCAAATGAAAGCTTTGGAAAAAAATAGTCCGAATACCCTTTTTTCTTATTGGATCGAGGATTCTTTGCTTTCTCATCTGCGTTGGGAATTATTTCACCGGATGTCGGATCTGCTTTCAGCGACTGCACCTGCCGGAGAGCCAGTCATCCTCCGGCCGGTATATACTTACGAGCAGTTTGTCGCTTGTCTTCGCAATCCGTTTTTACGGAAGCTGGCAGGGACCGGGCTTTTATAATTGATATAGAGTGAGAAAATAAAAAGGATAGTTATATGAAAAGACGTTTGTGTCCGCAATGTAAAATACCGAATTTCTATGTGTTGAACGAGAAAAAAGAACGGCGTTTGGTGTTTGTGACAGTTGAGTTTGAGGTTATTGCCGCCAAGGAGGGGGAGAGTCTCGAAGGGTTCGACCTGACTGTGATTTATTGTTTGGGATGTTCTTGGAGCGGTTCACCTCGTCGTACGGTACGTTATTGAATATAAGATGGTTTAATAATTTGAAATCGGAATACGATGAAAAAAGTAAAGATAACGGTGTTGAAAACCACTTTGGACGAAGAGTTGGTAAAAGAGTACGGAGCAGAAGGTTTGAAGGCTTGTCCGATGTTAAAAGCCGGGCAGGTATTTTATGCCGACTATGCTAAACCCGAGGGCTTTTGCGATGAGGCCTGGAAAGCGATCTACCAATATGTTTTTGCGCTTTCGCATGGAGCGGGTGAAACATTGTTTTATTATGGCGACTGGATCAGAAAACCCGGGGTAGCTATATGTAGTTGTAATGACGGTTTGCGTCCTGTCATATTTAAACTGGAAGCGACCGAAGAGGAATCGGTTATCGACTATACGCCGGTGAGGTAAGAAGTGAGTTTACCCCTAAAGGATCGATAAGCGGTTGTGTCAACCTGGGTGGTTGGGTTTACAGATCGCTGACCGGTCGGGCCCTGCGAGGGACACTGATCCCCACAAGCCTAAAGGCATGGCTTGTGGGGGGGGGAGGGAGCTATTCCAGGTATCTCTTGAGCATAGCAGCTGAAAAAAGGATCAGGGAACGGGTAGGAGGTAAAGTGGCGAATCCGTTGAGCATCCCCCAATCGTGGATCACGCCGTTGAAACGGATGGTGGTGACATCAACACCTGCTTCGTCGAGACGACGGCCCAGGGCTTCTCCCTGGTCTCGAAGGATATCGTTTTCTGCAACTTCGATCAAGGTGGGAGGAAGACCTTGTAACTCTTCGGTAGAGGCTTGTACAGGAGAAAGATGAGGATTCAGGCGGTCGTCTTGCTCGGTAAGATATTGGTCGAACATCCATTGCATCAAGGGAATGGTTAGGAAACGTTGCTCTCCGTAGAGATCATAGGATTCCCAGTCGAAATTCGCGTCCGTTACCGGCCACATCAGGATTTGTACCTTGATTTCAGGCCCTTTTTGCTCTTTGGCCAGCATACTGGTGACGATAGTCATATTGCCCCCGACGCTGTTGCCGACGATACCGAGGCGGTGACCGTCTACATGAATTTCATCCCCATGCTCGGCCACCCAACAGGTCGCTGCATATATTTCATCGATCGCTTGTGGAAATTTGGCTTCGGGCGAAGGCGTGTAATTGACGAACACACAGGCGTAACCGGACTCGACTACCAGATCACGGGCCAGACGTTTGTGGGTGGGGTAATCTCCTAATACCCAGCCTCCACCGTGGATGAAGATGAATACCGGTAACTTTTCCTTAGAACCTTGAGGACGGAGGATATTCAGACGGAGCATGTGATCGTCCACTGTGATTGTTTTTTCCGATTCTTCAATGCCGGAAAGGTCTGTTTTTACGCTGGCTTGTGCTGTTACCAACACCTTTCTGGCTTCCGGAACAGAGAGCGATTCCACCGGCTTGTCACCTGAATTCAATACTTTGAGATATTCTTTTGTACCGACACTAAGATGATCGTCTTTCAGATATTCGGGTGCTTTTTTTCGATTTGCTGTCATGATATAAATTTTTATTTTCCGGTTGTACGCAGAAAAGAAAACCGGAGTTTCTCCGTGACAGCCTTTTGTATTAGATGATGACAGTAACAGCGGATAAAGCGATCTGAATTTGATTTTTATCGCTTTGTCCGCTGTTACTCTTTCATTTTCCGGCGCTTTAAATTTTGCCGCTCAAACCGAATTTTTCCGTAAGGACTTTGGCGACATTCGGTGAAAGGAAAGCGGGCATGGTCGGTCCCAGATGGATATTTTTGATACCTAATGACAGTAAAGCCAGTAGTACGATAACGGCTTTTTGTTCATACCAGGCGATATTGTAAACAATAGGGAGTTCATTGATATCTTTCAGTCCGAATACTTCTTGCAGTTTCAGGGCTATGCGTACCAGTGAATAACTATCGTTACATTGTCCGGCATCCAGGACACGGGGAATGTTTCCGATGTTTCCCAAACCCAGTTTGTTGTAACGGTATTTGGCACAGCCAGCTGTGAGTATCACTGTATCGGAGGGGAGAGATTTGGCAAATTCGGTATAATATTCCCGTATTTTCATGCGTCCGTCACATCCGGCCATGACTACAAACTGACGGATAGCTCCGCTTTTTACAGCTTCGACCACCTTGTCTGCCAGTTGAATGACCTGGTGATGGGCAAAGCCACCGACAATGGTTCCTTTTTCAATTTCTACCGGAGGTTTACAGGTTTTTGCTTTTTCGATGATTTCCGAAAAATCCTTTTTCCCGTCCGCATCTGTTACGATGTGTTTACATCCGGGATATCCGGCTGAATTGGTCGTGTACATCCGGGCTGTGTAGGTGGCTGCCGGTAATGGGGGTACGATACAATTGGTCGTGAAAAGGATCGGTCCGTTAAAAGTTTCGAATTCCTCCCGTTGTTTCCACCAGGCATTTCCATAATTACCGGCGAAATGTTTGTATTTTTTGAATGCCGGATAATAGTGGGCAGGTAACATTTCACTGTGGGTATACACGTCGATTCCGGTTCCCTCGGTTTGCCGTAACAACTCTTCCATATCTTTCAAATCGTGTCCGCTGATCAGGATTCCGGGATTAGAACGGACGCCCAGATTGACTTCGGTGATTTCAGGATTACCGTAACTTCCGGTATTGGCCTGGTCGAGTAGGGCCATGGCCTGTACGCCGAATGTCCCGGTTTGCAGGACACGGGCGGTGAGTTCTCCGACCGACAGGTTACCGATAGCGATATCGGACAAGGTACGTTGTATAAATTCGTGAAGAGCCGGATTATCGTATCCCAGGCGCATAGCATGCCCGGTATAAGCCGCCATTCCTTTGAGTCCATATACAATTAATTCTTTCAGTGAACGCAGATCTTCGTTCGGTTCGCGTAATACCCCCACTTCAGCCGCTTTATCATCATAAGCTTCCGGGGCTCCGTTCCAGGTCAATTCGTCGGCCGAAGGAAAGGTGATGCCGGCTGACGATGCCTGAGCAACCAGACGGTTGCGAAGATTGAACCCCCGATTGATCCGTTCGGTGATGCTTTTTTCGTCGAAATTAGCATTGGTAATAGTCGAAAAGAGGGCGTCGATGACAAAAGCATTGACTTGTGGATCGGGTAATATCCGGTGCGTACGTAAGGTGTGGGCTGCAATAGAAATTCCTCTGATTACAAAGAGCAGCAAATCCATGCGAGCCGAAGTTGTACTGTTTTTACCGCATACTCCGCGGACTGTACAGCCTGTCCCTTTGGCTGTCTCCTGACATTGAAAACAAAACATCGATTCTTTCATAACATTTTATTGATTTGTATACCTTTTACTTTATACGTAAAAAGTAATCTTATAGCCATATTTCTTCTAAAATTTCGCCCTGTAGGCTGATTTTGACCATCTTTAAAGGAATGTTGCGTTTTGCTTTTTGACGGGCTTTCTGGCAAAGGTGCAATAACCCACTGCAACAAGGCACTTCCATGATCATAACGGTCAGGGTGTCTATTCCTCCTTCATCGATCATCGTAATCAATTTTTCGAGATATATTTCTTGTCCATGATCCAGTTTCGGACACGCGATAGCCAGGCGTTTCCCACGAAGCCAGTTGGTATGAAAATCCCCGGCAGAATAGGCTGTACAATCCGCAGCAACCAATAGATTCGCCTTCTTCAGCCAGGGAGCGGTCGGAGACAGTAAATGTAACTGAACGGGCCACTGTTGTAATTCGCTGGGCATCGATACCGGTGAGGTGAAGGTATCCGTTTGGCTTTGCGCCGATGCCGGGATACCGATGGCTTGTTTTTGTGATTGTGGAGTGAAGGTTATATTCCGGCTTCCGGGACAACCTCCGGTGGCTGAAGTCGGCGTTGCGTGAAACAGAAAGGAATTTTGGGATGTTGACTTGTTTGCCGGAACAGGTATAGGAAGATGATTTTCCTCCAATACGTCGATGGCTTGTTGGAGATAATCCTGCTGTCCCTGAGTTGCCAGATGACGGAGATGAGCGGAGATCACTTTTTCTCCTTTGGGGAGCAGGCGTTGCATCACTTTACGTTCGTCATAAGCTTCGGCTTCTCTCTCTTCCAGTTCTATCGCTTGCTGCGGGCATTCTCCTAAACAGGCCCCCAAACCGTCGCAATAGAGTTCGCTCACTAGAACGGCTTTGCCCTCGATCAGTTGCAGAGCCCCTTCGTGACAACCTTTTACACAAAGACCGCAACCATTACACCGGGAGTCGTCGATTTTAATTATCGTGCGTTTCATATTTGTCTGTTTTAATGTAATGACAAAAATCGGAATCTTATTACAGAAGAATTGTCACAAATGTTACAATGGAAAAAAATATGGAGGGGAATTGTGCTATATTTGGGGAGGAGAGTTGTTGAGTTGTAGAGTTGCTGAGTTGTTGAGTTACTGAGTTATAGAGTTACTGAGTTGTTGAGTTACTGAGTTATAGAGTTATGAAGTTGTTGGGTTATTGGGGGAAAAGGTGTTTGCAGGGAGAAGGATAATAAATAATAAACAAGACGGATGATGGATTATAAGAAATTGGCAGAGGCTCCGGTTTTCAGAGGGCTTTCAGAAAGGTTCCTGGAAAATTTTATCGGTCGTACTCCGAATGCTTTGCGTGAGTTTGGTATCGGTGATTTTATTGCTTTACAGGGGACGGTTTGTCAGTCGTTGTATTTGTTGTATAGTGGCCGGGTACGGACTAATATGGTGAATGAAGAGGGGAAACAGGTGACGATAGAGGAGATCGAAGCTCCCCGTTTGTTGGCTCCGGCTTTTATTTTTGCTACAGACAACCGTTTCCCGGTAAATATTACCACTTTAACAAATTGTGAAGTGCTGGTTTTGAACCGGACTGATTTTGTAGACCTGATGCATCGGGAAAAGATAGTGATGCAAAATTTTCTGCGGATCATTTCCGACCGGAGTATTTTTTTGAGCCGTAAGTTGAATGCTTTTGCCTTACAGGATTTGAAAACCCGCTTGCTGGCTTATCTTCGCGAACATGAAAATCCGCGTAGTCGACAAGAGATCGCCGATATCCTGGGAGTGGCACGTCCCTCCTTAGCCCGGGTATTGTCGGAATTGGCCGATGAAGGATATCTCCGGATCGAAAAGCGGAAAATCACTGTCGTACGGCATAAGATCGATTGACGGGGATCAGTGAGGTGAGCAGTTTGGGAAGTCTCAACAAACTAAAAGTTTCTAAACACGAAATTCCTGCTCTATAGCTTTATTTTTGCCCGAATCCGGCTCAGTGACTGCGGGGTGATCCACAGATAAGAAGCGATGTGTTTTTGCGGGACATGTTGCAATAATTCCGGGGTTTCCCGGATTAAAGTCAGGTAGCGTTCTTTAGCACGCGGACTGTCATTACTGAGTAACCAGTTTTCAGTGGTAAGCAATTGTTGCTCCATCAGACGGCGCCCGAGGTTGGCTAATCCAAGGGATGAATCGAATAACTTGGTTAAAAGATGGCGCGGAATACTGTATGCGATACTGTCATTACAGGCTTCTATAGAGATTTGGGAGATCGAATTGTCGGCATATCCCCAGATCGAAAAGGCTATTTCACCGACAGAAGCAAACCAGATAGTCGTATCGGTTCCGTCTTTCAGATAATGTCCTCTCCAGATTCCTTCTTTGATCAGGTATAAATTGCTATTGCGTTCTCCTTCAATGACAATAGCTTCTTTTTTTCTAAAACGTACTTCCTGCATTTGTTCTGTCAATGCTTTTACATCCGTTTCTGAAAGGTTATACCTTCGGCAGAATTTCTCGATAAAGACTTCCATAGTTGATCTGTTCTTTTTGCTCTGCAAAGATAGTGCTTAATTTTAGATTAAGGTAGTCGTAAGGGCGGCGGACAAGACCGAAAGTTCTCCACAGGAGTAAAGCCGATTTCGGTAAATTTAAGACTTCTGTTTCTGCTTTTCGTGCAGATAAAGGCTGCCGATCAGGAGAAGGGTGAGTACTTCTGCCAGAGGGACGGCCAGCCATATTCCTTTTACATCGAGTAATATAGGAAGCACCAGGAAGCCCACCAGCATAAATAGTATCCCGCGTAGCAGGGTGATGACGGTAGCCCGATGTGCCCGTTCGATACTTTGATAATAACCGATTCCAATCATATTGACGGCGAAAAATATAAAGCCGAAGGCAAAGTAAGGCAAACCTTTCACTGCAATCTGATAAGCTGCATATTCCGGTCCGATAAACAGAGCGACAATCTGGTGGCGGAAAAGGGCGGTGAGGGTGAAAAAACTTATTCCGCAGAGGAGTGCTGTTCTGTACATCAAACGGAGGGTTTGTTTGATCCGTGATGTATCCCGGAGACCGAAATTATAACTGAGGATCGGCTGACCCGATAACACGATTGCGTCGTATATCATAAAAATAATCGGGAAAAAATAACAAGCGATACTGAATGCTGCTACTCCGTCTTCTCCTAAATGACTGATGAATACGTAATTTCCCAGAAACATCATAAAGGCGATGGATAGTTCGGTGACAAAGGCCGATGAACCGAGCTTAACCATATAACCGATATTCCGGGCGGTAAGTTGCATACTTTTCCGGCTTAATTTGATTCGTTGCAGATGTAAAGTATGTGACCGGCGCAGCAGATAACCAACTGTCATCAGTCCCCCGATCGTTGTCCCGAGACTGGTTGCAAAGGCTGCCCCCATCAGTCCCCAGCCGAAACGGAAGATGAAAATATAATCGAGGAGGATGTTGGTTACTGCTGCTATAGCATTACACATCATGGCATAATTGGGGGAACCGTCTAAACGGATGAAGAACATCCCTGCATTCAGGATTAGATAGAATACCAGAAAAGGAATATACCAGATCATATATTCCATAACGCCGGGCAATAGGCGTTCCGAACTTCCCAGCAAGTGGGCCAAAGGTTCTAAAAACAGACAACACAGGGCGGACAGAATCAGAATGAGTAAAGAAGCGAATCCGATTGCCTGGGTGATATTGATATTCGCTACTTTTACTTTCCCCTGGGATAAGTGAATAGAAGCGACTACAGATGCGCCCATACCGAACATCAGGCCGATACCCGTCGTGATCATAAACAAAGGGGCAGTGATGTTAACGGCTGCTAAAGCATCACTACCGATTCCTTTCCCGACAAAGATACCGTCGGTGATTACAAATACTGCTGAAAATATCATTCCTAAAACTGTCGGAATCAATAATTTTCTGAACAAGGTCGAAATGTTCATGCTTCCGAAATCAATACTGTCTCTCATATTCCTCTTTTTTTGAATTTCGTCGCAAAGGTAAGGCAAACTATAGGGTAAAAAATTACCAAATGATAACTTCTCGGTTATTTTTTATGTAGAATTATTCCGGTCCTTGTTCGTCTTCGGTATTCGTGTTGGGGGACGCGGTCGCTTCTGTCGGTCGTCTGGCTTTTTCTTTCACTGACCGGAGGAACTCCTCACTGTGCAAAAAACTTTACGTTACGTTTCCGTCAGACACCACCGGTCGGGCGTTCAGAAAAAGCAAGACGACACTCGCCGGAGCTCCAATGGTCCCCGAACACGAACACCTTCGACTCCCGTTGTCACTACCTGGCAAGCTAAACCGGACCTGAAAACCATAAATTTCAACGAAAAAAGATTTTCCGGTAAAGTAACCCAACTATCCATAATCCGATAGAGGTGAGCCGGTGTTTTATTCTATAAAATTTTTCTAATTTTTCCTTTGCCAGGTCGTGTTAACGTGAGATGCAGGGTTTATGCCGGAAGACCATTGGAGCAGGACCGTTCCAGGCGAACCGGTCTGACGGCACAAAACCCGGAACCGGAATAGAAAGAAAAAATAAACCTACGAATATGTCATCGGTCCACAGCGTAGCATGATCGGCCTGGCATTTTTACGAAAATCTTTTGTTTTAAAAATAGTGATTTCAGTGATGACTTCGGTAAATTTGCCGGAAAATTATGATTTGAATATGCATTATTCTCAGACAATTTTGCCAACTTGCGGCGGTAAAGATCGGATAAAATGGGTACATTGACAGATATTCGGATGGCATGCCATCAGTTGGCAGAACCTGAATTCGGGCATCCTGCCGATTTGGTCGGTTGGATGGGAGCCATGCAGGCACAAGATTATACCATGTCGAAATGGGCTGTCGGGCTGCGTTTGAAGTCGGCTACGATTGCGCAAGTAAATGAGGCCCTGGCGAAAGGGGAAATTGTGCGGACTCACATTATGCGTCCTACCTGGCATTATGTTGCCGGAAAAGATTTACGCTGGATGTTGCAACTCACTTCTTCCCGGCTCAAAAAGGTGATCGATTCCTGGGTGAAAGCCAGTGGACTGGACATTTCAGAAAATCAATATACTCAGTGTAATGATTTGATCGGTAAGATGCTGTCCGGAGGAAACTGCCTCACGCGTGAAGAGATAGAAATGGAGTTGGGGCATGCCGGTGTCCCTGTTACCGGCGATCGGGTAAGACGTTATGTGCTCCGGGCCGAAATGGAAGGGATTGTATGTAGCGGTGCGGATAAGAATGGAAAGCCCGGTTATGCTTTGCTGGATGAACAGGTGGCCCCTGCCTCCTCCTTGCCCAGGGAAGAAGCTTTGGCGCGTCTGGCTGTCAATTATTTTCGTAGTCATTCTCCTGCTACTCTAAAAGATTTCGTCTGGTGGTCGGGACTGACGGTGACAGAAGCCCAACAGGCGATCGGTTCGATTAAAGAACTTCTAGTTGAAGAACATTTTGAAGGACAGGCGTTTTGGGTGTTTGCAGCTTGTCGGAAAACGGAAAATAGAGATCTGATCCAATTGCTTCCTCCTTTCGATGAGTATTTGGTGAGCTATAAAGACCGGACTCCCGTTATTCCGGAAAAGCACCATTCGAAAGCTTTTAACAGGTGGGGGACGTTTTATCCGGTGATTTTATATGGCGGACAGATTATAGGTAATTGGAGCAAGGTGAAAAAAAAGGAAGGGTTGACGGTAACGGTTTCGTTTTTTGATAAACGATCGAAATGTCCTTTAAAGCTCTTGCAGGAAGTTGAAAAACAATATCGGAAATTTGTAGATGGATATGTCCCGGATTGAAAGAGAAAAAAGAGTGGTCGGGATGATGGTCCGTTTGTATTGCCGGAAGCAGGAAGGGAACGATTGTTTGTGCGAGGAGTGCCGGGCTTTGTTGGAGTATGCGCATGCCCGTTTGGAGCATTGTCCGTTTGGAGAACGTAAAACTTCGTGTAAACATTGTAAAATACATTGCTATAAACCCGGTATGCGGCAGAAAATGCGGCAGGTGATGCGCTATGCCGGTCCGAGAATGTTATTTTATCACCCGCTGATAGCTTTGAGACATTTGTTCGGTGATTTTAAATGATCGGGAAAGAACGCCGGTCGATGCATTTTATGAACTTTATAGACTTTATAGGCCGATTTGATTCTAGGTTTATTTTTTCTTTCTATTCCGCTTCCGTTTTTTATATCGTCAGACCGGTTCGCCTGGACCGGTCCGTTAAGGCTTTCCTTCACTGACCGGTGGAAGTGACCGGGTCGACAATTCCGGTCACCGGAGACGAATAAGTAACGAAATAAACTTACTTTTGCAGTTGTATATTTAAGGAAAACGCATGGAACAAGGACTGGAATATTTCGGTGTATTGACGGGTTTGCTTTATCTCGGTTTGGAGATCGTTCAGCATCGGGCAATGTGGATTGTCGGGTTTGTTACTTCGTTTGTCTATATCTTTGTTTTTTTCTTCTCTAAATTCTATGCCGACATGAGCCTGAATATTTATTATGTCTGCATCAGTATATACGGTTTCTGGCAATGGCATAAGGGAAAGGCTGTACAGGAAGGCACTGAAGTGCTGATATTGTACCGTCGTTTGAATATCAGGCTGATATGGGGCATTACTGTCGTAACTGTTTTTTTGTACGGTACGTTGTATTTCATTTTGTCGGATTATACCGATTCGCCCGTATCGGCCGGAGATGCTTTTACCACAGCTTTGAGTATTACGGCAACGTGGATGCTGGCCCGGAGAATATTGGAACACTGGTGGTTTTGGGTGGTGATCGACGGGGTGTCGGCATTGTTGTATTATCAGCGGGCTTTGTATCCGACCTGCTTTTTATTTGTATGTTATGGCGTATTAGCGATTGTAGGATGGATCAATTGGAAAAAGAAAGGAAAGTGGTATGATCAAAAGATATAAATGTGTGGTTGTTGCAAACGGTTTATTTCCGACAGGGCAACAGGCATTGGAACTATTGAGGCAGGCTGAATTTGTTGTTGCCTGTGATGGGGCTGTGATCGGATTGGAGAATGGCCGGCTACCGGATGCGGTTGTCGGTGATTTGGATAGTTTGCCGGAACCGGTTCGAAACCGTTATTCCGATCGGATTTACCGGGTGAAAGATCAGGAGACGAACGACTTGACCAAGGCTGTGAATTATGTCAAAACTTTAGGCTTCCGGGAAGTATTGATTCTGGGGGCTACCGGTAGGCGTGAAGATCATACCTTGGGTAATATTTCTTTGCTGGCCCAGTATGTGACTGAATTCGAACGGGTAGAAATGGTTTCCGATTTCGGATGGTTTACACCCTTATACCGGACGACTACTTTGGATAGTGAACCGGGACAACAGGTTTCCTTGTTTTCATTGTATCCTAATGGTAGGATTTCTGTATCCGGACTTCGTTATCCGATAGAAAAAAGGCGTCTCCTGTATTGGTGGGAAGCGACATTGAACGAAGCTACCGGCAAGGAGTTTACCGTTATCCTGGAAGAAGATGCCAGGGTGTTGGTATACCGTACTTTCTCTAGTTTATAAAGTTTATAAAGTTCTTTACGAACTTTATAAACTAATTCCCTTCCGGCAATGGCAGAGGAATGCTAAACGATAAAAACGTCTGCCGGAAGCCTGTTATGCTAATGCTTCTACCAAGCGGGGCATTAATACCGGGAGGGTATGCTCGCATTGAGCCGTGTAGAAATTATCGTCGATCACAGCAGGTTCGTCGGTTGCGATGCCTTTTTGAATAGCGGCTTTGGCCAGAGGATGAATGGCCAGGCGTTTCCCTTCTGTGATACCTGCAATTTCAAAAATTAAACCTGCAGCACAATGTCCGGCCATTATTTTCTTTTTAGTGGCGAATTCCTGAATGACTTTTAATAGATCGACATTGTAAGGTTGGGTCGCATTGTTCTGGAATACAGGTACTGCATCACCACATGAAAATACCAAAGCATCGAATTCGTCGGAATGACCGGACAGATGGGCTATGATATCGTCTGCTTCCAGGGGGATACCTGAATTGGTCCTGATGGTTTTCGTATCGGAAACTGCAAATACTTTGTAAGAGATTCCTTTTTCAAAGAAGGTTTCGAGGTATTGGAATAATCCTGATCCGTTAACCGGATTTACTGCTAATACTGCTACTTTTTTTGACATAGTCGTATAATTTATAAATGAGACAATAGTTATTTTTAGTAAGTTTATTACTTTTGTGATGTAAAGGTAAGCGGTGTTTTTTGAACATGCAAGAACGCACTTGAAGATTAGTAAATTACCTCGATGTAACTAATATTGAAAAACAGCTGATTGTAAAAAGTTAAAAAAATGAAAAATTTTCATCATGCCGAGAATTGTCCGATCCGTGATATACTGAGCCGGTTGAGTAGTAAATGGGCGATGTTAATATTGATTACGCTGGATGCAAATGAAGTAATGCGCTTCAATGATTTACAGAAAAGTATCGGCGATATATCCCAACGTATGCTCTCGGTGACTTTGCGTACTTTGGAGGCCGACGGTTTAATCGGGCGTAAAGCCTATCCTGAAATTCCTCCCCGGGTGGAGTATAGCCTGACTCCCCGGGGGCTTAGTTTGATTCCTTATCTGGAAGGCCTGGTCGGTTGGGCGTTGGCTAATATGCCGCAGATTATGAATGAACGTGAGGAAAAAGTTGTATAACCGATTGTCTGGAGAAGATTGGCTTTTTAAATAGGGTGTCTTTTCCGGTAATCGACAGGGGATTGTCCGTATCGTTTTTTGAAAAACTTACCGAAAGCGGATTGATCGGAAAAGTGTAATAGTTCGGCTATTTCTTTGATCGATAAATCGGGATGATCGAGTAGAGCCCGGGCTTCACAATAAAGTCTTTCAAAAATAAACTGACTAGGCGTACGCCCGGTCAGGCTTTTAATGACCGAAGAAAGATATTGTGTGGTGATATTCAGTTGATCGGCATAGAACGGTACTAAATGTTCCCGGCGATAATTTTGCATCAGAGAGTCGAAAAAATGTTTCAGGATATATTCGTATCTGATTTGATAGGGTTCATCGAGCAAGTTCCAATGATTTTCGATCCAAATGTTGCTGAGTTCCAGAAGAAAGGTTACCAGGGCATTTTGTATGATTTCGTGTTTTAGGTGGTGATGGGTCAGTTTTAATTTTTCCTGAATGGTATGTATACTTTCGGATACAACCCGATGTTGTTGCTGATTCAAAAGATTGACCTGCCGTTGTTGTAGCATGACTTTCGTGATGTGCCGGTACATTTTGTCGGAGGCGGGTAAAGTGTCTAAATAAGATTTATCGACTAACAATAAACTGCCTTGAAAATCAGAACCGATCTCTGTAAATTGACAATAGTATTCCGGGGCAAGAACCACCAGGCAGGAAGGTTTTAAAAAGTATTCCAAACCGGTAATCGTGATTTGTGCCGTCCCTTTTTGAATTAAAAGATAACGGAATATTCCGTCGAATAAGGGAGTATTTTCGAACGTATTTTTTTCAGTCAAAAAAAAAGAAGCTATTCCTCTCTCCTGAAGAAACGATTTGTCCCAAAGAGAGGAAAGACAGTCCTGGGGTGAATGAATCCTGTTTAGCATGTTGTAAAGATAAAGTTATTACCAAATAAAACCAATTGCATAGGAAATGAAACTTTTGGGAATGAGGAAATCGATAGAACTTTGTAGCGTGATTTTAAATAGGAAGATATGCAAAATTCAAAGACATTTTTATTGGTTTTATTAGGTATTCTGGCTGCTTTCGGCCCTTTTGTGACAGATATGTATTTACCTGGCTTACCTTCTATGACCGTTTATTTCGATACAACGGCTTCTATGGTGCAATTGGGGATTACGACAGCTATGCTGGGATTGGGATTCGGACAGATAATCGTCGGCCCTTTGAGCGATAAATACGGACGAAAATTGCCACTTCTGCTTTCCTTATGGCTTTTTATTTTTTCGACCATCGCTTGTATTTGCTCTTGGAGTATCGGAGCTTTTATCTTTTTTCGTTTTCTCCAGGGAATTGCAGGGGCCGGTGGTATTGTGATTTCCCGTTCGGTGGCTACCGATTGTTATGGTGGTAAAGAATTGGCGAAGGCTTTTGCTATGATTTCGGCGGTAAACGGATTGGCGCCTATATTGGCTCCGGTGGGGGGAGGAGTTATGTTGAAATTTACCAACTGGTTGGGTATTTTTGTTTTTCTACTGTTTTTAGGAGTTCTGTTGCTTTTACTTTGCTTGCGCCTGAAAGAGCCTTTACCTCCTGAACGTCGGATCGATGTACCGGCTTTTTCTTCTTTCCGGACTTTTCTGCCTCTTTTCAAAAAACGTCGGTTTATGGACTATGTGTTCATACAAGCTTTCGTTTTTGGAATGATTTTCGCTTACATTTCTTCTTCTCCCTTTGTTTTACAGGAACATTATCGGTTATCCCCTCTGTTATATAGCTTGTGTTTTGCTGTAAATGCAATTGCACTGATTATCGGAACAACGCTTGCCGGCCGTTTTCGGCATATTAGGCAGGGGATGGTTACCGGGGTGATCGGTTCGTTTGTGTTGGCTGTATTTACCGGACTGACTTTGTGGTATGAAATGCCGATCGCTTACTTTGAAACGGCTCTTTTTTTGAATCTGATTTTCGGGGGCCTTGTTTTGCCGACTTCTACAGCTTTGGCGTTGGACTCCGAACGGCAGAACGCCGGGGCTGCATCGGCGGTATTCGGGGCCGTCAGCTTCCTGGCGGGAGGAATCGTTTCGCCTTTAGTCGGAATAGGAAATATCCTGCACACTACGGCAATTATTATGGTTGTCAGCTCTGCGATCGCCGTCTTGATGATCGGAGGAAAGAAAAATGCTGCTTCGACCACCTGATTTTTCGGTCGAAAGGCAGAAAAAGGAATAAAATAATGTATTTTTATCCCTGATTTTAATCTGATCGGTATGGAATTAATTATGTTAGGTACAGGCAATGCCATGGTGACCCGTTGTTATAATACCTGTTTTGTACTCTCTTCAGGAGAAGAATATTTTTTAGTGGATGCAGGAGGCGGAAACGGCATTTTCAAGCAGCTGGAGCAAGCCGGAGTTCCTTTTACAGGTATTCGTGAGATGTTTGTAACACATGCCCATACCGACCATATCTTAGGAGCGATCTGGGTTATCCGGAAAATAGCTACTTTGATGTCGAATGATAAATATAGAAGGAATTTTATCGTTTACGGGCATAATGAAGTGATCGATGCACTGAGAACCTTTTGCCGTTTGACACTCCCCGGGAAAATTTTGAAATATATAGATGAACGTATCTTTTGGGGTGAGGTAAAGGACGGTACCCGGAAAGAAATCCTGGGACTGCCAATCTGTTTTTTCGATATTCTTTCTACCAAGATGAAGCAGTTCGGATTCCGGGTTTTGTTACCCGATGGACAGGTGCTGGTTTGTCTGGGAGACGAACCTTATAATGAGGCCTGTAAGAAATATGTCGAACAGGCCGACTGGTTACTGGCCGAAGCTTTTTGTTTGTATCGCGACCGGGAAATTTTTTCACCTTATGAAAAACATCACAGTACTGCTTTGGATGCCGGTCGTTTGGCCGAAGCTTTGGGGGTAAAACATTTAGTCCTGTATCATACGGAAGATAAGACTCTGGCTGAACGTAAGGAAGCATATACCCGTGAAGCCTCTTCGGTGTTTACCGGCAGGGTTTATGTGCCGGATGATTTAGAGCGGATTTCACTGGAATAACTTGAGAAATTTTATCGATTCGAATGTAAACCTATAATACATGATTTATTTAGAAACAGAGCGATGGGTTTTACGGGATTGGAGAGAAGAGGATTCGGTTGTTTTTTCTCGAATGAATCGGGATCCCAAGGTGATGGAATATTTTCTGAAACCACTGACCGACACAGAAAGCCGGGATTTTTATGAACGCATCCGACGGGAAATCGACACATTCGGTTGGGGATTATTTGCTGCAGAAGTAAAAATATCCGGGAAATTTATCGGTTATATCGGCTTACATCATACGAATTTTGAAACAGATTTTTGTCCCTGTATCGAGATCGGTTGGCGCTTATGCGAAAACTCCTGGGGACGGGGATATGCTACCGAAGGTGCCCGGGCTTGTCTGGATTATGCTTTCAGGCAATTACAACTACCGGAGATTTATTCCTTTACTTCTTTACCCAACAGACGCTCCGAAAGGGTAATGCAAAAGATCGGATTGCAAAAAATCGGGGAGTTCGATCATCCGTTGGTCCCTGCCGGACATCCGTTGCTCAGGCATGTACTTTATCGGGCTGAAAAAGGGTAAAACAGCTTCCTCGATAATGATTTCCCAGTCATTGATCCGGATACTGACGGGTACATAATAACTGTCGAAAGTGATTTCTATAGTGAAGTCATGGTCGGAATTAAAATCAATATCGGGATTCTCGGCAAGTAATCCGCTGATCAGTTTTTCATTGTATTGAAGCTCCTTTTCGGGACTGTATATCTTTAGCCGGGTGTCACTATCGGTTTGTAATTGCATGACATTGAAATCGGCGATCCAGGTATTCGGAGAATCCGACGGTTGGGAATATTCCGGGAGGTAGCTTATCGGTTGACCGGATAGAGTTTCTCCTTGATAATCATAATTACCGTTATTATCTTCTATACTGATCCGGAGTTGTAGAGTGGGGGTGGCATAATGGACGATTACGTGGATATTGTTGGTGATCCGCCGGAGATCAACTGTGATTTCCTGGTCCTCGTCGGCGTTTACGTCGATCGTTTCATGTAGGCCATGATAGAGTAATGAAGGGAGAATAGGGACTGTATTATCGGTTGTCCGGTTTAACTGTAATCCGAAATCTTCGAGATGGGTTTGTGAAGGGACATGGGAAGATAACCGGTAACTTTCGGATAAACCGGCCCAGACGACAAACTGGTATCGGCCTTGGGGAAGGGGCATTTCCATCATGTAGTGATCGAGTTGCAAAGCCGAATCTTTTCGTTCACATACGAATATTCCTTGCCGGTCGAAAACAAAAACCGACAAATGGTCGGTTTCGGGAAATCCCGGCGTCAAAGGAGCACCATTAGAATCGGTGTAGCGGAATTTCAATGACAAATATCCCCCGCAGCCGGAACGATTTTCACGTATACAACCTGCGGATAAAAAGATTAACGTGATAAACGACAGGGTTGGGATCACCTTCATTATCCGTAGGTTGTACTGTATTTTTATTTTATAGGTCACAATCTTCATCGATTTCCTGCCATTCGTCTACGGTGATATTTACGTCAACCCAAGTGTTGGGGCTGATAACCTGATTGTGGTCGAAATTATCGTTCGGGTTACCCGGGGCTTGAATAGAATTGAGGGTCATGCGGTAATATTGGTTCCGGTAAATTCCATAGGGACCGTATTGCCCGCTGGCTGCACTGTTTACAAGTACATGAAAATAACACATCCCGTTGGTGAAGGTGTTGTCACTCAAGGAATAACCTCCGGTAAGTGCCGGCATATCCGGAGCATGGGCAATACATAATTCGGCATATTTTTCTGCATCTGTGCCGGTAATGAAATAGTTACTGCTACCATCGTCGGTACGTACGACATAAAACGTCCCGTAACCATTCGGGTTATTGACGAATTCGAAGTCTGTCGCTCCCTGGGGAGCAGTAACTCCGGTCTTGATTCTGCAAATCTGGGTCGGAAGAAATTGCCCCTGTATACTTAAAAAGGTGGTTTGGTCGACCAACGAACTTCCGGGGATATAATTGAATGAATTTTCAAGAGCATAACTAAAAGTAGTGGGAGTGGCCGTTGCTTCATTTACCGGAATCTGATCGGTTCCGCGAACAAAATCATTTACATTATAGCTATCCCAATTGTAATCTTTGATGATCCCTCCATCGATTTTAGGGATAAAATAAAAGCGTCGGTTTATATTTCTCCAGCCATAGGTGATATTTTGCATAGTCCCACCGCCGTTGACGACGAAAGAAGTGCTTTTAACGACAGCAGCTTTGGCCACTACCCGGGAAACAGGGATAGAGATCGGATTCGCTTTGGCCGCTTCGGCCGAAGTGGCTAAGGCATCGCCGGGAGTGACGGCAGGATATGTCGTGTTGAACATGACGAAACCATCGGTCGGATTGGTTAAGTCGGAGATACTTTGTTCGAATTCTTTATAACTGAAAGCTCCCAGGCCTCTGGAGGTAATTTCATTGATAATGGCAGGAGTCAGGTTGATGCCGGCAAAGATATATTTATCGGCTTTTAAGGTCCGGATTGGGGTAGAAGCTGTCCAGCTATTACCTGAATTGATCAGGGTATTGGCGTCGGTACTGAAAGATGCGATTGTCGGGGCGTGAGGAGAAGCGACATCATAAATAAAAACATGGAGGGTTTTTACTGCCGTTTCCTCGGCGGTACCGCTGTTTGTGGCTTTGGTCTGCATATTTGCCGGGGCATTGATTTTGAATGTGGCGAATACCTCTGTCGGATTTTGATCTATGGGCAGGTCGCTTTCGGCCGGCGAAGCATCGTTTTTACTGCAACCCTAATGGGTTGCAGTAGCGAACATTATCATAAACAAACAATTCTTTCTCATTGTATTCTTTTTTAGTTTGTCAATTTATAAGGGTTTTACTGGGATTTTTGTTTTTTGTTTTATATTCCTGAAGTTTTGACTTTTCGTCCGTTTCATTAAATTTTATTTGCTATTGAGCGGTGGCCGGTAGAGAAATAAGAAAAGTTTTTTCATAACCAAGAAAGAAAAGTTTCGTTTATCAGTAAAAAAACAGAGTTAGAGGAGGAAATATAATATGAGGCGAACGGGCGTTCTAATATGGATTTTATGGATGGGATTGTTCGGATTTACATCTTGTACAGACCGACTGGAAGAAGTGGAAGAGCAGTATACCGGAGAAAATGAGGTATGGGTGCGTTTGATTGTTTCCAGACCTTATTCCGGTAAAGAGGTCCGAAGTAAGGCCGGGAATGATCGGGAGACAGAAATAGATGAAATTCAGTTGTTGGTTTTCGAAGAGGGGGGATATAAATACCGGGTTCCGGGCATTTCGATCACAAATTCAGGAACGACCACTTCGTTCAGTGCCCGTTTGCTTGCAACAGATAAAACCTTGGACCTTTATATTGTTGCTAATGCTACAGCAGCAGTATTGGCGAATGAACCTCAGGTCGGTGATACCGAAAACGAGGTCCGGACAAAATTACAGCTGGGGTTCCCCCTCGGTGGAAATTTCACTACTTTACCGATGTCCGGACATTACCGGCTGGTTTCAGGGCTGGATGCGAATTACCGGCAAGAAATCAGCGGTGTGAGCATGTTAAGAGCTGTTGCCCGGGTAGATGTGTTGGTCGGTGGGATTACGAATTTTGAATTGACAAGCATACAAGCTTATCGGGTGAATAGCCGGATACAACTCATAGCGAATCAGGATCTTCCTGTTGTTACCGCTCCAAGTATTCCGGTGAATAGCCGGATGGAGGTCAATACCCCGGTCTCGGCAGTAAGTGGTAACCAGGCGGTTTCCGGACTTTATTTGTCGGAATCGGTTTCTCCTGCCGAGTCTGAACGGGTGAACGGGGCTACTTGTGTTGTCGTTGGAGGAAAGTATGCAGGTAGTGGGGAAGTGACCTATTACCGGATTGATTTTGATCCGGACGATACTCAGGGAAGTTTCGGTCAGATATTGAGGAATCATCGTTATGTTTTCACGATACGGAGCGTTGCCGGGCCGGGTTGGCCATCGGCTGATGAAGCGGCCAGTAATCGTTCTGCACAAATTAATCTGGATATACAATCCTGGGACGAGTCGACGACAGACATGTATTTCGATACGGATCATCATTTTGGAGTATCTACACGCGAGGTTGTCCTGGGAAGTAAACAGAATGCAGCGTTGACCGTTCAGGTCGATACAGATCTTTCCGATTATACCTTCCAATGGTCGGATGAACAGGGCAATGTGTCGGGGACAGCTGCACAATCGCTTACCGGTTCGTATTTCAAAGTGGAAAAAACGAATAACGGGAGGCATATCGTAGTCACTGCATTGCAAAGTAATAACAGCGACAGTGATGAACGAAAAGCATATTTTGTGATCAATGCCAGCCGTTGGCGTATATTGATGACTATTCGCCAACAAATTGTGGATATTTCGGGCCGGACGATAAATATGGTTTCGTTCAGAAGCTATTTAGGACATTTAGGAGAAAATTTGTTATTACCCAATATTTCGCCTGAAAGCCGGGGAGCAGGCCTGCAGGGGATTCTGAATAATCCGGCTAACTTCGGTACTGGTGGTACTGTCACTTGTGGAGGCTTTAATTTGCTGTTGACGAATGTATCTGCCAGTAGTATAAACGATGCTGCTTTAGCACTTGCCGATGTTATTTATTTCAATTATGTCAGTAATGGTGATTTAAGGATTGATCTTTCACCCGTCGGCAGATGGTTGAAGGCTTCTGCAAAACGGGTATTGATTTTGTCTTTCGATTCCCAGGGAGTCAATACTCCTATCATGCAGGAATTTCTCGGAAGTACTCCGGATTTGATGCAAACTTCACCGAAAAGCGGTTCATATCCGTTGGCCGGAAAGTCGGCTTCTGATTTTTTTACGGATATGGGGCCCTTTACTGTCACGCCTTATACTCCTGTCGATGCAAATTTCAAATTTCAGAATTATGACGTTACTCATGGAGAAATCGGTCCCGGGAGTGCAGAAGGGATTACCCCTCCATTGAACGGACCGGGCGGTGGCATTGTCTTGGGCGTCGATATGTCTCGCCGGATTATCTATATCGGAGATATCGATATCTTTTCTGCAAATAATAGTAATAGCGGAATTAACAATTCGAAAGGAACCATCAATAGCAATGCGTCGAAACTGATAGCTAATCTGTTTGCCTGGGTCGTCGGGGTCGTTCAGTAAAAAACTTATCGGAACGATAACTTCGGTTTCTAAAGTTCATAAGGCTTATGGAGTTTATAGACCCTATGGCCGTAAAAGAAAAAAACAAAGGGGATATGATGTACTCCGAATCCCGTTTTCTAGGCCATTATCTGTTTGAAAAACCGGATTTCCAGTTGAAAAAAATTACAGGATTCTATATCGATATTTTGGATTATACCGATACGGAACCTTATCCCCCTGTTACTGATCGGTGATATAAAAGAATAGTAGGGGAGAGATTCTGGAATTATTTTCCTATTCTACATATGAAAATCCGGTGACCGCATGAATCGGTCTTAGAAATCGGTTGCTAAAGGTTTGTTGATTTCTTTTCTGTTTATTTACTTTTTTATGTAAAGTATTTAAGAAATACGGTAATTACTTTCGTAGCGTATATGGCGGAAGGATTTAATTCGTAGTTTTATGGTCAGGAAGTTAATCATCTGGATCACTATCGTGCTTCGGAAAATAGGATTTTTTATCTGGTTGTATTTTTATCGGATGAAATAGAAAATTTAGTCTCTTGCTTCGAAAATGTGGCAGTAGATACACTTTCATTTTCCGTTTTTCCAAACTTATGGTAGGTTTATTTTTTCTTTCTATTCCGATTCCGGGTTTTATCCCGTCAGACCGGTTCGCCTGGA